>Ga0116186_1001102_pt1 | contig 28858 bp, 19 predicted proteins | sample AD_JPNNA4_MetaG_FD_89806 | JGI IMG/M metagenome (GOLD analysis project Ga0116186, IMG submission 89806) | Active sludge microbial communities of municipal wastewater-treating anaerobic digesters from Japan - AD_JPNNA4_MetaG | ecosystem: Engineered > Bioreactor > Anaerobic > Digestate | place...
CCCTCCATCATCAAAGTAATTGGTGTAGGGGGTGGTGGAAGCAATGCCGTAAATTATATGTATAATTTAGGCATCAACAATGTGGACTTTGTAATTTGTAATACCGATATTCAGGCGTTAGCTAAGAGCCCTGTTCCAATTAAAGTTCAGCTGGGTCAAACACTAACGGAGGGATTAGGTGCCGGAAGTAAGCCCGAAATTGGCCGACAGGCTGCTATTGAAAGTATTGACCAAATTACGGAAGTTCTTTCAAACAACACCAAAATGGTTTTTGTTACAGCCGGAATGGGTGGCGGTACCGGCACCGGAGCTGCTCCCATTATTGCTAAAACTGCCAAAGAAATGGGCATTTTAACTGTTGCCATCGTTACCTTGCCCTTTGAATTCGAAGGCAGAAAACGCTTTAATCAGGCAATAGAAGGTATTCGTGAAATTAAAGATTATGTCGATTCGTTGCTCATAATCAACAATCAAAAGTTGCGCGAAATATATGGCGATTTGCAATACAGCATGGCGTTTTCTAAAGCTGACGATGTGTTGGCAACCGCAGCCAAAGGAATTGCCGAAATTATAACGCTGCCCGGACATGTTAATGTTGATTTTGCCGATGTTAAAGCGGTTATGACCGATAGTGGTGTGTCCATTATGGGAAGTGGTTCTGCTGAAGGCGAAGACAGAGCAATCAATGCCATTAAACAAGCACTTGATTCTCCTTTGTTGAACAACAGCGATATACGTGGTGCTAAAGACATTTTACTCAATATTACTTGCGGAGAACCCGAAGTTACCATGGACGAGATATCACAAATAACAGAGTTCCTGCAAGCTGCAGCTGGTAACAACTCTGATATTATTTTTGGCGTGGGCAAAAATCCGGCTATAGGCGAAAAAGTTGTAGTAACCATTATTGCTACCGGTTTTGGAACGAATAATTTTATACCGACCGAAAACCCCAAAATAAAGCACACTATTAGCGATGAAAGACACAACGAACAAACTTTGCCTAAGGAAAAGAAAATTCATGTACTGAACACTGAACAACAAGAGCTTTCATTTGAAAACGATGTCGTTGAAGAACACCCTCAAACTATTGTTAGCAATAAAGATAAAGAACAAGTAACACTCGATTTAAACAACAACGATATGGTGGATGATTTAGAGAAAACACCCGCATACCTTCGTAAAAAATTGAATATGAGTAATGACAATAATCCCATGAGTTCCTCTCCTTCAAATATAACCATTTCGAATAATAAAAATTTTATTCTAAAACAAAATAACCCCTACTTGCACGACAATGTAGATTAATACTTCAACTCGTTATTTTATAGTTGCGGAAGAGATTCGTTTTGCTTTTGGTACGAGTTACTACAATGGCGTTATTTCTTCCAAATTACAAAATCATTTTCTATGTTTTCTTGTCTCATAGTGGGCTTTTGCTTGCCATCAGTGAGCTTTAGTACGTTTTGAATTACAAAATTTTGAAGTTCTGAAACGGTAATTTGTTGGTCGTGATTTTTATCGGCGAGTCCCGATAGTAATGCTTGTCTAAGTGAATAAGTGAAAACTCCGTTTTTCCATTGCTCGCCCTCATAAGCAAATTCGCCGCCACCGGCAGACGAAATAACAATAGCCCCGGTGCCGTTGCGAAGATCCGAGAATAACTCTTTCATCAACTCAAATGAATTGTTGTAACTTAATGTATGATTGCTGTTAAATCCTCGTGGTTTGGCACCTCTAAAGGTTATTTCTTTGCTTTCGGCAACTTGAGCAGTTATGGGTTGAACTTCGTCTTGGTCAACCTCGCCTGAATGGCAGGCATCTATCAAAAGAAGTTTTTCGCGGGCAGGGATGGAATCGAGCAATGTATTGAGCATTTCGTATGGCAAGCCTTTTTCAGAAGGATGATTAAAATTAATATCGTAGGTTCCGAGGTAATAATTATAGTTTTCGTCTAATAAACCATGTCCGGCGTAAAAAATTAATACTTTGTCGTTAACATGGCTTTGTTTTAAGGTGTTTTTTAGTTTGTCAATATTTTCGATCGTTACTTCTTTATTAAGCAAGGTGATGACATTTACACTATTGTAATATTGCTTTTGGTTATCAAAAATGGTTACAATGTCGTTAGCGTCTTTGGCTGCATATTTTAAATTCCATTCAGTATTGCTGTATTCAGATGCTCCAATTGTTACGATGTATAATGATGGCTTTGTATGTTTTTCGGGAGTGTAAATTACTTCTATCGTTTCTTTAAGGCTTTCAACACCTTTTTCATTCATGCACGAAATTTTAATAACGTTGAGCCCTTCAGTTAAATGAAGTTGAAACGATTTATGTACGGAGTTTGTTTTTAAATCTCTGATATTTATGCCATTATAACCAAAAATGGGGACATCATTTATCCAAATAAGAATTCTATCGAGTAAATACTTCGAGTCGAAAGCGTTGATATCAATTGTTACGTATTCTTGCTTTTGGTTTGGTAGAATGTTATTTTCGTTTACTATTTGAATTTCAGGTAAGTGAAAGTCTTCAGAAAACATTTCTTCGTTAAATCCGCTTCGTTGTAGTCGTTTCTTATATGCTAATTTCAATGCGTTAATCATATCGGGGCTGGCAGTACCTAAGCGTGATAAAACAATGTCGGGTCGGTTATATTGTAAATCAAATTGTTCGAATGGGTAGAATTTGATGCCAAAAGTAAAGCCGATTTCTTTTTTTGCATTTTTGGTAGCATAGTAATAATAATCGGGTGTTTTAATGATAAAATCTTCATTGTTAATGGTATATAGTGTAACAATCTCTTTTCCGGTTTTGAGATCCCAAATTTTTACAGAACCATCGAGGCTGGAGGTGGCTATTTGATTTCTATTTCTTAGTAAGGTTATATCGGTAATAGAGTCATTATGCCCTTTAAAAAGAACGACGGTGCTATCCTTTTTTAGGTCGAATAAATGCAATCGATGTTGTGGGTCTTGGTAAAAAACAGCTTTGCCGTTTTCGCTGAAAAGCAAAGGAGCTGTCCCGTTGGTTATTTTCCGAATGCTGTCGCTTTTATATTGTAGTAATGTGATGTTGTATTTTTCGTCAGCAATGAGCAAAGTGTCGTTTTGCGTACTAAATGATATGGCTTTAATAGGGTTTGGGAATTCGTAGGTTTTAAGCAATTCATTGGATTCGATATTCCATATTTTCAACGCATTGTAAATAGAGTAGCGATAGTTTTTTACTTTATATGTTTCAAAAGCATTGCGGCTATAGACTGCTTTAATGGCTTCGTAAATTCCGAGCATTGGTACAAAAAGCGATAAAACCGAAAATGTTTTTCGAGTACTTTGTAAGTCCGAGATTCCGGTTTTAAAATCTAAACCGGCCGTTGCGAGTTTGCGGTTGTTGAAATTAAACGATAAGGCATCGATAGAAAGATAATGGGCTCCGATTTTTTCTTTTTTCTTCATGGTTTCGGTTTCGTAAATGTGTACCGGGAAAATTCTGGGTATAAACCAATTGAATAAAATTCCTTTTTTATAACCCTTTCCTCCGGTAGCAAACAAATGGTTGTCGTTTGAAATGGTGCAGTGTTCAAGTGTTTCTTGGTTTGCCGTAGCAAATCGTTTAAACAAATAGTATGAAGTTATGGTATTTAAAAAGACAGAATAGATTGGGATATTAAAAATATTGCTCCACAAAGCCGGATTGCTGTTACCTTTTAATTTTATTGCATGGTTTTGACTGAGGTCCCATTTGTATATTTTATTGTCGTAAGCGGTAGAAATTAATGTAGAATCGGATGAAAAGTGAAAACCGCTGATTTGTTTCTTATGCCCGCACAATCCGCTTACTGTAATTCTGTTTTTAAGGGAGAAAGTAGTGATTACGTTCTTTTTTCCACAAACGGCTAAGGTGTTTCCTTCATCATTGGATGCGAGTTGCAATAAGGGGTCTATTCCACTTCCGAATCTTTTTATGGTTTTTCCGGAAAAAATATCAATCAGGGTAATTTCACCGCGTTCGTCTCCGGCAACGATAAGATTTTTCTGGAGCGGATGAAAACAAATAGAAGTATAGTTGTTGTTCGGATTTTCTTGAGGTGGAAAGTAATAACCGTTTGACTTCCAATAATAAATCATTCCATCTTCATTTACAGCGGCAATAATTGAGTCGATGGCATTAAAATCAATTTGTGTAAAATGAAACCGTCTGAATTTTCCGGGTCGTTGGAATCGTTTTTTTTCAGATTTTGGGTCAAATAATACAATGATCGATTTTTTCCCCGACCATGCAATGGCGCCTCCGCTTTTCGAGGGTTTAATAGTTCTGGCTGTATTACGATATGGTTTGGTTTCATTAGAAATTAGCGAAACAGCTTTCATGTCGCAAAGTAAAAAAGTGTTGTTTGGTAGTAATAATGCACGAGAAATCATAATTTTGTTATCGCTATCGATAAAAATAGAAGAGGGACAAGCCAAACGCACTGGTTTTAAAGCATCTTTGCGCAATTCTTCAACTTTTTTCGAAGTCCAATTTGTATTCGACATATTGGCCTTTTTTAATGCCTTCTGAATATATTGTAGGCTGTCTTCGTTGTTCCAAGCCTCGATACATTTATAAAATACGAGACTGTCTTGTATTTTATAAATATATATGTCTTTTGAAATACCATTTGCAATAAGCAGATGGTCTTGTTTGTCGATGTCAATGGATTTAATTTCACAATTTAGCGAAATAATTTGCTTTGGTTGCCCTGAATATAAATCCCACCAAATTAATTGCCCATCATCACCGGCAGAAATAAGCTGATAGTTCTGACGAAAGAATTGTATGGATTGTACTGATTTATGATGTCCCTTAAGTATTTTTAGTTGTTTGCCTAATTTAAAATCCCAAAGGATAATAATGTTATCGTTGCCGGCACTGGCTAAATATTTTCCGTCAGAACTAAAGGAAAAAGCTGTAATTTGAGAGGAATGCCCTGTTTGAAGAGTAAGCTCCGGATTTTGAGCCCTAAGCGAAACAACGGATAGGCAAACTAAGACGAATATTATGAAAATTAAATATTTGCTCATTCTATGTATATATTAAAGGGGACCTCAATTTCCTTTTTTTCTTGAGTTGTATATAAAGTTATTGTAAAATTATATTCATATGACTTACCCGAAGTAAATAGGCTGTATGAAGTAGGATTTAATGTGAGTAGCATTTCGTAACATTCTGTGCCCCCATTGAGTAGTTTAGGAATATTGCCGATATTTTCTTTAACCGCATTTTCATAATAAATTCCATGATTACAGGAGTTTAAGTTAAGCAAGAGTTTTCTAAATGTTAAATTACTCCACGTGTTGAAATTATAATCGTCTTCAATAATATGTATTTTAATATTGTTTTGTTTTGCTTTATTAATTAGCGTAGGCATTGCAATATTTTGCCAAAAGCGTTTTCTTCGCGAAACCATAATGAAAATATGGCGATTCGAATAACTTGCCTTTGCAATCATGTAATTTATGGTGGAGTCAATGGTTTTAAGTAAGTTGAGCGTGTCTGTTGCGATATAGTAACCGTTTTTATAAATATCGGCAATGGTTTGGTCTAATTCCGATGCATCGCGGATTAAACCATTGCTCAAAATTTCGGTAGGATGGTTTTGATTTCCCGATTTTACTAACATAATCTCATTGTTAGGGGTCGAGGTGTGCATCAGTTTTCTAATGATTCCTTCGCAGTTTTTAAAATAATCGCTCATATTCGCTTCCTGGTCAATGCCTTGGCTTACAATAAAAGCTGCCGAGTAGTTGTTTTGTTCGGGAAGGGTTATTTTTTTTAGACTGTCATAAACGATGCTTAGTTTGTCTGAGCTTTTAAAACGAACAAGACCGTTATCTTTAGTTGCATTGTAAACAAAAAATCTTACACGTACAATGGCTTTAGTCAAAGTATGCGAATATACTTCTGTTGAAAGTACTCCGGCCGAGAAGTTATCTGAGATTGTTTCTTTAGAGCAAGAGTATAAAATTACTATTGCCAGCGTAATTATTGTAGTTATTACTCTTTTCTTTTCCATGGTTGGTAAAGCTTTATGTTTAGAGATAAGCGAATCATCATTAAGTTTTTGTAGTTTGCATTATAGTATTTTTTTTCGTTGTTTAGGTCGGTAAGATTGCTCTCGTATCGTATATTTAAGGTGGTTCCGTAATATGTAATGCCTATTCCGGCTATAGCATCGAGGTAATAGGGACTGAATTTCTTCATAAGTTCATCTCTCCACTCCTTATCAATGTTTTGTTCGGGTGTAGAGTTATAGTCGTCATTAAAAAAATTGGTGAAGGATAAGGATGAAAAGAAGACCGTTTTAAAGCGTTCTATTTTATGGTTAATGCCGGCGAAAATATGAAACGTTAACATTCCGGATGGATTTACTTTGTAACCCATTATCCAAGGCATTTCGACAGATGAGTATGTAAAAAAAACATTGTTGTTTTTTAAGTCCCAGTCAGGCAGTTGTTTTTTGAATTTATTTTCAAAGAAATTCAGTTCTGCTTGAGCATAATAATTTCGTTTGTTGTAGCGTGTATAAATTCCGGTCGAAAGCCATGTAAAATATCCATGTTGTTTATTATCGCCGGCAATGAGCGATGTGTAATTGTCGAAAATAATATATGGTTTGTCAAAAGTTAGCTTTGTTATACTATAGGGAGAATAAACAACCCCAATTTCCCACTTTTGAGCATGGGTAGCCATCACTGTTATCAAAAATAATATGGTAAAACAGATTTTCATTAATAGTTTACTTTTTTGATTTTTGTGGGTGGAGGACTTTTAATGATAGGAAAACAAATACCCGCGTTAATTTCAAAATAACCCGGAATTTTAAAATCGCTGTATTTTTGTTTATCAATGGAAAATTGTCTTTTTATGGACAATTGAACAGGGACATATCCGATTTTATAAATAAAAAGAGCGCCGGCATAGAAACAACCACTGCTGACGGAAACATTGTCCGAAGATCCGTAAACACTAAGAAAAGGTTCGTTGTCTATTTCTCCGATGTGGTCAAATAATGATAATCCCGCGAGAACTGCCGATTTGAATTTTTCTGATTTTAACCGCAAAAAGTCAAAGCTTATACCAAACGAAAAAGAATTGGCACTGCCTTTTGCATACACGGGAATGGCTTTGGTAATTTTATCTGCAGTAAAATCATAAAACCCAACCTGACCATAATATGTCTTCGGAAAATAATGACAATACGTTACTCCGAAGCCAAATCGATTGTTTAGCATAAAATAGCTTGCCGAATATCCTGAAAACAGCACCGAATGTTTATTAAAATCTGAAAAGTATGCATTGGAACTTGTAACGGACAAACGATAGTTTTGGGTATGAGCATTAAATGAAAAGAAGAAAAGAACAGATAAAATGAGGAACTTTGAATAACGAAGAAAGTTGAAGGAAGAATATTGAATATTGAACAACGAAGTAAGAAGTGTTTTGAAGGAGGAATAAGGAATATTAAACAACGAAGTAAGAAGTGTTTTGAAGGAGGAATAACAAATATTGAACAACGAAGTAAGAAGTAATTTAAAATTCAAATTTTGAAGTGCTTTTTTTATGCCAATATGATTTATATAAAACTTCATTTTAATGTTTAACCTGTTTCATTTGAGCAGTTTCAACGCTTTTTACAAAGATTGATATTAATTCATTGCTTTCGTTAATAAGTTGTTTAATTTGGTCTTCATTTTTTAAATCCTTAACTCTTTCCATAATTTTTAGGCACACATAAGTTTCCCTTAGCTCTTTCAGGCAGATTTTCATTTTATGTATAAAATCATTTTTTGATTCAGCACTTTTTGCTTCTCCATAATTTAAAGCCGGGGATGTGCCGGATCTCAGTAATTGATTTCCTAAATGATGGGCAGATTTGGTGTTTGGAAGTTTTTCGATAAAAGTTATAATATTCACAGAAAAATCTATCAATCGTTCTTCAATATCGTACTTTTTAATGGTCATATTTTAACTTTAACATTCATCATTCGTTATTCAACTGTTATTAATTCATGGATTTTCCGTCCATGTTAATTTCGATTCGTCGTAATAGTCGTAAGCATAGAAATAGTAAGATGGATTGGCGTAGGTGTTTAAAATGGGTTCGCCCTTGTCAATTCTATATGAAATGATTAAAGTATAGTATTTGTCTTTTTCTCCTTTTTCAAATTCGCCAAGATATTCGTTGATTGTAACATCTTCGTATGTGTACTGATTATAAGGGATTGAACTTGTCCAATCTTTTATTTCGTACTTTATTGCTTGATGTAGTTCGTAATTAATTTTAAGATATTTTTCAACAGGATAGTAATTGCTATCTGCCTGAATAGTCTTTTGGGCATCCGAAACGGTTAACGAACTGATAGTGCTGTCTGCAGGCGGTATAATCCGTAGAAAAAAGCGTCCTTCTTCTTTTTTACACGAAGTAATGATAAGGGTTGATATAAAAAGCAAAAAACATATTGCTTTTATCATACGATAATTTGTAATTATTATAGTTCAAATATACAAATATTTATTCAATCAGTACAAACGCTGCCCAAAAGTAAGGAGAATATTTTTGACGCATCTCTTTTTGGGTTAGCGCAAAAGCCTGACGAATATTTTTAATTTTTAGCAATTGTTTATAAAAACGTTCCATAAATTCAACCGTTTCTTTATCCGAAACCTGCCACAGGCTCATTATAATATATTTGGCTCCGGCCATTTTAAAGGCTCTTTGCAAACCATAAACGCCTTCGCTTTCGCGAATATCTCCTAAGCCCGTTTCACAAGCAGAGAGAACAACAAGTTTAGTGTTATGCAAATCAAGTGCTGTTACTTCTTGTGCCGTAAGTATCCCATCTTCAATATTGTCGATTTTTTCTTCATTCCAAACTTTGTTTGCACCGGCAAGAATAAGTCCAGATCGCATGAGGGGATTTGTATTTGTTACAAATTTCCACATTCCAAAACTATTATTCAAGCCCCTAAAAGAAATGTTTTTATTTTCAACAATTATGCTGCTTTCAGCATTATTCTGATTTATATTAGGATCAGGGAAGAAAAAGCCATGAGTAGCTAAATGCAGAATTTGGCTGTTATTTGCAATTTTTTTTAAGTTATTTTCAGTTGCATTTTTATCGGTATAAATGTGGGTATTCGCTTTTTCTTTTTTTAATAAAGAATCAATTATTTTAGCTTCTATAAATGTTCCATAAAGATAATTCCATATTTCAGGTTTTTTATTGGAATCTAAATTGTAATCAATACCTCCAAAAATGGTGGTTGTTGTTTTCTTAATTGAAAATGATTCTTCTGTATTTGAAATGGCAATGGATGATGTGCTGCTGTACTGTTGAAGTTCATATATGTCTGATAGATATATATTGTTCTTAACTTCAATTGCTTGAAAACTTATTTTATGAAGCAATCCATCGGGTGAGAAATATATTTTTTTTGCATTTCCAAGCTCATCTTCTATGGGCTTCCAGATTAATTCATATAATCCTTTTTGTCTTTGTTTATAAAGATTATTTATGTTTGTTAACTTATTGGTTGATTTTATGCTTATTAGACTGTTTAATTTTTCTTCAGTGAAAAGCTGAATCATTAATGGATAAGTCATTCCCGAACGAATAATAATTGCGCAATAAACAATGGTGTCGGAGAAGTTGCTATACTTTTGGCCTTTTTTGTTAAATCTAAGAAATTCTACAACAGCTTCATCGGTTTTTAAATTTGCCATTATTGATTTCCATGTTATTCCTTGTAATTTTTCAAAGTCGTTAAAGAACTTTGATTTTTTTACCAGTATCTGCTCTAATGAATCGGCTTTTGACTCTAAAATTTTAATGTTTTCATCTCTGTTTGTCTTATCTGAATTGCATAATTTTGATATGTCTTTTTTAATTTCGTTCCATTGCTTATATTGTTCAATAAGTTCTTTATCTTTACTATTAAAAATAGCTTGTCTCATTGCTGTACTTGACTTTAACAAAAGACCTTTTGTTCTTACTACGTTGTTGTAAACTTCCCCTATTATAGAAGGATTTGTTTTATTTCGTTTATTTGCAAATGAATAGAATTCTGAAAAGTCTGTTGATAAAGTTTTAAAATATTCCTCTTTTTCTTTTTCGGTAATAAATGAGAAATTGAGCAAAATGTCTTTATAGTCTTGATTAATTAATTGAGTGAAATATTCTTCGGCTTTTTTATAGCGATGGAGGCTTATATTAACGAGAGCCAAGATTCGTAAAGCATCTTTTTTTTCTTCAATTGCGCCAATCTCATCTGCAAACTGAAATGCTTTTTCGGCACATCCTTTTGCCATAAATTTAGCAATGGAGTCATTAGGATTTTGGTCAACTAAGCTGAGATATAATAATCCCAGGTTGCAGTATTCTGATGAAATTCCTTGTTTATCTCCTATTTCGTTGCGAATTATTAAAGATTGTTTATACATTTCAATTGCTTCGTAAAAATGTTGCGATTCTTTATAAAGAACTCCAATGTTTCCAAGACAGTCTGTTATTCCTCTACGTGCATAATAGTTGTCTTGTATATTTTTCTTGTCTTCTGAAAGTTCTTTATAAATTTCTATAGCTTTATTAAAGTATTGTAGTGATGTTTCAAATTCTTCTTTTTTTTGTTCGTCATTTATTTTTAAGTATAATCTATTTAAATGTACTTCTCCTATGTTATTGTAGCATTGGGCAATTCCAAAACGATCTTTTAAGCTATCCCGCACTTTTAACGATTGTTTTAAGTAATATTCTGCTTTTTCATATAGTCCTTGCTGTGTATATAAAAGGCCAATATTATTGCAGCATCCTGCAAAGCCATATTTTCCATTTGTCGATGTTATACTATCATTGGAGTTTATCATTTCTTTAAACACATACATTGACTTAATTAGATATTCTGCCGCTTTATCATAAGCCCCTTGACTTTTATATACTACGCCAATGTTGTTGTAACAACCTGCAAGTGATTGTTTGTAATCAAGACAACCATTATATATGGTACAGTTTGGCAAAAGGGTTAGGTATATTTTTGCCGATTCATTATAGAGTTCCAGGGATTTGTCGTAATTTCCTAAATAGCGATTTACAATACCTTGATAACGAATTGCAATGGCTTTATATGATTGAAAAAGTCCCCATTTTTCATTACTAGGCAGTAGTTTTTCAATATTTTTATTGCATATATCAACTGCCAATTCATAGATTAAAATTGCTGAATCCGGATTGAAATCTTCATAAGCATAACCGATATTTTCAATTAATAATTCAATTTTTTCAATATCATTTGAGGATAAAGAATATTTTTTCCACCATTCGTTTATTTTACTTCTATCTTGCGAAAACAATGAAGAAGTTGATATGGTTATTATTGCTGAAATAACTAGAAAAAACTTCATGACAAATTATGAAATATACAAAAAAAACGTTAGTAAAGATAGTGTAAAATTACGAATTGCAAATTTAAATATTAACGTCATTTTATTTTTTAAATAAATAGTCTAATTTTGAATAAAAAGCTACAAGAAATGATAAAAAAACTTATACTATTAATCTTTATTTCTTTTATTCAGGCTACAACATTTTTATCGTTTTCACAAAACAAAATCAAAGTTGGTGTTTACGATAACCCTCCTAAGATTTTTATGAATAAAAATAATAAACCAGAAGGTTTTTTTATTGATATTATTCAAGCTATTGCAAAAAATGAAAATATCAAGATAGAATACGTGTATGGCGATTGGTCTGACTTGTCAGAAAAATTAAAAAAAGGTGAAATTGATGTGTTGCCTGATATGGCTTATTCAAAAGAACGAGACTCTATTTATTCTTTTAATAAACTGTTTTTGCTTTCTTCATGGTTAGAGGTTTATGTTCTTGAAAAATCTAAAATAAATCATTTAGGCGATTTGAGAAATAAAAAAATAGGAGTACTTAATGGTTCTATACAAGAAGAATATTTGCAAAACGAATTTCAGAAACAATTTAATATTAATCTTCAGATTGTTTTGTTTGATACTTATGAAAGCTCAACTAAAGCCTTAAAAGAGAAAAAAATAGACGCAATCATTTGTGATCGTTTTTTTTATTTTTCAACACTTTACAATGACGAAATTAGGTCAACCGCCATTATACTTAGACCATCCGAATTGTTTTTCTCTTTTACAAAAAACAAATATCCTTTGCTCATACAAAAATTTGATAAAAATATTTCTATTCTAAAAAACGATCCACATTCAGAATATTATAAAGCTTTGTATCGCTGGTTAGATAAAGATAGTTCGAATTTTCTTCCAGAGTATGTATTTTGGATTATAGCGGTGATTGTAATTTTATTTTTAATAGCACTACTATTCGTATTTTTATTAAGAAAAAAAATTAAAGAAAGAACCAATGAACTTGAAAAAGCGAAATTAAAAGCTGAAGAAAGCGAAGAAAAATATCGATTATTAGTAGAAAATCAAACAGATTTAATTGTCAAAGTAGATGTATCTGGACGATTTTTATACGTAAGTCCTAGTTATTGTAAAATTTTTGGGAAGACCGAGGAAGAACTATTGAATAATTCTTTTATTCCACTAGTTCATGATGAAGATATTGAATCTACACTAGAAAAAATGAAATTATTAAATCAACCGCCTTATAGTGTATATATCGAACAGCGTGCATATACAAAAAATGGATGGCGGTGGCTTGCTTGGGTCGATACGGCTATTCTAGATAAAAATGGGAATATTACTGAAATAATAGGCGTAGGTAGAGATATTAATGAAATAAAACAAGCAGAGAAAGAACTAATTATAGCAAAAGAAAAATCGGAAGAAAGCGATCGGTTGAAAACAGCTTTTTTGCAAAATCTATCGCATGAAATACGAACCCCCATGAATGCTATTATTGGCTTTAGTAATTTATTGAAAAATGATGTTTCAATTGAAAAACGAAGAAACTATATTTCGATTATTCAGAATAGCTCTCAACAGTTACTTTCAGTAGTTACTGATATTTTAACCATTTCATCCATAGAAACCAATCAAGAAAAAATAAATATAAGCAAAGTAAATATTAATGATTTAATCAAGGAATTGTCAATCTTATTTAAAGAACAAGCGAAGGTTAAAAATATTACGATTTCTACTCATTGTGATTTAAACAAGCTACAATCTATCGTATATACTGATAAAACAAAAATAACTCAAATATTAACCAATCTTATTTCTAATGCTCTAAAATTTACATTAAAAGGAGAAATTGAATTTGGTTATAGGATTAAAAAAAATATAAAGGCTGAAGAATTAGAGTTTTATGTAAGAGATACGGGGATAGGTATAAAACAGGAGTATATGGATGTTATTTTTGAACGTTTTCGTCAGGCAAATAAAGAAATTCAGCAAACATTTGGCGGAACAGGATTAGGTTTAGCCATTTCAAAAGGGTTTGTTGAATTGTTGGGCGGGAAAATCTGGGTTCAATCAGAACCTGATAAAGGTTCGGTGTTTTATTTTTCAATTCCATATAATCCGGTTGATGAAATAAATGAATTAATTGAGCAAAATATAAAAATACCTCATTCTAAGAAAATTTTAATAGCAGAAGATGATGAATATAATTATTTGTATTTAAAAGAGTTGTTAAATGATTTAAACTTTGAATTAATATATACAAAAAACGGATCCGAAGCAATCAAAGTATGTGAATCTAATATGGATATTGACTTAATTTTAATGGATATAAAAATGCCGTCAATGACAGGCGACATCGCTACTAAATTTATAAAGTCAATAAATCCTAATATACCAATTATTGCCCTTTCGGCTTATGCGTTAGAACACGAAAAAGTAAAATATGAGAATATTTTTGATGAATTTTTAACCAAACCAATTAACGAAGAAGAATTAAAACTAATTTTAATAAAGTACTTCGAGAAATCATGAGTTATTGATTTATTATTTTATTTCAACATTTTCATTTTAATCCATAAGAACAAAAGCTGCCCAACAATACGAAAGATATTTTTGACGCATCTCTTTTGGGGTTAAAGCAAATTAATAAATGGAATTCAGCTTTTAAAAAAAAAGCTTAACTTTGCATAAATGAATTAATTCTTTATGAAATCAAATTCTTTTTTCTTGTTTATTGTAATGAGCATTCAATTATATGCTCAAAACCCCTATAAAGTCATAAGCGTAAATGGCGAAATTCTGGCAAAAAAAGCAAACATTAAATTGCAGAGCGGAGTTGAAGTAAAAAGCGACGACAATTTTGCTTTTATGATTCCCAATTCACGTGCAGCACTTATTAATCCTAAACTTGGCAGAATTATTTTAACCGAACAAAATGCTACTGATGCCTTTTCTAAGGCGGCTTTTGCACCTGCCATCAGTTCGGTTAAAACACGTGGAATGATAAGCAATTCCATTGTCTCAAAAAATCAACTTGTTTCTATGTTTAGCGATCATTTATACGTTATTGATAAATTAGAAATAAAAATTAATCAGTCGCTATTTCCAATGAACAATAATGCCTATTTTTTTATTCGATATACTTATAAGGGCGAAGAAATAAATAAAAGGCTAAGTTTTAAATCGGATACGTTGATATTGGATAAAAATAGTCTTTATACAATCGATGGCGTCCCTATCCCAAATCCCGATGTAAGTGAAATGAAGCTCTATTATTACGAAATTTTGGGTGAAAATGCCAAAGCTACATTCTTATCAGCGTTTAATTTGAGTTTTATCGATGGCGAGAAATTAAAATCAGAGGTTAAAATAATTTTAGATGCGATAGCAAAAGAATCGTATGATAAAAAAATGGCCGAAGTGTATGATTATGTTACTCAATTTTATGGAACCGTTGATTTGGAGTATCTTGAAAATTGGGTTAACAAGGTATTTATGTTGAAGAAATAGAATGGTCAAAATTGTTGCTTTTATTGCTTCATTTTTAGTCTCTGCATTTACTTGGGGGCAGTGGAGTAGGCAGCCTATTCAGAATTATACGTCCAAGGATTATGGTGTTCAATATTCGAACTATATTCATGCTGTTGTTTGCGACGATAATGGCTTTGTATATGCCGGAAGTGCCTATGGCGTATTGCAATTTGACGGGTATCGATGGAATTTTATTCATGTTAAAGCAGGTACTTATGTAACTTCACTGGCTTATCATAACGGGTATTTATTTGTCGGGTGTACTAACGATTTTGGTTATTTAAAAGCAAACAAAAACGGCATTTGGCAATATATTTCGCTTGCAGATACTTTTCAAATTAGCTTGTCCAATGCTGTATGGAAGATTTTTGCAGTAAAAGACAAAATTTACTTTCAAACCGATGAAGCTATTTATGTTTATGATAATAAAAGCATTACTCCTATAAAACCAGAAACTTCGTATCATTTGGCTTTTCAATTAGGCGAAAGTCTAATTGTTCGAGAAAGATCGAAAGGGTTATTGAGTATAACAACAAAAGATATTAAACAAATCCCTCACTCTCAATTATTTGCCGACACTGGTGTTTTTGCAGTTTTGCCTTTTAAAAAGAATTCAAAGCTCATTATTACTCAAGAAGCCGGAATTTTTAAATGGGAAAATGGGAATTTTGAACAATGTTTGTCTTCATCACAAAAAGATTTTCTCATTGGTGCTATGATTATTGGAGCTAAGAGACTAGATGATGGAAATATAGCATTATATACGCTGAAAAAAGGAGTAATCGTGCTCGATACGACATTAAATGTAATAGCCAAATATAGCTCAACACAAGGATTGCTGTCCGACGAAGTTCACGATTTGGCACAGGACAACTACGGGAATTTATGGTTAGCTACGCAAAAAGGTGTTAGCAGAGTTCAATACCCGTCTGCTATATCGTATTTTAATGAAAAATCAGGCCTTCCCGGAAATGTTTTATGTATTAAAAAACACGAAGAAAAGTTGTACGTTGGTTCAACTGATGGATTGTTTGTTTTGGAAAAAGGGAAAGAAGATTTTTTTTATAATTTACCGGAAATTAAAGGAAAGGTATGGGCAGTTGATTGCGATGAAAAATCGCTGTGGGTAGCAGGAGATAATGGCGTATGGAAGATTGAGCCGTCAAAAGCGATAAAGCAACTTAGCAAGGAACCTTACTTGTCGTTGGTGCGTTTGCCCGAATTGCATCAATGGTTGGCTTTAGGAACAAATGGTTCAGCGATGTTCGATGAAACGAACAATAAAGTTGTTTGGCAGTCTGCCGATTTAAAAATGGATGCATACGGAGCTGTCGCTATAAAAGATAACCGGGGTTATGAGGTTTGGGTTGGTACAAAAAATCAAGGCGTTTTTCAGTTTATTTTTAATCAAAATAAGCCTCTTCAAACAATTCAATATAGAGGTATAGAAGATGGTTTGCCGGACGACTGGATCAGTCCGTATTTATGCAACGGGAAAGTATATTTTGCTACCCCCAATGGCTTTTTAAGGTTTATTAGCCCTGATGAAATTAATAAAATGGCAGGAAATAATTTAGACAATGAAGTTAGGGGTTATTTTGATGTGGTCAATTTTCCAAAAAACAAGAAAGACAAGTCCATTACTGCTTTTTATTGCTATCAAAAAAAGGTTTTTGTTGCCATTGAAAATTATTTATACTTTATAGGAAAAGATAGCATTGCCAATCATCGCGGATTCAAAACCATCGACTTGGGAAGGTTAAATTGCTTATATGTAAATGATGATGAGATTTGGTTAGGTGCCGACGATGGATTGGCAAGGGTTGATTTAGCTAAATTAAACGTTGATACGTCTCCAATACCAACCTTTACAATTAATTCAATTGAAATTGCGAACGATTCGGTTTTGGGCTATTTTGCGATTCATCGTTTGTCAAAACCTCTTGTGTTTCCTTATAATTTAAATACGATTAAAATAAACCTATCATCATTGTATATTGACAATCATATTACCTTGCAATACTCATGGCTGTTAAAAGGCAGCAACGATGAAACGTTTTCTTCATGGGACAGCAATCCACAGATTTTATTAACAAATCTAAAAGAAGGCGATTATACACTTATTATCAGAGCAAAAAACGCTAATGATGTATTGAGCAAAGAACAATGCTTACGTTTTAAAATTCTACCGCCTTGGTACCGTTCGTGGTGGGCGTATATGATTTACGTTGCATTTGCGATCTTTTTTATTTATTTGATTATCTATTTTAACTCCCGGCGGTTGGTAGCAAAAAATAAGAAATTAGAGGAAATAGTGAAGATTAGAACTCAGGAAGTTGTAGAGCAAAAAGAAGAAATCGAGCATCAGAAAACAACCATTGAACATATTCTTAAAGACTTAAACGATAGTATATCTTATGCACAGAGAATACAAGAGGTATTGCTTCCTTCACGCGAGATGATTGAAAGTATGTTTCACGATTCAATGGTGTTGTATAAACCACGAAATATTGTAAGTGGCGATTTTTATTGGGCTGCAATTATTAGCTTCCCTAATTCACAAACAGAAAATAAACTTGTCATTATTGCAGTTGCCGATTGCACAGGGCATGGAGTTCCCGGTGCTTTTATGAGTATGTTGGGAATTTCTTTTTTGAATGATATTGTAAAGAAAAAAGAGATAACGCAGCCATCCGAAATTCTTAATATGTTGAGAGCCTATATTATTGAAGCACTAAAACAATCGATTGATTCAGGTTCGCAAAAAGATGGCATGGACATTTCGATGTTAACAGTAAATATGAAAACATTGGAATGTCAATGGGCAGGAGCAAATAACCCGCTTTATATTGTCAAAGGAGCTGATACAGATACTGAAAACGGACTAAACAAACTTATTGAAATAAAGCCCGATAAAATGCCAATAGCGATATATCCGGTAATGGAGCCTTTTACTAATCACACCATTCAGTTAGAAAAGGGCGATGCTTTATTTCTTTTCAGTGACGGGTATGCCGACCAATTTGGCGGTCCTAAAGGGAAAAAGTTTATGTACAAATCGTTCAAAGAACTTTTGATTCAACATTCAGATAAAAAAATGAACGAACTGAAAGATATTCTCGATAATACAATTATAGATTGGATGAAAAATGAGGAGCAAAACGACGATATAACTGTTTTAGGAATTAAAATATAAATATTTTATGGACGATCAATTTCTTTTCATGCTAAAAGAAGGTTCCGATGCACAACTACTCGGCTTGATAGTAACGTTAGATAAATCTGAGAATATTGTTTTTTATAAACAAGCGTTAGAACAGGCTGTAAATAGAAATTTGATTAGTATAGAGCAATCAGCAAAAATTTTAAATAACGATGTAGAAACAACGCAGAACTTAAAAGATAAATGGAATCAACTAAAGAAACAAGAAGATAAAAAACCAAAAAGTTTTCTAATAAGGAATATGATGCTTAGTGGATTTCTTTTTATATTAGGAGGAGTTGTCGTTATGGTATTAATATATCTTAGGTTATAAATGTATCATACTATTTATACGTATAGGTGGTACGGTGGTTTTTTCTGGGGAGGAATCATTATTTTAATCGGTCTGGCTTTTATAATACTGGGTATGGTCGATAAATTTTCTAAAAATAAGTAATGACTTTCTATTGCTTATTTTTTTGATGTTTCGGCAATTATCTTTTTAAATGCACTTTCAATATCTATTAGAAAAACATCAGGGTTAAAAATAATTTTTTTGTCTTCGTTTTTTGATAAATGTTTTAGTTCTTTGTTTGTTGTGATAATAAAAAGAGAGCTTGGTTTGCCTGTATGAATTAATTGGTTTCGCCAGTGCTCGTAGAAAAAAGAGTCTCTATTAAGAGCTGCATAATTGCCGCCAAGCAACTTGTTTATCGCCATGTCGAATCTTTTTTTTGTTTGTTTGGGAGCTTTAAGTGGTTTTTTATCTATTATGGCGCCCATCCATTCTATGCAAAGTGTAAGAATAATTATCGAAAGTTCAATATTACCCGAATTCAACTGTTTTTTTGCCTCTTCTATATTTTGACTAAGTTGCAGCATGGGCTAACGTTTCCTCAGAATCATCATTCCATCTCGAAGTGGTAGCATTACATTCTCTACGCGTGTGTCATAATGTACATAGTCATTGAAAGTACGAATCGATTTTGTGAATTCATCATTTTCGTTTTCGTTGAATACCTTTCCATTCCAAAGTACATTATCAGCTATGATAAAACCTCCCTGACGCACTTTGTCAAAAATAGCTTGGTAATATTCTAAATATTCGCGTTTATCTCCGTCAATAAATACTAAATCAAATGTTTCATCTAAGCCGGGTATGATATTTAATGCGTTTCCAATGTGAAGTTTAATTTTAGACGAAAGCGGTGAGCGATTAATATAAAGACGAATAAACTCTTCAAGCTCATCGTTTATTTCAATGGTATGCAAAATGCCGCCCGGAAGAAGCCCTTCTGCCAGACAAAGTGCTGAATATCCGGTATATGTGCCAATTTCAAGAATGCGATAAGGGGCAATCATCATACTAAACATTTTCAACAATTTGCCTTGCAAATGACCGGATAGCATCCTCGGATGATATATTTTAACATTTGTTTCGCGTTCCAGTTCTCTTAAAAGTTCGCTTTCTTCTTCGGTATGTTCTATTACATATTTTTGTACAATACTATCCATGTGTTAAATGTATTTTAAAGAAGATAATTTTTCTTCGGAATAAATTTCGTTTGCTACTCTTATTATATCTTCGGCAGTTATGCTTTCTATTTCTTTTTGAATAACATCTAAATCGTCAATCTTTTTAAAAACCATATAACTTTTGGTTAAGTTCATGGCTAAGCTTTCTTGATTATCAAAAGAAAGTGCCATTTGACCGTAAAATTGATTTTTGGCAACAGATAATTGTTTGTCAGTGAGAGGAATTTCGCGAACTTTTTTTAATTCATGAAGTACTAAGGATAAAGCTTTTTCAAGTTTTTCTTTATCTGTGCCAAAATAAATGTAAGCAACACCGGAATCAAAATAGGCATTATAGTTTGATTCAATAAAATAAACCATGCCTTTTCGTTCGCGAAGTGCCATGTTCAAACGACTATTTGACCCGCCACCGCCCAAAATATTATTAAGCAAGTGAAGTGTAAGGCGGTCTTTGTGGTTGTATGAGTATGCCAATGTGCCCAACATGCAGTGGGCTTGAAATGTGTTTTTATCAATAGTTTTGTGAAGTGGAACAAAATTTTTAAAGGGTTTACGTTTCCAACGTCTCTTGTTTTCGGCAACGGTGGAAAAATATTTATTGAATGATTGTAGCGCTTTTGAATAAGGAATGTTTCCGGCAACGCAAACAACAATCTGGTCCGTATTGTAGGTGCGTTGGCAAAATTGCTGTATTGCTTGGGTGTTGAATGATTTTAAACTTTCGGTTGTTCCTAATATATTCCTTCCTAAGGGATGACCGTCAAAAATCAGTTCTTCAAATTCATCGTAAATGAGCTCGGCTGGTGAATCTTTGTACGAATTTATTTCATCGTTTATAACAAGTTTTTCGCGTTCAAGTTGATTTTGAGGGAAAACGGAATGGAAAACAATGTCGCTCAGAAGTTCTATGGCTCGTTCAAAGTGTTTGGGTAGGAAAGTAGCATAAACACAAGTGTCTTCTTTGGTAGTAAAGGCATCCAGATCGCCTCCCACTTCTTCTATTCTGTTGATAATTTGGTATGAACTTCGTTTTTGGGTTCCTTTAAATAGTACATGTTCCAGAAAATGTGCCATCCCATGTTCATTTGCTAATTCATCTCGTGTACCGGTGTTGATCATTACGATGCAATGAGCGGCAACTCGTTTTCCTGGTATGTGAATAAATCGAATTCCGTTCGATGAAGTGTGGGTTTTGTAGCTCATGTTTTTTTATCTTTGCAAAATTACAACAAGTTTTTCTACAAAATACTTTGTTTTATCATTGTTTATTTCGTAGTGATGAATTTGATTTTAGAGTTGATGAGCGAAAAAAAATCTGTTTATGTCAAATTTGTTTTTCTGCCCATTTTAAATCTTCAGGTGTTGTAATTTTTATATTGTAGTTCAATCCTTCAGAAAAGTGCAATGGAAAACCGGCTTGTTCTATAAGCATAGCATCATCGGTTATACTTTCGCTAAAGGGAATGTTGTACGCTTTGTCGAGCCAATCTTTCATGAAAATTTGTGGTGTTTGAACCAAAAATATTTCTTGGCGTGGCAAAACATCATTATGTTCGTTGTTTATTTTTCTAACCGTTTCAGTAACGGGTTTTATGGGAACTGCAGACCCAAATTTTTCAGCCTCTTCAAACAATTTTTCAATAAATAAGGGTGTTATAAATGGGCGTACCCCATCGTGGATAGCTACGACAGTGGCATTCTCAATTTTTGATAAGCCGTTTTTTACCGATTGATAGCGGCTATCTCCTCCGGCTGCAAGTTTATGTGGTATCTCAATTTTATGCGAAATGAGAAGCTCTTTCCAAAATATAAAATAAACTTCCGGTAAAACAACAATAATTTCCATTTCCGGGTTGTAAGCATAAAAAGTTTCAAGTGTATAAAAAAGTATGGGTTTCCCCTTTAATTCCAAAAATTGTTTTGGGAGGGCATAATTCATTCGCTTGCCAAGTCCTCCGGCAACAAGAATTGCAGCTTTTTTCATCTATTTATTGTTTTTTCTGATTGATTAATACATCCATTAAATGTAGCCTTAATCATAAGTTTGTCAATATGATCAAATTTAATTGATTTAAATGTGTCCGAATAAAGTTCATTTAATTTTCCGAACCAATCACCTATAAAATCATCATGCGAAAAATCGTCGCGGTCGTAAACACCAATAATAAATTTTTCTTTGGGGCTTAAGGTGTATATGGCAACCGTATCGCTATCGATATAGTTCATGGAATATGTTGCTTCTCCCGATCGCCAATAGTAATTGGAAAAATCTTCTTTGTTTTTTGCCGGAACAAAAACGGTCCAGTAAATATCAGGTAGCCCTAATCGAAAGCTGAAATCCATGCCTACAGGCGAAAATTTATCGTCGTTTTGTAAAAAAATACCTCCTGTATATAATATCGTTTCATATACTTCGGGCATTGTAAAAGTTAATTTCCATCTTGCTTTTAGTCCGTTTACCAAAACTTCTTCGGAAAACTGCTCTTTTTGATAGTATTTTGTCCCATAAAGCTCAACATATATTATGTTTTCGCCGGAGGGCATGTCTTTAAACAATATAAAAGGAATAGTAACCTGTGTTTTGATAAATGCATTTTGAAAATTGACTTCAATGGGAACTTGTAAAAAATTACCTTTGCCACAATATTTTTTGAATAGATTATTTGCGACAAAAGCTGCAGGTACTTTTATAATGTCTCCTTTGGCATTATAAAAGCGAAAATAGAGTTTTATATTAGAAACGGAATCATCTAAAAGACTGTCTTCCCATAAGCGACGTGTACCTTTTAGTTCGACATTTATTTCAAAGTTTGAATTGTAAATAAATGGATCAAATTTGCAGTTATTTTTATTAAGCCAACCTTTATTATAAAGCCAAGTATTTTTTAAGTTTTTTTTATCAAGTGCTTTGTCCCATTCGCTAATACATGAATGGAGTAGAAGGAATAAAACGATGATAAAAAGTAGATTTTTCATTAAAATAATTTTAATTGGTTGGAGTCGTTGTTTATTCCAAGATGTTTGTATGATAATGGAGTAACTTCTCTTCCTCGTGGTGTTCTTACTAAAAAGCCTTCTTGGATTAAGTAGGGTTCGTAAACGTCTTCTATTGTTCCGGCATCTTCGCCAATTGCGGTTGCAATAGTATTAAGTCCGACCGGTCCTCCGTTAAACTTTGTTATAATGGTTTTTAATATTTTTTGATCCATGGTATCTAATCCATATTTGTCGATATTAAGAGCGTTGAGTGCCATTTGTGCAATTTCTAATGTAATGGTTCCATTTCCTTTAACCATGGCAAAGTCTCGAACTCTTTTTAATAGTGCGTTTGCGATGCGTGGTGTTCCTCTACTTCTTCTTGAAATTTCGAATGTGGCATTTTCTTCTATGGGTACATTAAGTATTTGAGCAGAACGTTGTATGATTTTAACTAAAACGTTTGCCGTATAGTATTCTAAGTGCAGGCGAATACCAAATCTTTCCCGAAGGGGATTTGTTAATAATCCTGAGCGAGTGGTTGCTCCAACTAGAGTAAAAGGGTTAAGTTTTATTTGAATGGTTCGAGCACTGGGGCCTTTGTCAAGCATTATGTCAATACGAAAATCTTCCATTGCCGAGTACAAATATTCTTCAACAACCGGATTCAGACGATGAATTTCGTCAATAAATAGTACATTGTTGGTTTCGAGGTTGGTAAGGATTCCTGCCAAATCGCCCGGTTTGTCGAGCACAGGACCCGATGTTATTTTTAGTTCGGCTCCCATTTCGTTGGCAATGATGTTAGCAAGAGTTGTTTTTCCAAGTCCCGGAGGTCCATGCAAAAGTACATGATCGAGAGATTCGCTCCGCATTTTTGCTGCTTGAATAAAAATTTGCAAATTTTCTACAACTTTTTCTTGACCATAAAAAAAATCGAAATGTTGTGGGCGAAGTTGTTTGTCAAATTCATTTTCGTTGTTAGAAAAGTTGCGTATATCGAAATCGTTATCCATGTTTGGCTTTTAAAAATCAAAAGTAATAAAAATTCTTATTTTTCAATGATTTAAATTTTAGTTGTCGTATTGGTTTTTCTTGTTACAAAATAAATTCCCGCTAAAATGAATGGAATGCTGAGCCATTGCCCCATGTATAAGAACATGTTGCGCTCGAAATCAACCTGAACATCTTTGATAAATTCTACTAAAAACCTAAATCCAAAGCAGCCAATTAAAAAAACACCAAATAATAAATAGGGCTTTTCACTTGCATTGCGTTTAAAATACATCCAAAATAAAAGAGCAAAAAGCAATAAATAGGTTAAAGATTCATAAATCTGCGAAGGATGGCGTGGGTTGTTGTCAACATTATCAAAAATAAATGCCCAAGGAACATTTGTTATCGCTCCGTAAATTTCCGAATTCATCAAGTTGCCCATACGTATAAAAAATCCTGCTAAAGCAACTACAATCACAATTCTATCAACAATCCACGAAAAAGGTTTTTTTTCTTTTTGGCTGAAGAACCATAATGAGAGTAAAATACCTATAGCAGCACCATGACTTGCCAAGCCGCCTTGGCGTAAGTTTAGTATTTCAAACGGATGCGAAATATAATATGCTGGTTCGTAAAAGAAGCAATGCCCTAAACGAGCGCCAACTACAGTGCCTATTAGCATATAAATACTCAATCGGTCTAGAGTCTTTTGTGGAATCTGTTCACGTTGAAATATTTTTTGCATGATGATATAGCCAAATAAAAAACCCATTGCAAAGAGTAATCCGTACCAGCGAATTCCAAAACCGCCGATGTTAAATATTTCAGGATTGGGGTGCCAATGAATAAATAATGATATCATGAAAAAAATATTTTAAAAAAACGTTGCAAGTTAATAATAAATCGGCTTTTGAAAAAAACAGATTATTTGAAGTTTTGCATATTTACTATATAGGCATCCGGATAACCCGATTTTTTGATTTTTTCAAGATCCTTTCTGGCTTCATCAACTGATTTGTAATTGCCATAGATATATTTGTAGTTACCATCATTACCTATAAGTTCCTTTATATCCATTTTCAATGTCTTAAATACGGTGAGTGAAATTGGATTGCTGGTAGATTTTAATTGGATTGTGAATTCTGATTTACTTATAATCTTTTGCTTAAATTGTTCATAGTTAACAATAAATGCATCGGGATAACCCATTTCTGAAATTCTTTCTTTCTCTTTTTGTGCTTCAGCTCGGGTTTTAAAATCACCATAGGTGTATCGGTAAAATCCATCGGAGCAATAATTTTCTTTTACGCCTTTTAATCCTTTAAAAATAGACAAATCAATGGGTGAAGTAAAAGCCTTAACTTGAATGGTATAATCTTTTTTTACATTAGCTTGTTCTTCTTCTTGTTGTTGTTGATAGTTGCGGGTTATTTGATTTTTAATATCCGACATTTCATTGGTAGAAATAATATTGGCTTCGGTAAATCCTTGGTCAATAATAATGTTTAAAATCCTCATTGCTTCGCGTTTAGAGTTGAATTCACCAGCAGTAAACACTAGCATATCGCCTATCTTATTGTCTTTGATAGGATTAGGTGAGTTAGTGAATAGTGTGTCTTGTTTTAATACTTGAGTTAAGCTGAGCAGTTTGTTTAAATCTTTTACGTCTAAGAGTTTCTCTTTTTGCTGAACAAGTAATATGGTATACGTATTTTCGTCCTTAACTTTGGCATCTTTTCTATATTTTAAATGAACAGGGACATTAATTGATTCTACAACTACATTTTCGGGTACGGTATTCAAAAGCTTGATTTCAACTCTACGGTTTAACTGACGACCTTCGGGGTTATCTGAGCCATCAGGGTTTTTGTTTATAGCAATAAATTCGCGTTTGCCCATACCTTTAGCAACAAAACGAGCAGGGTCTATACCTTGGGTTACTAAGTAATCAATAGCAGCTTTTGCTCTGTTTTCAGAAAGTTTTTGGTTGAATTTATCGCTGCCTAACGCATCAGTATGACCTACGATTTCAACCATTAATCCTGAATTTTTCTGCATTAATTGAGCTAAACGTTGTAATTCAATTTCAGATTCACGACGTAGTTCGTATTTGCCATAGTCAAAGAAAATGCTTCGTATTACGTAGTATTCTCCTTTTGTAACTTCTATAGGATCTAATGTAACATCTAACACAACTTCTTTTTGGCTAAAATTGTCCGGAATATAAACATATTCGGTTTTGGGATTATAACCACGGCATGAGTATGTAAACTTGTAGCTTCCGGGCAAAACAATTTGTTGGTAGTAACCACTGTCTAACGTGGGTTTAACAGTTGCTATATTTACGTTTTTCAAACTATCGTAAACCACAACGGCAACATCTTTAGGTAATTCTGCCGAATTATCAGCTAAGCGAACAATTCCTTTTACTGTAACTTTAACCAATTGAGGTGGTTTTGTTTCTTCTACCGGCTTCATGCCAGGTAGGTTAACTTTAGCTTTATAAATATTATTTTTAGCTATTCCACCACGCTCATTGTTATTAAGTGGGAAAAAGAAATATTCACCATTTGCTTTAGGAATATAAAACAAGTCATTTCCTACAGTATTTAATGGGTAACCAATATTAATAGGTGTTGACCATTTGTTATTGTTTAATAAATTGCTGTAGAAAACATCAAATCCCCCCATGCTATAATGACCTTGAGAGCTGAAATAAAGGGTGTATTTCCCTTTATCGCCAATTACAAACGGTGTTTCTTCGTCATAGATGGAATTAATAGTAGGTCCAAGGTTTACAGGTGGTCCCCATTCTCCTTTTTCATCTTTATCTGTGCGATAAATATCGAGTCCGCCAAAACCTCCGGGTCTGTCACTTGTAAAAAACAATGTATTGCCATCTTTAGTAATAGTGGCATGAGATTCCCAATATTTTGAATTAATATGCTTGTTTAGAGGCTTCATTTTTGTCCACTTATCGTTCTTTAGGTAACTGATGTAAATATTACCATCGTCGTTGTCGTCTCTAACAAGATAAAGTTCTTTGCCATCTGAGCTAATGCTTACAGGTACAGTTCTTTGCTGAGATCCTGCGCCAATCTGCTTGGTAATATTGATGGGGTCACTCCATTTTCCGTCTATTTTTTTCGAATAATAAATATCGTCAAGTTTATAGTCTGTATTGGAAGTATTTATGTCTAATTCAGCTGAAAAAATATTCTTTTTACCTGCTGTAAATACAATGATTGATTCATCATCAGAAATAACCGGACAATTTTGAACCTCATCGGGTGCATTGATAACCTCGCTTAAGTTTTGAGGGTCAATATTAATAGGGTTTTTAATAAGTTGTTTAGCATTTTCAGTGCATTGAATTTCGCGTTTAACGTAGTCGATATAATAAACTGAACTAACGGATACTGTTGAAGTGAATTTTTTAAAAGCAAAAATGGCTTTTTCAAAATCCATGGCATCTCTATAGGCTGTTCCTAAATAAAACCAAGCATCTGGTGGGGCATTTTTTTCTAAATAAGAGCCTTCTTTATATTTTTTTGTTATATGTTGCACTGCAAATTCTAAATATGAAATGGCTTTACGTTTTTCTTCAGGAGAATTTTGATAAATATAGCAGATACCAATTCGGTAAGCTAAATTTGCATTCTCTTGGTTTTGTTTGTATATATCTAAATAGAGAGGTAAGGCCAAATCGTATTCTTCAAACATAAAGTGGTATTCCGCATCTACAAACTTTTTTTTAAAGTCCTGATTAAATGCAAATTGGAAAGAAAATAAAAATAGTAAAGTGCTCAGTAATACCTTATTCATTTGTTTTAAAATAGAAAACAAACTTACGGTAATTTTTCAAAATAAACAAAAATTATTTTATAGGTTTTCAAAAGAGTACTTCTCAATGAGGTTTGTAAGTTTATTTAAAAATTTTCCTGCCATCATTCCGTCAATGATTCGATGATCGTATGCAAATGATAGAATTACTTTGTGCCTGATGGCGATGGCATCTCCCTGAGGCGTTTCTATTACATCCGGTTTTTTTTGAATAGCCCCAATTCCTAAAATGGCCACTTGTGGTTGATTTATGATCGGCGTTCCGGCTAACGTTCCAAAAGTTCCTAAATTAGTTATAGAAAAAGTGCCACCTTGTATTTCGTCGGGTTTCAGTTGGTTTGCTCTTGCTCTTTGAGCTAAATCGTTCATTGTTTTAGCAATGCCAATTAGATTAAGCTGATCTGCATTCTTAATAACTGGTACAATTAAATTATCATTTGGCAGTGCAGTAGCTATACCAATGTTTATTGATTTATGAAGAATAATATTCGTCCCGTTTACTGAAGCATTGATGAATGGGAATTCTAATATCGATTTTGTGGTGGCATCAACAAAAAAAGGCAAATAAGTTAGGTTAATGCCATACTTGTTTTTAAATTCTTCTTTTTTTGCATTTCTCCAAAGTACAATTTCAGTTACATCCGCTTCAACAAAAGAAGTAACATGAGCCGAAGTGTGTTTTGAATGAATCATGTGTTCAGCAATCAGTTTTCTTACCCTATCCATTTCTATAACAGTATCAGAAGCCGATGTTAATACATTTGCCGAAAAAGCCGGAGATGAAATCGGTTTTTCAATATTTATTGATTTTGATTGAACGTATTGTAATATATCATCTTTTGTTATTCTGCCTTCAATCCCTGTTCCTTTAATTTTATTTAAGTCTTCATCTACAAGATGGTGTTCTTGTATGAGTTTTTTTACAAGTGGGCTTAGAAAAACAAATTCTTTTTTTTCAGAACTAATATTTTCTGATATTGTTTCTTTTGGAATAGCAACGGTTTCAAATTTTTGTTCTATGGGTGGATTTAGAACAGCATTTTCGTTAGATGCAGTATTGTTTTTCAAAATAGCGATAGTCTTTCCAACAGAAACAATTTCATTTTCATTAAAAAGAATAGAATCAACTATGCCTTCATCGGGTGAGGTTATTTCTGAATCAACTTTATCCGTTGCAATGTCGCATAGAACATCATCTTGTTTTACTCGGTCTCCTTGTTTTACATGCCATTTTATTATTGTAGCTTCAATAACTCCTTCTCCCATAGCCGGGATATTAATATTTATAGTGCTCATATAATTTTTATTTAGTCTAAATTATATGCAAA
>Ga0116186_1001112_pt1 | contig 28739 bp, 25 predicted proteins | sample AD_JPNNA4_MetaG_FD_89806 | JGI IMG/M metagenome (GOLD analysis project Ga0116186, IMG submission 89806) | Active sludge microbial communities of municipal wastewater-treating anaerobic digesters from Japan - AD_JPNNA4_MetaG | ecosystem: Engineered > Bioreactor > Anaerobic > Digestate | place...
AAATCGTTCCATACGCCATCACTGGGTATTAAACCAAACCCAAAAAGCAACCCCATTGTAGTGCCAATACCTTCGATCCAAGTATAAAATGAAAATGAGAGCTGGTAACATCTTCTGACAGAATTATTCAGGCTAAGATCATAAGTATCTTTAATGACCATATCAAAATCTACTAAATACTTATCTTGCAATCTAAGAGTATCTCCAAGTTCAAAGTTAGAATTAAACAGCTTTACTTCGGTATTATTTTGCATTTCCATTAAATTGTATGGAAGGGTGTTTATGGAATAATAATATATAACTCCATTTTCTTCTCGTATTCCACCACATAGCTTATCCTCAGTAAAAATAGTATCTTCAGAATGGTAAAGTTTGTGGTATAAATTCCCGTTTATAATAGTATCGCTATTCTTTAATGCAAAGCAATGAAACTTAGCACTTTCATCAGGCCATGGATTATAATACATTTCTGTCCACATGGCATTTTTTGTCGGGAATGGTATGTGTGGGTGCGTAGAATCTTTTTTTAGATGTACATACTTTTCAAAAGTATATTCACATCCAATACTGTCTGCTACTGTTAAGCGCACAAGACGAGTTCCCTTTTTTAAGAAACTATGTATTGGATTTATTTCTCTTGAATAGGTAGTATCGCCAAAATTCCAATTATAAGTTAGTGTTATCCCATCTCTTTCAACAACATTACTAATAAATTGAAATTTAACAGAATCGCTAACTAAGGTATCATCTAATATATCATATTTAAAATTTACTGACATTTGCTTTAAATAATAGCTTTTTTTTATTGTATCAGCCATGCCATTTTTTACGGCAATAAGTGTTACAACGAAATTTTGGTCTATTCCAAAATTGCCAAGATTGATAGTATTATTTTTATAATAATCAAAGTTTCCTTGATTTGTAAAATCCCAAAAACAGCTGTCTGCATTTGTTGATTTATTAATTACTCTTAAAGAAATTGTAGTACAATAATAGTTTTTAGCCTCAAACTCAAAATCAGCCACCGGCTTTTGTGCATAAATATTGGAAAGTAATAGGCATATTAAAAAAAATGTCAGTATTGTTTTCATGGTTATCAAATTGGTTAAAACAAAGATAAATAGCTTTTTTATGCAAAAAGCAAATGTGAACATTTATTTATTGAATGGTAGGTTTTGGTAAAAGAGTGGTATGTTTTTCTGTATGAATGGTATTTGAGCCACGGATAATAGTTTTCAAAAAAGCCTTTTTCCTGTTGCGGGCTACAGGAATAGTTTTATCACCCACCAATACATGGTTTTTGGCTACTATATATGCTTTTTCCGGCTTTTGTCAATTTATAAGCAGCAGATACATTTATACTATCTTTCATCCGTAAATAATTTTATAAATAAGGCCGAATGAACCCCGAAGGGCCCTCCGAAGGAAAACTCGCCTGATGAATTTTCATCCTTGTTTATGTTTAACGAATCATGCTCGTTTCATAGTTTGAACGTTAATAGTTATTGATTAAAATTTGTTATTCAAATGTATTCATGTTGTTAAAAATACAAACAATTGATTATCAGTATTTTATATAAAAAAGGGTAAAATAGTGACGAATGGTGGAAAAGTGTTGACGGAATGATTTTTGGGACAAAAAAAACCGGACAAAACTGCCCGGCTTTATTTTATTTATTTTCAAAGAATTACTTTGCTTTTCCCTGGTTAGCAACTGATTCCATTGCTTTGCGGATAGCTTCCTGGTCGCCAAGGTAGTAATGTTTGATAGGTTTCATATTAGCATCGAGCTCGTAAACAAGTGGTGTACCTGTTGGGATGTTGAGTTCGAGGATGTCTTTTTCTGAAACGTTGTCAAGGTATTTCACCAAAGCCCTGAGGCTGTTACCGTGGGCAGCAATAATCACTTTGCGGCCTTTTTTGATTTCAGGTACAATGGTACCTTCCCAGAAAGGCACTACACGGGCAACAGTTTCTTTCAATGATTCGGTTGCAGGGAGTAATTTTGGGTCGATATCTTTGTAACGTGCATCAAACTTAGGATGACGTGGGTCTGTTTCTTCCAATGCTGGTGGTGGCACATCATAGCTACGACGCCATATCTTAACTTGCTCTTCACCGTGTTTTGCAGCAGTCTCAGATTTATCAAGTCCTTGTAACGCACCATAGTGACGTTCGTTTAGCGTATAGCTTTTAATTACCGGGACCCACAACAAATCCATTTCGTCTGTAGCAAGCCAGAGTGTACGGATAGCTCTTTTAAGTGTTGAAGTAAAGGCCAAATCAAAAGTATAACCTTCGGCTTTCAACACACGCCCGGCATTCTTAGCTTCTTCAACTCCTTTTGCAGATAAATCAACATCGGTCCATCCGGTGAACCTGTTTTCTTTATTCCAGGCACTCTCGCCATGGCGTACTAATACTACTTTATACATATCAATTATTTAAATGATTATTAATATTTTTTGCAAAGATAATGATAGAAATGCTATCAAAAAAATGAATGCTATTTTATCTCTACTTTACGCGTCTTGGCGTTGAATTTGATTTGTAACAGAAACAATTGCCCGACCGGGCGGCCTTTGTCCAAGGCAGGAGTCCATGCCGGAGATGCATTTATTGCCATAGAAGCTTCTTTGTCAAGGACTGCCACTCCCGAGCTTTTCAGCACTGAAAAAACGTGTACCTTCCCATAACAATCGACCCCGAACTGTATAGCAACCGTGCCTTGTTGCCTTTTTTTCAATGCCACAGCAGGATATTTAATATTTTTTGTCAGGTAAGCAATAAAACTTTTTATATCACCTCCGTTAAATTTGGCTGGGGTTTCGACCATGGCATAATATTCTGTATCAGGCACAGCAACAGCTGGTTCTATTTTTACAGTATCCTGTGTTTGGACAGGCTGCTGTACTTTGCAAGATGGATATAGCAGAACAATAGTAAAAATAATTACTACAAGAGTACTAATGGTTAAGATGTTTTTCTTCATTAACTTTTATATTATGATAAAGATAAATACCGTGAAAAAACCGATTAAGTAACCTGTTGCCACTTCAAAAAGCGAATGCTTCTGAAGAATAAGGCGTGCAGTGGCAACAAGCCCCGAAATAATAATGCTACAAATAAACCATGTCATAATATCTGCATTGAGCCTGAGCATTATTCCCAAAATAAGTGCTGTAAGCCCGCCAATAGCGGCAGTATGAAAACTAATCTTCCATTTAAACAGTAAAACCAATAAAATGATGAGGGTAAACAACACAGAAAGCAGGAATGAACCAATAAATGGAATGGATACCTTGATTAAAAAATAATAGGTCAGCGAATACAAAATAATGGTAACTGCCAGCGGCAATATTCGTTGCAGCCTGTCTTCCATGTCTATACTTTTGATAACTTTCAAATACATGTACATGGGCACAAAACAAAGTGGCAAAATAAATGTTCCTGTAAATACAATGGAAAGAATGAGGTATTTTGCGTTTGACGGGAGGAGCGAAATGTAGGTGTTGGAATATAAAATGACGATTATGCCAAAGAAAGGGATGATTAAAGGATTGAAAATGTAGGATATCGCTTTGGCCCAGTATTTGTCAAAAGTGTTTTTGTCCATGTGCTATTTTTTGCATTGCAAATATGAGAAAGTTTTTCAGCATATTTAAAAGGAATTTTACTTTTGCATAGATATGAATTTGATATTGTCGTTTATAACAAATACTTTAAACCACCCCTGCCTCCCGCCTGAGACGGGACAAGCTCTCCTTATAAAGGAGGGGAAATACTACCCTGGTTTTAAGTAGTAAATGCTCAAATATAAACGCCTTGATATCATTGTTATATACTTGTTCTTGGCTCTTGTTTCTTGACTCTTGATTCTAAAAATATGAATATTCAACGAAAGCCTGATTGGCTGAAAATAAAACTTGCTTCTACAGCAGACTATGCTAAAGTAAAAGATATAGTTAACAAGCATAAGTTGCACACCATTTGCCAGAGCGGGAGCTGCCCAAACATGGGTGATTGCTGGAGCAGGGGAACAGCTACTTTTATGATTCTTGGTAACATATGTACCCGGGCTTGTAAGTTTTGTAATGTCAATACCGGGAAGCCTTTACCTGTAGATTGGGACGAAGCTGCCCGTATTGCTGAGTCTATAAAGCTGATGAAGCTCAATCATGCCGTAGTTACTTCGGTTGACAGAGACGACCTTTCGGACTTCGGGGCTGCTTATTGGGCTTATACAATAAAAAAAATCAAACAAGAAAACCCTCAAACTACATTAGAGGTACTTGTGCCCGATTTTCAGGGCAATTTACAATATCTTGACAAGGTCATTGAGGCGGCACCAGACATCATTTCGCACAATCTTGAAACTACACGCAGGCTTACCCCGCAGATACGGACAAAAGCACAGTACGACACAAGCCTGAACGTGATAGGGCATATAGCACAGTCAGGGGTAGTTGCTAAAAGCGGGATTATGCTTGGACTTGGAGAAACCCAGGAAGAAGTATTTGAAGTGATGGACGATTTGCGGGCTGTCAATTGTCAAATCATGACTATCGGGCAGTATTTGCAACCTGCTTCTGAAAATATTGAGGTAAAAGAATATATTCACCCGGAACAGTTTGCGTATTACAAGAAAATAGGGTTGTCAAAAGGTTTTAAAGTTGTAGAAAGCGCCCCATTGGTACGTTCGTCGTATCATGCTGAGAAACACATCATGTAATTAGCTAATTTGAGAATTTGTCAATTTGAAAATTTGAAAATTTGAGAATTTGAGAATGGAAGAGAAAAATCAATTAGCGAATTGGGAAATTAGCAAATGGAAGAAAAATAAGGAATTTGAAAATGGGGGAATTGGAAGATTGAAGAGATAAATAATTTGAAAATGGAAGAAAAAACTATAATAAGCTTTCAAAAAACAGATAAAAATCAGGAAGAAATAGCGTTTCATGATATTGGCACTGCAGATTATATGGAAGCATGGCAATATCAGCAAAAGTTGTTTGACCAGGTGCTTGAATTGAAGAACAAAGGCAGCGAGAAGATGCTCCATCACCTTATTTTTTGCCAGCATCCGCATGTTTACACGTTGGGTAAAAGTGGCAAAGAGCAAAACCTGCTTATCAACTACATCCAGCTTCAAGCCAGAAATGCCACTTTTTACAAGATTGACAGGGGTGGTGATATCACTTATCATGGACCAGGGCAATTGGTTGGGTATCCTATTCTTAGCCTTACGAATCTCGGATTGGGCTTGAAAGAATACATTTATAAGGTGGAAGAAGCCATTATACTTGCTATTGCAGCCTATGGCATTAAGGCTGAACGCTTGCAAGGCGCTACCGGAGTATGGATTGACACTGAAACCCCAGGGAAAACGAGGAAAATATGTGCTATTGGGGTAAAAAGCAGCCACTGGGTAACCATGCATGGCTTTGCCCTTAACGTCAATACCGATTTAAGCTATTTTGGGCATATCAATCCATGTGGATTTACGGATAAATCTGTAACTTCAATGGAAAAAGAACTGAATAAGCCTTTAAATTTTGAGGAAGTAGAAAAGGTTGTACTTTCAAAACTTTTACAGGTATTTGGGTTTATCAGTTGATCAAAAATATTTCTCGCCGTATTTCATTTTTACATCAGCTACAAATTGCTTAATCATTTGCTCATCTTTAAGCCTGCAAATGAGCAGCACATCCTCGGTATTGACCACAATATAATCTTCTAAACCATTAACAACTACACATTTGCGGGTTTCGTTTTTGACAATGGATTTTTTTACCTGATATGTAAAAATATTTTCGCCACTGATATAATTGCCATTGCTGTCTTTTTCTGAGTTTTCGAGCATCGACCCCCAGGTACCCAGGTCGGACCAGCCAAAATCAGAAAGCATAACATACACGTTGTTTGATTTTTCCATTACGCCATAGTCGATGGAAATAGATTCGCATTGCGGATAAATTTGAGCTATAAAGTCTTTCTCATGGTTAGTACCATAGAATTCATGCCCATTATTAAACAAGTTAAATAATTCGGGAAGGTGTTTTTCAAAGGCGCTGGAAATGCTTTTTAACGACCAAAAGAAAATACCAGAGTTCCAGTAAAAATCTCCACTTTCGAGGAACATACAGGCAAGGTCGTAATTGGGTTTCTCGGTAAAAGTTTTTACTTTGTTGGCATTGCCAATTTTTTTATTGTTGTCTTTTTCAATTTGGATATAGCCATAGCCAGTTTCTGGCCTGGAAGGTTTAATTCCAAGGGTCATTAAAATGTCGTTTTTTGAAACAAGCTCGAGACTTTCCTGAACAATATTTAAAAATTCATCTTCCTTTATTATAAGGTGGTCAGAGGGGGCAACAACAATGTTAGCAACATTGGTACGGCTTGCAATTTTTGAATACGCATAAGCTATGCAAGGGGCAGTATTTCGGCGTGCTGGTTCAAGTAATATATTGTCAACCGGCACTTGAGGGATTTGTTTTTGAACAATCTCCTTGTATTCGGCATTGGTAACAATAAGAATGTTTTCGTGTGGCATTATACGGGCAAAACGGTTGTATGTTTGTTGTAACAAAGTTGACCCTAAGCCCAGTATATCCAGAAACTGTTTTGGACAGGCGGTACGGCTGTATGGCCAAAAACGGCTACCAATACCACCGGCCATGATAATACAATAATTGTTATTTTTTACTCCCATTGCAAAATAAAATAATTTGAATCCAACTTTTAAAGGCTGTAAAGTTTTTATTTTTTTCTCTTTTAAAAAAATCTTTCTTCATACATTCTCCAATATTTGTATCTTTAGAGTGAAAAACAAACCTTTCATCCGAACAAAATTGAATTTTAAAGGTCGGATGGAACTTGTCCCGACAAATGGGGGATCATACGTGTTTGTGTTTACTTCTAAACATGCTCATTTCATGGGATTTTTTTACCACATAGGGCGCTACTTCATTTTTCTGGGCAAAGTCTTTGTAAAGCCAGAAAAAATAAGAATTTATGGCAGACAACTTATTAAAGAGATTGAGAATATCGGGTTTAGCTCTATTGGCATTGTAGCCATCATTTCGGTTTTTATTGGTGCTGTGTTGACAATCCAGACTGGTATTAACGCAGACACGCCGCTTCTGCCCAATTACCTGATAGCTTTGGCCGTTCGGGATTCTATCATATTAGAATTTTCATCTACCATTGTAGCTTTAATTTTGGCAGGCAAAGTTGGTTCAAATATTGCATCCGAAATTGGGGTCATGCGAATGTCAGAGCAGATAGACGCTTTAGAAATTATGGGTATTAACTCGGCTGGTTTTATAGCTATGCCAAAAATTTTTGCTGCTGTTATTTTCAACCCTGTACTTACAGTGATAAGTATTTTGGTAGGGATTGTAGGAGGCTGGGTGGCTGGTTTTGCTACGGGTGTGGTTACTTCTGAAGAATACATTTACGGGTTGCAGTATTCGTTTAAGCCTTATTATGTAGTATATGGGCTTATCAAAACAGTGGTATTTGCATTTCTCATTACTTCAATATCTGCATACAATGGCTATTATGTAACAGGCGGTTCTGTTGAGATTGGCAAGGCAAGTACCAAAGCGGTTGTATATAGTAGTATTGCCATCCTTTTTTTCAATTTGTTGTTAACCCAATTTTTGTTGACATGATAGAAATCCGCAATATTTCAAAAAGGTTTAACGGCAATGAAGTACTTCGTAATATTTGGGTCAATTACGAAGAAGGGAAAACGAACCTGATTATTGGACAAAGCGGTTCGGGGAAAACCGTATTATTGAAAACAATGGTTGGAATATATCAGCCTGATGAGGGAGAGGTCTTATTTGATGGTATTTCGCTTAATACCCAGTCATCGGCCGAGCTTCGCGAATTGCGCAAAAATATTGGCATGTTATTTCAGGGCGGGGCGTTGTTTGATTCATATACTGTTGTTGAAAATATTAAGTTTCCTCTCGACATGTTTACTCAGATGACTGAAAAAGAAAAAAAAGAGCGCGTGAGGTATTGCTTAGAGAGGGTAAACCTCGAGAATGCCGGGAAGCTCTATCCCTCGCAGCTAAGCGGGGGAATGCAAAAGCGGGCAGCCATAGCACGGGCTATTGTGCTAAACCCTCGTTATTTGTTTTGCGATGAGCCCAATTCCGGGCTTGACCCACAGACGGCCACGGTTATTGACCAGTTGATAAAAGATATCACCAAAGAATTTAATATCACTACCATCCTCAATACCCACGATATGAACTCAGTATTAGAACTGGGAGAGAAAGTGGTATTTCTTCACCAGGGGACCAAGGCCTGGGAAGGTACAAAGGATGACATTTTCAACTCTGGCAATGAGTTACTCAATGAATTCATTTTTGCCACCACGCTGGCAAAACATTTCAGAAAATAATAAACTTGAGCCTTTACAAATACTGCATATTTAGTATTTTGTTTGTATCAAAAGCAGGGCGAATGGACCCTCTACAAATGTTGCTAAAGGTTTTGCAGGGTTATGAAAGTTTGGTGCACTTCACAAAAAAGCCACCCCGAGCGAACAGGATGGCTTGAAAGAATAATCAAAAATGACTGTCTTAAAACTTATATGATAAAGCAACAGAATACGTTGTCCCGGGCTTGTATTCGAGAGTGGTTTGCTCAATCTCGACATGCTGGCCGGTAGGGCTCAGGTTTGTTTGTTCGTATTGCAGGCGGCGGATAGGTTCATTGAGTATATCTTTAATACCAAGGCGCAGTTCTATGCCTTTGTACAAGCCCTTGGTAAGGGTAAAGTCGAGGCCGTTGCGGGCAAGTTCCCACACGTGAGGGGTGTTTTTAGTCCCGATAGCAGCAAGCCTACGGCCAATGCGGTTATACACCAAGCTCAGCATCAGCTTTTGTTTGTCGCTGTTGAAATACAAACCGCCGTTGATAATATACGGCGACTGTCCCATCATTTCGCGTTCTTTTTCGCGGGCATCAGGCACATTCGTCTTTACCACACTTTCTATCAACGAAGCATTAAAAACAAGGGTAAAGTTTTTGAAATAGTACAAAAAGCCTGTATTGTCCGACAAAAATTCAAAGCTTTTTCGTACATCCAGCTCAATACCGCGGCTATAAGCACTTGCTGTGTTAAAAGGCTTGTAATCGGGTTGGTTACCGGTTTCAATCAACGATACCTCAATAGGGTTGACGAAGTCTTTGTAAAATAAAGCCAGCGAAATCATCTCGGAAGGCGAAGGATACCATTCGTAACGCAGGTCGTAGTTGTGGATATAACAGTTTTCGATGGTATCGTTGCCCCAAACGCCGGCATTGAGGTCAAAGTCTTTGTAATAAAAAGGCACAATTTCGCGAAACTCTGGACGGTTGACGGTTTTTCCATACGAAAGCCTGATAATATGTTTTTCGTTGATATTATAGCTCAGGTTAGAGGAGAAAAACAAGTCGAGTGTATCTAATTTGATATTAGGCACATTTTTAACGTCCAACTGAAATTCGGACACTTCGCGCTCATAATTTTCAGCCCTGAGGCCTGAGTACCACACAAAGCGTTTCAAAACAGGCACCTTTACTCCCAAATATGCGGCAGCAGTACTACTTACCGCTTTATAGTGGTTTGTCCGGGGCGAATTTTCGTTATAAGCAAAACCACCGGGGTAGCGGAAGTTTTTGTCTTGCAAGATGCTGTCGATAGGCGCAAACATATCTGTCGGGTAAGCCCCTTTAAATACAATGCCAATATTGCGGGCGTCAAACTCGCGGTTGCGCTGTTCGTAAAATATCCCTGTGCGCAGGGTTGTCTTTCCCTGTAAAATATTAAGGTTTTGTTTAAAATTAACTGCCAAATTTTTAATATGCTCATAAGCCTCAAGATAGAACCTTCCACCCCGCTCAGGAAGAGGGGAGCCATTAGCAATACTCATGCGGAAGCGATACTGACCTTCGCTATCTTCTTGTTTTACAAAGAATAAGCGTTTAAAATCGGGTTGAAGCTTGTCGGCATAAGAATACCCAAGTATCCATTCCAACTGGGTATTTTTGTCGTTAAACTCAGACACTCCGGCCAACTGTCCCGAATAAGTTGTACGTTGCGTAAATTCCATAGCAATGGCCTTGATGGTATCTGGCAAAGAACCCGTGTAATAATTTACCCCTTCGCGCATTACAGTACGGTTCCGGCTGTTTTGATTGAGGAAGTTGCGAAATTCGATTTTATGGTTCTCGTTGAAAGCAAAAGTCCAGTTGTGCATGATGCCCGTTTTCACAGCCTCATTGTAACGCATGTCATTAAACAAGTAGCTGTATTCCTTGCTTCCTGTAATAGGGTTAGGATCCTGGTATTCGGCCCTGGTTGCATCCTGAGTAGAAGCGCTATAGTTATACATGAGAGAAGTAAGGTTAGAAACATCCATTTTCCCGATTTTGAACCTCCTGTTGATGTTCAGGGCCAGGCTCTGGTTAGGTTTGGCCACTTTGGTAAAGGGGGCAAAAACGTCATTGCGGAAAGCCTTTGATATTTTGGCAATAGAGTCTGCCATGCCAGGTTTATAGTCGAAATTGAGGAGCGAATCGTTCATTACATTACGTGCCGGGAATGCAGAAGGAAGTGCCCTTGTGCCATCGTCAAAGCCAAGCCAGTCGTACTTTCCTCCTTTATAGGTATAAAAATCTTTAAACGTAGTATTGGTAACATAGCCAATGCCATACGAAAAAGAAGTGCTGTTTTCTTCCACCGTATTTTTGGTAATCACATTGATAGCGGCACCGGCATAATCAGCAGGGAGTTCAGGAGCAGGGGTTTTGTAAATCAAGATATTATCAATAAGGTTGCTGGGCATCACATCGAACGAGAAAGCACGTGCATCGGCTTCAGAGCTTGGTGCAGTCACACCATTGAGCAGTACCGAGTTGTAGCGTTCTATAAGCCCGCGTACTATCACAAACCTGCCATCGGTAATGGTAATGCCAGGGATGCGCCTTAGCACCTCAGCAGCATCGCGGTCTTGCGACTTTTGTATCTGTTGGCCCGAAATGCCATTGACAATGAGGTCTTGTGTTTTTATGGCCGAAATCATCGACATTTCTGTATTTTGACGTTTTCGGGCAACCACAGTAACCTCGTTGATTGCAACTGTAACCGGTTCGAGTTTAAAATCAGCTTTAATATCGCCATTTTTAGGCACTGTTACTGATATAGTTGCAGTATTATAAGAAATATAAGAGGCCACAAGCGTGTAAGTGCCTGCAGAAAGCCCTTTTAAAGAATAATTACCGTCAAGGTCAGTGCTAACGCCATTGGTAGTGCCCTGTATGTAAACATTGCAGCCAATGAGGGTTTCGCCTGTTTTCTGGTCGGTAACTGTACCCGAAATGCTTGCCTGTCCGGCGGTATTTTGCGCATAAGAGCACAAAAATAAAGAGAAAATAACTGTTAAAATTTTATAGTACATATTTCTATACATTGTCTGAGGTATTTATGATTAAGATTTAGTTTCACTTTCGCGCGAGAGATAGTCAATCATTTCGCGCGGAGTATCATGAAAATTCAATATAAGCAGGCCGTCGAGGGCATCGTTAAACTTTGGGTCGATGTTGAAAGCTACAATTTTGCCATTGAGCTGGATGTATTTTTTGAGCAACACGGGCATTTTAAACCTGTCGTGTTCGATGTCGGCAATCACTTTATCAATATTGACAAGGTCTGTAGCTGTATCAGACAATATTTCGGTGTCCACATTGGGGAACCTGACTTTAAACTTTTTGCGTGGCTTGACATATTTGGCCAATTCGTTATTGAAATGGTTGCGGGTAATGTAGTCAATAAGAATCCGTTTAGACACCTTTGAATAGTCATTGCTTATGCTTACCGGCCCAATGAGGTACTGATAATCAGGCCTTTTGACCAACGTCAGGAATATGCCTTTCCAGAGCAGAAATAAAGGCAAAGGGCTTTTTTGGTATTCTTTGATGACAAAAGAACGTCCCACTTCAATGGCGTGCGTAAAAATTGGGTAAATTTCTTTTTTAAACTTAAAAAGGCTGCGGGTATAAAAACCCTTAATGCCATATTTATCAATGATATCTTGCCCAAAGCCAAGACGATAAGCCCCTACCAGCTTTTTGTCATCGGCATGCCAGATAAACAGGTGGTGGTAATACAAGTCGTACTCGTCAAGGTCGATAGACATATTCGTGCCTTCGCCCACTTCGCGAAAGGTAATCTCGCGCATACGGCCTATTTCGGTAATCATGTTGGGAATAGCCGAAGACGGGGCACAATACACCTCCAGCTTATTTTGTCCGGTAACCTTATAATGAGCAGGCAAGGCATTTATCTCTTGTTGTAAAACCAAAGGGTCAACAGCGCTGACTACTTCATGTTTTGAGCTTTCTGACCTTTTTGGAAAAAAAAATTTTTTTACATCCTCAGATGTATCGAGGGCGTAAACCCTGGCCCTTAGATATCTGCCGTAAATAGATACGCTGCTGAACTTTGCCTGTTCCTTCACCGTAATGGCCGAGCCAATCCGGAGGTTTACAGGTTTGTCCTTTTTATTAAGCAACTCGGCTGGCAATCGCCCTGTGCGCAAGGTAGGGTGTATCATGCCCAGCAGATGGAACAAATGACTGTTGGTTCCTTTGAAAAATACAGGGACCACAGGCACATTGACTTTTTTTATAAACTTCAAGGCCGGTTTGCTCCATTTTCTATCTGCCACAGCCGTACTTCCCGGGTAAAACGTAGATACTTCGCCGGCAGGAAATATAAGTATCGGGTGCTCATTGCTCAAATGCAACATAGCTTCTTTTAACCCTTGAAAACTCGATACTTGTCGATATGTTTCAAACGGATTGACGGGAAAAATAAACTCGTTGAGAGGTTCTATTTTTTGAAACAAGAAGTTGGCAATGATTTTTATATCAGGCCTGATGTTTTTCAAAGCATCAAGCAAAATAAGCCCTTCGGCCCCGCCATACGGATGGTTTGAAATGATAATAAACGGCCCGGTTTTAGGGACCCTTTCCAAATCGGTAACCGGCACCTTGTATTTAATCCCGGTTTCCTGCAATATCATATTTACAAAATCAAAGCCTTTGGTATCGGCATGTTTTTCATAAAGCTCGTTTAATTTGTTGAGCTTAAAGGCCGACATCAACACCTTTGCCACGCCTTTTGAGCCGGGGCCTTTGAGGTTGGCTGCTTTTGCAACATCTTCTACACTGATTAATTCCATGGTTGGTCAATTAAAGTTTACAAACACGCTTCATAACTCCGTTGTGACTTTACAGTGCCATCTTCGTTGAAGGTCTTCCAATCGCCGCACTTCACGCCATCTTTATAATGCATTTCAAAAAGCAAAACCCCTTTGGCATTCCAGATGCGCCAGCAGCCATCTTTTTTGTTGTTTTTGTAAAAAGCTTCAGAAAGCTTGTTGCCACTTTCGTCAAACACTTCCCAACGGCCATCCATCAGGCCATCTTTGTATGAGCGGGTTTCGTTTATCTGCCCGTTCTCGAAGTACAGCACCGTAACAGAATCCTGTTCGCCGTTTTTCAGTTTCATTTCGAGGCGTTTGTGCCCGTTTTCATAGTATTCGGTGTAAGCCCCGTTGTAGAGGTTGTGGTTCTTGTCAAAATATTTGGTTTGCTCAACGCGGATGATATCCTGTCCAGCTACCGAAAGGCATGGCATAGCCAATACCATCAGGAAGAACAATGTTTTCTTCGTCATAGTTTTTTCAATTTAAAAGCAGGTCAGCTTAGCTGTTGCCTGCTTTGAACAATGGAAAATATTTAATAGAATTGAGCGTTGGTTATTTTACGCTTGAAAGTTTTACTTTTATAGGGTTTTCTTCTTTTGTAGCGTAAACATTTTCTACTACATTTTCATAAGAGATATAATCTATTTTTATAGCATAGGCACCTTGTGGAATATTGGTAAACTGAAAATTGCCATCAAAATCGGTAAACACCTTTTCGTTGCTGCCAATCATTTTTACCTCAACGCCAGCCAAAGGCTCGCCAGTGATTTTGTCCACCACAACTCCCGAAATAAGAGCATTTTCAACTTTTGATTCTGCTTTAACGTTGGCACTTGGCTTTTCGGATGCCAACATACTAACACACAAAATTCCGCTAATAATAAAACTTGCAAATCTTTTCATAACATTTTCATTTTTGATTTGAAAGCAAAATTAGGCTGCGTATGTAATGTAATTGTTAAGCCCACTTTAAGAAAGGGTAAATTATACTATGGCCGAATGTTATCATTACGTTAAGTCTTCGTAAAACGTGTGTTAAATTTCGACTATAAGCATTATCATTGTTGAGTTTTAGAAGATTTTTCAAAATATTGGTTTTTGTTAATCCAGCCTTAATTTTGTCCCATGAATTTTTGTGAAACAATTCGCAAAATATTAATAATTAGAATATTATAAATTTAAAATGAAATTAATATGAAAAAAGTACTTTTCGCCATGCTGGGCTTTTTAACAGTAAATATTGTCCAAGCCCAAGAAGAAGAAATCACTGACTCAGTACAATGGCTATCTGGAAAAATAGAAACCGCCGAAACTGAAATTGGACTGCTCAAAAAACTGAAATTCTCAGGATACATCCAGGCCCAATGGCAAAAAGCCGATACCATTGGCAGCCCGTCAGTAGCCGGTGGCGACTTTAAAGGCACCGACAACCGTTTTCAGGTAAGAAGGGCTCGTTTGAAAGCTGCTTACTCGGGGACTAATTCTAATATAGCCATGCAGCTCGACCTGAAAGATGACGGCTCGGTAAAAGTCAAAGAAGCTTACGGGATATACACCGAACCACTTTTAAATGCGTTTTCGTTGACCGGGGGTATTTTCAACAGGCCCATTGGCTTTGAGGTAGAATACTCTTCTTCAACCTTAGAAAGCCCCGAACGTGCAAGGGTTTTGCAAACGCTTTTCCCCGACGAATGCGACCTGGGCGCTAAACTCACCATCCAGGCCCCAAAAACCTCGTCATGGAATTTTTTGAAACTCGATGTAGGACTTTTCAATGGCAATGCCATTACCTCTGAAACCGACAAATTCAAAGACCTTATAGCCCATCTTTCTTTCAAAAAAGTATTGATGGACGAAAACCTGCAAATCAGCGGGGGCATTTCATATTACTTAGGCGGATTTGCCAGTCCTTCTGGCACTTTGATGAAATGGAACAGCGCCGACTCAACTTTCAAAGCCGATGCAGGCTATAAGAAAGGCGACCGCATCGACCGCAAATATTTTGGAATTGATGCCCAAATATCATTGAACTCAGCTCTTGGATTAACTTCTTTACGTGCAGAGTACCTGTGGGGACAACAGCCAGGCACTTTCAAATCTACAGTCAGCCCCAAAGGCGCTATTACCGACACCAAAGACTACATCATAAAAGACACCCTGGGCAATGCAGTAACTTATACCGCTACAGTCAAGCCTGACATTTACCTGCGTAACTTCAACGGCGGTTACGTAATGCTTGTACACAGGCTGATGCAAACCAAGCACGAGATTGTGGCCAAATACGACTGGTACGACCCCAACACCGATGCTTCAGGCGACGAGCTTGTAAGCAAAAACAAAAATGTTGGCCCTTCAGACCTGAAATTCACCACCATCGGGCTGGGCTACAATTACTACGCCACCCCTAACGTCCGCCTGAGCGTTTACTATGATATGGTAAGCAACGAAAAACTCAATGCCAAATATAACAAGGCCGTTATTGCCGAAAACGGGGTTAAAAATTATACTTCCGATTTGAAAGATAATGTATTAACTTTAAGGGTATTGTACAAATTTTGATAAAGACAGAAATACGCTTAACAATAACTTAATATTAGAATAACATTAAGGTTTTATTCCGGTTGTTCTTTTACATAAATTTAAAATGAAATTAAAATGAAGAAAATAATTTTATCAGTAGCAGTGCTTGCAGGCTTAACACTTACAACTGCCATTGCCCAAAAAGTAGCGTGCAAAATCAAAGGCAGCGACACCGTCTTGCCGCTTTCGCAAAAAGAAGCTGAAACTTTTAACAAAAAAACAGGCTCATCAGTTTCTGTAACAGGAGGCGGCTCTGGAGTTGGATTGTCTGCGTTATTAAGCGGTACAACAGACATTGCACAATCTTCGCGTTCGATGAAGATGGACGAAAAAATTAAACTCAAAGATGCCGGAAAGGCATACAAAGAAGTAACTATTGCCCTTGATGCCCTTGCCGTTATCGTAAACCCTGGCAACAAAGTGAGCCAACTTACCCGCGAACAGCTCGAAGGTATTTTCACCGGAAAAATCACCAACTGGAAAGAAGTGGGCGGCGATGACCTCAAAATTATTGTTTACTCACGCGAAACCAGCTCTGGTACTTATGAGTTTTTCAAAGAACACGTGATGAACAAGAAAAACTTTGCCCCATCGGCATTGTTAATGCCTGCCACCGGCGCTATTGTGCAATCAGTAAGCCAAACAGCCGGAGCAATAGGTTATGTAGGCCTTGCTTATGTCGAAAAAAACGTAAAAGCTTTGAAAGTGTCTTATGATAAAGGTAAAACTTATGTTGCCCCATCTGTTGCAACGGCCAAAGACAAATCATATCCTATTACCCGTCCTTTGTTCTATTACTACACTACAGATGTTGAAAGTAAGATAAAACCTTATGTTGACTTTGTACTATCTGCCGAAGGCCAGAAAATAGTACTTGACGAAGGGTATGTGCCTGTTAAGTAGAGAAAAAAGAGCAAAGAACATAGAATAAAGAAAATCAAATGAAGCTTAGACGTAAGTTTGAGAAAATAACAGAATCCATTTTATTTGCAAGCAGTACCGTTACTACGTTGACGGTGCTGCTTATTATCATTTTCTTATTTAAAGAAGGAATCAGCCTTTTCAACGACAAGCCTGTAGAACATGGGTACGTATTGTCTGTCAATAAAGAAAACCCTGTAAATATCCTTTCTGAAGCGCAGATAAAAGATATTTTTGACCAGGAAATTACCAACTGGAAACAAGTAGGTGGCAAAGACGACAGCATTATAATATTTTCGCTGAACGACATTACAAACTACTACACTGAAGAAGAACTTGGTGCCGACTTAGAGTTTATGCCCGACAAAATCAACGAATTAATTGACTCTCATACTGGCATCATTGCATACATGCACAGCAGCAGTTTGCCAAAAAATTTCAAAGGCAAACATATCGAAATAAAAAAAATAGGCTTATTTGACTTTTTAGGGGGCAAAGAATGGTTTCCAACAGCAACCCCAGCAGCCCAGTTTGGCGCATTGCCACTGATACTTGGCACATTATGGGTTAGTTTGGGCGCTATTTTACTGGCTTTGCCAATCGGGCTTGTTACTGCACTATACCTTACCGAAGTGGCCGACAAACGTGTACGAGACATTCTAAAACCTGTCATTGAACTACTTGCCGGAATCCCTTCAGTAGTCTATGGTTTCTTTGGACTGGTTGTTATAGTACCTATCATTCATGATGTTTTTGGGCTAAGCGTTGGCGAAACAGCACTGGCAGGGAGCATTATCCTGGCCATCATGGCATTGCCCACCATCATCACCATATCAGAAGATGCACTGTCATCTACCCCAAGGGCACTTAAAGAAGCAAGCCTGGCTTTAGGAGCCAGTCGTTGGCAAACTTTATACAGGGTGACTATACCATATTCAAAATCGGGTATTACAGCAGCTGCCATTCTTGGCATCGGCCGTGCTATGGGCGAAACCATGGCAGTACTGATGGTAACCGGCAATGCATCTGTTATACCGCATACTTTCCTTCAACCAGTGCGCACCATTCCGGCTACTATAGCTGCCGAACTTGGCGAAGCCCCTTTTGGCGGAACACATTTCAAAGCATTGTTTGCCTTAGGGATAGTATTATTCATTATCACCTTTGGGTTTAACCTTATCGTCAACAGTATTAAAGCCCGAAACAGGAGGTAAAACATGATAAAAAAGAAACAAATCGAACAAAATATAGCTTTTACCATTTTGCGTATTGTCAGCTTTATGGTAGTAGCCATCCTCTTTGTCATCCTGGGTTTTATCATCTTTAGAGGTGCAAAAGCCATCAACTGGACTTTCCTGACTGCTATGCCCGAAAATGGCATGACCGAAGGGGGTATCCTGCCCGCCATTGTCGGAACATTCTGTTTGATAATAGGTAGCGCTATTTTTGCGTTTCCTATTGGCGTAATGTCAGGCATTTACATTCACGAATACATGAAAGACTCGCCAATGAAGCGTTTTTTCCGCAATATGACCGACAACCTTGCCGGAATCCCTTCTATCGTCTTTGGCCTGTTCGGGATGGCTTTGTTTGTAAACACCTTAAAGTTTGGAGACTCTATTATTGCAGGTTCTCTTACACTTGGGCTAATGGTTCTTCCGGTAATAATAAGAACTACCGAAGAAGCCCTGAAAAGTGTTGATGATTCGTTACGTACAGGAAGCTATGCCCTTGGAGCTTCTAAATTGCAAACTATCCGAAAAGTAGTGTTACCAATTGCTTTCCCTAATATAATTACAGGATTAATACTTTCTATAAGCCGTGTATCTGGTGAAACTGCACCTATCTTATTTACAGTAGCCGCATATTTTCTGCCCAAATTGCCCACCAGCATTTTTGACCAGGTAATGGCACTGCCTTATCACCTGTATGTTATCACCACAAGTGGTACAAACATTGAACTTTCGCAAAAAATGGCTTATGGTACAGCCTTAGTGCTCATATCCATCGTACTCATTTTTAACTTGATAGCAGCCCTGATACGACGGTATTTCAATAGAAAAATAAATATCAGAAAGTAATTACAAATGACTAATTACTAATAAATTTAAGAATTATAAGATAGTTTTAAACGAAGAATCATTTCCCCGCCTTCACAAGGAGAGCTTGTCCCGCCTCAGGCTGGAGGTAAGGGTGGTAAAATTAAGATATATGTCTAAAGATAAGAAGGAAATAGAAGTACAAGATTTAAACCTGTTTTATGATGATTTTCATGCACTGAAAAATATCAATTTTCATGCAAAGAAAAACACAGTTACAGCATTTATAGGCCCCTCAGGATGTGGCAAATCCACGCTATTACGTACATTCAACCGAATGAACGACCTCATTGATGATGTACGCATGACAGGCAAGGTGTTGGTCGAAGGGGAAGATATTTACAAAAAAGGGATAATCGTTGACGACCTGCGCAAGAAGGTAGGCATGGTGTTCCAAAAGCCAAATCCTTTTCCAAAATCCATTTTTGAAAATGTAGCGTATGGCTTGCGCGTCAATGGCATAAACGACAAAGATAAAATTGAGCATACTGTTGTCAACTCGCTCAAACAGGCCGCTTTGTGGGATGAAGTTAAAGATAAGCTTAAGCAATCGGCTATGGCATTGTCTGGCGGCCAGCAACAAAGGCTTTGCATAGCCCGCACACTGGCCATAAAGCCTTCTATCATCCTGATGGACGAACCTGCATCTGCCCTCGACCCCATCTCAACAGGCAAAATAGAAGAACTAATATACGAACTGAAAAACGACTACACCATTGTCATTGTAACACACAACATGCAGCAAGCAGGCCGTGTAAGCGACTATACAGCATTCTTTTACCTTGGCGAACTGATAGAATGGGACGAAACTAAAAAGATATTTACCAATCCGGCCAACGAAAGAACACAAAATTATATCACGGGAAGGTTTGGATAAAAGAGACTAACACTCAGGCACAGAGAACTCAGAGGAACAAGGAAGAAAAAATGAATGGCTACTAATTCTCTGCTGCGCTGCGGCGCACTTAGTGAAAAACTCAGCCTCGCCGCAGCAAATCTGCAGAAAAATTTTCAAATTAGCTAATTATCACATTTTCAAATTAAAATACCATGACCCACTTAGACACCGAACTTCAGCAGTTAAGAGCTTCCCTCAATGACATGTGGGGCCTTACCATAAGTCAGCTTCACAGGGCACAAAAAGCCTTTGAAAACAACGACAAAGAGCTGGCTCGTGAGGTTATTGCTAACGAAAAAAGGCTTGATGCTTTTGAGCTCAAGATTTGCATGGACTGCGAAAATATCATGGCCTTGTTTAACCCGGTAGCCAATGATTTGCGGTTTGTACTTTCAGTACTCCGCATCAACTATAGCCTTGAACGCATTGGTGATTATGCCCGGGGTATTGCAAAACTTGTTATCAAAGCAGAACAAGAGTTTAGCAAGGTGTGTACTGAGAGAATTCAGTTTGACCGTATGTTTACATTAGCCACTAACATGGTTATGGCAACTGGCGAAGCTTTTGAAGATGAAAAAAACCATTCGGTCCGTGCTATCTTTCACGAAGACAACGAGCTGGACAAAATCAACAAAAAATCGGTCGATGTCATTGCCGAACTAATAAAAGAATACCCCGAACAAACCATTAACTTGTTAAACCTGCTATTGGCCATCAAAAAACTTGAACGGATAGGCGATTTGTCAAAAGATATTGCCGAAGAGATCGTGTTTTACCGCGAAGCTGTTGTTTTGCGGCACAAAAAGAAAAAAGAAAAAGAAAAATTGACAAACAATAGTTAAATTGCAACCATTATGAGCCGTACCGAACAATACAAAATACTAATTGTTGACGACGAAGAAGATATTATCGAATTCGTAAGCTATAACCTGAAAAAAGAGGGTTACAAAGTCCTCAAAGCTTATAATGGAGCAGAGGCAGTAGCTATTGCCCGCGAACAAATTCCACACCTTATCATCCTTGACGTGATGATGCCAGGGATGGATGGTATAGAGACTTGTCGGGAAATACGGCAAATATCTTCATTATCCAGCACTATTATCACATTTTTTACCGCCCGTAATGAAGATTATTCTTTAGTAGCAGGTCTTGATGCCGGAGCTGATGATTATATTGCCAAACCTATCAAGCCTCGCGTGTTGGTGAGTAAAGTAAATGCCCTGCTCAGAAGATATTCAGACAATAGCAAACCTGCACGGCCTATGATTACATTGGGCAACGTCACTATTGACACTGAAAGGTACGTGGTTATTATTAATGAAAATGAAATTACCCTGCCAAGAAAAGAATTTGAGCTGCTTCACCTTTTAGCCTCCAAGCCGAACAAGGTCTTTACCCGTGACGAAATATATAACCGCATCTGGACAGGCGATGTTATTGTTGGCGACAGGACTATAGACGTACACATCCGCAAAATACGAGAAAAACTTAATAATGACTGTATAAAAACCATCAAAGGCGTGGGTTACAAATATGAAACAGAAGATGAATAAACCCATCATGAAATCGACCAACCCATACAGGGTGCTGCTACGTGGGGCATTTATTGTGGTTGGAGGCTATGCTCTTATATATATAGCTTTAAACTTGTTGTTTTTTAAACAATTCAGTTTTATTGTCCTCATATCATCTTCCATTATCATCTTTGGGTTAACGGTATTAGTATTCAGTTACGTGTTAGAAAGGTATATTTACGACAAAATCAAGCTGATATACAAAACTATCCACACCCTGAAACTTAACAAAGACCAAAAAATAAAAACAGTCAACCTGAAAGAAGATATTATTGCAAAGGTACAAGAAGATGTTGAAAAATGGGCAACCCAACGTAAGGAAGAAATAGAAGAACTGCGAAAATTAGAAGTTTACCGTCGCGAGTTTTTGGCAAATGTTTCACACGAGCTCAAAACACCATTGTTTAACATACAAGGATATGTACTTACTTTACTGGATGGAGCTTTAGATGACCCGGAAGTTAATCATGAATACCTTGAAAAAACAGACAAGAACATCGAACGGATGATTAATATTGTCAAAGACCTGGAAATTATTTCGCAACTCGAATCAGGCGAAATAAAAATGATTTACAGTAAATTCGATTTGTTGTCCCTTGTCAATGAAGTGTTCGAAATGCTCGAAATTAAAGCTAAGAACAAAAATATTGAACTCACTATAGCTGAAAAAACCCGCGAATTAGGCAGCATAACTGTTGTAGCCGACAAGGAGCGTATCCGCCAGGTAATACACAACATTGTCGAAAATTCCATCAACTATGGCAATAATAACGGGCGAACCAAGGTTACCGTGTATTACATGGATAACCTTGTACTCGTTGAAATTTCTGATAATGGTATTGGGATTGAAGAAAAACATTTATCAAGATTGTTTGAACGTTTCTATCGGGTAGATAAAAGCCGTAGTCGTCACCTTGGAGGTTCAGGCCTTGGATTGGCTATTGTAAAGCACATCATCGAATCTCATAATCAAAATATCCACGTACGTAGTGCTGTTGGCGTGGGCACTACATTCTCTTTTACATTAGAGAAAGGATGAAATTAAATAAACCAAAATATTTGAACAATGTACTTTTACTCCTCTCTTTATAAGCAGAGTTTGTCTCTTCTCAGGCAGGAAACAGGAGTAGTAAACATATTTTAGTTACTTATTTATCAGCTCCTCTATCTCGCCCAAATGCAACTTGAAATGCCTAAGATAATCTATTATCATATCTTTTAGCTTTACTTTTTCGCCTAAGGCAGAAATCCATTCATTTTCAAGTTTTTCGGAATTTACATTGCGTATAATATGCACTAAATGAAGATTTGCATATTTCCAAAGCTGCACAATCGTTCCCCAATCCTCTCCCTGATAGTTTTGGATTGAAATCCACCGGTCATTATTGCCAAGGTTAGCATAATCGGGGAACACCAACGGATTGAACTGATACTGTAAATGGATAATGCGATGAGTATTATTGGAAGCCGAATCAACCAGGTGTCCCAAAATCTGCTTTATAGTCCGGTTTTGTACATTACGCTTGTTAGAAATAACGTCATTGCTCAAAGCTAAAAGCTTTGGCTCCCAAACTTCAATTAACGATAAGATTTCCCTGTTGTTTGATTCAAATGCTTCCATGATTATTAATTATTTAAGAAGTTTAATCACGCAATTTTAATGCCAAATAAAAAATGAAGCTCAGTGGAAAGACTAAAAAGTCTTAATCATAAATTTTTTTATTACTTTAACATTTTTGACGATAATAAATACAACCTGCTTTTAATTTTCGTAACTTTATACAAAACTGCTATAAAGGTTCATGAAATGAATTCTTTTAGCAGGTATAGTAAATATTGAGCTTACGAAACCCCGATTGTCGGGGCCTATGGATTAACTATTTCAGAATAAGAGCAAAACGAATTATTCAGAAATTCTTGTTAACCAATCGGCATGAATAAGCTATTCGTTCTTTTCAGTATTTCAAAGCTACAGCAATCATATATCACTTAGTGTTTATTTATTGTAAAACCATAAATTCCAAAAAAAACATGAAAAGGATATTTTTGATTTCAGCTATTTTGCTGCTAACCTCCATAAACATGTTAGCACAGCAATACATTGACGTGGTTTACCTCAAAAATGGGTCTGTAATACGCGGGGTAATCATGGAACAGGTACCCAACCAATCTATCAAAATCCAAACAGCCGACAAAAGTATTTTTGTTTACAACATGGATGAAGTAGATAAAATTTTGAAAGAAGAAGCCAAAACTAACAGCTCTTCAAAATCTTCACCTATATCGTCTCAAGGCAGGGAAAGCTATTCAATAAGCATTGAAGCAGGGCTTTTGCTTACCGGCCCCGGAAAAATCAATGTCGGAGGATACGAAATGAAACCCGAAATTTCTCCTTTAGTAAAGATGGATGTGGATGGTATCCTTGTCCCCAAACTTTCCATGGGGGTTTCAGCCATATTTGGGCTCTTGGGTGTTGACGGCTATGATGAAAGCAGTAATTACATGTCTATTGGGGGAACCATCAAACCAATTTTCAATGCCGGTACCGATATGCAAATAAAACCCGGTTTGTTTGTAGGATATAACTATATCAATAATGATGATAGAGAGATAACAGTGACGGGCTAAATGTTGGCTTTACGCTCCAGTTTGCAAAAAGCCTGCCAAGTGGAAAAGGTTTCATTGGCGAATTTGGATTCATAAGTCAGCCTGTTGGTGGTGACGGATATGTTGATATTTCATTCCCTCCCATTTTCTATATCATGGTAGGCTTTGAATTTGGGAAGTAAAGAATGCGTTAATTGTACAAACAAATTAAGCATTTAGCCAATAAAAATTAAACCGCAAAGTACACAGGATTTTAAAAAAGCCGGGCGCTATTTGCAGCAAATAATTTTTGAGATATTGATTTGAACAAAAGCGTAACCATAAGGTTACGCTCTTTGTTTATTTGTAGTGCTACTATTTCTTTTGTCTGCGGACAATAGCATTGTGAGCCATAAGACGTACTGCATTGATCTTGATAAAACCAGCGCTGTCTTTTTGGTCAAAGCCACCTTCAATATCCATACTTGATAAATCCTGATTGTACAATGAGCTTGGTGACTCACGTCCATCAACCAATACATTCCCTTTGTAAAGGGTAACATATACCACACCATCAATCAATTCCTGGCTCTTGTTAATGGCAGCCAATAAAAAGTCCATCTCCGGAGAATACCAAAAACCATTGTAAATAAGCTCTGCAAACTTCTCAGCCAACATATTACGTAAGCGCATCACTTCACGGTCCATTGCTACACCTTCGATATCCATATGGGCAGTACGAAGAATAGTATAACCGGGAGTTTCATAAACACCACGTGATTTGATACCAATGAAGCGGTTTTCAACCATATCGCAAATGCCAATACCATTCTCACCGCCAATTTTATTAACGTAATTAAGCAATTCTAATGGATCTGTAACAGTTGTACCGTCATCTTTGTTAACCACCTTAACAGGGATACCGTCTTTGAAATAGATGGCCAACTTAGTTTCTTTATCTGGAGCATCTTGTGGACGAACCATTTTGGTCAACATATCTGCACTCCAAGGGTGTAATGGGTCTTCCAAAATACCTGCTTCGTGACTGATATGAATTAGGTTGTCATCTTCGCTATATGGCTTTTTCAAAGTAGCTTTTACAGGAATACCTTTTTCTTCGGCATATTTGAGCATATCGGTACGCCCTTTGAACTGATCAAGGAACTCTTGCATCTTCCAGGGAGCAATTACCTTGATAGATGGGTTAAGCGCATAGTAGGTAAGCTCAAACCTAACCTGGTCGTTACCTTTACCCGTTGCACCGTGACCAACATAAGCAGCATTCTCGGCCGCAGCAATTTCAATCTGACGTTTGGCAATAATTGGACGTGCTAATGAAGTACCAAGCATATAGCGGCCTTCATAAATAGCATTGGCTTTAATTGCAGGAAATACATAATCGGTAACAAGCTCTCGCTTCAAATCTTCAATATATACCTTTGATGCGCCAATTTTTAAAGCTTTTTCCTTTGCAGCTTCGAAATCTTCATCTTGTCCAACGTCTGCAATGTATGCAATAATCTCGTAATTTTTGTCGAGAAGCCATTTGAGTATAACTGAGGTGTCTAACCCTCCACTATACGCAAGTACAATTTTTTCTTTTGCCATGATGTATATTATTAAATATCAAATAATTAACTTTATTTCAAAGAAGTGGTAAAGTTAGGTATTTTATTCATAAATAATGAAATATACAAGGCATTAATTGAGAATCAAGAATCAAGAATCAAAAACCAAAAACCAAGACATTGAAATTCAGCTCTTTAAACAAAAGCCAGCCTGAACTCTAATCAGACTGGCTTCCATATTTTCAGTTGTATTTAAACCTTTTCAATGTTTCTTTTCGATGAAAATGAATGCCTCAATTATGCAGCTAATTTAATCTTTAGCAAATATTACATTATTCACTCTTCATTATTCATTATTCCCGTTGCCTTTGAACTGGTTGAACTGTTCAAGCCCAAGCTCTTTGGCCGATATCTCACGCATTTCAACTTTTCGGATTTTGCCACTGATGGTCATCGGGAACGAATCTACAAACTTCCAGTATTTTGGAATTTTGAAAGTTGAAATCTGGCCTTTACAATACGAGTTCAATTCCTCCTCTGTAAGCTCCATACCTTCTTTTTTCTTAACCCAGGCCATTACCTCTTCACCATATTTCTGACTCGGGACCCCAATGACATGCACATCCGAAATAGCCTCGTGACGGATAAGAAATTCCTCAATTTCGCGAGGTGAAATGTTTTCTCCCCCGCGAATGATAATATCTTTGATACGACCAACGATAGCAAAGTATCCATCATCGTCCATGGTAGCAAGGTCGCCGGTATGCATCCACCCGGCAGCATCAATAGCAAGACGGGTGTCAGCTTCATTGTCCCAATATCCTAACATTACAGAATACCCACGTGTACAAAGCTCACCTTTTGTATTACGAGGTACAATCTCTCCTGTTTTAGGGTCAATGATTTTGACCTCAATATAAGGCAACGGTGTGCCAACAGTTGAAACCCGCTTGTCTAAACGGTCATCAGCAAATGTCATGGTTGATACTGGCGAGGTTTCGGTCATCCCGTATGAAATAGCCACCTGGGTCATATTCATTTTGCTCTGGACCTGTTTCATAGTTTCGACAGGGCAAGGTGAACCTGCCATGATGCCAGTACGTAGGGTTGAATAATTATATTTACTAAAGTTTGGATGCTCCAGCTCAGCTATAAACATTGTAGGGACACCATATAACGAGGTACATTTCTCTGCTTCAACAGTTTTAAGCACTATTTCAGGCTCAAAAGACTCGGAAGGGACCACCATACAAGCCCCATGCGTGGTAATAGCAAGATTTGCAAGCACCATCCCAAAACAATGATAAAAAGGCACAGGAATACAAACCCGGTCTTTTTCAGTATAATAAAGCCTTTCGCCAATAAAAAAGCCATTGTTCAAAATATTGTTATGCGAAAGCGTTGCCCCTTTGGGAAACCCTGTTGTACCTGAAGTATATTGAATATTTACAGGCTCATCGAATTGAACGCTTTTTTCAATTTCTTCAAGCTGTTGGTCCGTAATTTTCTGGCCAGATTCAATAAACTTGTCCCAATCACGCTCCATAATTACTGAACGTTTGGGATACTCAGAGTGTAAGCGGGCTTGGTGCAAAATCGAAACATAATCGCTCTGCCTGAACCCCTTTGACGCAATTAGCAAGTTTATTTTCGACTGGTTCAAGACGTATTCTAAATCGGCCAGTTTGTTAGCCGGGTTAATATTGACCATGATAGTGCCAATACGGGCTGTAGCATATTGTACCAAAACCCACTCATATCTGTTGGGTGCCCATATACCCACCCGGTCGCCCTTTACAACACCAGCAGCCAATATTGCCTTGGCTACCTGGGTAGTCTGGTCCCAAAACTCTTTATAAGTAGCCCTATAATTCTGGTGTACAACAACAAGAGCCTCATTATCTGGATAGGTTTGAACAATACGACGAAGATTTTCTCCAATGGTCTCGCCCAATAAAGGCTTGGTCCCCATTCCAAAGCTGTAAGATTTTGATGACATTTTCACAAGATTTAGATTTTGTATATATGTTAGTTTTAGCTCTTTTTAATTTATTTTTGAAGAAAAAATATATGAACACAACTACATTGCCAAACAACATTATCAGCATTATTAAAGGTTTTCAACAAAATGAACTAACCGAAGCTGTAATATATGAACGACTTGCAAGAATAGAAAAAAAAGATGAAAACAAAAAAATTCTTGAGAAAATTGCATCAGAAGAAAGATCTCATCACGATTTTTGGAGACGTTATACCAATACTGATGTAGAAATTAAAGGCTTTAAGGTTTTCTTCTTTTTCTGGGTTGCACGTATCTTTGGCCTTACATTTGGGATTAAACTGATGGAAAAAGGTGAATCAAACGCTCAAAATCTGTATTCTCAAATACTTCCACATGTACCTGAGGCACAAGCCCTTATTAACGATGAGGCAGAACATGAAAACCAACTTATTGCCCTTATTGAAGAAGAAAAGTTAAACTATGTCGGTTCTATTGTCCTTGGGCTCAATGATGCGCTGGTTGAACTTACCGGGGCCTTGGCAGGTCTGTCTTTTGCACTGCAAAATACAAAAGTTATTGCTTTTGCAGGGTTAATCACAGGTATTGCTGCCTCATTCTCTATGGCTGCTGCCGAATACTTATCTCAAAAACATGAAGGCGTTGAAAACCCACTGAAATCTGCTACTTACACAGGCATAGCCTACATTGCTACAGTAGGCTTGTTAATAACTCCATACCTTATTTTTTCACATTACTTGGTATGTTTGTTTGTAACGCTTTCGGTGGCCCTCTTTATCATACTTATATTTAACTATTACGTTTCTGTAGCCAAAGACCTGCCATTCAAAAAACGCTTTGCCGAAATGGCCATTATTAGTTTATCTGTTTCTGCCATCACCTTTGGTATCAGTGCTCTTGTAAAGACTTATTTTGGCATTGAAATATAGTATTTTACATTTATCTTAAAAGTTAAAAGCTTTGTCTTTCAATTCAGACAAAGCTTTTTTGTTTGTTATTTCACCATTTATAGGTATTTTATTATATTTGCATTAAGGTAATTAAACTCATTTTACAGAGTAATTTAAATCACCTTCATTTTTAAGCATTTATAATTTAGCTAAATGTAATTAATGATTATCGTATAATTTGCCTAAAAGGATTATATTTGCTCAGAATCAAGTATTAAGAGAGATGAACCTATTGAATTTTATAAGTGAGTACCCTGATGAAGATAGCT
>Ga0116186_1001119_pt1 | contig 28571 bp, 24 predicted proteins | sample AD_JPNNA4_MetaG_FD_89806 | JGI IMG/M metagenome (GOLD analysis project Ga0116186, IMG submission 89806) | Active sludge microbial communities of municipal wastewater-treating anaerobic digesters from Japan - AD_JPNNA4_MetaG | ecosystem: Engineered > Bioreactor > Anaerobic > Digestate | place...
TCGATTCTCAAGGACATCAACGAGGAGTGGATCACCGGGAAAAGGTATTTGCTGATGGACGAGTGATGGAGATCCAGGGAGACAGGACCCGAGGGAAATTACAGCACTTCTGAAACGCTACCATTCAGGGGATATCTGAAACGAAAACTTGCTGCGAAAGGAGGTATTCGGCGAATTAAATTATTCTTGTATTTAGGTGAATACGTTTGCGGTATAATCATAGAAAGGAGAGTGATAAAACCAAATGAAGCGCATCCTTGAGTTATTGGAGAAGGAAGTTAGGGGCTAGTGTGCCACTATCCCCTAAAAAAAATTATCGTGCGCTATTGTTAACGATCTCCCTCGTGAGAGTGAATGCCCCTCGAGGACTACCATCATGAAGCCCTGGCAACCTATAGGAGGCCTCTATAATTCGTCACTAGGGGTAAAGTTCCTCGATCCGTTCAAGGTTCCATGGAATCGGTAGACAAAAAAAACCTTCTCGACGGATTCCAAGTACAGACGAGGCGAATGTTTGATTGTCCTCTATCGTAAGAAAAATATTACGCTTCACGTCCAACGGGAATATACCGACTTGGAGAGCGAGGTACAGTTCATAGCTGCCTTCGTTTATAAGCGGAGCCGGGATCTCCATTCTTGCTCGATATCGCCCCGGTCGGAAAATTATCTCACGGCTTGGTGGAACACCGGAGAGGTACGATTCATGGTCCCGATGACACGTTTGGAAGAGGATTGAACCTTCAAGGGAAAACACCACAAGCCAGAGGTCGAGGTCTTTGATAAGCTTGGTCACAACAAACTCTATATTGAGGATAATCGGATTAAGATTATTATGGATTAGCGTCGCCATGTCAGCGGGATCGGTAATTCGAACCTTGATGATAGACGCCGGATGGTCGTGGCGGGGTGGAAAATCAAAGAAGGGCTTGGATGAGACTAAATCGCCACTGAGCATCTCGGTGTACTTAGCGACCATTGCAGAAGCTGGGCCGCGTGCAAAAATCGACCCTTCATGCAATAGGATGCCGGTGCTACAGAGTGATGCGACGGCCCTCATGTTATGACTGACAAAGAGCACCGTTCTCCCCTCCTTCGCCACATCCCCCATCTTTCCCAGGCACTTCTTCTGGAACGCCGCGTCACCTACGGCGAGCACCTCGTCGATGATCAGGATCTCAGGCTCAAGATGAGCGGCCACAGCAAACGCGAGCCGGACGTACATCCCACTCGAGTATCGCTTCACGGGCGTGTCGAGGAACCGCTCCATCTCGGCGAACTTCACGATCTCGTCGAACTTTGCGTCGATCTCGGACCGCTTCATCCCGAGGATCGAGCCCGAGAGATAGATGTTCTCCCGCCCCGAGAGCTCGGGATGAAAGCCCGTCCCAACCTCGAGGAGCGACCCGATCCGGCCATGCACCTCGACCGTCCCCTCGGTCGGCGTCGTGATACGGGAGAGGATCTTCAGCAGGGTCGACTTGCCGGCCCCGTTCCGTCCGATGATCCCGACGACCTCGCCCCGCTTCACCTCGAACGAGACGTCTTTTAACGCCCAGAACTCCTCGATCGTCCGCGAGGGCGCATCTCCGGCCAGCCGGCGGAAGGGTGCCTTCACCGCCCGCGTGATCGTCTCGCCGAGGGTCTTGTACGCCGCGGTCTCGTGGGCGATCCGGTACTTCTTTCCGAGCCCGTTAACCCGTATCGCGATATCGTCCGACATAGTATGCTACGAGGACCTCAAATCAGACCTACACAATGTCCGCGAAGTACTGCTCCATCTTCCTGAAGTAGAACGCCCCGCTCACCAGCAACACGAGCACCACCACGACCGCGAGGCCGATTATCCCTGACGGCGGGGCCGAACCGAGGAGTGCCCACCGGAACCCCTCGATCACGCCTGCCATCGGGTTCAGGCCGTAGAGGAGCTGGTACTGCGCCGGCACCAGGTTCGTCGAGTAGACGACCGGCGAGGCGTACAGCCAGATCTGGATCAGGAACGGGACCGTATACTGAAAATCACGGTACTGCACGTTCAGGGCCGAGAGCCAGAGCCCGACGCCGAGCGAGGTTGCGAGCCCGAGGAGCACGAATGCCGGCAGGAAGACGACGTTCACGGTCGGCACGAAGCCGTAGTAGGCCATCATCAGGACCAGGATTCCCATCGCGACCATGAAGTCGACGAGCGGTGAGATCGTCCCGGCGATCGGCATGATCAGTCGCGGGAAGTAGACCTTGGTGATGATGTTCGCGTTCGCGACCATCGAGGTGGTCGACCGGGTCATCCCCTCGCTGAAGAGCTGCCAGGGGAGCAGTGCGGCGAGGGTGAAGAGGGGGTACGGCACGCCGTCGCTCGGGATGTTCGCGAGACCGCCGAAGATGACCGAGAAGATCAGCATCGTGAAGAGCGGCTGTATCAGCGCCCACGCAACCCCGAGCCCGGTCTGCTTGTACCGGATCTTCACGTCCCGCCAGACGAAGAAGTAGAGCAGTTCCCGGTAACTCCAGAGCTCGCGGAGGTCGACGGGCACCCACTTTCGCGGCGGCCGGATCACCAGCGTCGGCACCTCGGGAATCAGCACGGTCTCGGTCATGGAAATGAAAGTACATTAATTGTGCGAAGGCGTTCCGGATAAAAGTAGGCATGAACACCTTTTGGCCTGGTGGGATTCTGATATGGGGTATGTATTTGTGGTGGGGAGCAAAGTACAGTCTTTTCCAGAAAACAAGGTTTGGATCCCACCCGGTGTATTCATGGACGCGATCCCAGCGGCATCCCCTGCCATCGGCGACGAGGAGATCGCCACCGTTGCCGGGGTGATGAGGAGCGGGACGATCGCCTCCGTACCGGTGGTGACCCGGTTCGAAGAGGCGTTCACCCGTGCTGTGGAGCCGCCCACGGCATTGGCGTGGCGAACGGGACGGAAGACATCCAGTGCACCGCAGTATCGTCCGGGAGTCCCGGAGGCGTGAGGGCGGGTGCGTGCCCCCTGCAATGTCCGCATCGCGGCCCCCGGGGCATCTCAACCGCCTCTTCTGCACCCGGAAAACCGGGTCCCGGGAACAGACCGGTGTTATTCCCCCCGTCCCTCGAAGTACGCCCCTATCGCGTCCACGATCGCCCCGGCCGCCCGGCCATCCCCGTAGACCGGCGGGCGCTCTCTGGTGGGCGCCAGCCTTTCGACCGCCGCGATGATCGCCGCCGGCGAGACGCCGACGAGGACGTTCCACCCGAGTTCGACCGTCTCGACCCACTCGGTGGTGTCGCGGAGCGTGATGCAGGGCACCCCGAGCAGGTAGGCCTCCTTCTGGACCCCGCCCGAGTCGGTCAGAATCCGGCGGGCCGCGCCCATCAGCCGGAGCATGTCGAGGTACCCCTGCGGTTCCACCGCGATCACGTTCTCCGGCAGGGCGATCCCGTTCTGCGCGAGCGCGTGCCGCGTCCGGGGGTGGACCGGGAAGACGACGGAAAGATCCACCTCCCCGACGGCCCCCAGGATCGCCTTCAGGCGTTCCGGGTCGTCCGTGTTCGAGGCACGGTGGACGGTGAGGACCAGGTAGCCTTCAGGTGCGAGCCCGAGCCGTTCGAGGACGGTCGACGTCGCGTCGGCCAGGTCCCGGTTGAACGCGAGGGCGTCGGCCATGATGTCCCCCGTGAGACGGACGCCCTCGCGGATCCCCTCGCGGGCGAGATTCTGCACGGCGGTCGGCGTGGGACAGAAGAGGAGGGCGGAGACGTGGTCCGTGAGCACCCGGTTCAGCTCCTCGGGCATGGTGCGGTCGAAGGAGCGCAGCCCGGCCTCGACGTGGGCGACCGGTATGGCGAGCTTCGCGGCCGCCAGGGCGCCGGCGAGCGTGGAGTTCGTGTCGCCGTAGACCAGCACGAGGTCGGGCCGCTCGTCCAGGAGGACCCGTTCGATCCGGACGAGCATCGCGCCCGTCTGCTCCGCGTGGCTCCCCGAGCCGACGCCGAGGTGGTGGTCCGGAGGGGGGATCCGGAGCTCCTCGAAGAAGACATCGGACATCTCCGGGTCGTAGTGCTGGCCGGTGTGGACCAGCACCTCGTCGTACCGCGCCCGCAGAGCGCGCGAGAGGGGTGCGCACTTGATGAACTGCGGTCTCGCCCCGACGACCGATACCACCCTCACCCGCAGCACCTGCCCCTTCCGGTCCGACCCGTCATGATCAGGTATCGGTGCTGCAGGGGTAAATGATTTGACCCCTCCGCGTTGCGGCACTCCGGATCCGAACGCTCTAGCGGCAACCTCCGCCCCGCCACAAAAGGTGCCAGTGACGGGGTGGTCGGATCCTGCGTATTCAGAATTATTATGCTAATGGAAAAGTCCGGTCTCAAATTTCAAGGAATATTCCCGATATAATCACCGATTATATCGGCTTACTGGCCAACTCGTACACAATTTTCCGAGCACGACTATGAAAACGTGGTCGACCTTGTCCGCCGTCGTAAGCATCCGGGTGAGCGATGAGCTCAGGAGAGAGATGGAGCGGCTTTGCGACCGTATCTGCTGGAATGACGAGATCCGCGAACTTCTTCAGGCGCGCGTGGAGGAGCAGAGACGACAGGAAGCGATCGACGGGCTCGCGTCGTATGTCGAGACCCTCCCCGGCGTGCCGGCAGGGACGGGAGCTCGCACGGTGCGGGAGGACCGTGACAGTCATTGATTCGTCGGCGTTCGCCCGCCTGGCACTCAGGGAGCACGGCTGGGAGGAGGTGGTCCCGTCTCTTCGGGCGCGGCCGACGCCGATGACCGTCGAGATACTGGGGGTCGAGATACTGAAGGTGCTCTGGAAATCCATCCGTCGCGGACTCCTCGATCTCGAGATTGCACGGGCGATCGACCGGGAGGTCGCCCTGACGTTCGATCGGCAGGTGATCGGTCACGAGCCGAATGCCCGATATTGCGCTTCGGCCCTTGAGAACGCCTGCGAGCACTCCTTCCCAGTGTACGACGCGCTCTTCATCGCCCGGGCTGCCCGGCAGAGTACACCACTCCTGACGGCCGATCCCCGCCAGGCGGACGTGGCGTCCAGCCTCCGGTTCCTGGTTCATCTGCTCCGATAGTCCCCCCGGACAGACTGACCGGGTCGGTGAGAGTTCGGTCGTATCGGACGGTCTCCGAGGGGGGTGGCACGAACACTCCCGCTCTGCTCGAACCTCGCACGAGGAGCTCGACAACCTGAACTGTTCACATGAGCGGGCCTGCTCGTAGCCGTTCCATCAGCGCCGGCACGTCCGTCACCGGTCGTCCGCAGGTCCGGCCGGTACAGATGCGCGCCGTCGACATCTGTCATCTTCTGGGTGTTCGGCGCGAGCCGGATGAGGGCTTCTCCCTCCCTGACCATGGTCGATCGGCATCGTCCGGATGAAGCAACCGGGTGAAACCGCCGACATGCGTGGTGCCGGGTTCGGTGTCCCCCATCTCCGATTGACCGGACCTCCCTCTCCACCGGGGCGGGCCTGGCGATGAGACCGTCTTCATCTTCAACAATCATCGCGCATGTCGACCGGAGCCCCGGATCCCGTTTCCGAAGAAGATACGTCTGATCCAGTGGGAAACGCCTGCAGCGCCAATCATTAAGTCGCTGTGAAATCCACCCTCCACCGTATCTGTGAATACCCTCCCCCTCTCCACAAGCTCGTGTGGGGGGATTGTTGAATCGGTTGAATAAAGGTCCATGGGGAGTGAACGTCGATCGAGGGTCGTGGTGGTTCCCGTCAGCCCGTCAGGTCTACGCCTGGCGCTGCCCGGGGAACGAGGGGCCTTGGGGAGCCCGGGGAGAGTTCGGGGGGGCGATCCCCGCGCTCCGGCCCGCCTCTCTCCTCCGGCGATCGACTGTCTCCTGGGAAAACCGGTGGAAATGGAACGGGAATGCGGGGATACGTGCCGGAGCCTCTTCCTGAGAGGGGTCGTCACCGTCCCCGGCGTCACGATCGAGATGGGTACGAACCCGATCCCCATCGAGCGGACCATGCTCACTGCCGAAAAAACCAACACTGGCGTCCTAGTCGGGACATGTGCCTGGAACAACCCCAATCTGACGATCGCGGGCGGCGGAGCGAGGGGGGATCCCTCGTTCGTCGCTCCCGATCCGACCGTGATCCGGGATGGTGCTGCTGACCGCGATGCAAAGGACAGCATGCTTCGGTTCGGGGAACGGTCCGGACCCTCTCTCTGATCCGTTATGACCCGGTTCGGAATCGGTACGGATATTGAGTCGGTTTCACGTTTCGCCGACCTGATTGAGAGAAACGATCCGCTGATCCGGCGGGTCTTCACCCCCGGTGAGATCCGGTACAGCTTGGCCTCTCGGACTCCCGCCGAACGGTTCGCCGCCCGGTTCGCCGGAAAGGAGGCGGTCGTTAAGGCACTCTATGACCTGGGTATCTCCGGGGTGGCAATTTCCGCCGTCGAGATCCTCAAACGACCCGACGGTGCTCCGTTTGTCAGGATGATCGGACATCCTGTCGATCCTGTCACGATCCGGATCAGCCTCTCCCACTCCCGGGACTGGGCGATCGCTTTTGCAATGGCCATTGATGATGCAGACCCCTGACACCGACGCAGAGTGGCTCATCCCCGCTTCCCAACGAACCTAGGCTCTCTGGACCTTCTATCCACTCGCCGGTTCTCCCGTGTTCAGCTCCGCAGATGACCGGGATCGAGAGGGGCGTCTCCCCTTGGTCGTCTCCTGCACTGACAGGAGGATGACTGGAAAGGAGAGAATTCTCGCCACGGAGACCTTCGACCGCTGAATTATTATCTTTAAAAATGATCTTGTTTCAGTCCACGATGAACTTCGCCACGTTTCTTCTCGAACCGAACCGGGATAGCACCGCGGACGCGGTGATCACGGCGACTGAACGGGTCTCACATGCCGCCCTCTTCGACCGTGTCCAGTCCTGTGCACGCTACCTCCTCGACCGGTATGGCACGGGGAACGAGATCCTCCTGCTCGCCGACAACAGTCTCTTCTTCATCGTCTCGTACCTCGCGATCGTGCAGAGCGGGAACGTGGCCCTGCTGGTCGAGACGCGGATCTCGCCCGAGCACCTCGCACAGATCGTCTCGATCTGCTCGATCCGGGCCGTCTTCGTCGAGGAGCGGTTCCGACAGAGGGTGCCGGAGGGGCTCGAGGTGCTCCCGGCACCCCTCCCGGTTGCCGGCACCTGGACGGGCGGATGCATCGATCCCGGGTTACCGGACGACGCCCTCGCCGTGATCATCTTCACCTCCGGGAGCACCGGCACGAAGAAGGGGGTGATGCTGACCCACCGGAACCTGGTCGCGAACACCACCTCGATCATCGAGTACTTCCACCTCGACTCGCATGACCGGATCGCGGTCGTCCTCCCGTTCTTCTACTGCTTCGGCGCCTCCCTGCTCCACACCCACCTCCGGGTCGGCGGGAGCGTGGTCCTCTCGAACCATATCTTTCTAGGGGCCGTCATCCGCGATCTCCAGCGCTACGAGTGCACGGGGTTTGCCGGTGTCCCGAGCACGTACCAGATCCTGATCCAGAAGACGCCGTTTTTAAACGAAGCATTTCCCCACCTCCGCTACTTCGCACAGGCCGGCGGGGCACTGGCCGACCGGTATATACGGCAGGTCACCGACGCCTTCCCTGACAAGGAGTTCTACGTGATGTACGGTGCGACCGAGGCGACCGCCCGCCTCTCGTACCTCCCGCCGGCCGAGCTGAAGGCAAAGATGGGTTCGATCGGGCGGGGCATCCCCGGTGTACGGCTCGAGGTCGTCGGGGACGACGGGCGCCCGGTCCGCCCCGGAGAGATCGGGGAGATCACGGCCCGGGGCGACAATATCATGGCCGGGTATTACGGTGACCCGGAGGGTACGGCCGAGGTGTTGCGGGACGGCCGGCTCTACACGGGGGACCTGGCGACCGTGGACGAGGACGGCTACATCTTCGTGACCGGCCGGAAGAAGAACATCATCAAGTCCGGGGGCTACCGGATCTCTCCGGTCGAGATCGAACAGTTTCTTTTGTCGCAACCGGGTGTCTTCAGCGCCGTGGTCTTCTCTCTCCCCGACGAGATCATGGGTGAGGCCGTGACGGCCGCAGTGCAGCCGGAGGACGAGCCGTCGGAGGAGCTGCACCAGCGTCTCCTCGCCGCCTGCAGAGCCCGGCTTCCGTCCTACAAGGTGCCCCGTCATCTCTTCTTCGTCGATGAATTCCCGCTCAACTCCTCGAACAAGGTGGACCGCGCCCGGCTCCGGGAGATCGCTGCAGCCGGTCTTTGTGCCCGGTAGCCCGTGTCCGCCCCCTGTACTGACCGGCAGCCTTTATTTGGGCGGGCCTGCCCGTAGCGTTTCCATCAGCGCCGGCACGTCCGTCACCGGTCGTCCGCAGGTCCGGCCGGCGCAGACGTATGCCGTCGCCTTTCCGTCGACCATCGCCATCCCGGCCGTGAACGGTGCGAGCCGGCGGACAGCATCGCCCTCTCTCCCGGCGGGAACGAAGAGGACGGTCGTCGTCGGCAGGTAGGTCCCCAGGAGGGCGGCGAGCATCCCCTCCGTGTCCTCCGCCCCCGGCGTCCCGACCACCACCACCTCCTGCGACTCGCCGGCGACCATCTCGAGGCCGGAGAGGAAGAGGGTCGCGATCGTCGGTGAGGTGGCGAGCGGAGCGGTGTAGAGGCGTGCGACCTCCGCCGCCCGCTCCTCGTAGACCGGGTCCCCCAGGAGGCGGGCGAGGCGGACCAGGACGAGGTACGCGGCGGAGTTCGCCGAGGGGTACGCCCCGTCGAAGGTCTCCTTCTGCCGCACGACCAGCCCGGTCGCCCCCGCCGCCGCCGAGAAGAACCCGCCGTGCTCCCTGTCCCGGAAGTCGGAGAGCATCCGGTCGACGAGCGCCTTCGCGGTTGCGAGCCGGCCCGGGTCGAAGGTCGCCGCGTAGACCTCGAGCAGGCCCCAGGCGAGGTAGGCGTAGTCCTCGGCCATACCGGCGATCGCGGCATCCCCGTCGCGATAGCGGTGGAGCAGGCGGTTCTCCGGTGTCCGGAGCCGGAGCAGGACGAAGTCGAGGGCCGCCTCTGCCGCCTCGATGTAGGGGGGGTGGCCGAACGCCCGTCCGGCCGCCGCGAGGGCCGCGATCGCAAGGCCGTTCCAGCTCGTGAGGACCTTGTCGTCGACCGCCGGCCGGACCCGCCGGCAACGCGCCGCAAGGAGCCGTTCGCGCGCGGCCTCGAGCAGGACCGCCACCTCCCTGGGGGTCCGCCCGAGCCCCGCGGCCGCCTCCTCGACCGTCGTCACCCGGTACAGGACGTTGAGCCCCCGCCGTTCCGGCTGGGCCGGGTCGGTGAAGTTCCCGCCGGCCCGGACGCGGAAGACGCGGTAGAATACCTCCCTCTCCCCCGGCGGGAGGAGCCGGTCCAGTTCCTCCTTCGTCCAGAGGTAGAACTTTCCCTCCTCGCCCTCGGAGTCCGCATCCTGGGCCGAGTAGAAGGCTCCATCGTCGGAACGGAGTTCGCCGAGGAGATAGATGAGCGTCTCCTCCGCCGTCCGGCGGTAGGTCGCCTTCCCCGTCGCCTGGAACGCCTCGGCGCAGGCGAGCACAAAGAGCGCCTGGTCGTAGAGCATCTTCTCGAAGTGGGGGACGAGCCAGCGTGCGTCGGTCGAGTAACGGTGAAGCCCGTAACCGACCTGGTCGTAGACGCCCCCCCGCCGGATGGCCTCCAGGGTCCGTTCCACCATCTCGAGCGCATGGGGCTCGCCCGTCCTGCGCCAGTACCGGAGGAGGAAGAGGAGGTGATGGGGGGTCGGAAACTTCGGCGCGTGGCCGAACCCGCCGTGGAGCGAGTCGAACTGGAGCGCGAGCCCCTCGAACCCGGCCTGCAGCACCTCTCTTCCCACCTCCCCTGCCGGCGGCTCGGCGGCCGTCATGGAGAGGGATGCCACGATCTCCGCCGCCGCCTCTTCGAGCGCACCCCGTTTTTCGGTCCACATCGCCGCGATACGCGGCAGGAGCTCGAGCAGCCCGGTCGTCCCGAGCCGGCTCTCCTTCGGGAAGTAGGTGCCGGCAAAGAACGGGCGTCGGTCCGGGGTCATGAAGACCGTGAGCGGCCAGCCCCCCGAGCCGGTCAGCAGGTGGCAGACGGTCATGTAGAGCTGGTCCACGTCCGGCCTCTCCTCGCGGTCGACCTTGATGCAGACGAATGCATCGTTGAGGAGCCTTGCCACCCCGGGGTCCTCGAACGACTCCCGGGCCATCACGTGGCACCAGTGGCAGGTCGCGTACCCGATCGAGAGAAAGACCGGGCGGTCGAGCGTGCGGGCGCGTTCGAAGGCCTCGTCGCCCCAGGGGTACCAGTCGACCGGCTGGTGGGCATGCGCCAGCAGGTAGGGGCTCTTCTCGTGGATCAGCCGGTTTGCCGGCCGGGCATCATCGATCATCGTCCACCTCTCCGGGCCGGAGATGGGGTCCACAGGTATTTGAGGCTAGCGAACGGGGCCGGCCTGCAGCCTGGGGTCGTCCCGGGCCACCTCCAGGGCGAGGAGCGCGCTCCTCTCCTTGTCCTTGACCTCGAGCATGATGTCGGGGTCGCAGGCACGGCTCTCGTCGAGGAACCGGGCGAACGCCGCAGGGTCGAGCGTGGGCGCGTGGGCCCCGGCCCGCCGCCCCTCCGCCTGGGTGGAGAAGTCGACCATCATGTTCCCGTCCCCCGGTTCCCAGGTGGCCGCCACGCGCACAAGGACGCCTTCCACCGGCCCGCCGGTCCCGAACACCTCGTGGTGGAACCGGTCGAAGAGGACGGGGATCCCCGTCTCGGCGCTGATCGCGAGGCAGTCCTCGACCGAGTACCGCCCATCGTCATTCTCGATCACCAGCCGTCGCCGGACCGCCTCGGGGAGGCGGCCCGCGCGGTCGATGAAGCGGTGAAGGCTCGCCGTTCGATCGCCGTAGACCCCGCCGACGTGCACCTGGACCCTGGCCGTACGGTCCAGGCCCATGAGGTCGAGGACCTCCGCGTGGTACTCCAGCTCGGCGACCGACCGGTCCAGGACCCCGCGGTCGGGTCCGTTGATCACGACGAACTGGTCGGGGTGCATCGAGATCCGGTGTCCCTCCTCCCGGACCCGCCGGCCGACGCGGGCAAGGGCGGGTCCGCACGCCTCCTGCCAGGTGTCCGTGCAGACCGGGTGAGAGGCGAACGGGACCAGGCCCGAGCCGATCCGGAAGAAGAAAAGGCCCGCCTCCCGGTTGAAGGCGAGTATCCGCTCGAGGCAGGCGAGGTTCGCCGCCACGGTCGCGTAGAGCCGTTCCCGGGAGTACGACGCGAGGCGGAAGGTCCGGCCGGCGCTGCAGCCGATCGAACGGTTGATGCAGGGGTACCCGATCCGCACGACGAGAGCTGGGGCCGGGACGGGTAAATATCTGCAGGCTTATGCAGCGGAACGGAGATACTGTTCCGGATGGACCGCCAGGCGCCCCTCCTCCCGGGCAGCGAGGCCGGGCGGACGCATGCGTTCGCCGCCGCACTCACCCGCCACGGCCCGACCGGGGCCGTGATCGTCTCTTTCCGCGAGCTCGTCCTCGGGTTCTACCGGGTCCACGGGCGCCGGATGCCCTGGCGCGAGACCACCGACCCCTATCGCATCCTCGTCTCCGAGGTGATGCTCCAGCAGACCCGGGTCGAACGCGTCCTCCCCCGGTACGTAACCTTCATCGATGCCTTTCCCACCGTCGTGGCGCTCGCCGACGCCCCGGTCTCGCGGGTCCTCGCCGCCTGGCAGGGGCTCGGGTACAACCGGCGGGCGCTCGCCCTCCGGGCGGCCGCCGCCCGGATCGTCACCGTCTACGGCGGCCGGATCCCCGATGACCCGTCCGAGCTGGTGACCCTTCCCGGCGTCGGGCCTGCCACGGCGGCGGCCGTCGCTGTCTATGCCTTCAACCGTCCCGAGGTCTTCATCGAGACCAACGTCCGGCGGGTCTTTCTTCACTGCTTCTTCCCGGGCCGGGACCGGGTCAGGGACGCGGAGCTCCTCCCGCTCGTGCGCATGGCCCTCGACCGCGACCGCCCGCGGGAGTGGTACTGGGCCCTGATGGACTACGGCACCCATCTTGCGAGGACCATGCCGAACCCGAACTGGCGCTCGGCCCACCACGCGGTCCAGGGGCGGTTCGAGGGCTCCCGGCGGCAGCTCCGTGGCCGGGTCCTCGCCGCCCTCCTCTCGGCCGGCCCTCTCACCCTCGACGAGCTCGCCGCCTCCACCGGGGCCGGTCCGGACCGTACCGGACCGGTCCTCGCCGGGCTGGTCGTGGAGGGATTTATCGCCGAGGACGGGCCGTTCTACCGGATCCGGGACGGTCCTGCCACCGATCAATTGAAGTAGGTGCACCGGGTAGATATGGTGTGGACAAAAAAAGGGTCAAGGACTACATGACCTACGACGTCGTCACGGTGGACGCCACGGGGACGGTCAGGGACGTCTTCGAACGGATCAAGACCACCCAGCATGACGGCTTTCCCATCGTCGATGCCGAGAGGGAGGTGGTGGGCTATGTGGCTGCCCGCGATCTCCTCTTCGCCCATCCGTCCACCCCCGTCACCGAGGTGATGTCGAAACACCTGATCGTTGCCGACCCCGAGATGAGCATCTCTGACGCGGCGCGGGTGATCTTCCGGTCCGGGATCCAGAAGCTCCCCGTCGTCGACGAGAAGAACCGGCTCCTCGGGATCATCTCCAACACGGACGTGATCCGGTCGCAGATCGAGCATGTCTCTCCGGAGAAGGTCTTCAACTTCATCACGACCCTCAAGACGCTCTACGGGATCGAGCCGCGCCTCCGCCGGGGCTCGGTCGAGATCCGGAACCTGCTTCCCACCCAGTCCAAGATCTACGAGGACGAGCTGGAGGGAAGGATGTACGAGATCAGAAAGGGCCTGGCCGAACCCCTGATCGTCGTGAACCGTCCGGGCCGGACCATCCTGGTCGACGGTCACCACCGGGCGATCGCGGCGAAGAGGCTCGGGATCGAGCGCCTCGATGCCTACATCATCGAGATCGAAGAGGATGTCGAGCTCGGGCTGGAGCGGACCGCCCGGTCATTGAACCTCGCCTCGCTCGATGACATCCAGGTGCTCGACTACGCCCGCCATCCGCTGGTCGCCCTGACCCACCGGCTCGTGAAGAGGGTATAAAGGGTCCTCTTTTTCACGATCCCTCGTACCGGCAGTCGAACTCCTCGTTGAGCACGTGCTCCTTCACGACGGTCCCCTCCGGCACGATCACCTCCGGCCAGAGACGGGTCTTGGAGTGGATCACGACTCCCCGCTGGAGCATGGACCGGGGCCCGATCACGGTATCGTTCTCGATGGAGCAGCCCTCGCGGACCACCGTGTCGTTATCGATGATCGAGCCGGAGACCGTGCAGTTCGGGCCGATCACGATCCGGTTGTACAGCGACGAGCTGAAGATCTTGGTGTTCGCCTTGATCGAGCAGTTCTCGCCGATCGAGGTGTAGGGTCCGATCAGGGCGTTCTCCTCGATGATCGTCCCCGAGCCGATCGCGACAGGCCCAATCACCCGGGCGTTGTTCCCGAGCGAGATCGAGTCACCGAGCTGGACCGGCCCGAGCACCTGAGCCCCCTTCATCGAGAGGTTGCCGCTGATGTTCGTCACCGAGATCCGCTGGAGCATCCAGCGTTCTGCCATCCGCAGCGACGAGGGGCTGCCCACGTCGGTCCAGTTACCGCGGGCGAGCCAGCCCTTCAACCGCTCGCCCCGCTCCATCAGGGCGGGAAAGAGGTCCTTCGCGAAGTCGTACTTCGTGTTCGGCGGGATGTGATCGAAGACCGCCGGGTCGCAGACATACATCCCCGTCGAGGCCAGGTTGCTGAAGATCTCGCCGGGCGCCGGTTTCTCCTTGAACCGGAGGATGTCGTAGTTCGCATCCAGCTCGGCGATCCCGTACTCCGACGGGTCGTCGATCGAGATCAGGCCGATCGTGACGATCCCGTCGTTGCGCTGATGCTCGCGGAAGAATTCCAGGACGTTGAGGTCGGTGACGTGATCGCCACCGACGACGAGGAAGGGGGCGCCGTCGAGGTGGGCCTGCGCGTTCTTGACCGAGCCCGCGGTCCCCATCTTGGTCTCCTCCTGGACGTAGGTGATCTCAACCCCGAAGAGCGACCCGTCCCCGAGCGCCTCCTGGATCACCGAACCGAGGTACCCGAGGGTGATCACGATCTCGTGGAACCCCATGTTCGAGAGGTGGGCGACGAGATGCTGGATCGAAGGACGGTTGACGATCGGGATGCAGGGCTTGGGACGCTCAAAGGTCAGGGGCCGGAGGCGCGTGCCTTCGCCTCCGCACATGATGCAGACCTTCATGCTGACCGTTATGTTCTTCTACCGGTTTAAGGGTGCGGGGCTCCGGTGGACGGGCTCCGGCCTGCCTGCAGGGGATCGGACGGGCCCCGGTCGCAGGACCGGGGAAATGTATATAAGTATTTTTCGGTCTACGGAACGGTCGCGCCGCGTGGTCGAACGCAGATCCGGCCGATCTGACTTCGGCAATGCGTGCCCTGCCGGCGTCTCTCCACAATATCCCTGAATTTTGAATATGTCTCGCTTTTCGGCGAGATATTTTGAGAACACAAAAAAGAAAGTTTAAGTGCTCTGAGGATATATAGTGAAAAGAGATAAATGTATTGATAGGTCGGTAGATGCAGAACCCTCAGAATCTTGTCGATCCGCTTGAAAAAGCAATAAATACGCGTGATATCGCGAGTATCGACGATATCGTCCAGAGTCTCGGGCGGATACCGAAGAGGAAGGACCGGGCCGTCCAGCTCCAGCTCGCCAACCGTGCGCTGATCGCGGCGGCACTCGAACAGGACGAACCCTCCTACCTCCGGTTCCTCCAGGAACTGCCCCGGGAAGAGGTGGAGCACCTGGTCGTCCGGCTCACCGAGCACTACCTCAACCACCAGGACGAGCGCTGGATCGACGCGATCCTCCAGGTGACTGGGCATCTCGACCGGAAGAGCAGCCAGTCCCGGGTCCTCTCGCAGGTCTCGAGGACTCTGGTCGAGACGGGGGTGAGGGACCGGAGGCAGGTGCTGATCGAACGCGGGATGGGGATCCTCTCGGAGATCAGCTTCCGCAAGTACCGCTCCGCCCTGCTGATCGAGATCGTCCCCTCCCTGATCTCCTGGGGGATCACAACCCACGACATCCGGTACCACCGCCGGGCGCTCGAGCTTGTCCCCGAGATCGCCGACGTCTCGGAGCGGGCGGACCTCCACTGCGACATCGTGACCGCGATGGTGACGATCGGGATCGCCGAACGGGACCTCTCGATCGTCTACGAGGCGATCCGTTCCGCGAGCGAGATCATGCAGAAACTCCGTCGGATCAACTGCACCCTCGCGATCATCGATATGACCTGGCGATCACCGATCTCGCGGTCGATCTCGGAGATCAGGACCTTCATGGGCGCCTTCTCCGATCTGCCCGGGGACCGGCAGGTCGAGATCTTCGAGTGCCTGGTCCAGGAGCTCCTCGAGCGGATGAAGGACCGTTCCCAGCTCTACTCGATCCTCCTCTCGCTCGAGCGCGACATGCCCGGGTCCCGGCGGCACCTCGTCATCAGGCTCCTCAAGAAGGCGGAGGCGACGGGGGACCACTGGTTCATCAAGAAAGCGCTCGAGTTCAACGGACGGATCACCGATGCGGACCAGATCCCGATAAAGGAGATCGTCCACTCGGCCATCCTGATCGCGGAGAAGACCCGGAACCCCGACTTTCTCGTCGCCGTCCTCCCGCTTGTCGAGCGGCTCTACGATCGGGCCTCCGCGACGCGGACCTACCTCCAGTTCACGAACACCCTACTCCGGATCGGCGACTTCTACGACGCGATCGAGACTCACTCCCGGGTCGATATGACCGACCCGCTTCACCGTCACCAGGCGGACGAGGCCAGCGTCCGGCTCCTGAAGGAAGCGATCCTCCGTGACGAGATCGACCTGGTCAACACGCGGGTCCTCTCGCTCCTGGAGACCGGTCAGGCGGAGACCGCGGTCTACCGGGCTGTGTACGAACTCTGCAAGGAGCACCCGTTCAGCGATACGGTCGGGCACATCGGCGCCATCCGCGCACTGGCGCGCCTCCATCCCCGCGCGGACCAGCTCCTGCTCGACTCGATCACGATCCTGGTCGAGCACGGCTTTCTGGTCGAGGGCGACCCCGGCGTCCTGATCGACCTCGCTGAGGGGATCGAAGAGCTTCCGGTCCGGGAGGGGGCGATCGCCTTCGTCATCCGGAACCTGACCACCATCGGCGTCGAGAAGAAGAGCCGCGACTTTCTCCAGCGGGCGATCGGGCTCGCCTCCAGTATCGAGGGGCAGCACACCCGTTCCGAGGCCCTCTTCTCCGTGATCGAGGCCGCCTCGCTCCTTGCGGTCAAGCAGTCCGACCTCGACCTCCTCCGGCGGATGCGGGCCTGGTCCACCTCGCTCCTGGAGAGGGAGTACGCGACGGGGGCGATCGGCAAGATCGTGCAGGGCATGGTGAGATACGCCCTGATCGAGAAGGCGCCCTTCGCGCTCGACGAGGCGCACGGGCTGCTCGAGCTGATCGAGGACGGGAGCCTGAAGAAGCAGCTGACCGAGCGGGTGATCGAGGCCTATATCCGTGTCGGTTGTCTCCGCCTCGAGGAGTCGGCGGCGACCTATCAGTCGCCTGACTTTGCCGAGGAGGCCCGCCCGTTCCAGCAGGCCCTCTCGCTCATTCACGCGTACACGGACCCGGGCCAGGTCTCGCTCAGGATCGCGGGCGCGATCGATATCGTCCTCCAGTACGCCGAGCGGTCGAATGCGGTCCATTTCTTCGTCCCGCTCACCCTCTTCTCGCTCGAGATCGAGGATCCGCTCGAGCGGGACGCGATGATCACCCGGATCGCCGGAGGGCTCCGGGAAATCGTGGAGCTCCTCGACTCCACCGATCCCTATGAGGTCCTCGCCTACCTCCTGATGAGGCTCGACCAGGCGGAGACGTCGCACCTGATCATGGACCTGGCCCGGCAGCTCAACCAGCAGATCAAGGAGCCGTACACGCGCCTCTCCGGAATGTCCACCCTCGCCGACCTCTTCATCCGCCAGGGACGGCGCGAGCAGGCCGACGCCCTGGTCGACGACATCCTCGCACGGCTCGACAGTCTGCCTCACCGGTACCAGCAGGTCCTGATCCTGGCGGACGTCGCGACGCTGCTCGTCGGCGCCGACTCCGGGCGGGCGTACGCCTGCCTGGAGCGTGCGATCTCCCTCCTTGACGGGGTCGAACCGGACCGCGCCTCGTTCGTACGGGTGCAGCTCGTCCTCTCGATCGTGAACCTCCATGCCCTGAACCGGAGCGAAGATGACCTGACCCGTGCGATGGCGATCGTCGAGGGGATCTCGAACCCCGAGGACTACATCGAGGCCCTGATCGCGGTCTCGAACATGGTCCGGGACAGGCCCGGCTCCTGCCGCGAGATCCTCCGCCTCGTATCGCGCTCGATCGAGGCGATCCAGAGCCCGTACGAGCGGGGCACGGCGCTCCTGAACGTGATCCCGATCGCCGAGGCCTGCGGGGAGCACTCATACGTCGAGACCTTTCTGGGAGAGGTTGAGCGGTCGATGAACCGGATCAACATCCCCTTCATCGTCGCCGTGCTTAAACGCGCCCTCGTTCAGCGCCTGGTCGCGATCTCGCAGCGGCGCGATACCGAGGCCTTTCTGTCCCGGGCGATCGAGGTGGCGAGGGGGATCGAGGACGATGACGTCCGCCACGAGACCCTCCTCCGGCTCAACCAGGATCCCGAGACCGCGGTGACCGACGGCATCTACGCGATGGTGCTCGAAGCGAAGCAGAAGATCCAGTCGGGCGAGTTCTCGAAGACCCTGGTCTCCTCGATCGATCGGAGCCTCCACGCCCTGCCAGATCGTGCCCTGCAGGCGAGATACTACACTGAACTCTTCGTTGCGGCCCGGGAGTCAGGACAGGAGAACCTGGGCGAGAAACTGCTCCGTTCGGCGATCAATGCGGCGGAGATCATCCGTCCGCTTTCGCGCCGGGTCTACGTCCTGGGGGACATGGCCCTCAAGGTCTTCGCGGCCGGCGATGAACTCCGCTCGAGCGACATCATGGATATGGCCGGTGAGGCGGCGACCAACATCCGTGAGTTCCGCCAGCGCGATCAGATCTTCGACGAGCTCGCGATGGTGATCAAGGTGATGCAGGAACTGCGCGTATGAGGGCGTTCGTGCTCACCGTCTCGGGACGGGTGCAGGGCGTGGGCTTCCGGGCCTGCGTGAAACGGATCGCCGACAGCCTGGCGATCACCGGCGAGGTCCTGAACCTCGCCGACGGGAGGGTCCGGATCGTCGCGGTCGCAGAAGAGATGATCCTGGAGAAGTTCATCTCGATGCTCTACGGCTGCCCCAGGGCGATCGTGCGAGACGTCCGGGGAGAAACGGTCGAATCGGATCCCTATTCGGATTTTCAGGTCCGCCGGGGCCTCTTCTAGACGACGACGAACTCGTGGTCCCCTTCGAGGACGCCGATGTACTGCATGACCTGGCGGTCGATCCTCGCCTGGTCGATCGAACGCCTGAGGTGCCGCGAGACCTCCTGGACGAGCGCCTCCGAGAGCTGGCACCCCGCCGCCGAGCGGTCGAAGGCGGTCGACCGGAGCCCCTCCCGGAGCAGGAAGAAGAGCGTTCGGTCCACCATCTCGGTCCGGAAACAGTCCCCGAGGTCCTGCACCAGTGCATGCTCTCCCTCCGTGAGCGGTCCGATCGACGGGTCGAGGCGTGCACCGACGCAGGATGCCAGGATCCCCGCCGAGAGGATACCGTAGGAGAGCGAGAGGAGGGCATTCACCGGGTCCAGGTACGGCGGGCGCGTCCGGCGCCGGAACCCGAGTTCCGCGGGGAGGCTCCTTCCGACGATCTCGTAGTACATGTCCCCGATCAGCCGGTGCGCCCGGCGAAGCTCTTTGAGCCGGATCAGGTTCGGCAGCTCGGCGATCAGCTGCCGGAGCACGTCGAGTTCGCCGGAGAGGAAACCGACGTCCAGCTCCCCGAGGAGCCCGAGGCGCTGGTGCGCGGTGTACGCCGCGATCGAGAGCGCGATGTTGTGGGAGGGGAGGAGTTCCTGGAGACGGGCGAGCCGTCCCTGCTCCCGTTCTCCGGCACCGCGGACGACCCCGACGGTCTCGCCATCGGGGTCAAGGAAGCTGATCCGTACCCCGCGGCGGACGAGTCGCGCGATCGTCGCCGTCTGGATCGTATGGCGCCCGGCGAGCAGCAGGTGCGAGAGGTGCTCGAGGTCGTACTCGGTCACCCGGCCGTACTGGCTGATGACCAGCCGATCCGGCCCGGAGCGGATATGTGCGCCCGATCCGGGCACGACCACCCAGTCAACGTGCTCCGTCACGATGCTCCAGTGGTTGTGCCCACAGCAGAAGAAGGTTGTCAGGGTGGTCAGGAGGCCTCAGGCTGCACGAGGAGCACGTCCTGGATATCGTGCTGGCGCAGGGAGAGCTTCTTCGCCTTGAAGATGTTCTTTCCCTCCTTGCCGATCGCGATGCCGCGATCCTCCTCCTTCACCTCCACGTGGGCGACCAGCCCCCGCTCCGACTCCTCGAACTCGACATCGAGCACCTGTGCAGGCAGAAAGCAGTTCTTGACGAACTGTTCCGGGTTGTCCGAGTACTCGACGACCTCGATCCGCTTGCCCATCACGTCGGAGGCCTTCTTGATCGAGGAGCCCTTCTTACCGATGGCGAGCCCCATCTCGCCGGGGTTGACCACAAAGATGATCCGGCTGTTCCGCTCGTCGATCACGCAGTCGCGCGAGCCCGCTCCCGTCAGGCTCTCGAACTCCGAGATCAGGCGCATGCAGTCCTCGGTCAGGGTGATCTCGGGCATGGTCAGGCCCTCTTGAGGCTGGTGATGTCCGACTCGCCCGGGTCCACGATCGCGAGTGCACTCACCATGTGCGGTTTCCCGCACGCCTTTCCGAGCTGGACGGAGGAACCGTCGAAGGTATAGACGAAGAGACCGGGCACCCCGGCCATCCTCTCCCGGTATGCCTCGGGGCAGTTCTTCGCGACGACGACCATGTTCGCGCCGCCGTTCATGACACAGCGCTCGGTCTCGTTCTGTCCGAGCACCACGTTACCGGTCTTGATAGCCTTTCGAAGGGATACATTGAATTCCATTGAATTTCCTCTACGTTCTGGGCTTTGCGATCAGCTTGACATCGCCCGTGCCGAGCTGGATCGGCTGGCCGACGATGACGTTCTCGGTCACCCCGTTCAGCTCGTCGACCTCGTTTGCGACTGCCGCATCGAGCAGGTGGTTCACGGTCACCTCGAACGCGGCTCGCGAGAGGACCGACTCCTTCTCGCCGGCGATGCCGTGCCGGCCGATCTGCTTGACCTCGCCGTCCATGCACATCATGTCGGCGACGAGCATGATATGCCGGACGTCGACCTTGATCCCCTGTTCGCTGAGTGTCGAGAGGGCCTCGGCCATGATCGCGTTCCGGGCGGCCTCGATGCCGAGCACCTGGGCGATCTCGCTGATGTTGTTCGTTCGGGTACGCGTGGTATCGACACCGGCGACCTCGAAGACGTCCTTTAGGTTGGAGCCTTCAGTATAAAGTATATACTCACCGCTCTCTTTCCTGACCACGACACGTTCGATATCGTCGATCCCCTGCACGATCACGTTCCTGACGTGCTCGGCGAGCTGGAACAGGTTCTGGTATTTCTCCTGGTCCTTGGGCGTGAAGACGATGACGTGTTCGGCCGCGTTCACTTCCGCATCGAAGTCCCGGTAGTGCCGGCGTTCGCGGATCTTTCTCTGCGCGGTCTCGGCGATCACATCCATCGAGATCTTACGTTTCGCCAGCACGGCCTCGTTCACGTGAACCAGAACCTGCATATTCTCCATGTCGGTCGTGATATCCCCGAACTCGTGCAGGGGGGCCGCCTCGATCTGCCAGGAGACCATCCGCGCCTTGTCCCGGTCATTGTTGTACTCGGGGGAGAGGTAGATCGTCATCGTCGGGGTCGAGGGCTCCTTGCGGGCGTCCATGATCTCGATCAGCCGGGGGAGACCAAGCGTGACGTTGATCTCAGCCACGCCCGCATAGTGGAACGTCCGCATCGTCATCTGCGTGCCCGGCTCGCCGATCGACTGGGCGGCGATCACCCCGACCGCCTCGAGCGGCTCGATCCGGGTCGATCGGTACTCCGCGTGCACACCGTCCATGATCTTCCGGAACTGCTCCTCGGTCACGTCCCTGCCCTCCAGTGCGGCGAGCAGCTGCTGCCGGGTCAGCTCGGGGAGGGCGGCCCCCTCGATCTGGGAGCGCATCTCGTCCGTGAACATCAGACCTCCTCCTTGATGATCGACTCGACGAGCCCCTTCACATCGACCGGGTCGCCGAACGAGCCCTTCATCGGGTCGGTTCCGTCCTCGCCATACTCGAACTGGATGATCCGGCCCATCGTGGTCCGCACCGTTCCGTCGTAGGCGACCTTGAGGTCCTGGAGCGCGTTGATCAGCCGCCGCTGGAGGTACCCCGACTGCGAGGTGCGGACGGCCGTGTCCACGAGACCCTCGCGGCCCCCGATCGCATGGAAGAAGAACTCGGTCGGCGAGAGGCCGCTCTTGTAGGAATGCAGGATGAACCCGTGGGCGTCGGCGCCGCGATCGCCCCGACGGAAGTGCGGCAGGGTCCGCTCCTCGTACCCTCGCATGATCCGCTCGCCTCGCACGGACTGCTGGCCGATACACCCGGCCATCTGGGTCAGGTTCAGCATCGAACCCCGGGCCCCGGAGACCGCCATCAGCACGGCGGAGTTTCCGAGACCGAGGTGGCGGCCCGCAATCTCGCCGGTACGGTCACGTGCCTTACCGAGCACCTGCATGATCTGCATCTCGAGGGTCTCCTCCGGCGTCCGGCCGGGCATCGGCTCGAGCTGGCCCTCTTCGAAGATCCGGATGCGCCGGTCGACGTCGTCCTTTGCCTTCACGAGCTCATCCGCGATCTGGCCGTACTCGGTCTTTGAGAGATCCTCGTCGTCGATCCCGAACGAGAAGCCGTCGATCATGATCGCGCGGATCGAGAGGCGGGTCAGGTCGTCGATGAACCGGCTCGCCCGGTCCATCCCGTACTGCCGGATGATCCGGTTCAGAATCGCTCCATCGAAGGCACCGATCGACTTCTTGTCGACCGTGCCGGTCTGGAGCTGCCCGTCGATGATCCTGACAAACGCATCCCGTTCGCAGTCGGTGTGCCGGCATTCGTCGCAGTTGATGCAGGACGAGGCGCGGAAGACCATGTTCAGGCCGTCGGGCAGGATCATCGAGAAGACCTGCTTGTTCGACCACCTCGGCGTGCCGTCCTCCTCGATCCGGCCCGGCTCGGGCAGGCGATCGAACTCGAAGAACTTGAGCAGGTAGAGGACCTCGGACTTGGTGAACCACCGCAGGTCGTGGGTCAGCATGAAGATCCCCGAGATATGGTCATGGATGCCGCCGATGATCGGCCCCCCGAACCGGGGCGAGAGGATGTTCTCCTGCACCGCGACCAGGATCGCGGCCTCGGCCCGTGCCTCCTCGGTCTGGGGCACGTGGAGATTCATCTCGTCACCGTCGAAGTCGGCGTTGTACGGCGGACAGACTGCAGGATTGAGGCGGAAGGTCTTGCCGTCCATCACCTTGATCCGGTGGGCCATGATCGACATCCGGTGGAGGGAGGGCTGCCGGTTGAAGAGGACGATGTCGCCATCGCGCAGCTGCCTCTCCACCGTGTATCCGGGCTCGAGCGCCTCGGCGATCGTCTCGAGGTTCTCGCCGCCGAGGCGGATGCGCCGGTTGTCCGGGCGGATCACGTAGTTCGCGCCGCAGGGGTCCTTGAGCGTCCTGCGTTCGGGGCCGCGGAGGACGAGGGCGCGCATCTCCTCGAGGTTGTGGGCCGTCACCCTCACGGGCACCGTCATCTCGACCGCGATCGAGAGCGGGACCCCGACCTCGGTCACGGAGAGGTTCGGGTTCGGCGAGATGACCGTGCGCGCGGAGAAGTTGACGCGCTTGCCCGAGAGCGAACCCCGGAAGCGGCCATCCTTGCCCTTCAGGCGCTGCGAGAGTGTCTTTAAGGGGCGGCCCGACCGGTGGCGGGCGGGGGGGCAGCCGGCCACCTCGTTGTCCAGGTAGGTGGTGACGTGGTACTGGAGCAGTTCCCAGAGGTCCTCGATGATCAGTTGTGGCGCGCCCGCGTCCTGGTTCTCCTTGAACCGCTGGTTGATCCGGATGATGTCGACCAGCTTGTGGGTCAGGTCGTCCTCGGACCGCTGCCCGTTCTCCAGGATGATCGAGGGGCGCATGGTGACCGGCGGCACCGGCAGCACGGTCAGGATCGTCCACTCGGGCCGGGCGACCTCGGGATTGATCCCGAGCAGGCGCAGGTCCGAGTCGGGTATCCGCTCGAGCCGGGCCCGGATGTCGGCCGGCGTCAGCTTGTGTTCGTTCTTTTTGCCGTCCTCGAGCAGGACCTCGGAGAACGTGGTCGGCTTCTCGAAGTTCACCTTCAGCTGCTGCTCCCCGCAGTGAGGGCAGGACCGCTCCTTCTTGATGTCCTTCTCGGTCAGGTAGTCCCCGCCGAGTTCGTCCTCCGCTGTGATCGAGACCTTCTGTATCTCGTCGGGGGAGAGGAGGAGCCGCCCGCAGGAACGGCAGGTGACGCGGAGGAGCTTCCGGATCAGGCGTGTGTACCCGACATGAATGACGGGCTTCGCAAGCTCGATGTGGCCGAAGTGGCCCGGGCAGTCCGCGGCCTTCTGGTCACAGGTCTTGCAGCGCAACCCGGGGTCGATCACCCCGAGCGCGAGGTCCATCAGCCCCTGGGGGTACGGGAAGCCGTCGTCGTCGTAGGTGTCCGCCCAGATGATCTTCCGGACGGACATGGTCCGGATCTCCTTCGGTGAGAGGAGGCCGAACTTGATCTTTCCGATGCGTTTTGGACTCGGCATGTAACTGTTACACCTGGTCCTCGAGGACCATCCTCGGGGCGATCCCCATGCTCTTCATCTCGTCCAGGAGGAGCTTGAACGCGTAGCTCATCTCGACGAGGTAGATGTCGGTCTCCGAGCCGCAGACCAGGCAGCGGGTCGTGTTCCGCTTCCGGTCGAGCATCGCGACCATGCCGCACTTGGCGCAGACGTACTGCTGGACCTTGTCGGACTCGTCAAGCAGCCGCTCCTTTAAGGCCATCGCGGCCCCGTGGCCGATCATCACGTCCCGCTCCATCTCGCCGAACCGGAGACCGCCCTCGCGGGCACGCCCCTCGGTCGGCTGGCGTGTCAGGACCTGCACGGGTCCGCGGGAACGGGCGTGCATCTTGGACGAGACCATGTGGTAGAGCTTCTGGTAGTAGATGACGCCGATATAGATATCGGCGGTGAACTGCTTGCCGGTGATCCCGTCGTACATCACCTCGCGCCCGTTGGAGGCGAAGCCGAACTCCTGCAGGGCGCTCCTCAGGTCCGCCTCGCGCTCGCCCGAGAAGGCGGTCGCGTCGATCCGCCGCCCCTCGAGGGAGCCGACCTTTCCGCCGATCATCTCGAGCATATGCCCGATGGTCATACGCGACGGGATCGCGTGCGGGTTGATCACCAGGTCAGGGACCATCCCGGTCTCCGTGAACGGCATGTCCTCGGGTGACGTGATCAGCCCCACGACCCCCTTCTGCCCGTGCCGGGAGGCGAACTTGTCCCCGACCTCGGGGACACGCAGGTCGCGTGTCCGGACCTTGACCAGGCGGGACGAGTTCTCGCCCTCGGTGATGATCACCGTGTCGACGATGCCGTGCTCGTTCGAGCGCATCGTGACCGAGGTGTCCCGCCGCTTCTCCACCGTGATCAGGTCCGAGCTCGGCTCCTCGAGGAACCGCGGGGGCGAGGTCTTCCCGATCAGGACGTCCTTCTCCCCGACGATCGTCTCGGGGTTGATGATGCCGTCATCGTCGAGGTTCTTGTAGAACTCCTCCCCGTGCGCGCCGGTCACCTCGGAGTCGGGGATCTCGATCCGGTCGACCTGGCCTCCGGGATACCGGCGCTCTTCACCCTCGTACGTCCGGAAGAAGTGTGACCGCCCGAGCCCCCGGTCGATCGAGGCGCGGTTGAAGATGAGCGCATCCTCAATGTTGAAACCCTCGTAAGAGAGGATCGCGACCACGAAGTTCTGGCCTGCAGGCCGGTCGTCCGAGCCGATCAGCTCGTTGGTCTGGGTCCGGACGAGGGGTTTCTGGACATAGTGGAGCAGGTGGCCCCGCGTGTCGGGCCGAAGTTTCATATTGGCCGAACCGAACCCGAGGGCCTGCTTGACCATGCCCGCGCCCATCGTGACACGCGGCGAGGCGTTGTGTTCGGGAAACGGGACGTGGGCGGCTCCGAGCCCGAGAATCAGTGCCGGGTCGATCTCGAGATGCGTATGGTCCGCTGTCAGCTCTGTCTCGTTGATCGCGATCAGGAGGTCCTCCTCCTCCTCCGCGTCGATGAACTCGATGAACCCCCGCTCGACCAGGTTGTTGAAGTCGATCTCGCGGCGCTCGAGGCGGGCGAGCTCCTCGTTCGTCAGCAGGGGGCGACCCTGTTCGACCACGATCAGAGGACGCCGCGCCCTCCCGCGGTCCGTATGGATGATCACGTCCCCGTTATAGGGTTTGTAGGAGGCATTGATCTCGGTGGAGATGCCGCCGGACCGGCGGAGCCTGCGGATCTCCTGGACCAGCGCTGCCGGATCCTCGACGAGCCCGATCAGGGCACCATCCACGAAGACGCGCGAGCGCTTCATCGGGCCACCTCACCCTTGAGCCCTTCGACGCCCATGGCGTAGAGCATGCGCAGGACCTCGTCCTCGTCCGTGACACCCTTCGAGATCTCGACCATCTGGGCGAAGTTCTTCACCAGCCCACAGTTCGGTCCTTCCGGAGTCTCGCTCGGGCAGATCCGGCCCCACTGGGTCGGGTGCAGGTCACGTGCCTCGAAGTGGGGCTGCGAACGCGAGAGCGGGGAGATCACACGGCGCAGGTGAGACAGCACCGCCATGTGGTCGACCCGATCCAAAAGCTGCGAGACGCCGGTACGCCCGCCGACCCAGTTCCCGGTCGCAAGCGGGTGGAGGAGCCGCTCGGTCAGGACGTCCGCGCGGACGGCGGTCCCGATCGAGAGGTCGCGGTGCCGCATGGAGGCGCGCTCGAGCTGGTACTTCACGTCGCGGGTCAGGCGGTTGAGGGAGATCCGGAAGAGGTCCTCCATCAGGTCGCCCGCCAGCTTGAGCCGCTTGTTGGAGTAATGGTCCTTGTCGTCGATCCGGCGCTTGTTGAGGACCAGGTCGAAACAGGCCTCTGCCATCCGCCCGAGGAAGTGCGCCTTTGCCAGGCGGACTCCGTGGACCGCGGCCTGATACCCGGGGTCGGTATCGTTCATGCCCACAGGCATCAGGTAGTTGAGGTGCGGCAGCAGATAGTTGTCCAGCACGAACTCCGCGCGCTTGCGCTGGTAGTCGCGGGTCTGGTTCGGTGCCAGCTTCTTCCCGACGTACATGATCCCGCCCTCGACCGAGTCGCACGAGGACTCCTCGAGGTTCTGCATCATGAAGGTGAGGATGTCCTCATCGGTCGAGACGGCCTCGACGATTGCATGGTCCGAGTCAAGCCCGAGCGCACGCATCAGGTCCACAAACTTCAGGTGACCGGCGACCGACGGGAAGGAGACCTCGAGGAGGTTCTTCTTGTTCCGCTCCACAACGACCAGTGCGCGGTACCCGCGGAACTGTGAGAAGACCTTCGCCACGTAGATCCGCTCGTTGTACCGCTCGGTGAACTCGGTCATAATCTTGTTGGACGCGAGGTCCTCGAGGGTCATCAGCACCCGCTCGGTCCCGTTCACAACGAAGTAGCCGCCGGGATCGAGCGGGTCTTCACCGTGACTGATCCGCTCGGCATCGCTCATGCCATGCAGGTTACAGGCCCGGGAACCGATCATGATCGGCAGAAGGCCGATCGTGGTGACGACCGGTTCCTGCTTCTCCCCGCCCTGGACGAGGGTCATGTCGAGCTGCATCGGGGCGGCATAGGTCAGGTTCCGAAGTCGCGCCTCACTCGGAAAGAGGTCCCCCTGTGACCCGTCCGCCTCGCGGACCAGGGGTTTCATCACCCTGATCTCGCCGAGCTCGACCCAGACCGGTTCGTTCGCTTTGCCGCGGTGCTCGATGTCGGTCTCGATGATCCGCTGCTCGTTCACAACCTTCTGGAGGTTGTGCTCGAGGAAATGGTTGAACGAGTCCAGCTGGTGCCGGGCCACGTGTTCGTGAGAGAAGTACGCTCGTGAGAGTATGCTACGGTCTAACAGAGAATCAGCCCCCGATGTTATTTCTTTGGACGCCTGACGACGAGCCGGTAGGCCTCCGCGATCCCCGCGGTCTGGCTCTTCCGGACGATACGGATCACGTCCCCGACCTTACCGTTGACCTGGCGTACGCCCGGGTCGTCGTGATAGATCCTGGGTAACTGATCGAAAGTGATGTCATATCGCCGGAGGAGGTTCTGCACCTCCTCCTCACTCATCACCTGGTGATTGGGGACCATGACATGGTCCAGTACATTGATCCTGACGCTCATCTGCCCCTCCCGCCTGGGACGTCTACGTGTTCGGTCTGCATCGCCGCTCGAAAACCAGAGTCGCTACGGTGGAAACGGGCCCGGAGGGAATTGAACCCCCGACCACCTGGTTAAAAGCCAGGCGCTCTGCCAGACTGAGCTACGAACCCATCCGTCCCCGCGACACAGCATTAATAAGATGCGATGTGAGGATAAAAATGTTCGGAAAGTACTTTAAGTCTCGTTCGACAACCGGTCCGGATCAGATCCCCTTCATGAGTGAGTTTTTTTAAACAGAACGGCCCGGATCGGGGCCCGCGCGGATCGCATCCCGGTTTCGGACCCACCCGCCGTCGTTTCGCGCGCCCCGCCCGGGACGGGGAGGGGGAGGGGTATTCCGGGGCGCCGGTGCCGGGACTCAGGTGCCGACCTTCATCTGGTCGCGAAGCTCTTTGAGCCGGTCCTCCTGGAACTCGATGTTCATGTTCATCGAGCGGATCGCCCTCGCGATCTCCTCGCCGACCTTCGCCTTCGTGTCCGAGATGTTGTAGGTCGACTCCAGGATCGACATCAGCCGGCGGTTCACCTCGATGCTCTTGGAGAGGCGGGCGTATTCATCGATCGTCTTCTGGTCGATCCCCGCGGCACGGGCCATCTCCACGTCCTGCCGTATGCGGGCGCGGCGGTTCAGGATGTGCTCGATCACGTCGTAGAGCTCCCGGTGCGTGATCGGCTTTAGGACGTAGTCCTCGACGTAGATCGCATACTCCTGTGCCTCGTCCGGGGTGAGCTGCTTTGCCGTCAGCATCATCACGGGGATGTCCTTCGTCTCGGGGTTCGTCTTGATCCGTTCGAGGGTCTCGCGCCCGTCCA
>Ga0116186_1001125_pt1 | contig 28405 bp, 19 predicted proteins | sample AD_JPNNA4_MetaG_FD_89806 | JGI IMG/M metagenome (GOLD analysis project Ga0116186, IMG submission 89806) | Active sludge microbial communities of municipal wastewater-treating anaerobic digesters from Japan - AD_JPNNA4_MetaG | ecosystem: Engineered > Bioreactor > Anaerobic > Digestate | place...
AGCCGGGGGTGGCGATGTCGCGGCCGCTGCCGCCGGTTTCATGGCCGGCGGGGCGGCGGCGGCCGGATGAGCGGCCGGTTGAGCCGAAGCGGCGCGTTGAGCGGCCGCGGGAGCGGCCGGACCGGTGGTTGCGGGTGCCGCGGCGCCGGCGCGTGCCGGCGGCCCCGTCTGTCGGGACGCTACGGGGCCGGTCACCGGCGTCCCGGAGGCAGCGGATGACGGCGCCGGCGGGGAAACCGTTGGGGACGCCGGGGGGACGGCGGCGGCCGGGGCTGAAGATGAAGAAACGGCGGCGGTCTGCTCCCGGGAAGAAGCCGTAACGGCGGCCTTGGCCGGAGCGGGAGGGGCTTTGGGGGGTGTCGTTGCCGCCGGCGGAACCGGCGCGGCGGCAACCTCTACGGCCCGGCGGAAGCCCGCCTGGATGGCCTGCGCTTCCGAATCAAATTCCATACGGTCATCGGCCCGCACCGTTTCGTAACCCTTCATGCCCGGCAGGAAATACTGCCGGGCAGATTTACTGGCGACTATCTTCTCCTGCCGGACCGTGGCGGCCGGCCGGAGTTCTTCACCGGCAATCCGGACCCCTTGAGCGGCCACGGGCATCAGGCATACCATGAGACACAGGAGCACCGACAGTCCGTATGCCGCTTTTTTGATTGATAATTCGTACAACCGCCTCATTTATCCTTCCCTTCGCCCAGGAAGTTCAAAAACTCCGGGGCGGTGCTGATTTTTCTCAGATCTCCATCCGCTTTCGCCCACGCCCTGACCTCCGGATTGATCGCCGCCGCCTTTTTCAGATACTTCACGCTGTTGGTCACATCATGGTACTGAGCGTAAAGACAGGCCAGATTATAGTATGGATCCACATAACCCGGCTTCACCTTTATCGCCTGCTCGAAAAGGCGCATGGCATGGCCGCTTTGGTGCTGCTGCATATAAATGACGCCCAAATTGTTCAAGGCCTCCACATGCCGCGGGTTTTTTGCCAGAAGACGGCTGTACAACCGGGCCGCCCGTTCGTGATCGCGGCGCTGCTGGCTGGCCAGGGCATCCTGATACAGGAGCCGCGCTTCCTCGTCTTTGCCGGCCTGCGACGACGCCGCCGATCGTGCCGGCCGTCTTTCCCGCTCCTGCCCGGCTTGGGCGACGGCCGCCGGCAACGGGGCGGCGGTCCGCGCCGGCGTCAAGGCAGCCTTGCCGACGTCACCGCCGGCCCTTCCCCCGGCTGCTGCCGTTCCGGTAGCGGCCGGGGACGCCGGTTTCACCGCCTTCATTACGCCGGCGGCACTTCCGGACGCCGGCGTCTTTGGCGCCGCGGCCGGTGGTGCCTTCGCCGGCGACGGGGATACGGCGGCCGCCGTCTGTTTCGTAACGTTCTCCGCCCCTTTTGCCGGCGGGGACGCCGTTCCGGCCACGACGGTGCCGGGTGCCGGCGGGCCCTGATAAACCCCTTTTGCCGTTCCTTGCGGGGACGCCGTCATCCCGTTCACGGGGGGGGACGACGCCGGCTGTCCCGTAGCCGCCGGTATCCCGGACCCCGCACCGGGGGCCGGCGCCCCGGTCAGGGACGTCGCGGCGGCGCCGGGGGGCGGCAGTGACGTCGCGACCGCCGGCGGGCGTGACCCGGCCGGTATCCCCGCTTTTCCGGAGGGGGCGTCCCCACGCCAGAGGTAAAGAACCGACACGACAGCGGCCGCCGCGACAACGACGGCTGTCATCACCGCTACCGGTCCGTACTTGTTCCGCTTCCTCTCCGGGAGAGGCGCCGGGACAATAACGGGCTGAATGTTCCCGGAACTCTTGTCTTTTTCCTTTTGTGCCTTGGTCAGGGCTTCATTGATATAACTCATTTTCACCTTTAGTCAAGAAATTTAAAGAATCTTCTCTTAGGTCTGCGATAGTGAGGACCCATGTCTTTTATAGCATCTTTTACGGTCTTCCCATCGACGGCAAAGCCGTCCCGGGCATAGGCGATCAGGAGGCACCGGTCGCAGATGGCATTGATGCGCCGGGGCACGCCCTGGGAATAGGCATGGATCAACCGGTAGGCAAAAGGGGTAAATTTGATCCGCCCCCGGCCGCCTCCCACGGACAGGCGATGCTCGATATAGGCCCGGACATGGTTGAGGTCCAGGGATTCGAGATGATAGCGGACCGTGATCCGTTCGTTGAGCTGCCGCAGGACCGGCAGGAGCAGCAGGTCCCGCAGTTCCGGCTGGCCGATGAGGACGATCTGTATGAGCTTTTCCCGCTCCGTCTCCAGATTGGAAAGCATGCGGATCTGCTCCAGCACGCCGTGCGACAGGTTCTGGGCTTCATCGATGAGGAGGACGGTGTTCCTGCCGGCAATGAAATTGCGGAGGAGAAAATCGTTCAACGCATCGAGATAACGTTTTCGCGTTTTTTCACCGCCGTTGAGGCTGATCTCGAAACCGAATTCCTGGGCCAGGGTCTCCAGGAGTTCCATTTCTGAAAGAAAGGAGTTGAAAATCAACGCCGTCGTCGTCGTGTCGTCCAAACCGGCCAGAAAGGAGCGACAGACGGTGGTCTTGCCCGTCCCCACGTCGCCGGTAAGCAAAGTGAACCCCTTTTTCTCCCGGACCCCGTAAACCAGATGATTCAACGCCTCCTGATGGCGGTGACCGGGAAAGAAATACCGCGGGTCCGGAGAAAGATTGAACGGATTTTCTTTCAAGCCGTAATAAGCTGCGTACATTACTGATTCATCTCCATACGATCGTTTACCGGAAGGTATACTGGTATGCTTCCTGACGGCCTTGCCTTTTGAGGTGCAGGGTCATCGGCGAACCGGATTTCAGACGGTTGTAGAAATTCACCATGTCGTCGGCGGTCTTGATCTGCCGGTCGTCGATGCCCTGAATGATGTCGCCGTTGACCACCCCCAACTTCTGGAAGATACTGTCCGGGCGGATGTTGCTGATCATGAAGCCATCCGGAACGCCGGCGGTGAAGTAGGGCCGGATCTGGGCCGTACTGAGCAGGGAGCCCATGTCTTTCAGATAGCTGTTCACCTCGGACCGACTCAGGACTACGGCCCCGGGGGAAACCGAAGTCCCCGTCGCCGCCTGGCCCGCCGGCCCGCCTGTGGCCCCCGGCGGCGGCACGATGGGAGAAACGGGCCGTTCCGCCATCTTGAGGGTCACCTCGCGGTCCGCCGTCTTGAGGACAACGGCATTTCTCTTGATCTTCACCACCTGTGCCCCCAGAACCGTGCCCCCCACCTTGTAGAGGATCTGTTTGGGCTTTCCCTTCTCTTCGATGATGGCAAAACCATACTGACTGTCTCCGGCCACCGTACCCTTGAGGGTAAGCAGCTGGGTAACGTCACCCGGATCGCCGGCCTTGCCGGCCATCTGTTTTTCCGCCACGGTCTTGTCCGTGGAACCGAAAAGGTTCCGGTCCATGATGATCTTGTAGGTATCGAAGGCCTCCTTCGCCGCCGCTGCGACCGGAGGAGGGACGGCGGGAGCCGGCGCCGCTCGGCCCCCGGTAATGCGGCTGAAGAGTTGTAAGCCGATGACCTTGTAAAATATGCCCACCCCGGTATAGATAACGACCGTCATAAACAGGACGATCAGGACCGGCTTGTATTTATCCGTCTGCAGGGAAGCCGCGGCGGCCAACAGGCTCCTGAAATCCGGGGGAGCCGAAAAGTTCCTTAAGCCCGGACGGGAGCTCAGCATGTTTCTCCAGTCGAGGCGGGAAATTTTATCCTTTATGATCTCCAGGTATTTCAAGGCCTTATCCTCGCCACGGGATTGCCGAGACTCCCGCTGATGACCAGGGCAAGCTTCTTACCCTGCTGGCCTGGTATTTCGATTGTCGCCAGCAGGTCCATCTGGCTGTTTTCCATGTCCGCGCCGTTCAAAACCATGCTCCCGCTGAGATCGGCCCGGAATTTCTCGCCCGCGAGTTTCATTTTGCCTATCTTCAACGTGCCGTTCTGTAAAGTCAGATCGCCGTCGATCCGGCTGTACTCCAGCTTGTCGATCCCCATGAAGGGCGTAATAAGGGGATAAACGCCGTTGGTCAAAAGGATCGTCATACGTCCGGTCGCCGCGGCGGGATCGCCGAGGCTGCCGCTGAAGGTCAGCGTTCCTTTGAGGCGGCCCGTGATCTGCCTGTTCATCCGCTCCCTCAGATAACCTATTTTTTCCATGTTCAGGTTGTTGAACCGCAACTCCCCCTGGAGAACGCCCTTGGAAAAGGTCTGATCCGTAACCAAGAGATTGCCGGCCACGGTACCGCCATAGGCGGCAGCGTTGAGTAGCGCCTGGGTCTTCCCCTGGAAAATCTCCATATAATCCGGAGTCAGATAGACGTAATCGGCATGCAGGGTCGCCTGGGGACGGTCCCGGAACCCCAGGGTGATATTCTGGATCTTCATCCCCGGCGGCAGCACCGGGCTCACCGCGTCGATATTCAGGACGGCATCGGGGTATTTCGATGCCACAGAAGAAATCAGATAGCCGGCGATCATCTCCCCCGGGAAACGGAGGTAGAGCATCACGACCAGGATCGCCGCCGCCGCCAGCATGTACCCCAAAAAAGCCTTGCTCAGTTTCAATTTGAATTTCATGCCTTAGCGCTTATCCGTTTTCTTCGCCTGTTGATAAGTGGCCACCAGCAGCGTGGCGTTGAGATACTCCGGAGACTCCTTCATCTTGGCCACCGCCATCCGCTTCACCCGGATGAAATCCTGAGGCTGCTCCACAAGATAAAGGTAATTGGCCAGTTGTTTCAGGGTGATCTTTTCCAGCTTCATCTCCACGGCGACCTCTTCGTAATTTTCCGTCGCGGCCCCCTGGGAGGGGTTCATCGCCTTGATGTGGGGTTTCACCCCCCCCTCCCCCGCTTTGGCATCGAGGAAGGCAAAGAGGGAAAAATCGGCGGGACGGCGGGAAATCACCGCCCGGACCTCGTCGATACGGCGTTTCTGCGCCGCGAACTCCCTTCCGAGTACCGTCAACTCCTTGAGAACTTTCTCGTTACTCTTGATGGCGTTTCTCAGACGGGTTTTTTCGTTGACGAAGGGGAACACCCCGAACTGGAGAAAGAGAAAGCAAGCCAACGCCGCCGTCCCGGCGATCACGTAGAGTCGCTGGGTTCTCGTCATGTTTTCCCAGACCGTCTTGATCATTTCAACGTCACCTTGAGGTCGAACTCCACCTTCTCCCCCTGTTTCATCAGGTTGGTGGCGCCGATGGCCACGGTCTTGATGATCTTGGATTTCCCCAGATCGTTCCTGACGGCCTGGACGGCATCGAAATTCTTCGCTTCCCCCTTGATGACGACGGCGTCCCGATCCATCGTCATGCCGGTCACCAGCACCTCCGTGGCCGGCGGAACGAGGCTGGAGATGTCTTTGAGTACATCCAGGGCGGTAACGCCGCCCGCGGTGTCCGTCATCCCGAGCATGGTTTTTTTCGATTCGGCGAGCTGCGCCCGCATCTGGGCGATCGGGTCCACAATCCTGGTCGCCTGGGGATTGTATTGCCGGTACAGGGCGTTGATCTGACCTTTTATCTGCTGCAGGCGCAGTTTGGCATCATAATAGTCGAGAACCACTTCCGCCCCGACCAGGAGCACGATAACCGCCGCCATCGCCGCCAGCCAGGGCAGATTCTTTTTGAACGGTCTGTAACCCAGATCTTCCCGTCGCCGGCGTTTGTGAAAGTCAAAGCCCGCCTCTTTCTTGAAGGGTCTGACCGCCAGGGCCAGCGCCTGGTTCATGACCAGGGGCTCCCATTGCCTTTTCGCCTCCTCGGAAAAGGAGACGCCGGCAGTGACGGCCATATCCACCCTTTCCACCGGGGAGGAAAAAAATTCGGACAGGACGTTGTTCAGGTACGGGTTCGCGCTTCCCCCTCCGGTCAGATAGATCCGGAATGGATTCTCTGTGATAAAACCGCGCCATCTGAGGAAATCGACGGTATTGCGCAGTTCCCTGCAAAAGGCATGACAGGCGTCTTCCTCCGGACCCGTCGTTTGCGGTCCGGCCTCGGTCCCGACTTCCGTTTCCGCCCCGAAGGCGTACTCCCGAATCTGGATGAGACAGCGGTCCCTGACGAACAAAACCACGGTATGACGGGCGCCGATGTCTATGAGCAGGTCGAATCCGGCCAGTACCTGTTTGGAAAGAAAGGCCGCCAGCAGGGGAACGGTTTCTACATCCAGGGCGGCGATGTTCCGGACCTGTCCCTTGAGCAGATCGATTCGGGACTGCACCGTCGCTCTGGCCGCCGCCGCCGCCAGAACCTGTGCCTCCCCCGCCGCGTTGGCCAGCAGGTAATCGACCAGCGCCTCTGTCATGGGAAAGGGAAGGAGCGGTTCAATGGCGAGCGGCAGGGTCTGGCGGATCTTCTTTTTATCCCGGAAAGGAAAGGAAAGATCGCGGAAAGAACAATTGCAGGCCGGCAGGGTCGTGATGCAGGAAATATTGCGCAGGGCTTCGTGTTCCGCAAACAGGGCCGCGACCGCGGCGGACAGATCTTCGTCCGCCCCGCGCGCCCGGGCGGCGCAATACTCCACCTGCACCCCGCCCCTGATCAACCTGGTGACCACCACCGCCTTGATAAGCGCATCCCCGATGTCGAGACCCAGTATACGTTCCGCCATCAGCCTGCCTTCCAGCTCAACACCTTCATCGTCCTTTTATCCCGACCCCGCAGGACGACCCCCCGGACGGTCCTGGTCATGTTTCCCACCACCCCGGTGGCGATGATCTTGAAATGACTGCTGCTTACCGTGATCAACTGGGGATTGATATCCACTCCGGCCGCCGCCTTCCGATACCAGTCCGGAGAGGAAAGATCCTCCCCGATCTTCTTCCGGTATTCATCGATCTGGGCGGCCGCATCGGCGGTCATGCCCAAAGACAGGGCACGCAGGACCGGCAGGGGCGCGGTATTGATATTGATCCGTCCTTCACCATAAACGGTAAGAAGATCCTTGAGCCCCGGCCTGCTTTCGGTACCCGCATATAATTCCGGGGTGATCCCCTTTATCATCATCAATTCCTCAATGCAATCGAGAGGAGCGTTTTTTGCCGTGTACGGTTTCGCCAGGGCGGCGTAATACGCGGTTTCCGCCCCGCCGCCCGTGGGCTCTTCGTCTTTGTCCATCCAATCCTTGAGGGCATCGACGATATCGGCGGCATTCTTTTCCTCAAGGCCGAATTCCGGCTGGATCAAGAGCCGGATGAGCATTTCCCGGATGCTCTGGTTATAGGTGTTGCCGTTGAGGAGCTTGTTGACCGGGATCTTTCCCGACTCGTCCTCGATAGCCACCCGGAGGGCCCCGGCACCGAACAGGGAGGCAACCTTCTCGTTGACCTTAGCGGCAATGGCCCAATCCTCGTTGAGGGCGTCGAAGTTGTTCCGGTCATCGGCAAGGAGGGCCTGGGCGACATAAAACCCCGACTGGGCCACATAGAAAAGCCGGATGCCGTCCCTGAGATTGGCCGCGTCGTACACCTCCGAACGGGTAGCCCGGTTCCACTGCAAGGTAAGCGCCACGATGACACTGATCATCAGAATGACGACAATCAGGGCCACGCCTTTTTCAGATCGTGGGGTAACCATCGCGATCCAACCTGTTCACGGGCAGATAAAACCGGGTGGAAAACCGGTAGGGACGTTCCCGGTCCCGGGGATTGGCCAGGAGGAGCTGAACGGAAACTATCGCCGGCGCCCTCTTTTTCTGTATCTCCCCCTCCGCTCCGGAATCCCATGTTTCGTATTCTTTGCCGCTCGGGTCATAGAACTTGAGCAGGAAGGACTGCACCCGTTCGCAAACCACATAACCCTGCGGGGCGGTGGTTTCCTCCCGGGGGCGGTTGTCGAAGAGATTGTCCACTCTCAGCAGACGGTAGCTCGGCATGTCTCCCCCCGTACCGGTGCCGCTCCCTGAAGAATTGTCCTCTTCCACCAGGTAGCGGATGGCGGCGATACCTCCCGGCGGCTCCTTTTCATCGAAGGTGATATGGGCCGCAGAAAGAAAGACGACGTCCATGAAATCGCCGCCGGTCAAATCCTGCTTTTTGGCAATGAACATGAATTCCCCCTTGTAGGAGCTCATAGCCGCCAGATCCAACTGGAGGCGACTCATTACCGCCCGGGCCGCCTCGTAAACCTCACCGTCATACCCCGATTCATCGATCAGCCGGAAGGTTCCCCGATAGGCGGTATAGACCGTGGAGGTCACCACCGTCAAAATAAATACGGCGATCAGCAGCTCCACAAGGGTGAAACCGGCGGCACGTTCCGCCGCCGCCCCGGGTGCGGCCGGTTCCATACCGCCGGTCATTTTGATCGCATGTTGCAACTTCTTGAATCTCTCCGGGTTATATTCCCCGAAGCCCGCTTCTTACCTCGGGGTTTTATACACAACGACATCAATAAATGCGCATGTTGAAGGTTCTTTAAAATTGGCGACGTTATATTCATGCGCAAATAATGCCGACGCTGTGTATAGATACCGCGCCGCCTTCCTGCGGGGCAGTTCAATTTTCCCTTCCCCGCCTCCGCAGGCGGCTGTCATTTCGCCACGAGCTTGAACAGAACAAGCTCATAAATATTGTTGGCCGTCATGGTGTTGTTGGTGACGGTCAAGACGATTTTTTTCAGATATTCCACTTCACTGTCTTCAACTTCCAGACGCCATTCATAACCGGGATAATCATCGCCGAAGTCGCCCCGGTCGGCGGCAACGTCCTTGCCGGCAAAGGCGTCCACCTCCGCCATCTTCCCCTGGGCCAGCAAGGAGGCCGTCGTCAAAAACCGGGCATTGGTGGACATAGCCACACTCTGGGACTGGGCCCGATAGACCCCCGCCAGGGCAATGGCCAGGATGGCGATGGCAATCATCACCTCCATAAGGGTGAATCCGCCGCTCTTCTTGTTCAGATATCCTCCCCCGGTCCGACTTTACAAAAAAAATCCCCCGCCTATGGGACGCTTTCATCCCCTTTTTTGACACCAGGCCGACATGGGCGCTTCATCTTTCGTTGTGCCCCCCCTGCAGGTATGGCGGTTCTTTGAGAACGATCAGCGAGTTCCGGTAATCGATGGTCACCCGGAAATTTCCCAGAAAGCTCAATCCCAGCAGTCCGTCAAATCCTTCAAACACTTGATTTTTCGGGCTTATGGCCGCAGGTACCGCTTCCCGAACCGCGTCTCCCACCTCGAGTCGGGCGATGGTCACGGAGCGGCCTTCCACATCTCCGCCGGCGGTCTTTAACAGCGCGCGCCGGCCGCCGCCGGCGTCGGCCCCCAGACGCATCCTGGCGGCAAAGGCCTCGGAGATCAAAACGACGCTGGCTCCGGTGTCCAGAACCATCTTTGCCCTGGCATGACCGTTGAAAACCGCCTCCACAAGGATGATGCCCGTGGCTGACCGCTCGAAGGGGATAAGATACTCGGCCCCCACCCGGTCGTCCGCCGCGGCGGCAGCGACGGGTGTTTCCATAACCGCTGCCCGGTCCCGGTAAGCGGGCGGCACATCCTCCGGGCTGCTGGAAGCGTGGATGATCCCGCGCTGATCTACCCATTGATAGATAGCCGCCCCGCCTGCCGGCAACGCAAGGATCACCGGCAGCAGGGGCAACATGATCCACCGTACCCATCGCCGTTTAATCAAGCAGGCTTCTTTCATCAATTATGTACCCCACCGGGATAAGCAAGGGCAACCCGGACTTTCCCCGGGCGCATCGTGGTCGTGATCGTCAATATCATCGTCCTTTTCGCTACCTTCCATACGTTGCCGCCGTTACAGATCAGGGCGTTTACCGGCCAAGATCCGCCGCCTTTTGCAGGATGAAGATCACTTCCGCCAGACCGATCCTGCCGTCGCCGTCTATATCCGCCCAAGCGGGTGCCATGCGGGAGGGAAATTCCGGCCGCATGTCCGCGCAGAGCTGGAGCGCCGCCACGGCGTCATCCATCATTACCCGGCCGTCGCCGGTGACATCGCCCGGCAGGAGTGCGGCCCTCACCGCCCCAAAGGCATTGAGACGCCCGCCGGAGGCAACCTTCCCGGCAAGGTGAGGCAGCTTATCCACATTGCTAAGCAGGGCCGTCCGGACCCGGAGATAATCCCAGGCGGCATTCGCGGCCATCATCAAGGCCGCCGTACCGGTCACATGGGGCGCCGCCATCGACGTGCCCGACTTGGTGCAGTAACTGCCGCTGCTGCTCCCCACGACACAGGTGCTGTAGACGCCATCGCCCGGAGCCGCCAGATCCACGCTCACGGCGCCGTAATTGGACCCGGAGGCGAGAATGTCGGCGCTGTTGCTCCAGGCCACGGAGACGATGTTGTTCAGGTCGTAGTAAGCCGGGTATGTTTTCGGATCTTCCGTATCCACATTTTTCCCGTTGTTGCCCGCGGCACATACGGCGAGGACACCCCTGTCCTGGAGACGCATAAATGCTTGATATTCAAAGGGATCATCGGTGTCACCGCCGAAACTGCAGTTGACGATACGGGCGCCCCTCGCGATGGCGTAGTCAATGGCGGCAACGATATCGCTTTCCAGCATCTCGGTCCCGCTGTCGGACTGGACCTTGAGGGCCATGATCCGGGTCCGCCAGGCGACGCCCGCCACCCCGAGAGCGTTGTCCGTAACCGCCGCGACAATGCCGGCCACATGGGTCCCGTGACTGTCCGGATCCGTTTTCTGTCCGGCGGCATAAGGCCGCGGATCGTTGTCGCCGTCGGCGAAATCCCAGCCCCGGACATCATCGACAAAGCCGTTCCCGTCGTCGTCGATCCCGTTGCCCGGTATCTCGCCGGAATTGATCCAGATATTCCCCGCCAGGTCCGGATGGGTATAGTCCACCCCGGTATCGATCACCGCCACGATTACCTCCGGCCGGCCCAAATTGATGTCCCAGGCCTGGGACAGGGCGACCTGGTGGAAATTCCACTGCCGGGGGATATATTCGGGATCGTTGGGATTACGCAGGGGATAACGCAGGGCATGGCGGTCCGCCAGCTCGACCAGCGGCGATGCCCGGTAGCGCGCCGCGGCCTCCTGCTCCGACACACCGTCCGGCACCCGGAGACGATGGAGGCGCCCCTCCCTCCCGACGGAGATGACCGTGCCCCCCAGGCTCCGGTGCAGGGCCGCCATCGCAGCTCCGTCTGTACCCGGCCGGAACTGGACCAGGATCTCCCGGGACTTGTAGAGGGGACGCCCCTGGGGGTCCCGGGGTTCATCGCCCGCCGTCGTTCCGTCGCCGGAGCGGGCCGTATGGGAAGGGACCGGCGGTCGCTCCCGGCCCGGCGTGACCGCCGATGACCCGCCCGCCGGCGGTGCCGTCGGCAGTGGCGGCCCCGGCGGGGCATTCAGAGACTGTCCCTTTCCGGTAATGCCGGCCGCGGTGCTGACGGCGATAATGCGGAAGGCCTTTTTCTCCCGGTCATACTCATAAACGATCGCCCGATTCTCGCAAACCGCCGCCAGTACCTCCTCGAGGGTCCGGTCCTCCACCCGCATGGTGATCCGGCCGGTCACCCCCGGGCCGACGGTAATGGACACACCTGCCTTCTCGCCGATAGCCTTGAGCAGGTCCTCTACGGCCGCGTCCCGGACCGCGAAGGACAGCAGTCCGTTCCGGAAGGACACCGGCGGCGGCCCCGCCACGGCCCCGGCAACCCACAGCACCGTCATGGCGGCCACCGCCGTACCTAACCATTTGCCCTTTATGCCGAAACGCATGAAAACCGACCCGAAGCCGGGCGATGCCTCATTTTGCGGCCTCCTGCCCGGTCGTTATCCTGACGTTGTATTTCTTCTTCAACCGCGCCATCTCTCTATCCATGGCCTCTTTCCGACGCGAGTTCTCCAGGGTGGAGCGGATCCGCGGCGTGGCTTCCTTGAGGTCAAGTTGCTTTTCCGGTTTCGTATCCGTCACCTTGATGAGGTGAAATCCAAAGGCCGTTTTCACGGGACGGCTGACTTCCCCCTTCTTCAAAGCGAAGGCCGCCTGGGAGAATTCCGGGACCATCCGCTCCCGGGTAAAAAACCCCAGATCGCCCCCTCGGGTTTTACTGCCCGGATCATCGGAATACTTTTCCGCCAGTTTGGCAAAATCTCCGCCGGCCTCGATCTCCTTGCGGATACCCTCCGCCTTGATTCGGGCCGCGTCGATCTCTTCGGGTTTGGCCTTGGCGTCGACCTTGACCAGGATATGCTGCGCCTTGACCTGGGCGGCATTGACATACTCCTTTTTATGGGCCTGATAGTAGTCTTCGATCTCCTTGTCCGTCACCTTCGGGACCTTGGCCAGTTCCCTTTTCATGTACTCCTGGGCCAGAATGGAATTGTTCATGTCTTCCAGCCGCAACATCACCGCCTTGTCCCTGTCCAGTTTCTGCGCCTTCGCCTCCGCCGCCAGGATCTGCATTTGCACCAGGCCATCGACAAACTCCTGCCGTTGCTTGTCGTTCTGGAAGCGGTTCTGATACTCCTGGGGCAGGCCGGCGATCCGGGCATTCAACTCCGCCCCGGTAATCGCCTTCTTTCCCCACCGGGCCACGATATCCTTGTCCTGGGGCGCCGCCGGGCTCGGCTGCGGAATAACGAACACGAGTGCCGTTAAAACAATCACGATCACCCCTATCAACTGCCGCTGTCCTTTCATTTATCTTCTCCTTTCCTCACTGTCACCAGGTGTAGCTCAAATTGCCGTAGCCGCCGTAGTAGCCGTTGGTCGTCCGCATCGTGTTCCCCGCGGGACTCGTGTCGGTGATGCCCGCGCTCTGTATTCCCGCCCCTAAGGTCATTGCCAGCCCGCTGAAGATGTTCCACGTCAGGTGGGCGTCGACGTTGCCCCCCCAACCGCACGACGCGAAGTCGGCGCCGTCGAAGGAAGTCCCATACTGGCCTCCCGACGGCGGCACATCGTGAATCGATTTCCCCGTGGCCCGAAGGTACATGACCTTTCCGGACAGAGAGAGGAAAAGCGGCGTCGTGGATGGATCTCCCAGGGGCGTCTTGATCTCCATGCCCGCAGCGGGCCCCCAGATGTCCATGTTGCCGGTGATGGTATATGCCTGCCCCGAATCGAGGGAGTAGTCCGCCGACATGTTGGAGAGTCGTGTCCATTGCATCCCCAGCAGGGCGGAAACGGTAAAGGAAGACAATTTCATCAGCTTGTACTTGAGGGTAAGGTCAAAATCGGAGCGGTCGAATTTCTCTCCCACCAGATACCCCTGGCCGTTGCTGAAATATTGCCGGGCATCCCCCCGAAAGGCGCCGGCGGAGGTAAGAAAGGTAAAACTGCCGGAAAAATCATGATAATCAAGACCGATTGTCGGGCCGTGGACAAATCCCTTGCCCAGATAATCCGTGTTCACATATTGTCGTGACATGTCCATATACCAGAGATTATAGGCCAAAGAGGGATGGAGCTCGCCCGGCGAGGAAGCCTTTGTCTCCCCGGTGTAATCCTTTTCCGTCCGGAAGCCCGGCGCCGTCGCGGGTCCGGAAGCCTGGGCCAACTTTACATCCCCCCCGGATTGGCCGCTCCCGGAACTCGCTGCCGGACGACCGGTGAGCGCAGGCACGGCCGGAGCGGCAGGGGCGGGCAGGGGGGCGGTCCGGACGGCAGCCGAAGATGGGCCGGACGTCGCGGACGCCGCCGCGGTCCCGGTCGGGAATGACATGGCGGTATCAGGCGCAACAGTGGTGGTTCTTTCCTTTGTCTCCGGCACCGCCGGCGGCCGCGAGACCGTCTCCTCACGCTGCGGGGGGGAGAATGTTTGCTTGTTGAGAGCGGCCTTTGTCGTCGGCGGGATGCTTCCCACCCCCGGTCCGGCAAACTGGGACCGGGCGAGATAGTCGGATATGATGCCGTTTTTCTTCATCGTGGCGCCGGTTTTTTGGGCGGTCGCCTTGTCCCGATAAGGTCCGATATAAACCCGGTGCCACGTCGTGGCGTTTATCTCCGCCGGTTCGGTGAAGGCGCCGTACTTTTTCAGCCGCTGCACTTCCTGGGCGGCCTTCGCTTCGCTAACGAAGGCACCTACCTGGAGCAGATAGACCTTCCCCGGCCCGGGAAGCGCCGGGGTGGTGAAGGAAACGACAAAGACAACTATCAATGCCGCGCAGATGTAACGCGGTGACGGCAGGCAGGCAAACAATCGGGAAAAACAGTTCATTATTGCTCTTCGCATATCCAAACCCTCCTCTGTTGTCAATTATGCTACCTTATGCTTTACCTCGTCGCCGATGCAAACAGCTCACTGAAGGCCATCTGTTTGTCATATACCTTGATGCTGCGCAAAAAGGGGGCCAAAACTACGGTCACCGTCCGCTCCCCCTTGGCCAGATGGATGACCGCCGGCGTCCCGAAACCATGGCGGGAGAAGGTTATCTTTATCTCGCCGTCGGACTTCACCGTCTCCGCGCCGAATTCGACATCGCTGACCCGGACGCCCGCCGGAAAGCGGGAGGCGTCCCGTTTTTTTTCATCAAGCTTTTCCGGCGTCATGTCGGCGGCGGATGTCCAGAAAGCATTGGCGCCGAGATCGAAATGCAGGATTTGATCCACATGCTCCCGCACGGCATCGTTACGTAGTTCCCTGACCGTGCCCACGAGTTGCCTCGCCGCCGCGCGGAGGCTGTCGTTGAGCAGGTCGTCCCGCAGGCGGGGAACGGTGAAAGACAGCACGATGCCGATGATGACAATGACGACGATCAGCTCGATGAGCGTGTAGCCGCCCTCATTCCGATTCCCAACTGTTGATGTCCTTGTTCTTGCCTTCTCCACCGGGTTCACCGTCTGCGCCATAGGAACTGAGATCGAAATCGCCGTGGGTGCCGGGAGAGATGTATACGAAATCCCGATCCCAGGGATCCTTGGGGACCTTGTTCCCTTCCAGATAACCGCCCTGGCGCCAATTCTTGGCCAGGGCCCCCGAGGCCGGCGCCTCGACCAGGGCCTGCAACCCCTGTTCCGTGGTCGGATAGTTGCCGTTGTCCAGCTTGTAAAGCTTCAGGGCCGTGCCCAGACTCTCGATCTGGACCCGCGCCTTCGCCCGCCGCGCCTCATCGGGACGCCCCATGATCCGCGGAATGATCAAACCGGCCAAAATACCCAGAATCACGATAACCACCATAAGTTCGATGAGGGTGAACCCCCGGTTGTTCCGTCCGACTCTCCTTTTCATCCCTGTACCTCCCATGCCCATCAATATGCCTAATGCGAACTGCAAAGACAATACATTTTCTTCGTTATCTGACAAGCTGATTCATCTCGAAAATCGGCAGCAACACGGAAACGACCACAAACCCTACGATCAACCCCATCACCAGGATCATGATCGGTTCCAGCAGGGCCGTGAGCGTGAGGATCCCGGCCTCCACCTCCTTTTCGTAGGCATCGGCAATCCGGTAGAGCATCGGCTCCAGATTACCGCTCTGTTCACCTACGGAGATCATCTCGATGGCAATCGGCGGGAAAAGACCGCTGCGGGAAAGGGGCGCCGACAGGTTCTGCCCTTCTTCTATCTCCCGGCCGGCATGCTGGATTTCATCCGCGATGATCCGGTTGTTGACGACGTTTTTCACGATATTCATCGCCGCCAGCAGCGGCACGCCGCTCTGCAGGAGGGTTCCCAGGGTCCTGCTGAACCGCGCCATGGCCATTTTCTGATTGAGCCCCCCGAAGAGGGGGACCTTAAGTTTCAAGCGATCCCAGATATAACCGCCGCGTTCGGTATTTATTATCCCATAGCGAAGGAAGAGGAAACCGGCGGCGCCGGCAAGGGCGATCCCCCACCAGAAGTTCTTGAAGAAGGTGCTTACGGCAATGAGGAAGACGGTGATGGCGGGGAGGTTTTGATGCATCTCCGCGAAGATCTTGGTAATGTTGGGCACAACGAAGGTAATGAGAAAAAAAAGGACCAGGCTCCCGATAAGAAACATCAGGAGCGGATAAGCCAGCGCCGATCTGATCTTGGTCCGCAGGGTCTGCTGGTTTTCCATGAAGTCGGCCAGCCTTTCGAGAACGAGATTGATCTTGCCGGACGCCTCCCCGGCCCGGACCATATTTACGTAGAGGGGCGGAAAGGCGTGTGGGAAACAGGACATACTGGCGGTCAAGCTGTTGCCTTCATTGACGTTTTCCCTGATCTGCGCCAGGATGGCTTTCATGCGGGGATTGGCCGTCTGTGCCACCAGCGTCGTCAGAGAAGGAACCAGGGGCAAGCCGGCCCCGAGGAGGGTCGAAAGCTGCCTGGTCATCGCCGCCACTTCCCGCAATCCCACCTTTCCGAAAATACCGCCTCCCCCGACGCCGGCAGCCACAACGGCCTCTCTTTCCCGGCGCGTTTCCGCCTCCCGGAGTTCGACGGGATACATAGCCGCTTCCCGAAGCTTGAGCCGCGCGGAAGACAGGCTTCCGGAATCGATCATGCCCTTTTTCTTATTGCCCCTGCTATCGAGGGCTATATATTCATAAACCGGCATGGGAGGTTTTTATCATGAATCCTTTCTCAAAACAATGCTCCAACGCCGTTTGTTTCCCGGCGCGGCAGCACCCGAACAATTCTTTTGACAGCGAAGGTCATAATACGTATACTTCGCACCATTTTACGCACCCTTGCCCACGCAAAGCAAATCAACCTCGGGAGGAACAAGCTATGTTCTCGGAAATGGAAAGCGCCAAGAAACAAAAGATTTACCTCGCCATCGGGCTGGCCGTCGTCGCCGGTGCCATCCTGATATTCATCGGTCTTTATTCGTCAAAAAAGGGCAACGAACCGTTCCGCTTCGAAGCAGGCAGCGGCGCCGACCGGTCTCTTTCCTTACGTGCGGACCGTTATCGCGCCGATTCGGGATTCTTCGGTCTTTTCGGCGGCAAGGAAATCCACCTGGAAAACGCCTATCTGGATCTATACGGGGTCCGGTTGCAGGAAGGACCGGCGGGGCTCTCCTTAAAAAACATCCTTTCCGAAGAATCCTTCAACGCTCTCCCCGTGAAGGGGATTGCCGTTATCAGGGCAAAACCCATCGCCGTCAAGATCCACGACAACCAGGAAACCCCCACCCAGATCTTTGCCAATACAGGTGCCATCAGGATAAAGGAGCGTGATATCCTGCTCACCGGCGATGTCCGGGTTCTTTCCGAACCCTACCTGCTGTTGACGGACAAGCTCACCTTCCTGCCGGAGACAGGCCGGCTCCAGGCCGCCAAATATGTGATGCGCACCAGTGATCAGCGCATCGAAGGTGACCAAATCACCACCGATATCTTCCTCAAACCGGTGAAATAACGGTATCTTCCCGGCCCCAGGCAGCTCCCCGTGCCCCCCTGCCGGGCGGAAGGTCACGGGGACGGCGTCAACAGACGCGCCTGGGTAAGAAGCGAAGCCGCCGGACGTCCACCCTTAGCCGGCACATCAAGAGAGAAGGGGAGGCAGCATGTGCGCCTCCCCTTCTTTTTTACTGCCGTTCAGGTCCGTCTGAGATCACGGGAACGTCCCGTCCCCGTCCGCCCGGAATCATGAAACGGCCTCCGGACGGCAATCTTTCCGACGGGGTTTTATCCCTTGTACACCACCCGCCGGGTCCGCCGGACCAGCAGCCAGGCCCCGCTCACCAGCACGCCGATCAGCGCCAGAAGGATGATCAGTTTACCCACCACGGTGGTGTGGAGCATGAGATAACTTGCCGCCACCACCGGGGCCAGGGCGATCCGCACCGCCAGTTTGAGGAGTTCGCTCTTCGCGATGATATCCGCAATCGGCGGTGAGTACCGGTAGTACATATTCACGAAGCTCCGGCCCCACTCGTTGGTTATGAGATAGGCATCGCGGAAGTCCCGGAGAATCTGGACATGGGGCTCCATAATGGATCCGTAGGCCGCCGTGGCAATGAAGCAACCGCCGCCGCCGCCGAAGATCCCCGTGCTGCCGCCGGCCCCGGGCGAACCGGCGGAGAACCCGGAGAGGTGCGTGGAGCTGAACGTAATCGTGTTGTTTACCAGATCGATGCTCAGGATCTTCACCGATCCATCCTTGACGCCGTCCACCCAGGGGCCCCAGGAGCCATCCGCCAGGCGGTCCCGGTAGTAGATCGTGAAGTTCTTCGGGTTGAAGGTTACCGGATCGTAGGCGATGGTGATTTCAATAGGTCTTTCCTTATTGATGACGTTACCCAGGGTATTGCCGGTGCTGTTGATGATATTGATTTCCACCGGATCGGACTGAAGGATTTCCTTATCCTTTTCCTTATCCTTGGAGCCTTTGCCCGTCACGACACCCGCCGCGTTGTCATTGGTCAGCGAGCCGGGCTGGAGGACGATCTGGGCCACCACGTCGGTGCTGCCCACATTGCCGCCTGCCACCGGATCGACCGGCGCCTTCTGGGTCTTGTACTCGGGACGGAAGATGTAGGCGATCAGCTCGCTGGGCGCCGCATTACCCGTCTGGGCCTGGGCCCAGATGGTTTCGGTGGTTGCATTCGCCGGGGGCGTATAGGTACAGGTGACCTTACCGCCGCTGTACGACAGGGCCCCCAGGGTTCCCTTGTCAACGCTCAACTGGATGATTTCGTTCGTGCCCGTAAAGGCCGGGGCCGCCGTAAAGGTGAGAATGGATGTGGCCGGATCGTAGATGATACTCAGCGACGTCTTCTGGCGCATGACCAGATAATTGGTCTTCAGATCGATATTGTCCGGATCCGGCTCGGTCGACGCCGGCAGATCGATGGGCCCCTCGGAGTTGTCGCTCCGGACGTACTTGGACATCTCCGCCCGGGTGTAACCGTCTTTGGTCGCCACAAGGGTGTAGGTGCCAAGCTGCTGGGTAACGACGGTGAACTTGCCCGTGCTGTCCGTCTCGAAGGTGTCGGTGAACACCTTGGCGCCGCCTACCGTCCGGTAACCTACGATCTTGGCACCTGTAACGATCTCGCCGCTGTTGTTGATGACCGTACCGGTGATGGAGTATTTCTTCGCCACCATTTTTACGGTCTGTTCTTTTTCCGGCCTCACGTTTTCCACTTTCTGGGGCATGTAGCCGGTGGCATGACAATTGAGGACATAGACGCTGTCCGCCTTGGGCACGGTAAACTCGAACTTGCCGGCCGCACCGGTGGTGACTTTTTCGGGGTCGCCCTTGCCTTTCATCAGCAGGACGGTCCCCCCGACGATACCCACGCCGGAGGTGCTGTCCACCATGGAGCCCACAATCTTCGTCGACGGATAGACGATGATGTTGGGACTGTACCCGGCGCACTTCTCATTCTGCTCCGCGGTGTAGCCGGGAATGGCCGGTGTCACCTTGATGCTCAGGGTCGTCGGCTCGGTAACGGCCGCCGCCGGGGTAAAGTCTCCCTTATTGTATGTGGTCCGGTAACTGCTGGCATTGATGGTCCCGCCATTCGCCGGCGTCGCACTGGGATCGTACCCCGCCGTTTTCCCGTTTGCCGGGGCAATAACCCAATTCTCGTTGAAGTTCGCGGCCCCGGCGGCCACAAAGGTAGACATCGCCTCGCCGGCCAGGAAGGAAGTCTTGCCGCCCGCATCGGCGTCCACCTTGACAGGCACGACGATCTCGGTCTCCGCGGAGGTGTTGAGAACGCCACCCGTCGCCTTCACGGTGTAGATGCCGGCATAATTCCCCGTCGCGGGGGCATAAAAGGTACCGGTCGCTGCGTCGAAACCGCCCGCCGCGGGGTTGGAACGGTCGTAATCCCACTTGGCAAACGCACCACCGGGTTGTTTGACCTCCCAGGTATAACCTGCCCCGGTCTCACCGCTGGCCGTGAGGGTCACGCTGCCGCCGGCGGCTACCGTCGGGGAGGGGTTGGTGATCGTAACTTTCTTGTAAACCGTGGTCGCCACCGCCGTTACGGGATCGCCGATGACTTCATTGGCGGTCATGCCGTAACTGCTGTTCGTAATCACCGTTCCATCAGCCACGCCGGCGTTTACAGTCACCGTGAAGGTAACCGAACCGCCGGCATCGATGTCGAGATCCCCGATATTCCAGGTCACGACACCGCCGCTCAGGGTCCCGCCGCCGGTAGCGGAGGCAAAGGTCGTATTTGCCGGCACGGCATCGGTGATCTTCACCCCCGTGGCCTTGACATTACCCTTGTTGGTATAAGTCAGGGTGTAGGTCAATGTCTTGCCCGCTTCCACCGGCGCGGGCGCCGCCGTCTTGGTAAGAATCAACCGCGGCTGACTCTGTACCAGGCTGATCATCGCCGCCCCCGGGACCGGTGTGGTTATCTCGTTGCAGACGATCTGATACTTGTCGTTCTTGATTTCCGTGCCGTTGGCCGTACCGTTGGGCACGGTCACGGTGAAGGAAACGGTTCCCTTGGCACCGGCATTCAGGTTGCCCAGGTACCAGGTTACGAGGCCGCCGCTCGGGACACCGCCGTCCGTCGCCGACTTGAAGTTGCTGTTGGCCGGGACGGTATCGGTGATCACGACGTCTGTGGCCGTCTTCTTGCCGGTATTGCTGTAGGAGATGGTATAGGTCAGATCCTCACCGGCCTTCACGGCGACATTCGCCGTCTTGGCGATGGTGAGTTTGGGAGAATTGACCGTCGTCGTCGCCCGGTCCGTGCCAGCCACCGGGGTGGTGATCTCCGCCGCGGCGATGTTGTATTTGTCGTTGGTGATCACGGTGCCGTCGGGGATATTAGTCGTCGCCGTCCTCACGGTAAGGCTCACCGTCTGGTTGCTCGTATTCTTGGCCAGGTTGCCGATATTCCAGGTCACGTCGCCGCCGCTTTCCGTACCGCCGCCGGTGGCGGAAACGAAGGTCGTCCCGGCGGGCAGGGTATCCTTGATTACGACACTCGTGGCATCGGCGCCGCCGGCATTGCCGTAGGTAATTGTATAGGTGATGTTGCCGCCGATGTCTACCGCTGCCGCCCCGGCCGTCTTCTTGACGGAAAGTACCGGCTTGACCACGGTGGTCGTCACCGCGTCGCCGTAAGTCGTATCGGCGTTGGTGGCGCCGACGCTGTAGGTCGTGTTGTTGATCTTGTCGCCGTTGTTCAGGGTCGCCTTGACGGTCACGGTGAAAGTGACCGTGGCACTGGCCCCGGCCGCAACATTCCCGATCGACCAGGTGACAACCTTCTTGTCGGCATCATACACTCCGCCGCCGGTCGCCGCCTTGAATGCGGTATTAAAGGGAATGGTATCGCTGATCGTCACGGACGTGGCCGTGACATTGCCCGTATTGGCGTAGGTGATCGTGTAAGTCAGATCCGCGCCGGGTTTGACCTCCGCCTTGTCCGCCGTCTTGCCGATCGTCAGGATCGGCTTGCCCGTAGTCAGGGTGATGACCTCGGGGCCGGTGGCCTTGGCGGTCAGCTCGTTACAGACAACGCCGTAGGTGCTGTTCTTGACGGCGGTGCCGTCCGTCGCCGGCGCCTTCACGGTGAAAGTGACCGTGTTACTGGTCCCCTTGGCCAGGTTGCCGATATTCCAGGTCACGACGCCGCCGCTTTCCGTACCGCCGCCGGTGGCGGAAACAAAGGTCGTCCCGGCGGGCACGGTGTCGGAAATCACCACGCCCGTGGCATCCATGCCGCCGGTGTTGCTGTAGGTGATCGTGTAGGTGAAGTTGGCGTTCGCATTCACGGATACCGGCGCCTTCTTGAAGACGGCGAGGGTCGGGGCGTTGACCGTGGTGCGCACGATCGCCGTCCCCGCCAGCTCCGCCAGTTCGTTACATTTGATGCTGTAGGTGTTGTTCGTGATCACCGTCCCGTTGACAAGCTTATCCGCCTTGGGAACCGACACGGTGAAACTCACGGTGAGAGGTCCGGAATTTTTGGCCACCGTGCCGAGATTCCAGGTCACGACACCGCCGCTTTCCGTACCGCCCCCGGTGGCGGAAACAAAGGTCGTCCCGGCGGGCACGGTGTCGGAAATCACCACGCCCGTGGCATCGGCACTGCCCTTGTTCTCGTAAGTAATGGTATAGACTATGTTGCCGCCCACATTCACCGCCGCCGGACCGGTCTTGTAGATGGACAGGACCGGTTTGACGACCGTCGTGGTCACCGCCTTCCCGGCCGCGGAATCCACATCTTTGCCCTTGATGGTGTAGGTCTCGTTGACGACGCTGCCGCCGTCGGTGACATCGGCGTTTACCTTCACGGTCAGGGATACGGTCTTCTCCGTCTTCTTGGCCAGGGCGCCGACCGTCCAGGTGACGACACCGCCGCTCAACTTGCCGTTATCCGAAGCGGAAACGAAGGTTACATTGGCCGGCAGGGTGTCGCTGATCACGACATCCGCCGCATCGGCATTCCCCGTGTTGCTGTAGGTAAGCGTATAAACTAGGTTCTGACCGGCGATTACCTGGGCCTTGTCGGCCGTCTTCACGATGTTGAGGATCGCCTTGGCCACGACCTTGGTGCTTATCGCCGGACCGCCGCTGACGACGGCGGTCTGGTCGCTCTGGACGGCGAAGGTGTCGTTGACGATAATGTCGCCGTTGAGGCCGTTTACCGTGGTCTTGAAGGAAACGGTCTTGCTCTCCCCGGCCTTGATGGTGAGATTCTTCCACTCCACCGCACCGGTCGTCGCGTTAAGGGCGCCGCCATTGGTTGCCGAGCCGTCCTTGTAGGTCGTCTTGGCGGGCACCTTGTCGGTGATCGTCACCCCCGTGGCATCCATGCTGCCGTTGTTTTTATAGGTAATAATGTAGGTCAGCTCGTCGCCGCTGGGGACTTCCGTCACCGGCGTCGGCGTCTGGCCGATGATGACCGTCGCCACCTTGGTCAGGGCGAGGACGGGGGCACTGACCGGGGTTTCTACCGGGGCGCCGGCCACCGGGGTGGTGATTTCGGTGGACTTGATGTTGTAAACGCTGTTGACGATCTTGTCCGTCTTATCTTTCAGACCTTTGTCGACCACCGTAACGGTGAACGAAACCGTTCCTGTCCCGGTCTTCTTCACCAGTGTCCCGAGGTTCCAGGTGATGGTCTTGGCGCTGTCGTCATAGACGCCGCCATTGGTTGCCGAGCCGGCCTTGTAGGTCGTGTTCGCCGGAATCGTTTCCGTGATCACCGTGTTTAAGGCATCGGCATCGCCGGTGTTGTTGTAGGTGATGGTATAAGTCAGCTCCTCACCCAGCTTCACCGTGTTTTTATCGGCCGCCTTGCTGATGGCCAGGGTCGGTTTGACGACCGTCGTTTCCTTGGCGGTACCCGCGACGGGGGAGGAGATCTGGGTGCACAGGACATTGTACTGGGAATTGCTCACCTTTTCGCCATTGTTAAGGGCGGCACTCACCGTGACCGTGAACTGGAGGTTCTTGCTGCCGCCGGCCGCCAGTTCGGCAAAACTCCAGGTGATGATGCCGGTGGCGGGGTCGTAAACGCCGCCTTCCGTGGCCGAACCGGCCTTGTAGGTCGCACCGGCGGGGATGACGTCGCGCACATTGACCTTCGTCGCCGTCATGTTGCCCGAATTGGCCACGGTAATGGTGTAAACCAGCTCCTGACCTGCCACCACGGTGTCCGCCGCGGTTTTGGCGATGGTCAAAACCGGACGGCTGATCACCACGGTGGTTACCGCCTGGCCGCTGACCTTTGCCGTCTGATCGCTGCTGATGTCATAGGTGTCGTTGACGATCTGCGTCCCGTTCTCCAAAGGCGACGTAACCTTTACCGTCAAGGTCACCGTCCCCGATGCCCCGGCGGCAACGGGCCCGATGGCCCAGCGCACGACGTCGCCTTGCGGCGAACCGTTGTTGCTGGCTTCCACAAAGGTCGTGTTGGCGGGCACCTTGTCGGAGATGATGACGTTGCCGGCCGCCATATGCCCGGTGTTGGTGTAGGATATCGTATAGACGAGGTTGCCCCCCGCCTCCACCGTCGCGGCGGCCGACTTGGTAAAGGTCGTAAGGACCGGGGCGTTGACCGTCGTCTCCACCGGCCGACCCGCCACCGGCGTGGTGATCTCCGTCGAGGCGATACTGTAAGCACTGTTGATGATCTTGCTCTGATCGGCAAGACCGGCATTGGCCCGGACGGTGAAGGACACGGTTCCCGTGCCGGTCTTCTTCGCCACTGTGCCGATATTCCAGGTTACGGTGCCGCCGCTTTCCGTACCGCCCCCGGTGGCGGAAACAAAGGTCGTCCCCGCGGGCACGGTGTCCCGGATCACCGTCGCGGTCGCATCGGCCCCGCCGGTGTTGTGGTAGGTGATCGTATAGGTCAGATTCGTTCCCACATCGACGGCGGCCTTGTCCGCCTCCTTGGTAATGGTGAGAACGGGCTTGATAACCTTCGTCGTCACCGCCTGGCCGGCCTGGGTGTAACCGCCCGTCGCCGTGATGTTGTAGGCGCCGTTAACGATGTCCGCCCCGTCCGCCAGATCGGCGTTCGCCCTGACCTTGAAGCTCACCGTCTTGTCGCCGCTCTTGCTCGCCAGGGCACCGATATTCCAGGTAATCTTCCTGTCCGTGGCATTGTAGGAACCGCCGTCGCTCGCCGATCCCTCCACATAGCTCACATTCGCCGGCAGGGTGTCGGAAATAACCACCCCCGCAGCATTCTGATTCCCCGTATTGCTGTAAGTGATCGTATAGGTCAACTCCCCGCCGGGCAGAACCTCCAGAGGCGCCGCCGCCTTGGCGATATTCAGGATCGGCTGGCTTACCACCGTCGTCTCCACGACATCCTGGCCGGCGGTCTCCGCCGTCTGGGCGCTCCGAATCGTGTAGGTGTCATTTCTGATCACCGTCCCGTTCGCTGTCCCGTCCTTGACCGTGACGGTGAACTCCACATACGACTCCTGCTGCGACACGGCCTGCACCGGCACCATCCAGCTCACGTAGCCATCGGCATACTGGCCGTTGTCCGTAGCGCTCTTGAAGACAACCGTCCCCGCGGGCCAGGAAGGATCGGCGGGAACCTTGTCCCGAATCAAGACCTGCGACGCCGCCATGTGCCCGGAATTGCGGAAATAGATCCGGTAGGTGAGATCATCCCCCGCCGGAATCTGCGTCGGCCCCGTCTTCCGCACCGTCAGGATCGGGGCATTAACCGGAATGGACGAAATCACCGCCCCCTGCACCGGGGTCTTGATCTCGTCGGACTTGATGCTGTAGGTATTGTTTACGATCGGCGTCCCATCGGCAAGACCCGACGTCGGCGTCCGGACGGTCACGGAAACCGCCCCCTGACCGGTGGTCTTGTCCACCTTGCCAATCGTCCAGGTCACCGTCCGGCTGCCGTCATCGTATACCCCCTGGGGACTGGAAGAGACATAGGTGGTGTTGTCGGGGATCTTTTCGGTGATCACGGCATTGAGCGCATCGGCGCTCCCCGTATTGGTGTAGGTGAGCGTATAGGTAATCGTATCGCCGAGATTCACCGCCGCCTTGTCACCGGCCTTGGTGATCCCCAGGATGGGTCTGATCACCGTGATCGGAACGGGTTGCCCCGTCTTCGCGGCCCCCTGGGTGCAGGTGATGTCATAGGTCGTGTTCGTTACCGGCGTGTTGTCCAGGAAGGCATCACCCACCACGACGGTAAAGGTGACCTTCTTAGTCGCGCCCATGGCGAGCCCATCGAGGTTCCAGGTGATGACGCCGCCGCTCTCCGTACCGCCGTCGGAGGCGGAACCGGTCTTGTAGGTCGTGCCGGCCGGCACCGTGTCGCGGATCACCACGCCCGTGGCATCGGCGTTGCCGTTGTTGACGACGGTCAGTTCGTAGGTGAGTTCTTTACCGATGACAACGGGATTGGGCGTGCCTGTCTTGGTCAGCTCGAAGACCGGGAGACTCTGCACCGTCGTCTCCTTGGGCTGACCGTTCTGTTTTGCCGTCTGGGCGCTCTGGATGCTGTAAGCGGCATTGGTGATTTTCGTTCCGTTGGCCAAAGGTTTTTTCACCCTGACAGTAAAGGAAACACTGTCGCTTGTTTTGGCCGCCAGACTGGCGATATTCCACGTAACCGTTTTGGCCTGCTCATCATAGACACCACCGTTGGTTGCCGAACCGGCCACATAGGTGGTGTTTTCGGGAATGGCATCGACGATCACCACGTTGGCGGCCGCCATGTTGCCCGTGTTGCCGTAGTTGATCTGATATCTCATCTCGGCACCCGCTTCCACACTGACCGGCGCCAGCTTGTCGATCGTCAGGACGGGGGCGTTGACTTTCGTATTGACCGTCTGGGTGCCGTCCACCTTGCCGGTCTCGTCGCTCGTGATGCTGTAAACGGAGTTCGCGATATTGGTCTGGTCCGGCAGATTGTTCGCCACCGTGACGACAAACTGCCGCGTACCCGATCCCCCCGCTTCCACGGTCCCGATATTCCAGGTTATCGTCCTGGTGGTATCGTTGTACGACCCGCCGCCTGAAGCCGACTTGAAGGTGGTGTTCGCGGGTATGGTCTCGTTGATCACCGCGTTGTTCGCCGCCGCGTCGCCGGTGTTGTTGTAGGTGATGGTATAGGCGATGTCGCCGCCCAGGTCTACCGAAGCGGGGTTGCCTTCTTTGGAGATCGTCAGCTTTGCCTGCTTGAGCATCACGTCCTTGCCGGCCGCCGTTGTTCCGGCAGTCACGGCAACCGGATTCCCGATGTAAGTTCCCGCCGGATCGGTGGGTTTTTTCACCCCGGTACCGTCTACGCTGTTGAAAGCGGCGAGGTAGTAATTACCTGGTTGAAGATTGGAAACCGTATAGGCGCCCAGAGACGTAAGTTCCGTTCCCTGGACCAGATTCGTCAACTGAGCGTCGGAGTACGCGCCGATGAGAATCCTGCCCCCTTTGAACAGCCCGGAAACAATGCCGCTCACGTTTCCCGGCGTGACGATGAAATTGACGGTGGCATTGACGGCGGTCCGGCTGTAGCCGGCGGCGCTGCTCGTAAAAACAATCCTGATGACGGTCGATCCGGTTGCCTCGGATTTGGCCTGAAATCCCAGTTTGAGCAGTTCCAACGGCAGCGCCTGACCCGTCCCCGGCCATGAGGCATTCAGATCAAGCCAGGCAAAGCCCAGATATTTATCTGTAGCTGCGTCTCCATCCCCGTTGGCGGTGTCTTCCTTGGGTGCAGAATCGGCGGCGGTTTTCCCATAGCTGAAGATATTGCTGGTGCTGGAGAAAATAAGCTTTGTGGAGTCATAATATATCTTGAAACCTACTCCGCTCAATTCTTTGTTCGCGTCACTGACGTCGTAAAGGACGGAAATCTGGAACGATGAACCGGAATTCACGTTGCCGGCGCTGGACGACAATCGAACCTCCTGGGTGGCGGCATAGGAAATACCCATTGAGGTCATAATATAAAACAACGAAAAGATCGATGCGGTTCTGAGTAATCGGAATAATTTGGCATGAAAATACATCAGGGTGATCTCCTTGGTGATCTCCTTTAAACCATTTTCACCTTCATAGGTTTTGGACCAACATGACAAATCATAGCGATATAAAACCGTTATGCTATTTGTCGTGTTAACCGTTCCAAATTATATATACAGCGTCGGAATTATTTGCGCATGAATATGACGTCGCCAATTCTAAAGAACCTTCAACATGCGCACTTGTCGATCTCGTTGTTTACAGCGCCGCACCATATATTGTTTTCATCCACGAAAATCGGTGTTCAACAAAATCAGGGTTAATGCTGGCGTTGGCGAACGGTGAACATCCCTCACTTTTCGTTTCCGCCAGCATATTTACACATCAAAATCATTTAACCACTATCGTCGTCATGTTCGCATCAAGGGTATAACCAACCGGCAGTCCACTTGCGGTTATTCTCACCGCGGTTTTCTGACCCGAAACCGCATCCGGTCTGAGCTTCACAACAAGCCTTCCCAACTGCACGGGAAGTTTCATCATCGCCGGCCAGTCTCCGGCAACGCCCACCCAGGCTGCACCGATATGCCGGTCCGTAACCATGTCTCCGTCGATATTCCTGCTATCGACAACCGGCTCGGAATCAACGGCAACCAAGCCCTCCCCATAAGCATCTTCAAGGGTAATTTTTTCAATTAGCCTTGAATCATAGCACACCCGGAATCCCACTCCGGTAGTTTTCCCGGCACCGGCTGTCACATCGTAGCTAATGACTATATCGGCAGATTGACCGGGGGCAAGCGACAATTGTGCCGGCGACAGAATCACCGACTGGGTGCCAGCCTGGACACCGGATGACAGAAAAAGAACAGCAATCGCCACTACTATCACGCCAAGGAACTTGATGGCTTTTATCTTCATTTCCGGACTCCTTATAATTTGGTTTTGATACCGGCGCCTTTTGGCAACCCCAAAAGGCGCCGGAAGTTCAATTAGTTGCACACCTTCATTTCTGGGGAGGCATAAATTGCAGCATATATGCCACTATATCCGCCGCCGTCTTGCGCGTTGCATCGGTTGC
>Ga0116186_1001128_pt1 | contig 28353 bp, 31 predicted proteins | sample AD_JPNNA4_MetaG_FD_89806 | JGI IMG/M metagenome (GOLD analysis project Ga0116186, IMG submission 89806) | Active sludge microbial communities of municipal wastewater-treating anaerobic digesters from Japan - AD_JPNNA4_MetaG | ecosystem: Engineered > Bioreactor > Anaerobic > Digestate | place...
ACCAGGGGAATGAATAAAGATGATATGACAGTAATTGCAAAGCTTATAGCAACAGTAGCAAAAAATGTAAAAGATGAAGAAGGCAATATCGAAAGTTCGGTTATTGAAGAGGTTTCTTCAAAGTTTCATTCTTTGTGTTCAAAATATCCTCTTTATAAAGATTTAATTGAAAGATAATATTTAATCCCCCTTTTTATGGGGGATTTTTTTGAAAATGTGATAAAATACTTACAGTCCGGAGGTGCATATTATGAATAACTTTCACGTTGTTGAACATCCTTTGATAAAGCATAAGCTTTCAATAATGAGAAACAAGGAGACAGGTCCAAAGGAGTTCAGAGAACTTTTGAACGAAATCACTCTTCTACTTACTTATGAAGCATTGAGAAAGCTTCCCACAGTTGAGGTCGATGTACACACACCCATAACGCATATTAAGGGAGAGATGGTGGAAGACAAAAAGGTTACCGTGATACCTATACTACGAGCAGGCCTTGGTATGCTTGATGGAGTACTCAATCTGGTTCCTAATGCAAGCGTTGGCTTCTTAGGAATATTCAGGGAACCTACCACTCTGAATCCTGTGGAATACTATGCAAAGTTCCCGAATATTACACAATCACATCAGATATTTATTCTTGATCCCATGCTTGCAACAGGTCATTCCATGAAACATGCCATAGATGTTGTCAAAAAAAACGGCGGGGTAAACATAACTGTCATGTCTCTCATAACGGCGCCCGAAGGCCTGAAAATAGTTCAGCAGGCTCATCCTGAGGTTGATATATATACAGCATCGCTTGATGAAAGATTAAACGACCATGCATATATAGTCCCAGGTTTGGGTGACGCAGGCGACAGACTTTTCAGAACAAAATAGGCCTTATATGTCTGAACTGCTTAAACATTCAATAATATTTGCATCTGCCACTTTTATAAGCAGGATACTTGGACTTGTGCGCGATGGCTTTTTTGCCCATTACTTCGGTACTGCGCCGGAGTATTCGGTTTATCTTTTAGCCATTGGACTTCCTTTTTATCTTAGACAGATGTTTGCTGAGGGAGCTCTTTCCTCAGCATTTATTCCCTTGTTTACAAGAAAAGAAGGTAAAGAGAAGCAAGTGTTTTTAAGTACAGCATTCTGGCTCTTGCTTATAGTCACGATAATCCTTTACGATCTAGTATTGATCTTTTCCGACCAGATCTCTTTTGTTCTTGGTTCAGGATTAACCCCGGAAATGAGAGATTTGATGAGTTTTCTTTTGAAGATTACTTTTCCGTTTATAACTTTCATTTCACTTTGGGCAATAATTTCAGGCGTTCTGAACACTTATGGCTTGTTTTTCGTTACCGCCATATCTCCGGCATTAAGCAATATTGTTATTATACTTGCCGTTGTTATGTCAGGTCTTTTTATTCCGAAAATTTTGGGTCCTACTATCGGTTTTGTCCTTGGAGGAGTTCTTCAGCTCATATTTGTCTTGCTTTTTCTTAAAAAGACAAATATGCGTATAACCATGGACTATAAAAGGACTTATACAAAAGAAATCTTAAATCTTTTCGGACCGGCATTTTTGGGTGCATCTGTTTCTATGCTCAATACGGTAATAGATACCAGCATTGCTACATGGACAGGTGACAGTGGCGTTTCTATAATTTCCTATGCACTGAGAATATACCAACTCCCGCTTTCTCTATTTTCCGTAAGCGTTGCAAATTCATTACTTCCAAAATTATCCAGAGCAGTTGTGGAAAAAGATAAAACAGCATACTCCAAAAATCTTCGTGACAGCGTAAATATAATACTCTTTTTCACTGTTCCATCATGTATTGCACTCCTGTTTCTAAATAGGGATATAATTTCATTGATCTTTGAGCACGGTAACTTCAGCTCACAAGACAGTATAGCGGTTGGTGCGGTCCTTGCAGCCTATGCCGTAGGACTTCCTTTTTACTCCCTGCATACGATTTTTATACGTACTTATCATTCAAAACTCAATACAAAGTACCCGATGTATGTTGCGGTAATTCTTTTGGTTGTAAACACGGTTCTTGACATGATTTTTGCAAAAAACTTGGGTCCTGTTGGTATAGCTTTAGCTACATCGTTTTCGGGAGTTATAGGCTTTATCCTTACAGGCTTTAAGTCTCTGAAGTATTTTTCATCAAAAGACTTTGCCGAGATGGGCAAAATACTGCTGGCTTCTTTATGCATGCTCTCTACTATGACACTGAATCTTTTTATTTCTGATTCTTTTTTTCTAAAACTAATCAAAATTATTCTTAGCTGTATTATCTTTTTTGCAGTTGCTTACCTTCTCAAGGTTAGGCAGCTCAGCTCAGCAATTACATTAATTAATAGTAAGTTGGACAAAAAACACGGCTCATCAAAATAAAAAACCCCTGCAGGGGTTTTTTATCATATAACCTTTACATTTCTTATAAGTTCTTTTTCAAGGGTTTTACGCGTAATTTTTTTGCCGGCTTTGAGAACTTCAAAAGCAGCTCTTATGACTAATATCCTCGGGTACTTGTTTATGCTGAGCTTTACAGGATCAGACATATCTATCTGGGCTATTTTGATTATGTCTACTTCCAACACAAGACTCCCCCCCATCTTTATTTTAAAATTCTCTTATTTAATTCTTAAAGTAAGCCTGTTGACAAATGGTAATTCTGATGATATAATTGATTTCGGTCGTTCGGGCTCGTAGCTCAGTTTGGTTAGAGCTTCCGGCTCATAACCGGGCGGTCGATGGTTCGACTCCATCCGAGCCCACCAAATTAACCGGGGTAATCCCGGTTTTTTTGTCTTGATTCAATTTTAATATTTTTACCTTATAATGTCAATATTTTCAAAAAAAATTAATATACCATGACCTTAGCATAAAAAAACCGGTCCTCAATAAGGACCGGTCACATTTTGGTTTTAGCCTCTGTTAACTTTTCCTGCGCTAAGACAGGATGTACATACGTGTATTCTTTTTACCGTACCGTCGTCAAGAACAACCTTTACTCTCTGTATATTGGGTTTCCACCATCTTCTTGTGGTAACTTTGGAGTGGGCAACCGTATTGCCGCCTCTGGGTTCTTTCCCACAGATCTCGCATCTTTTTGACATTTTATGTCCTCCTCTCAACAGCTATTGATTTTATATGCATTATCTATTATACAACAAAGAAGTTCTTAGATTACAATTAGTTACTTTCAGTTAATTTTTAATTCAGAATTATTCGTTGCTTCCCTGTTCCTCTTCAAAATCCTTCTCTTCGTCTTCAAACGGGATAGGCTTTACTATCGGGAAGGCTATGACATCCCTTATCGTAGGGGAGTTGGTAAGGAACATGGCAACTCTGTCTATACCTATACCCAGTCCTCCTGTAGGAGGAAGACCATACTCAAGAGCTCTGACAAAATCTTTATCCATCATCTGGGCTTCATCATCACCCTTTTCCTTAAGATCAGCCTGTTTTTTAAACCTTTCATACTGGTCAACTGCATCGTTCAGCTCACTGAATGCATTGGCGATCTCTCTGCCGTATACTATCAGCTCAAATCTTTCGGTTACTCTCGGATCTTTTCTATGTCTCTTGGCAAGAGGTGAAATCTCAACAGGATGATGCATGACAAAGGTAGGCTGTATAAGCTTGCTTTCTACCATATCCCACAGAGCATCTATATAGTGAGATTTGTCAAGAATATCCGGAAGAGCATTCTGTCCCTTGAGATACTGCTGTATCTTTTCATCGCTGTCCTCAAGAATGTCAACACCGAGGTTTTCCTTTATGAAATCCCTCATATCAACTCTTCTGAATGGCGGTGTAAAATCAATTTCTGTACCGTCATATACTATCTTATTGCTGTGATGTATATTCTGAGCAAGATATGCAAGAAGATTTTCGGTAAGCTCCATCATATCAGTATAATCTGCATATGCCTGATATATCTCTATTGTAGTAAATTCAGGATTATGCTTAAATGAGACTCCTTCATTTCTGAAGTTCCTGCCAAGCTCAAAAACTCTCTCCATTCCTCCGACCACAAGCCTCTTCAAATGAAGTTCTTGGGCTATTCTTAGATACATATCAGTATCAAAAACATTGAGATGGGTAATAAACGGCCTTGCATTGGCACCGCCCATTATGCTTTCCAGTATAGGCGTTTCAACCTCAACAAAGTTTCTAGAGTGCATAAACTCCCTTACAAGTCTTATAGCTTCGAACCTGGTACGGAAGGTTTTTATCACATCATCGTTGGAAATCATATCAACATATCTCTGTCTGTACTTTACTTCTCTGTCCTTAAGTCCGTGCCATTTTTCAGGAATAGGTCTTATTGATTTGGAAAGCAGTTCAAAGTTTTCAACAAGTATGGTAAGTTCGCCTGTTTTGGTTTTAAAAGGAAAACCTTCTATTCCAATCCAGTCACCAAGATCAACATACTTCTTAAAAATTTCATACTTTTCTGCTCCGACTTTGTCCAATCTTATGTAAGCCTGAATTCTTCCCGTATCATCCTTTATGGTTAAAAACGCGGACTTTCCATGATGCCTTATCGTCATGGTTCTTCCGGCAAAAGATATCTTGTCAGCTTCTATCATCTGCTCAGGCTGAATAACTCCGTCATATTTTTCTTGTATCTGCTCACTGGACATATCTTTTTTAAAACTGTAGGGAAACGGATTTATCCCCTTTTCTCTAAGCTCGTTTATTGCATCTATACGTTGTTGCCTGATATCCATATTAGGAAACACCTCCGGTTATTATCAGTTTATCCGTTTATCTTTTTCCTGTATCTTCACTTATAATCTCAACTATCTTTATTTTCTTGCTGCCTGAATTGGTTTTTACGGTTATAGTTTCTCCTACTTTTTTGCCTTTTATAGCTTTTCCTATAGGAGACTCTTCACTTATCTTATCTTCCCTTATACTGGCTTCCTGTGAAGTTACAAGGGTTATTATTTTTTCCTGCTTTTCCTTCTCCAGAGCCATATCCCTTATCTTTATTCTTTTCCCTATTCCTACAACGGAAGAGTCTTCTTCCTCTTCTATTATTTCAGCATGGTCAAGTATATACTCTATTTCTTTTATTCTGGAGTCAATCTTTCCCTGCTCATTTTTAGCTTCTTCATATTCGCTGTTTTCAGAAAGATCTCCGAGCTCCCTTGCCTCTTTTATTCTGTTGGCTATCTCTCCCATTAGTTTTTCTTTTAGATCGTCTCTTTCTTTTTTCAGCTTTTCATACCCTTCCTTAGTAAGTTTAACAACTGTATCACTCATACTTGTACCTCCTTAAAGACTTGTTAATTTTTCAACTCTCTAATGACAGCAAGAAACTGATCTATATCCCTGAACTCTCTGTAAACAGAGGCAAAACGCACATAGGCAACCTGATCAGCAATTTTTAGTTTTTCCATAATCATATCGCCGATATCCTTGGATTGAACTTCAATTTTTCCGGATTTTCTTAGTTTATCCTCTATCTTAGCAACCATATCCTCAATCTGTTCATATGTAACCGGTCTTTTTTCACAAGCTTTTATAATTCCGTTCATCACCTTTTTCGAGTCAAACTGCTCTCTTTTTCCGTCTTTTTTAACCACCAGTATCTTGTTATCTTCATACCTTTCGTATGTGGTAAATCTTCCCGAACAGCTTATGCATTCTCTCCTGCGCCTTATTGATACTCCGTCACCTACGGGTCTTGAGTCAAGAACTTTAGAATCTTCGTATCCGCAAAAAGGACACTTCATTCTTTCACCCCACGAGCAAAGAATTATTCTTTATTCTTTATTCTTTCTTATTTCCTGAGCAATTTCAGATATCTTTTTCAACTTGTTATATAAAGTTGATTTTGACATTCCAAGTGCTTCCGCCATATCCTTGAGACTGTCTTCTTCATTTTCAAGCCTGTAGCGAGCAATAATTTGCGATTTCTCGTCAAGCGAGTTCAGCCCGACAGTTTGTTTTATGTAGTTTATATCGTTTATTTGATTAGAAGAACTTTGAGCTGTTTTCTCTGCATTGGCACTGATAAAGTTTATGGTACGGCTGACACTTCCCTTAAGATATCTCACCCTTAAAGTTTCCTGGAGCTTTTCAATCGTCTTGTGAGCCTGCATCAGTTCCAGAACATTTATTATATCCTGACTTGATTTTATATAAAGCTTTATTTTATTGCTCTTTACAAGATAGTTAGCTTTGACTCCCGCAAGAGTCTGGAAAACCTTTATCAGATCATCTGCATAGCTTTCGCTTATATCTGTAAAAAATTCCATATGATATGACGACTTCATAGATATCGATCCTGTTGTAAGAAACATCCCCTTAAGAAAAACTCCAAACTTAACAGGATCATTTTTTATAACTTCGGGAACAGAATCTTCATATATAGATATTCCTTCCCCAGAAAGAACCTTGTCGACATACTCAAGATTAAGGAGTATCTCTCCCATTCTCCCTATGCGCAGCCTTCTTTCCATTTTAACATATGCGGCTATCCATTCTCCGAAAAGCTCCCTTGAAAGCTTATAAACCCTTTTCATTGAATTCATGGAACTTACCGTTATTTTGAGATGCCGGTTTTCTCCTTCAATAACAAAATCGCCTTTACCTTTTATAGCACCATAAAGCTCAACAACAGGATAAAGGAACTCTGTATTTACAAGTGACATTTTAAGATCTTCAGAAAAGGTTGACATTTTTTTACTCCAAAAGAGATACTATTATTTTCGCAAGTTTATTAGAATCATGCCTTATTATAGGTTTTTCACGATTTATTATATAAGCAATATCGCCTGTGATTATTCTACTGTCACACATATCCTGTAAAACCGGAACTGAATTTTTTTCTTTATACCTCTCAAGCACATCCAAAGGAAAGGAAGAATCGTTTACCACTATTTTGTCTACTTTACGCCCCATATAGTATTCTATCTGGTTTACATGCTGACTTAGAGTATAGTTTTCCGTCTCTCCGGGCTGAGTCATTATATTTGATATGTATATAAGCTTTGCTCCGGATTTTTTTATCGTTTCTCTTACCTCTTGAACAAGAAAATTTGTTATTATGCTTGTATACAATGAACCCGGACCAAGAACTATATAGTCAGCTTTCTCAAGTGAGGATATGGTTTCTGAAAATGGTTCCGCAACAGTATCAAGCCACACTTCTTTGATCTTTCCTCCATGACGGTTTATACTGGTTTCACCGAAAACCACATCACCATTCTCAAAAGACGCCACCAGTCTGAGCATATCACAAGAACAGGGTAGTACTCTACCCTTAGTATTCAGAAAATCTGATAAACTTTTTACTGCTAGCGGAAAGCTGTTGCCGTTTATCCTTGTAAGAGCCAAGAGAATAATATTCCCAAGATTGTGTCCTCCAAGGAAACCCTCTTCAAATCTGTATGAAAGAAGATCAGTTATAAGCGATTCCTTTTCCGCAAGTGCCACTATGTTGTTTCTGACATCTCCGGGCGGAGGAATTTCAAAATCCTGCCTTATTATACCGGAACTTCCGCCATCATCCGTAACAGCTACTATCGAAACTATACTGAGCTCCTCATACCATTTGAGCCCCCTCAGAAGCTGGCTTAATCCTGTTCCTCCTCCGATTGCAACAAGGTTGATCATTCATATCATTCCTTAATCATGTCTCTGTGAAAAATACTTACCTCTCTATTCTGTTCTCTCATGAGTTCATATATTCTCTGGGCTATATAAACGGATCTGTGCTTTCCTCCGGTACAGCCTATACAGAAATAAGCCTCAATCCTTCCTGACTCTGAGTAATTGTCCTGTACAAAGCAGGCAAAATCAAACAACCGGCGGATAGTCTCACCTGTCTGTTCAAATTTTTCAAGATACTCACCTATCTGGTGATCTAACCCTGTAAGTTTATACATTTCAAAAATATAATACGGATTAGGAAGATATCTCACATCAAAAACATAATCGCTGTTTTCAACATAACCGTACTTAAAACCAAAGCTCACTATATTCAGTTTAAGAGTTCTTTTTCCTTCATTTATTATCTCAAAAAAACGCTTTCTGAGCTGTGATGGTTCCGTATTGGAAGAATCTAGTACTATATCGCATATCTCCTTTATAGGATTTAAAAGCTGCATCTCTTTTTCTATAGCCTCTTCTGTAGGCACTCCCAAAGGATGTCCGCGCCTTGACTGCATGAACCTTTTCATAAGAATCTGCTTATCTGCATATAAAAATACTTTTTTAATATTCACGGACTGATTGACATAACTCTCTATATTAAGAAAAACATCTATTAGATCTTTTGTGTTTTTCCATCTTATATCACTTACCACAGCGACTTTTGAATATTCGCTGGTGCAGATAATGTTTATCATATCTTTTATGAGATGAGGAGGAACATTGTCAACTGTATAGTATCCTTCATCTTCCATGGCCTTAAGCAAAAAAGTCTTTCCTGCGCCGGAAAGTCCTGTTATAAGATATATGGTTGGATTTTCCTTCACCAGATCACCCGCTGTTATCTGAAATAATAATACTTTTTGGTCTCTAGATCCATTTTAAAGTAATAGCCTCTGAAATAGACCGTCCTCAAAAACCTGCCTGAAAGAACCTTGAACTTTTCAACGTCCCCAGTAATATAGAAGTTTATCTTGGGAAGACCGCTAACGTGTTTAAGATTGTAAGAAGTACCAAGTTCTTTTATGATTCCATCTGCAGGATCTACTATCTCAGCGGTAATATTTTTTATGATATGTTTTTTAAGAATAGGATAGTGTGTACATCCAAGAATAATCTTATCAAATCCGTTGTTGGAATCTTCAAGATAATACCTGACTATCGATTCCGCCATTTGACCGTGCCAAAATCCTTCTTCTATAAGAGGGACAAAAAGAGGACACGATTTTTCAGTAAGTTTGCCTATCCCCTTTTCTACCAGACCGTCTCTGTAGCTGCCGGATTTTACAGTGTTTTCTGTTGCTAGAAGAAGAACTCTTTCATTAGCTGCTATCTGTCTTATACCGTTATCAATGATGCTTATATATCTGAAATTACGGTTTCCAACATTGACTATCCTGTTTTTAACAAGCGAATCGGATGTATTGCAAGCTGAAATAAGAATATCTATGTTCAGATCTTCAAAAAAATCCAAGGTTTTTTCTAAAAGTTCAGCCAGATAGCCTATAGGTTTGGATCCGTAGGGCACCCTAAGGGTATCACCAAAATAAAAATACTGCTGGTTCTCAAAGTTCGCAACCACTTTTTTCAGTACGGTTAATCCTCCAAGCCCCGAGTCAAAAAAACCTATTCTCATTAATTTCACTCCTGTCAAGAAAAGCTACCTTTCTTCAGTATAAGATTGAATGGGGTCTACAATATCTCCTATCTTTCTTACCAACCCGTCAAGCTGGGCTTTAGTCTTCATATTTTCCAGCTTCTCGTTAAGAAGAAGAAGAACCAGAACCTCATCAAGTTTTGATTTCCCGACTTTATCTATATACTTTTCCACTTCGTTTTTTATTTCCGAGAGAACCGGATCGATCATATCAGATGATTCATCCACTTTATACCGATAAATCTTATCTAATATTTCTATCTGAACATCCCTATAGGATTTACTCAAATCATCCACCCTTCCGATTATTTTATCTCTCATTTGTTAACATACAAAATATAAAACATTACTAATCGTTCCAAAAGATTATCCTTAAGTCTGCTCAGCATTTATTTTGTCCATAATCGATTTTTTTATCTGCTGAAGTCTAGTTTCGGCTTCTTCGGCTTTCAATCTTAACGAGTCTATTACTCTTTGCATATCTTCTTTTTCTTTACAGACCTTCTCATACTCCACAAAGAGTTCCCTGTAATCGGCAAGTGCTTTTTCTTTTTCTTCCTTTACCTTATTCTGTTCGGCCTTGATTGCATTGTACTTTCCCGAAAGCGTTTCTATAAGCTGTTCAATCTCTTTTAAAGACTCCATCATCTATATTCCCCCCTTATATCAAGATATTTTTAACATTGTTTCAGATCAAATTATACCACACTAATAACAATTAATGTTCATCTTTGAGCAATCCCATCACAATTTCATCAAAATACTCCCCGTTTCTGAATATTTCTTGTCTCAAAACCCCTTCTCTTTTAAATCCAAGCTTTTCGTAACTTTTTATAGCACGATGATTAAAGCTGAAAACGTTAAGCTTTATCTTATGTATATTCATCTGAGAAAAAATGAAATCAACGAGCAGCCCCATCGCCTGTGTACCGTATCCCTTCCCACACTCTTTGGCACAAATAAAAATCCCTACTGTTGCAACAGAATTTTTCCAATCAACATCATTTATTCCGCAACCACCTATATAAAGGCCATCAGACAACTTCTCAATTGCAAAATTGTACTTTCCATCTCTGCCCATTCCGAGTGAATCATACCATTTATACTCATCCTCAAGCTTATACGGAAATGGTATCAAAGGAGAAAGCATCAAAGATACTTCGGGATCGTTTATATACTCGCATGCAAGCGGAATATCTTCTTTCTTATACGCTCTGAGCTTAACCTTATCTCCTGAAAACAAAACATTCTCCTCCTTATTTTTTCCAGTTTTTGGATATATTAACATCAACTTTAAGAGGAACCTTAAGCTCCACAACATTTTCCATAGCATTACAAATAATCGGAACCACTTGATCCGCCATTTTCTGCGGAACCTCTATGAGTATTTCATCATGAACCTGAAGAATCATCTGTGCGTACTGAGGAAGCATTCTATAAAGTTTTATCATTGCAAGCTTCATTATATCAGCAGCGCTCCCCTGAACAGGAGAGTTTATAGCCATACGTTCTATTTCCCCTTTGTTGAAAGGCATATCCCTCAGAAATCTCTTTCTTCCGAATATGGTCTGAACATATCCATTTATTCTCAAAAAATTCAGAATATTCCTTTGATATAGATCCACGCCACGGTATAGATCAAAATACTTATCTATGAACCTCTGCGCCTGCAGATTGCTAATACCGGTACGGTTAGCAAGTCCAAATGCCGTGACCCCGTAAACTATCGAAAAATTGACCGTCTTTCCAACTCTTCGCTCGGCAGGTGTAACCTGTTGCAGATCTATGCCGAAAATTTTAGATGCCGTGAGGGCATGTATGTCTTTATCGTGATGATAAGCATCAATAAGAACTTCATCACCTGACATGTGTGCCAATACTCTAAGCTCTATCTGTGAATAGTCCGCACTTATAATAACCGAATCCTCTTTCTGGGCTTTAACAGCCCCCCTTATCTTTTCTCCATCCTCTTCCTTTATCGGAAGATTCTGCAAGTTAGGCTCCGTACTGCTTAATCTCCCGGTTGCAGTGCCGGTAATATTCAAAGATGTATGCACCCTTCCTGTAACAGGATTTACCAATGTCGGTATTGCATTAATATATGTTGAAAGAAGCTTTTGATACTTTCTGTTTTTAAGAATAAGAGGAATAACAGGATGCTGATCACTTATCTCTTCAAGGGTTTCCGCATCGGTTGAAAAACTTCCGGTCTTGGTCTTTTTGGTTCCTTTAAGACCAAGCTTTCCGAACAAAAGCTCTCCCACCTGCTTGGGAGAATTTGGATTAAACGACTGATCGGAGTATTTTCGTATTTGCAAATCTATATCGTTTATTTTGGCTGTAAACTCATGCTCAAGGGTTTTAAGATACTGTGTATCAAAGTACACACCTTTTGTTTCCATAAAGGCCAGTACATTCGTCACAGGAAAGTCTATATTGTAAGCCGCACTTTCAAGCTCCTTTTCTTTGATAAGTTTTGAAAGCTCATCAAAAAGAAGAAGGTTATAGAGGCTTTCAGCAAGACATGCCTTTTTTAAGGTCTCATCTTCACCTGCCTGCCCCTGACCATCAAAAAGAGTACTACGTGAAGGTTCCTCTACTTGCGGCATCTTCATGCCCAGATACTTCTGACATATGCTGTCAAGATCAAATCTTTTTTCATCAGGCATTAACAAGAAGGCTCCTGTCATAGTATCAAAACCAACTTTGAATTCTTTTAATCCGTGCAACAGAAACACAGACAGCAAAAATTTAAGATTGTATCCGATGATAACCTTATCTTCAAAAAGTACAGAAAGCTGTTTTAAAAAATCTTCAACCTCTTCTTCACCGGCCTTGCTAAGATCCATATAAGAAGTATATGTATCGCCGTTATCTTTCCAGCTCAGGGCCGCACCTTTCAACACACCTTTAAACGGATCCTTCGGCCAGGCAGATACACTTACCGAAAGTTCATGGATATTACCAATACTGGCAAAAAAATCCATGGCTCTGTCAAGGGTATATTCTTCACATACACCTTTGCATTCGCCGGTGCTGGACTTTCTGGGGATATCTCCAACTTCTCTTATCATACTTTTAAATCCAAGTTCCTGAAGAAAATCCTTAAGCTTTTCATCAAAATGACTGTATAAAAGCTCTCCGTCCTTATAATAAATCGGAACATCCTTAGAAAGCTGAACAAGTTTGCGACTTAAAAAAGCCATATCCCTGTCTGATAAAAGTTTTTCTTTTGTACTTGCAGAAAGCTCATCAATTCTTTGATACAGATCATCAAGATCCTTATAGTTCTGAAGAAGCTTCTGAGCGGTTTTTTCACCAATTCCCTTCACCCCGGGCACATTGTCTGAGGCATCGCCCATAAGTGCCAACAGCTCGGTTATCTTTGAGGGAGGAACACCCATCTTCTGAAGTATCTTTTCTTCATCAAATTTTACAACTTCACCTATACCTTTCTCAGGTCTGAGAATAAAAATATTATCTTTTACCAGCTGCATCATGTCTTTATCAGATGTAATTATGTATACATTTTCAACCTGTTCCTTATACCTATGGGCAATCGTTGCAATAACGTCATCGGCCTCATAGTTATCGACACAGGCTACGTTTATACCCAAAAGTTCAACCAAACGTACGATATACTCAAGCTGCTCGACAAATTCCGCAGGTGCTTTGGGCCTTTGCGCCTTATAACTTTCAAGAAGTTCATGTCGGTACGTTTTGGTTTTCTTGTCAAAAACAAAAAGGATACCGTCCTCATCCTTCTTTATATAGTCCTTTATTATCTTGAGCATCATTCTGCAAACACCGAAGATAGCGTTGGTGTGAAGCCCTGAAGGAGCAGTCAGATTTTGGTCAATTGCAAAAAATGCCCTATATGCTATGCCCGAACCGTCTATAAGATAAAGATCCCTCATTTTTCATCCTCTTTCCATTCGTTTTCCACACTGATGCTTGGCACGGGAAAACTCTTATTCTTCATATCGGTTATGAGTTTCTTCATTTTTTCCTTGGCAGCATCATCAAGGATTCCTTTCAATTTTTCGTTATCGTCAAAGAAAGCAGGCACATCATAAGCAATGGCTTTCCTAAGTTCAACAAGCTGCGATGGGGTAAGCTCTTTTATCTGCTCACCCAAAACTTCTTCCAATGAAGAGAGCTCATCACTCGAAGCTTCTTTGTGCGAAAGCTCGTTTCCTCTGAAAAATGGCAGTTTGCGTGCAAGCTTATCCTTAAGCTCGATGAGCTTGCGCTTATAAGACAGTATATCGAAACCGTTTTCTATGTATCTTTCTTCATTTATAGAAAACAGAACTATGGCCATCACTACATCATACACCGTTATATAAACATCAAAGTTTTTAAAAAGTGCCTTGAGTGCGGTAAACTTTTCCTCAAACCAGCTTATGGAATCATCAAGAATCTTCTGAAGGTCTTCAATGCTGTCAAATTCTAATGCATTAAGAACTTCAAGAAGCAGAGTTTTGCTTGCGCTTTTTATTTTCTCTTTCTCTGCAGAGCTTAGTTCACTGCTTTTTTCATAGTTTACAAAACCCGCCTTCTCGATTATATCCATAAAATTATACTTTTTTTCTGTAAGATCAAGAAAAACTTCAAGAGAAGTAAGGTTTATATCAACATTTTTAAGGTTGTTGGCCTTTATCATCATGGAGTAGTATCCTTCCATCTCTGTCGTTAGCGTCTTTATAAATGAGAACTCATCATCCGCAAGCTCAAGCAGTCCAGCAAGAAGAAAAAGCTTTCTCTCAAGTTTTTTAGGAACTTTATTTGAAGGCTTGTATCTTATCTTATGGTCTATTGCAGCCCAAGCGTGTTGAAGAATTGTCCTTATCTGTATTTCACATTTCAGACCTTCAAACATACGCCATTCGGTAAGCTTAAGCCTGTCCTTTGCTACACTTACTATATAATGGGTTGAAAGATACCCTATCTTATCCGAATCGATAAGCTTTGATTTATCAACAGAGTTATCCCAATCAACATCAAACTCTCTTTTTATTATTTCCCCGAGCTTGTCAATATCCTCCTTATAATATAGAATGATACGTACTCCGCTAAGGTCTGTCATTTCTTTGAAAGGATCTTTATAATTTTTCCTTTTCAGTTTACCTTCAAAGCTTTCTAAAGTTTTTACACGCGAAGATATGTTTTCAATTTCAATTTCTGTCTGTTTTAAAAGTTCATAGATAAGGTCCTGCACCTTTTTGGTAAATTTTTCATACAACTCCAAACGCCTACCGTACTCCTGGATATAGTAGCTGTCGTCAGAGCCGTAAAAAAGATCGTTTACTTTATCCATTTGTTTTACCTCCATATCTTAACACTACTCCTATTATATATCATAACAACTTAAAATTTCACAATAAAATAGCTTTTTTCATTCAATAATATTACGTAAATTATGTTATAATTATATCACTTCATAGTAACTCTAAACTCTGGAGGCTGAAATGGATAATAATACATTTTATAAACAGGATAAAATTCTTCACAGAATTCTTTATACAGCCAATATGACAAGAAAAGGCTCTACACCTGCGGATATCTCTTCTGATCTCTTAAAAATACTATTTGAGGAGATGAAGGCCACCAGGGTCATCTTCTATCAGATACTCCAGAAAAAACAGAGCATAAAAAAGCTTTTTTCCTTTGAAACAGACAAATCTCCTTATCCTGAACAGAGTCCATCAATCTGGATAAAAAAAACACTAAAGGATGAACCTTATAAAGTAATAGATGACTTCTCGGAAGAAATAAGAATAACGATGACAGAATCAGGCATAAAGTCAGTTCTTATAGTTCCCGTATACAGGTCAAATACATTATGGGGATTCATTGAACTGCAGGACTGCATAGAAAACAGAGTCTGGACAGAACAAGAAAAAGGAATGGTTATAATAACAGCTTCGGTAATAGGCAATATTCTAAATATGATTTCAATGGAGAAAAAAGTTAAGGAAAGTGAAAGAAAGTACCGAAAGCTTTTCTCAAACATGACCCAGGGAGTGATAATACTTAAGCTCATACATGATTCCGAAAAAAACCTGAAAGACTTTTCCATACAAGACATAAACTCTGTAGCTAAAAAAACTTTTAAAAATACTGCTCTAGCAAAAAATAAAGGATGTGATTTTTTTACGCCTGAGGAGAAAAAACTTTTTTTGGAAATACTGAAGAATGCTGAAAAAACAAAAAAGACCTTTAAAACAGAGATTACTCTTCAATCCCAACGAGTTATTGATCTTGTAGCATATATGATTTCAAAAAACCAGATTGCTTTTGTTACACAGGATATAACTGCAAAGAAAAAGCTTGAAGAAGAACTAAAGACATATGCCAGCATCGATGAACTTACTGGCATCTTTAACAGGAGAGTGGGTATATCCCTTCTTGAAAAAGAGATCATGCAATCGCAAAGACGCAACTCTCCTCTTTCAATAATATATATAGACATAAATGGTCTTAAAAACACCAACGATAGATTTGGACACTCTATAGGGGATGAACTTATTACCAATGCCACAAAAATAATAAAAAAATGCGCTAGAAAATCCGATATAATATTCAGAATGGGCGGAGATGAATTTCTTATAATACTGCCTGACTGCAAAGCAGAAAAAGCAGAGGTTGTCTGGAAACGTATACGAAATGAATGTGATCAGTTCAATAAAAATTCAGATACACCCTATAAAATAAGTATGAGTCATGGAACAGCCACCTACAGCGGAGAACAAACTATAGATGAATTTGTAAACCAAGCTGATTCTCAGATGTACAAAGAAAAAATACTATATAAGAAAGAAACAGAAAAAAGCAGCGTCTAAACGCTGCTTTTGATTTTAAGAACTTATTACTTCTGTGCCATATACTTAAGAAGATCCACAACTCTGTTGGAGTATCCCCATTCATTATCGTACCATGAAACCACTTTAAAGAATCTTTTTTCACCCTTGAGATTGTTCTGTAAAGTAGCAAGAGAGTCGTATATAGACGATCTGCTGTCGTGAATGAAGTCTGTCGATACCACTTCTTCATCGGCAACTCCCAGATAATTCTCAAGATAAGTCTTTGATGCTTTTTTCAGTAAACTGTCTATCTCTTCTATTGAACTGTCTCTTGCTGCTCTAAATGTAAGATCAACTACAGAAACATCCGGTGTAGGAACTCTGAAAGACATACCGGTAAGTCTTCCCTTGACTGCCGGAATTACTTCTCCCACAGCCTTTGCAGCACCTGTTGTTGAAGGAATTATATTTATAGCTGCCGCTCTTCCGCCTCTCCAGTCTTTTTTTGAAGGTCCGTCCACTGTCTTCTGAGTAGCCGTATAAGAATGAATCGTTGTCATAAGACCTGTTTCTATGCCGATTCCTTCTTTCATAATGACATGAACCAAAGGAGCCAGACAGTTGGTAGTACACGATGCATTGGAAACTATATGATGTAACGAAGGATTATACTCATTTTCGTTTACTCCCATTACAATGGTCTTTACATCACCCTTGCCCGGAGCTGTTATTATAACTTTTTTAGCGCCTGCTGAAAGATGAGCCTTTGCCTTTTCAGATTCTGTAAAAAGTCCTGTAGACTCTATAACATACTCTACACCCATTTCAGCCCAAGGCAGCTTCGCAGGACCTTCTTTTGGGGCAGCCAGACATTTTATCTTATTGCCATCTACAACGAGTATATCATCTGCTTCAAGCGAAGAATCGCTTTTCTGTGTTGAAAGTGAACCTTTAAACTTTCCATGAATGGAGTCATATTTAAGCTGATAAGCAAAATAAGATGCATCAGTGCTTACATCAACGACAGCAACCACATCAAATTTTGTACCGAGAAGCCCCTGGTCGTATAAAGCGTTGAAAACCAGTCTTCCAATTCTTCCAAATCCGTTTATAGCAACTTTTACCGCCATGCTAATCACCTCTTCACGCTTAATTGGTAAATTATATCATCCTCAATTATAATATACATCAAACAGGTGTACTTTGTCAATTTTCTTAATACTACTGTGTTTAATTTCTTTAAATCACATATAACTGGATTATACGGCGAAATTTCGAAAAATGCTGTTAGTATGATAAAATTTATTTGGAAATAAACTTTATAAGGAGGAAAAAAATGTCTCAGATTTTTGGAGAAAATACTGGAAAAGGTTTTATAAAAGAGGAACCTAACGATATTTTTGTTAAAGCTCTTGAAAGTGCCATATTTAAAGCTCCGGTCAGAATGGATGAAAAAATTTTTCTTTCCGACCTGTGGATAATTACTTCACTTCCGGAAGATCTTATGGTAAATATAATAGAAAACCATGCCGAAAAGTTAAATATACCACAGGACATCAACTTTATACTGGACGACAAGAAAAACAAAAAAATATGGGAAAGACCTGTTTCTGAAAGGGCTGATAAACGCCAGCCAAAGCCCGCTTCAGATGAAGAAACAAAGTAAAAAAGAGATTTTTACTTCTAATCGCCTTTATTCGTTTATATATCTCTTTATTTAGTCTTAAACAACTTTTTTTACTCTTGCATAAGACAAGAGTTAATGTTATGATATTCAATGTACTTAGCACTCTTGAAATCAAAGTGCTAACAAAATAAAAAAAATGCACTATGTAATCAAATATATAAGGAGGGATTCATGATGCAAGTGAAACCACTAGGAAAGAGAGTACTTATAAAGCCTATAACCGAGGAAAAAAGAACCGAAGGCGGCATAGTTCTTCCCGATTCGGCAAAGGAAAAGCCTCAGAAAGCTTTAGTTATTGCCGTAGGCAACCTTGACGCAGAGTATGATCTTAAAGCCGGAGATAAGGTTATTTTCTCAAAATTTGCCGGAAACGAAATAAAGATTGAAGATGTAGATCATATACTGATTGATATTGATGATATTTTAGGCAAAGTTATTGACTAATTAAATTTACGGAGGTGCTTTACATATGGCAAAGATGTTGAAGTTTGATGAGGAAGCTAGAAGATCACTAGAAGCCGGAGTAGATGCTGTTGCTAATGCAGTCAAGATAACTCTTGGCCCGAAAGGAAGAAATGTAGTTCTTGAGAAAAGCTGGGGTTCACCAACTATAACAAACGATGGAGTTTCCATAGCAAAAGAAATTGAACTGAAAGATAAATTTGAAAATCTCGGAGCTCAGCTTGTAAAAGAAGTAGCCTCCAAGACCAACGATGTTGCTGGAGACGGAACAACTACAGCTACAGTTCTTGCACAGGGAATGATAAAAGAAGGTCTTAAGAACGTTGCAGCAGGTGCAAATCCGATGCTTATGAAGGTTGGAATACAGAAGGCTGCAGACAGAGTTGTAGAAGAGATAAAAAAGATGAGTAGGAAGCTTACCGGTTCCGAAGACATAGCAAACGTTGCAGCTATCTCTGCAAACAATGAAGAAATCGGAAATCTTATAGCTGAAGCCATGGATAAAGTAGGACAGGATGGAGTTATCACCGTCGAAGATTCAAAAACCATGGAAACATACGTTGAATTTACTGAAGGCATGCAGTTTGACAGAGGATACATCTCGCCTTACTTTGTAAACAACGCTGACAAGATGGAATGTGAGGTAAAAGAACCGTTCATACTTATTACCGACAAGAAAATTTCAAGCGTAAAGCCTATAATCCCGATACTTGAAAAAGTTGCACAGGCAGGAAAACCTCTTGTCATAATAGCTGAAGATATTGAAGGCGAAGCATTGTCAACTCTGGTTCTCAACAAACTCAGAGGAACCTTGGACTCAGTAGGAATTAAAGCACCTGGTTTCGGCGACAGAAGGAAAGCAATGCTTGAAGATATTGCTATACTTACCGGAGGAACCGTAATAACCGAAGATCTGGGTCTTACTCTTGAAAACGCTACTATTGACGATCTCGGAAGAGCTGACGTTATAAGAATAAAGAAAGACGACACAATAATCGTAACAGGCAAAGGCGATCCGAAGAAGATTCAGGAAAGAGTAAAACAGATAAAGGCTCAGATTGATGTAACCACATCAGAATACGAAAAGGAAACCCTCCAGGAAAGACTTGCAAAACTTGCAGGTGGAGTAGCAGTAATAAAAGTCGGTGCAGCTACCGAAACCGAACTCAAAGAAAAGAAACACAGAATAGAAGATGCACTTTCAGCAACAAGAGCAGCAGTAGAGGAAGGAATGGTTGCCGGAGGCGGAGTTACTCTTCTCAGAGCTGCCAAGGGTGTAGAATCCTTGATAGCAGAGCTTGAAGGAGATATAAAAGTAGGAGCAAGAGTTGTTCTTAAGTCACTCGATGCACCTATAAGACAGATAGCTATCAACGCAGGAGTCGAAGGCGCAATCATAATTGACAGAGTACTTGCCAAAGATGATCCTTCATACGGATACGATGCTCTCAAAGATAAATACGTAAATATGTTTGATGCAGGAATAATTGATCCTACCAAAGTCACAAGAAGTGCTGTTCAGAATGCAGCTTCAATTGCCGCTATGCTTCTTACAACAGAAGTTCTTGTGGTCGAGGAACCAAAGCCGGATACACCAGCACCTGCTCCACAGATGCCAGAATACTGATCAAATAAATAAAGCGTGCCTTTTAAAGGCACGCTTTTTTATGGTATAATTACCGTATCGAATCGTTAAGGAGGGATATTTATAAAAAAAAATATTATTCTAATACTTATTGTTATTTTTGCTATTAATGCAGGTTTCGCATCCGACACAAGAAAGAAAATTCTCTTTTGTCCTGATTTCAGCGGTATCTCATCTGATGAACAGGATGTACTTAAACTTATAGAAGCTCAGGTAACTGATTATATCTATAAACTCAGAAAGTACAGGATAGTTATAAGAGATCAGACCATATATGACGAAGTAAAACTGATGCTTTCCGGCATTGCCCAGGGAGGATCGGATTATCAGGCTCAACTTGATACAGACGGTATAATATATGTCCAGATCCTTGACACTTTTTCAGAACGTGGGAAAAACGATTCCAAAGAGTGGATAGACTTCCATGCAATCGTAAATTATAAATTTGTATATGTCAAAACGGGAGAAGTCCTAAACAGCAGAAAAATAGATGCATACTCAAGAACTTTTATAGAAAAGGATATTTCCGTTCAGCAGGCCTTGCGCACTTCAAAATTATCGGCAGTTGACTTTATATCACAGGAGATATCAAAAGACATGAGCCATGCTTTCATTCTTTCGGCAAAGGTTTCAGGTGAGAAGTGGCTGGATCTTTTTTATATAGATAGCGGAACTAACTATGGTATAAGCGAAAACATGACATTTAACCTTGTTGAAAATCTCGGCAACTCAGCAGGCACATATGAAGTCATCCAGGGCAAAGCTGTAGTGGTAGAAGCTTTTCCGGATTCAAGCGTCATAAAAATTCTTGAAAAGCCTCTGAGCTTTCCCATTTCAGCATCAACTACCCATTTAATAGAAAATCCTTCTATAAAACTTCATAGAAAAAGCTTTAGGCTCTCGGCTTGCTTGGATGGCCTAAAAATTCCAGGCATTTTTATAAGAAGCGGATATGACGGATATACCGGATTGTTTTACTCAAGTTTTATGCAGATAGGTCTTCAAGATTATTCAGTATTGATGAATCTCGGAGTGGACGGCGGATATATCTTTGATATTAACGGCCTTCTGAAAAGCGGAGTTTCTATAGGGGCAGCCTGCGGATATGACTTTCAGAACAACTCCGGAAAAAATTTCAATCCTTTTACTCCGGAAAGCTCAGATTTCTATCTTTTCATTCCATTTTGCGCATCATTATATCTTAAAATAAACGACAGCCTGTCCTTTGTATCCGATGTAACGTATCGTTTCAATATATACGGTGACAAAAAAATTTTCAGCCATGAACCATATGTCCTAAGAGCTGGTTTAGAGATATTTTACTGATTTTTTGGAAATACAATGAACCCGGCTTTATACTCTTTGGTATCATCACTTTCAGCAAACTTTGAATATTCATGGAAAAGCTCTGTAAGTTTGAACGTAAACTCTTTAAATTTGGTTTCATCCAGATGCATGGTTATATAGGAAATGCCAGAATCCTTGGGAAATTTTTCATGTGTTTCCTTTATTTTTGATAAGTATGAGTAGTAGTCCCTGTCCATATTTTTGAACAAGTTATCAAAAATCTTAAGGGTTTCTGATTTGAACTCCTTATCGTCAGATAAAAGCTCCTTAGAAATTTTAAAATATCTGGCAACAGGTTCATAATACTTCTCAAGTATCCCTGAATTTTCAACCGTTCTGACAAGTCTTAGTATTCCGACACTCTCCATCTCAATTATATGATAGTATATCTTTGCCGGAGATTCCTTCATTTTATCTGCTATCTGCTTGGCTGTGTATGCTTTACCACCGAATTCCTCTATTATTCTTATTCTTAGAGGATGAGCTATGGCCTTTATAGTAGCAATCTCATCTAAAATTTTTACATCTTCCATTTTTTCCTCCCAATATAAAAATGCCGGGCTTGCCCAGCATTTATATTATCTATTATACTCTCTGACAGTTGCCTTTTTTAAAATCCCATGAAAAGCTTTATACTTTGAGGATCATTTAAAATAAATTCAAACGATGATTTTACTTCTTTTCTCAGAATTTCATAATTCTCATCTTTTCTCCCTATCAGTTCTCTTTTCATACTCCTTCTCCTTTATACTCCCAAAAAAATCTTCATAAGGCTGCTGGACATGTTCATAAGACTGTATTGATCATTATGAAAGGCTTTTAGATCTCCTATATCATCATTTCTGAAACAGAAATCTTCTTTTTTCATAAGCCACCTCCGTAATGCCGGTTAATAATCCATGGATGCTTTAAAAAACATTTAGACTTATTTTTTGATTGTTTTTTTATCTATCAAAAAAATTTAATCATCAAATTCATTTTTATTATACAACTTTCTTTTCTCAAGTGTCAATTAATTTTTTGCGTTTTATTTTAATTTATGATGTCTTATGTTAATTTCTTGAAACTCCTTATTTTTTTAGAATCAATCTTTTTACTTCGAAAGCTTTATGCAGCTATTCATTTATGATTGAGATTCAAAGTATGCTCCATACTTTCTCATTACCTATTTTGGCTGTCTGACTGATAACTCCACACGCATTAAGCGAGTACGTCATCTTTCTTGCAGTACTTATTTTTATGCCCAGAGCCTGCGTAAGCTCTTTATTTGTAAATTTACTCGCTCCTTCGGGCAAAAAATCTAAAAAATCTTCCTTTTTCTCTATTTTTTCAGAACCTTGCACACTAAGAAGGAATCTATCAGAAATACTTACACCTTTTCTTCTGTAGCTTCCTTTACCGTTATCGATTCTTACTTCAAGAAGATTGATATAAATGAGTTCAAACGAAAGGTTGGGATTTCCTATAAACTGTGCAATTCTGATAGTCTGGTCAAAAAGATCATATCTGCAGCCATTTTTTGGCGACTTCCTTTTAGAAATAACTTTCCCGTCAGTACTTCTTTTTTCTATGTACTTACAAAGAACTATCGGATAAACAACTTTTATCCTATACTCACAAAGAAGATCTTTTAGTTTATCTTTCATCGATGAAAACTGCCCAAGCTGCACTTCTATGAGAACTCCTTTACGGTATATATCCGCAAAGTATCCTTTTACCGGAAATTCAAGTATATCCCCCGGAGTATAGCAGTATCTTATGATTTCCCTGTGAAGAGTGCTCTCATTAAGCATTCCAACTTTCTGCACCTTAATAGCCGCCTTTCTACCTTTCTTAAGAAAATACATTTCATCATAAACTTTTTTACATATATTGATTATATACTATAATTATACTTAGTTTTTTTACTCAGGAGGATATAAGATGATAATATTCCATATTATTGATAAAGCAGAGCTTGAAAATATCGAAGGTTCAAGATACTACAAGCCGGCTTCACTTGAAAATGAAGGATTTATTCACTGTTCCAGAATAAATCAGCTTGTAAGAGTTGCACAAAGCCATTATAAGCAAAGAAACGGAATTTTCATAATGGCGATTGAAAGTACAAAAGCTGGCAGTCCTGTTGTCTTCGAAGATCTTTACAATCTGAATGAAAAGTATCCTCATATATACGGACCGATTGAAATGACTGCAGTAAAAAACATATATCCCATGGAAGAAACCGCTGATGGCTTTCTTCTCCCAGAAAAAGCAGTTATTGAATGCTCTAAAAAAATCTTTACTTCAGAAGGCTTCCAAAGTCTTATAACAAGGGCGGTGCCCGGAGATACACTCCATATCAGTAACTTCATATCTGACTTATTAATTGAAAGACCTCTTGAAAAAGATCTGCACTTTAGCGAAGAAGATATTCTAAATATTAATAACAGTGCAGAAAGCATTTTATTGCTTTCACGCAAGGACGGCCGGCTTGATGGTCTGCTTTATGTCAAGCGTAAAAATAAAAAAGAAGTATACATCCGGGCCTTGTACCGTACTGACTTTTCAGGTGAGTCTATGATCGCTTACCTTAAAGATTTCGAAACTCAGAACGGATGCTTTGATGATGAAGATCTTACATTTTATACTTCAGACAGCTTCATAAAATCTTTGTGTGTAAAACATGGTCTTAAGACCGCTAAACCAAACACACCTTTTTCCGATTATATGCCACATAAGGAGGATGAAAAATAATGTTCCGTGTTGATGCACATTTTGACCTTTTATGCTTTGTTTATGAAAAAAGAGCCCAGGGAGAAACCAGAGTAATTGAGAAGTATTTTTATGAAGACTGGAAAAAAAACAACTTCAATATTATAGTTTCCTCAATCTTCATAGACTCTATTTTTATACCGGAGATGGCATTAAGAAATGCATTGGATCAGATTTCATGTTTATATGAGGAAATAGCTGAAACTCCCGAAAAAATCATGCTGTGTAAAAATTACATCGATATCGAAAAGGCAGAAAAGGAAAATAAGATAGGAATTCTCATGTCTCTGGAAGGAAGTGAGCCTATTGGAAACGATCCTTTTCTTCTCAGAACTTTTTATGAGCTTGGAGTACGGTTCATCGGACTGGCATGGAACAGAAGAACCTACTGTACAGACGGTATTCCTGTATGCAAAGATGTAAGAAAACAGTACGGCTTGACTGATCTTGGCATAGATGTTCTTGCTAAAGCCAAAGAACTAGGAATGATAGTAGACGTAAGCCATCTTACCGACCAAGGTTTTGAGGACGTAATGACATTTTACGATATGCCGGTTATCGCTTCACACTCAAACTGCCGGTCTCTGACTGGTCATTTGCGTAATCTTACGGACGAACAGATGAAAAAAATTGCACAGCGCGGCGGAGTTGTCGGAATCAACTCTTTCAGCCTTTTCCTTAATACGGAACCGCTTAAAGCATGTATATCGGATATGGCAGAGCATATGAACCATATGCGTAACATTATGGGAACGGACCATATAGGTTTAGGTTTTGATTTCTGTTCCCATATAAGAAGCAGCCTGTATAAAAGTGAAGAAAAGGACAAATTTGATGCCATGAACGGCTACAATGAATTTTTTATTTTAGATAGAGAACTTTCAAAAAAAGGATTCTCACAAGATGAGCGGGAAAAGATATATTCAAAAAATTTTCTTCGCCTGTATAATCAAATTCTGAAATGAAAACAGTAATTTAACATACTGTATCTTGAAAATTTAATAAAATCAGCATTACCAACAAAAACAGAGATTTTTCTATTTATTTTGCTTTGTATGGTTTTATTGTTTATCAGAGTCTTTTTCTTCTGTTAATATTTTTGATGTATAATTTTCGTGAGAGATGATTCATATTTTCCTTTTGCTTTTTTATTCTCGTTCAGACCAACATTATTTGATACACAGAAGTGTTATTTTGTATAAATCGTGAAGAAAATAACTATTTTAATGTGAAATTATTCATATAAGGAGGGACCATTGTGGACTTTAATCTTACCAAAGAACAGCTGATGGTTAAAAAGATGATACGAGCTTTCACAGAAAACGAAGTAAAACCTTTGGCTGCCGAAATTGATGAAACAGAGAGATTTCCGCAGGAAACAGTGGATAAAATGAGGAGATACGGACTTTTAGGTATGTGCATGCCAAAAAATTACGGAGGAGCAGGCGCCGATGAATTAAGCTACGCGATATGTGTTGAAGAGCTTTCACGTTACTGCGCCACTACCAGTGTAATATTTTCAGCTCATAACTCCTTATGTTGCTGGCCGATTATGAAATTTGGAACCGAAGAACAGAAACAGAAGTATCTTGTTCCGCTTGCAAAGGGAGAAAAACTGGGAGCCTTTGCTTTAACAGAACCAAACGCAGGAACGGATGCATCTTCTCAGGCTACATCAGCAGTTAAAGATGGCGATTACTATATCATAAACGGATCAAAGATATTTATCACAAACGGTGGAAAAGCTGATATATTTGTAATATTTGTCATGACTGACAAATCGCTTGGCACAAAAGGAATATCTTCATTTATTGTAGAACGCAACACACCCGGTTTTTCTATAGGAAAAATTGAGAAAAAGATGGGTATAAGAGGTTCCTCAACCGCTGAACTCGTTTTCCAGAATATGAGAGTCCACAAGGATAATATGCTTGGAAAAGACGGAAAGGGCTTTTCAATTGCCATGCAGACTCTTGACGGCGGAAGAATAGGCATTGCATCTCAGGCTCTGGGAATTGCGCAGGGTGCTTTGGATGAAACTATAAAATACATAATGCAGAGAGAACAGTTTGGTAAATCTCTAAGTAAGTTCCAGGCCATTCAGTTTGATATAGCAGACATGGTAACCCGTGTAGATGCGGCAAGATTTCTTGTATACAGGGCAGCATGCGCCAAACAGGAAGGAAAACCTTATTCTGTACTGGCCGCACAAGCAAAGCTATTTGCTGCAGAAACAGCTATGTACGTCACCACAAAAGCTGTTCAGCTCCATGGAGGCTATGGCTACACCAAGGACTACCCTGTTGAACGCATGATGAGAGATGCCAAGATTACCGAAATTTACGAAGGAACTTCCGAAGTACAGAGAATGGTAATAGCCGGAAATACCCTTAAATAATTTGATACGGGAGGTTTATAAATGAAAATAATAGTCTGTATAAAACAGGTTCCAGATACCACGGAAGTACGTATAGATCCGGTTAAAGGTACATTGATAAGAGACGGAGTGCCCAGTATTCTTAACCCGGACGATAACAGCGCCTTGGAAGAAGCTTTGAGAATAAAAGAAACTCTTGGGCAAGGTACAACGGTAACAGTAATAACCATGGGACCGCCACAGGCTGAAGAAATTTTGAGACAAGCCATGGCTATGGGAGCAGACAGCGCATATCTGTTAAGCGATAGAGCATTTGCAGGTTCTGATACATGGGCTACTTCAAACGCTATTGCGGCAGCTATAAAATCTATTGACAACTTTGATATAGTTTTCTGCGGAAGGCAGGCAATTGATGGCGATACAGCACAGGTAGGACCTCAGATAGCCCAGAGACTTGGTATAGCACAGGTAACATATGTACAGTCTTTAAGGATTGAAGGAAACTCAATCATTGTTGACAGAGCACTTGAAGATGGTTACGAGACCATACAAGTCAATACTCCGGTTCTTCTAACTGCTATCAAAGAGCTCAACACTCCAAGATATATGAGCATAAATGGAATATTTGACGCTTTTAGAGAAAAAGAAATTAAAGTCCTGGGTATAAAAGATATAGGACTTGACCCGGCATTAACCGGATTAACCGGTTCACCTACTCAAGTAAGAAAGTCCTTCACCCCCGAACCCAAGGGTAAGGGAGAAATGCTAACCGGTTCTGTGAAAGAAATGTCCGACCAGCTCGTTATAAAACTTAAACAGAAACATCTAATATAAGGAGGCCCGAAAAATGGAAAGAACACCTGAATATCTGGCTCAATATAAAAATGTCTGGGTATTTGCTGAACAAAGAAACGGAAAGCTTATGCCCGTTGTCATAGAACTCATGGGTGAAGGAAAAAAGATTGCGTCACAGATAGGTACCGAACTTTGCGCTGTACTCCTCGGATCAGACGTAAAAAAATTAGCGGATGAACTTATAAGCTATGGCGCAGATAAGGTATATCTATGTGAAAGCGAACTTTTAAAGAACTATACCACCGACGGATACTACAAAACCATTTCAGAACTTATAAATGAATACAAGCCAGAAGTATTTCTCATAGGCGCTACCCATATAGGAAGAGATCTTGCTCCCAGAATATCTGCAACTGTTGATACCGGACTTACGGCAGACTGTACAAAGCTTGAGGTAGATCCCGAGGATAAGAAACTTCTTCAGACCAGACCGGCTTTTGGTGGAAATATCATGGCCACTATAGTCTGTCCAAAACACAGACCACAAATGTCGACAGTAAGACCCGGCGTAATGAAAAAAGCTGAAAAAGATCCTTCAAGAACCGGAAAAATAATAACTGTAAGTCCGAAATTAAGCCCACAGGATATAAGAACCAAGGTTTTAAATGTCGTTAAGATGGTTAAAACAAATGTTGATATACAACAGGCAGAAATTATAGTTGCCGGAGGTAGAGGTCTTGGCAAAAAAGAAGGCTTTGAACTTATTGAAAAGCTTGCCGAAAAATTAGGCGGAGTGGTCGGGGCATCCAGAGCAGTAGTAGACAGCCAGTGGATAACTCAGGATCATCAGGTTGGACAGACAGGCAAAACCGTAAGGCCCAAAGTCTATATAGCCTGCGGAATATCCGGTGCCATCCAGCATCTTGCCGGAATGCAGGATTCAGAATGTATTATAGCTATAAACAAAGATCCGCAGGCAAATATCTTTAAGATCGCTGATTATGGTATTGTAGGAGACCTTTATGAAGTAATTCCACAGATAATCAAATCTCTTGATAATGTAGACGAACTAAGCAAATCAGTTTAGGGGGGATAGTATGAAGTATTCAGAAATTCCAAACGGATACATCTTTGAAGCAAAAAAAGTAAT
>Ga0116186_1001131_pt1 | contig 28332 bp, 30 predicted proteins | sample AD_JPNNA4_MetaG_FD_89806 | JGI IMG/M metagenome (GOLD analysis project Ga0116186, IMG submission 89806) | Active sludge microbial communities of municipal wastewater-treating anaerobic digesters from Japan - AD_JPNNA4_MetaG | ecosystem: Engineered > Bioreactor > Anaerobic > Digestate | place...
AGTGTATGAGGATTTCAAGTTTTTTGTAAGCAAATATCCTGGCAAACAGTTGGATGAAGTTGTTACTTTAATGGTTCGGGGCGGTGAAGTATAGTGGCAACGAAGAAGGCTAAAGAATATGCGAAAAAACTAAAGAAGTCCCGTCAAGAATCGCAAAAAATGAAGGATTATTTTGGGTTAATGCCTTTATCAGTTTTAAGGGGAATACCTAAAAGTTTTTTCCATGACAAATTATTTTATTTCCAAAACAACGGGCAAAATAGTAATTTATCGGCACAAGAAAAAAGGGTAGATGAACTATCATCTATAGGACTTACAAAAAAAGAAATTATTTCTCTTCGGACTACAAAGCTCGGGTGTGGACGGGGGAAACCGGGACTTTCAATAATGCCACCGAATATAGTAGAATTTTTTATAAAATATTATTGCCACCCCGGAGGACTTTACTTTGACCCATTCGCTGGGCAGGGTATTCAGATGCAGGTTGCTAAAATTTTGGGCGTTGATTATATCGGATATGATATTTCTAAAAAATTTATGGCGTTTAATAATTCCGTCAAAGAAAAAATAAATGATGGTAAAACAAAGATAGAACTTTTCAACCGAGATAGTCGGAAGATACACTTACCGGAAAACTCCGTTGATTTTTGTTTCACCTCTCCTCCGTATTGGAATATTGAAGACTACGGGGACGAACCGGAGCAATTGGGCAAAAACACTTACGACGGTTTCCTTGCTGGAATGGGGCAGATCGCAAAAGAATTATATCGGGTATTCAAACCGGGGTGTTATTGCGTTATAAATGTTAATGATTTTAGAATGAACGGGAAATTTTATAACTATCATGGGGACACAATAGAACTTTTCACACGGGCAGGATGGGAACATCACGATATTTGGATTTTAGAAACAGGGATAGCCGGACTGCCTAGAATTTTTGCAAGAGACTTTAATAATAAAAAAATATCTCCAAAAATTCACGAATATGCACTTGTTTTCAAAAAATAGGAGCCATTATGGACACAATGGGGAAACATATTTTACTCGATTGCTGGGGAGTCCCGCAGGAAATTATCAAAGATAACAGCAGGATAAAACAGATCCTTTGTCGGTGTGTGGAACTTTCTGGTGCGTCTTTATTGCAAACTGCGGAGCATGTTTTCCAACCGCAGGGCTACTCCCTACTCCTGCTTATCTCTGAATCTCATTTTTCGATTCACACCTTCCCCGAAGCAGGATATTGTTCTTTGGACTTTTACACCTACGGAAAGCGGGACTGCGAAAAGGCTATGAACTATTTACTCGGAGAATTAAAGCCTGCCGATTATAAATATTCCGTTATTGAACGGGGCAAAAGAGGAGAAATCAAGTGAAATACTCCGCCGATATGCCGGATAAAATAAGGAAAGCGATGGCGGTTTACGGCTTTAAAATTATGGTATGCCAAAAACTGGGCATAAGTTTTGACACACTGAACCAATGGGAGAAAGGAAATATTCCGCAGTCCTTTTTAGACGGATACCCTCAAGAACAATGGGTAAAACTCAAAACCGAAATTTCCGAAGCGATACAAAAAGGCGAAGAGGAGTTCCTTTCACGGGTTGAAACAAAATGCTTTAACGATATTTTGCAGGACTCCTCATGGCAGTCCAAAGCCTGGATATTGGAGCGACGCCTACCCGACTCCTACACCAAGAGGGAAAAAATTGACCTTAATAATAAACACTCCGGTAAAGTAAATTATGATTTCAGGGGTTTAACTTTGGATGAACTACGCCAAATTGCCAAATATTCTAAAGAAGAAACCGCCGATTAAATATAGACTTCCTGCAGGCGAGCTCAAAAACTTGGGCATTCAGGCACGGAATGAACTTTGCCGGCTATCGTTTTTCGATTATTGCCAAGTGGTTCACCGGGGGATGTGGATTCCTGCCCCCCACCTACGGTTAATCTGTGATAAACTCCAACGCCTGATTGACACCCCGAACGGGCGGTTAATGATCTTTATGCCACCAAGACACGGGAAATCAATGACGGTAACGGAAACTTTCCCCTCGTGGTTTCTGGGGCGGAATCCCGGAAAGCGGGTGATTGTGTCCTCCTACTCTGGCAGTTTGGCGGAGCGGTTCGGCAGGTTCAACCGGCGGAAGGTGGAGGAGTGGGGACAAGAGATCTTCGGAATAAAAGTTTCCACGGAAAAAGCCACGCAGTCAAATTGGGAAATTGAAGGGACTGCGGGCGGGATGCTCTCTCTTGGAATCGGAGCAGGAATCACGGGTTCTGGAAGCGACCTTTTATTAATAGATGACCCCGTAAAGAATTCACAAGAAGCGGAATCGGTAACATATCGGGAACGAGTCTGGGATGAATGGCAGTCAACCCTACGGACACGATTACACCCCGGGGCGTCGGTGATTGTAATTTTAACCCGCTGGCATGAGGACGACCTGGCTGGCAGGCTCCTGAACCCTGAATTTGGCAAGCCGGATAAATGGGATATAATCTCACTTCCGGCAGAATGCGAATCCAAAGAAGATCCTTTGGGTAGGGCTATAGGAGATCCTTTGTGGGGCAGTTTTGGATTTGACCATGCCTGGATGGACTCCACAAAAAATGCAGTCGGCAGCCGTGTTTGGGCGTCGCTTTATCAACAGAGACCTTCCCCGGCATCCGGGAATATTTTTAACCGCTCCTGGTGGCGGTTTTATGATTCGGTTCCTCCTGTGTTTGAGGAGATAATTCAGTCTTGGGATTGTGCTTTTAAAGGCACTGACCATTCTGATTTTGTCGTTGGGCAGGTCTGGGGGCGAACTAAGGCTGATAAATACCTCCTTGACCAGGTGCGAGGTAGAATGAATTTCCCGGAGACCCTGCAGGCAATTCGTTCCTTATCGGAAAAATGGAGCAAGTCCTATACGAAACTCATTGAAGACAAGGCGAACGGTTCTGCAGTGATTGACACCCTGCGAAGGGAAATATCTGGGTTAATCCCGGTTAATCCCGAAGGCGGGAAGGAAGCAAGGGCGAATGCCATAGTATCCCAGATTGAAAGTGGAAACGTTTACCTCCCTTCTGTGGCAGTGGCTCCCTGGATACGGGACTTTATCGAGGAGTGTTCATCATTTCCGAATAGTGTTAATGACGACCAAGTTGACGCCATGACGCAAGCACTTTTCCGCCTACAAAACAAAAAAGATGTTGGAATAAGATTTCTTTAAATTTAAAATATTAAGCAAAGTGAAGATATGTTTAAAAAACAAATTCAAAAAATACAGCAAAAGACAAGGGAACTTATCTTTTCCTTGCTTAAATCGTGGTTTCCCATTATCCCTTCTTACGAGGCAGGCGTGGAAAAGGCACAACCGTTTTCTTATTACAACGCTTCGGAAGAGGGATATAAACAGGGAATCTGGGTTTATCGATGTATAAAAGAGATTGCAAATAGGGTATCTTCTGTTAAGTGGTATGTAGCCAAGAAAAATACCGAGGGTTCAATCGAGGAACTTCCGAACCACCCCCTGAATAATTTGATTCAAACCCCCAACCCTTATTTTTCTTTTAATGATTTTTTGGAACAGTTTGTAACTTATTTATATATAAGCGGAAATGCCTATCTTGACATATCTGAAAAACAAGGTGGGCGGGTATCACAGATTTTTTTCCTGCGTTCAGACCGGATTAAAATAGTCCCAGACCCTAAAGAACTTGTCAAGGAATATCACTTCGTGGTTGACGGTGCGACTACCGTTATTCCCAAAGAGGATATTTTTCATTTTAAATTCATCGACCCCACTAACGATTTTTACGGCTTATCCCCCGTTTATGTAGCAGGAAAAATTATTGACACTGAAAACATTTTTGTTTCTTGGAATAAAAATATGTTTCGAAATTCGGCAAGACCGGGTGGGGTGTTGGAGTCTAAAGATTTGTTAAATGACTCCCAGTTTGACCGGCTGAAAGCACAGGTACAGACCTGGCAGGGGAGCGATAACGCCGGAAAGCCGATCATCCTTGAAGGTGGGTTAACCTGGAAAACCATGTCAATGACCCCTTTAGAGGCGGATTTTAAAGAAACCAAAAGATTGAATCGTGAAGAGATTTGCGGTGTCTTCGGTGTCCCTCCTGTAATCGTCGGAATCCTTGACCACGCCACATATAGCAACTATCGAGAAGCCGAACTCATAATGTGGAATCAGACGGTGATTCCCGTGTTGGAAAAGTTCGTCGGTGGTTTCAATAAGTCTGTTTCCGCCACTTATGGCGATGGCGTGTTTTTGGCTTACGATTTGGGAAACGTTCAGGCGATGAGGCAAAATGAAGAAAGTCTGATGAAAAGGGCAAAAGATGGTTGGACTGCTGGGATTTTGACGAAGAACGAAAGTAGGGAACTCCTGGGATATGAGGCTGTCCCGGATGGCGATGTTTACGCCATGCCTGGAACTTTATCTATCATGGGGCAAGGCGGAATGGTTGCTCCCCCCGGTGGAGTCAATCCCGAAGGTGATAATCCCCCGACAGAAGAGGGGAAAGCGTCGGATATAAATTCCGTTCGGGTCGTTGATACCTCTGCAAACGCTTCCCGACTTTACTTTTCGACCCTGGAAAAAAAAAGAAAAGAATTGGAAGAAGTTCACTCAAAAAAAGTTATAAAAATATTAAATTCTGTATATAAAGAAATTTCAAAGGAAATCAAAAAAGCAGAACGCAACGAGGTTGACGCTATTTTGACTTCTGCCGGAATCGCCCATAAGGACAAAATCCAAAAGTTTTATGAAAGTTTATATACTGAAGGAATAAAGACTTTTGGCGAATGGGGACTGGAAAATCTAAAACAGTCTCTCCCCGGTGCAAAGTCCAGAATATGGACGATGCGGCAGAAGGACAGTTATGAGATTTTGCAACTCCCATTAAGTTTTGAGTCGCTGGTTTTTAATCCGGGAGACCCCATCGTTGACGCCTGGGTGAGGGAAATAAATGGCGAGAGGGCTATAAAAGTCTCTGAAAACACCATTAAGACGATAAAAGATATTGTAAATAATGGGTTTTTGAACGGAGATACAATGCGGGAGATTGCCGATAAGATTATGGCTTACGACGAATCTTTTTCAGTCCTTCGGGCAGATATGATAGCGGCTACGGAGATTGTAAATATCAGCAATGCAGGGAGTTATTTTTCAGCAGTTCAGACCGGATTATCCGGGTTAAAAAAGGTCTGGCTTGCCACCAGTGATGATAGAACACGGGAGACCCATCGGGAGGCAAACGGTCAAAAACAAAATTTAACTGACCCGTTTAAACTCCCCGGCGGAGAGTTAATGTTTCCGGGCGACCCCACAAGAGGAGCGTCCACAGACGAATTAGTCCGTTGCCGTTGCACTCTTGTTTACGATACCACCGGGGCAGGTGGACTTGTGGAGGGAATTTATCAATGAAAAGTAACAAATTTAATAATAAATCAATTCAGAACAAAAGTTTTAAACTGAACCTTAAAGAACTTAACCTTGAAAAAAATGAGGTTCTTTGGTATCCCTCCGTATTTAATAATTTGGATGATGGCGGAGATATTATCGTCAAAGGTGCTTTTGCAAAGACAATCCGGGAAAACTTTGACAGAATGAAAGTCTTTTTTTGGCATGGGCAAGACCGCCACGAGGCTCCTATTGGCAAACCCCTTGAAATGGTGGAAGATGATTTTGGGCTTTTAGTCCGTGCTAAAATTAGCGATACGGAACGCGGGCGGGAAGTCCTCCAACTACTCAAAGACGGGGTAATCACCGAGGGTAGTATCGGTTATCAGATTGTAAAAGACGAATGGACTAAAGACGGACACATAATCCGGGAGGTAAAACTGATGGAGGTGTCATTTGTCCCCTGGGGGATGAACAGTGCCACAAAGGTTTTAGCCGTCAAGGGAAAAAACGCAGAAGGCAAGGATAATTCTGAACCTCTGGAAGAAAAACAACCCCAAACATGGGGAGAAATTTATCAGATACGAAACCTGCTTGAATCTTATGGTTTAATGATTTCCTCTTTGCGTGAATCCATAGATGAAATCGTATGGAACTGGGGAGAACCTATCCCCGAAGATGAAGGTAAAGCCCTATTACAGCAAAATATAAATCAGTTTGCCTCCGCCATGATGGGGTGGGTGGAAGAGATGTATTCTGCGGGGCTGTTGAAAAACGACCCGTTTATTATAAAAATCAAAGAATCTATGCCGGATTTCAAACAAAAATTGATAGAATCACTTTCTGACGAAGAGCCGGAGACCGCCAAAACGGATATTTCCACTCCTGAGACCAAAGCCGATTCTGTAAGCGACGTTAAAGAGCCGGAAAGCGAATCGTTTCCCACTCTTGCTAAAGACGACGCAGGAAAAATCGAGATGGAACTTTTGGGAGCAAAACTCCAAAACTCCATAACCGAGATGACCAACCGACTTAACAGAATAAGCGAAAAATTAAAATAATTAGGAGCGTGAAATATGCCAGAACTTAATGAACTTTTAACCCAGATGAATACTGCTTATGGGAAGGTAAACGACACCCTTTCCAAGTTTCAATCCCGACTGGACGACCTTTCTGCGGAGAGAAAAGCAGGAGGGGAAGACCCCGTAACCAAAGAATCCCTCAAAAAAATGGAAACCGCACTGGACGGGTATGAAGCGAAAGCCCAAGAACTCCGCCTGCAGGTTGAAGAGGAGCGGAAGAAAAGTGCTGAACTCGAAGCCAAATTCGAAGCACTGGAAAAAGCCTATGGCGGTGGAGGTAAAGCCCGTTTTGGAACCGATGGAGCGGAAGAAAAATTCGACTTCGGTAAAGCAATCCGAGGAATAGCCACTGGATATTGGGAGCCTGGCAGAACTGCGGAGCAAAAAGCCCTTCGCAAGGCTTACATGAAATCGGACAGATTCGAATTCAGCGAAAAAGCACTGATTGACGATTCTTCCTCCGGCGGGCAATATCTGATTCCTGATGTTTTCGCTGGCGATATGATTATCAAGCCCTTACAAGCGGCTCAGGTTTTCTCCCGCCTTCCTGGTGTAACCAGACTGGATAATCAGCCTTCCGGGTCGGTTCTTATCCCTCGTATCACTGCCGGCTCGACTTTTAGCATGGTTGGATTCACCGAATCGCACGGTAGAACCGTAAATGCTTCTTCTCCCACGATTGACCGGGTAACTGTATCGGAAAAAATAGGCCAGATTGTATGTCCCGTTGGAAACGAAATCATTGACCGAGGGCAAGCCGGAATTCTGCAAATTGTCCAAGACCAGATTGTCCGGGACGGTGCTTTGGGATTTGAATACGAATATCTTTTTGGTGTGGGAACTACCACCCATATTTCCGGTATTGTAAATTCCGCTACGGAAGTCGCTATGGGGACAGATGGAGCAAAATTTACCGCAAGCAATAATGTCAATAAACTTTTTGAGGTGGAAGAAACCCTTCAAACCGCTAATTCCACGATTACCGGTTGGCTGATGAATCCCAGAGCCTTGAGTAACCTCCGTAGAGTCCAAACCGACGACGGGTATTACCTGCTTACCCCGGTTAACAATATGGGATATCCTCCGAATCTCCTCGGATACCCCTATTTTGTAACCACGACAATCCCCAACACTCTGACCAAAGGGGCAAAATCGGATTGCACTACGATTTTCGCCGGCAATTGGAATGATCTGATTATCGTAACTTGGGCAGGCGTTGTAGTCGAAGCCTCCAGAACTGCTTCTTACACCGCTTCTGGTTCCCTGGTTTCTGCATTTGAGCGGAGAGAAACGGTTATCAGGCTGAATATCGTTTCGAACATTGCCCTCAAACACGACGCTTCCTTTGTCAAATTGACCGGTATCCGAGACGAGAACGCCACCGAACCGAATCCTTAATGAATTAAAATATTTTTAACTGTAAATCCCCAACTAATCCCCCTATGATATAGCAGCCGCAGGGGAGTTTGTCATTTCTCCCCTGCATTTTTCCCCTTATTTTTCTATCACCAAAAAGGCGGTGAAAATATGTCAATAAAAACCAAAACATATAAAATAACAAATCAGGACGTTGTTTCTGAAGGGTGCGGTTGCCTCCCCGGTTCCGGGTTGACTCAGAGGGGATGTCCCATACCTCTCCCCGATGATCATCTTGACGTCCCCCGTAAGGTAACTTTTAAGGCAAGTGCAAACTTTAATCTTTGTATGCCAGACGCTGATTCGAGTCAGGACATAACCATGCTATCCGACCAAAAGCATGAATTTGAGGTGAACCCCGACGAATATCCCCAGTTTTTCGCCGTCCCCTCTACTGATGATACTACTGTAACCGTTCAAATACTCGAAGAGGGGTGTTAAGAGATGACCTTTACCCCGTTGTTTGCGACCACCTCCGAGGTTGCCCTGTTTTGCAAATACGACACGGGCAAACAGCATAATCTCCCTGTGGATGAGTTTTCGACGATGAGAGATATTATACACGAGGCAGCGGAGTCAGAAATCAAAAATTTCCTTAACTGGCAGGATATGGATTCGACTAACCTTTCTGCCGATACCACTGGTATGGCGTCGGTTTGCAAGATGGCGACAATACAGATGGTCTCAAATTATTTTCTCAACCAGCGACAGCAACAAATGGGCAGAGTGATTGACATGGGAGACCGGGTTGTAAAGTTGCCGGAGATTATAATTTTGCCTGACGATATAAAACGCAAATTACAGCCATATAGGATTCACTGTTTTGGAATTGTGGATAGAACCGACGAAGAGGAAGAGGATGAATAACAACAGTGTAATTACAAGGAGGGGATTCGTTTGCCTGCAGAAATAAAGGTTATAACCGTCGGATTTAAGGAACTCACAAAGGGCATGACGGACAAAATCCCCGATACGATAAACGACACCCTCAAGGTAATGAGTCTGGACGTCGAGAGTAAAGCAAAAAGCAAGTGCCATATCTCTCACGGATGGCAAACCAAAGGAGCGACGATAGGCAAAAGTGGAAAAAAGATATTCCCCAAGAGCAGGGGCGGTCGTTTGCGAATGTCCCTATCGAGGGGCGGAGCCGATAATATTTATCAGCACGATAAGAGCCAATATCAAATTACCTATGGTTCAAAAGTAAAATATGCCTTCGCAAATGTAGGAGATACCGACCCCTTTGTGATTCGTCCCAAACGCAAAAAGTTTTTATATTTTGCTGTGTCCTCCACGCAGGCTGTATTCCGCAAATGGGTTATACACCCTGGCGGGAAAGCCTTAACGGGCAAAGGAGATAAGGGACTGCTTACATGGGTTGCGGAGGAGACTACTGCAGACGTGCAAAAATATTTTAATAATGTCGCAAAAATGAAGGGGATAGTGTAATGGGTTGTCAACACCCAACTTTAGAACAAATAAAAATGGCAAAAAATAGAAAAGAATATTATAATACTGTTTACGTAGAAATAGAATCTAATATTTTCAATTTCTTTGAAAAAATATTTTATCTATTATGTTTGCCATTTTTAAAAGATAATGTTTCTAAAAAATATCATATCCCCAATGGCGGGATAAATTCGGAATATGTAAATAATTATATGATACAAAATAAAGGAATGTAAATATGTCAACAATATCCGGCTATGGTAATTATATCCGCAACCTCACGGAGAGAGTCGTTGATATGCTCAACGAAATTTCTGAGTTTACCTGTAACCGGGAATATTCAATTTTTCCAGGGCAAATGGGAGAGGAAGACGCGGAAGAAACGACTCACCCGAAAATCACTGTAGGGGCAAAAACGATAAACAATTTATTTCCACCTGAAATTTTTGTTGTTTTGGAAGATGACTCGATAGAACCTGCCTGTTCCTGGACGGACGACCATACGATAACTTTTACTCTTGCGATTGTAACCGACGGGGCTTCCCCGCAAAATGCCTTCTGGGACGGGGTGGAGTTAGCTGGAAAAGTTTATGATAAATTCAAAGAGGACAGAACTATTATGGAATCATGTGCCGATTCATCAATTAAAACAATCACATATAAAGATTCCAGATTCGAGGCGGGCGGAAGCCTAAATGTGGCGACGCTTTCTCTGGTTTGCAGAAAAATGAGACTTGAAACCTCTTAAAATATATTGACTTTGATAATAATTAATTTAACATAAAACTTTGAATTGGAGTGTGTAAAATATGAGTGGTGCAAGAACCCGATATTTAGGAGTGGCGGAGGAATCGACCTACGGCACTAAGATTACAGCCGATGACTCTTTTACTTATTTTGATTTTGCCGAATGTGGTTTGGATTCCCCGTCTGAGGTTGCTCTGAAATATGAGGGCGCCTGCAATAGGGCAATTGTAAAAACCGCTCAAGCACAGTATATCCCGCAGGGCGATATTTCAACGGTTTTGGATGGTCAGGTGTCCCCCTGGTTTTGGAAATGGGTTCTTGGGAGTTATTTTCGCCAAGAACAGATAAACGGAGGGGACGAGGTTTATCGGCACACGATAAGACCTGCTGACACCCTTCCTTCCTTTACCGCTCGAATCGGCAAGGATACCCATCAACGGACTATTGACGGGTGTAAAATATTGAGTATGACCCTGGACGTGCCGAAGGGCGATTTTGCCACGCTATCCCTGACTCTTGCCGGGCAAAGCGAGACTAAAGATACTATTCAATCTTTGGATGATATAACGATTATCCGGGAGGGATATTTTACCTGGAGTCAATGCACTATTTCTGTTGACGGTTCCACCGCCGACGCTGAAAGCCTTAACCTGGAAATCAATAACAATATTTCTCCCGAAGACGGCATCCGCCTGGGTAGTCTTTACCCCCAATTCTTGGAGGCGGGATACCGGGGTATAACTGCAGGGGTGCAGATTTCCCATGTGGACGAAACCCACCTGACTAATTTCTGGGGCAATGCTTCTGCTCCTACTTCTGTTGACCCCTACGCGGTAATTATCACCCTCACGGGAGAGGAAATCAATGGAGATAATTTTGAGTTTGTGATTACCCTCCCGGCGATGTTTTATCAGCAGTTGGCAACCCCGGTAAGCAAGCGGGACAGAATTATAGAGGACGTGAAATTGGAAGCCCTTTATGATGAAACCTCTGGATATGATATAACCGTCCAGATTACCAATGACATTGATAACTACTCCGAGGAGGTAACTCTCCGGGATATAGCGGCAATATCGGCAACCTCAATCGTTGCCGTCGGATATAATGGGGTAATTTACACCTCCACTAACTCCGGTTCGACCTGGACAGCCCGGACAAGCGGAGTAACATCTCGGATTAATGCAGTGTCTATGGGTTCTGCTACTGTTGGCGTTGCTGTCGGAGATGACGGTGTAATCCTTACTACCGACGACGCAGGAGTAACCTGGACAGCCCGGACAAGTGGCGTAACTACTGACCTCTATGATGTCATAGCGATTAATGCGACGCTGGTTTATGCCGTCGGGGCAAGCGGCAAGATTTTAAAATCCACTGACCTTTCTACCTGGACGGCAAAAACCTCCGGTATTACCACCGCCTTATTCGGGATTGACGCTATCAGCGACGCTAAAATCGTCGCGGTCGGTGCAGGGGGAAAGATCCTTTCTTCTACCGACGGCACAACCTGGACTTCCCGGACTTCGGGCGTAACTTCTGATTTAATGGCGGTTTCTGGGGTTACGGACACTCTGGATTATTGGTTCGCTGTCGGAGAATCTGGTGTTTGCCTTGCCTCAGCCGATATGGCAACCTGGGCGGCTAAAACCACAGGGGAGACCTGCACTTTCCGAGGCGTGGACGTCTATTCCTCCACGTTGGCAATTCTCTCCGGGGACGCGAAAATCCTGAAAACCGTAAATAACGGGACTGCCTTCACCGACGAAACCCCTACGCTCACGAATTATGAGATGATGAGGGGTTGCGTTTTGGCTTCTGCTACTGTTGGATATGTCGCTTCCAACTTCGGGCAGGTATTTTATACTTCTGACGCCGGAGCGAACTGGACTGCAGTAGATATTCCGTAATTAATGCTTCTCTCTGCCCCTTCGGGGTATTTTCATTTTATTTTCTTCTTTTTTAGCCTTTCGTAGCGGGGAGGGAGCAATCTCTCCCCAACCTTTCCCCTGGGAGGCGGCTATGTCGTGGATACCGGCAAAATATAATCCTCAATGTCAACCTTCAGACATACGGATTGAGATGAAGAGTAATAAAAATCTTATAGAAATAAAGTATTTATGTAAGCGGTGCGGTAAGTATTTTCTTCGCAAAGACCTGGTGGAACATTTTGGCTATTTACCGCCGATAGAATTCGAGCAAGCGGGTAACCGGAATTATCCCCCCAATATGTTATATAAGTAAAATTATTAAAACCGAAAGGAAAAATATCATGGGAAAAATTTTGTCAAAATCCGATATTCTCAGACGTAAAACCGATGTCATAAAATTTGAAGTCCCGGTGTTCGCCGGGTATCTTTTGCTTCGTCCCCTTACCGATTACGAGAATTCAATCCTCTCCGAGATGTCAATGGCGGGGCTGAAGATTGACTTTGATGAACGGGTATCCCCTGGGAAGCGGTGGGAAGACGCTATACAGGAAAAAGTGATGTCCTCTATGGACAAGGATACCCTGTTGAATCTTGTCCGGGCGAATAAGCAAGCGTCATATAAAATTTGCTCCTGGTGTATTCTCGATGAACAGGGCAATCCCGTATTCACCGAGGAGGATATTCAGGAGTTTCCCGTCGGACTCCCCGAACAGATAGCGGAGAAAGTCCGGGAAATAAGCGGGCTGAAGGTATCTGAAGGAGAGATGAATTCTTTTCGTGGATAGTCCAGCAGGGCTGGAATTGTGGTTTTTACACCAGCAAGGATACAGGTTTACAGACAGTTTGCAGGATTTAACCGTCCTGCAAAAACTATTTATAGGTAAATCTTTAGAGCGAGACTACCGGGAACAGAACAAACAAATGCAGATGTCGGGCGGAAGTGGACACGGAGGAAGCCGGAAGTCCAATATTGCCGCCCTGCGAAGTCAACTAAAAGCCGATATGAGGGAAAGAGAAAGAGGAGCAAAATAGCCGATGGCAAGCAGTCCGATTGCACAAGTTATAATCAAGGCGGTTGACCAGGCGTCTTCAACTTTGTCGCAAATAGCCAAAGCTGGGAAGGAAACTGCAGAAGCCGTAAAAACTGCTTTTGAATCTGTAACCAAAGCCGGGCAAGAAATGTCCGCCGTTGGTCTTGCAGGACTTGGAGCATTTGGCATGATTGCTAAAAGCGTAGAAGACTATAATGAGGCTGTTAGAAATACTCTTTCGATGACTGGAGCAGTTGGCGAAGAATATGACAAATTAGGCGTAGTGGCTGAAGACCTTGCACAAAAATTATCTGTTGATTTGGCAACGGATTCAAAACAGATTATGCAAAGTTTTTATTATGTCCTCTCTACTGGTGCGACTTTGGGAAGTGAAGGGTTTCAAAAACTTTCTGAAACGGCTATTAAATTTTCAAAGATTGCCAATAAGGATGTTTCTTGGGCAGTTGAAAATCTTGCAGATATAACTAAAATTTTTGGTAAAGAAACAAGCGAAGCCAATAGAACAGCAAATATTCTTTTCCGTTCTTCGCAACTTGGTAACACTGACTTGACCCAGTTGGCAGAAGCAATGAAAAAGGGTGGGACATCAGCTTCCTCAATGGGCGTTTCAATGGAAACTGCCTCGGCTATACTTACACAATTTGCCGAACGTGGCATTAAGGGATCGGAAGCAGGAGAAGGATTGAAACAGATTTTACTCCGCCTGGGAGCTCCTTCAAAAGAGGCTATGGAAGCTCTGGGTGAATTGGGCGTAACAGTCTATAAGGGCGGAGTTCGGATGAGAGATTCTGCTGAAATTTTAAAAGAATTTAAGAAGCAATTTAAGGGTTTGACGGTTGAAAAACAAAACCAAATGTTTGAAGATTTTGGACTTTCTCTCAAAGATTCTGCTGGAAAATCTCGTAAATTTAAAGATTTATATAATGAATTAATGACTAAAATACGGGATTCTAATGGAAATATTATGCCGGACGCACTTGTAAAAATGAATGAAATGGGAATCGCTACTACAAAATCCGCAGGAAAAATGCGTCCTATTATTGATGTTTTAAGGGACATACAAAAATCAACGGCTAAAATGTCCGAAGAACAAAAGAATGCAGTCTTAAAAGCCCTGGCGGGTGAAGAGGCTTATGGCAAACTCAATGCCTTACTTAGCACTAACATGGACACCACCCAAAAATGGGCGGAAGAACTCAAAACCACCAATGTCGTCAATGACGCTTTTGCAAAATATCTTGAAACTTTTACTGCACAATTTACAATTTTAAAGGCAAAATTTGAACCAGTTGTAAAAATAATCGGCGGGAAATTTTTAGAAAATATGTCAAAGGTCATAAAACAAATAACTCCTCTGGTGGATAGAATAAGAGAATGGGTTAAAGAACACCCCAAACTTACCGAACAAATTGTTCTGTTTTCAACGGCAGTTTTAACCTCTCTTGTCGGTTTGGGTAGTTTTTTGGTTATTATCGGTTCAATAGGGACTAAAATAGGTTCTCTTCTTGGTTTTTTATCTTCTCTTGTTGGCGGTTTGGGTGCAATCGGCTCATTTTTAGCCGCTAACCCCATAGCCCTATGGATAGCCGGAATTGTTACTGCACTGGGAACTCTTTATTTGGCATGGGTTCAAAACTGGGGCAATATACAAGGTATTGTGAATAAGTTTTTGCAAGAAACAGGGCTGGACAAATGGATAAACGGAATTGTTGAATCCTTTATGCATTTATATGATAATATCAGTCCTTATATAACTTTAATTCAGGAAGCATTGAGGAAGATTTTTTCAATAGCCGTCGGCGAAGGTTCCCTTGAAGAAAAAATGAACAAAATAAAGGGTGTTTTTGCCGGATTATTAAAAGACTTTCAGCCTGTCATTGATGGCATAACTGGGTTTGTGAATAAGGCTGTAGAGGAAATAATGAAACTCTACTATACTATTGAGCCTTATATCCTTATGATACCGGATGTTTTTAATAAGGTTTGGAGTGATATTACTACCGGATTTAATAATTTTGTCAACGAATATAAGCCTGCATGGGATGGGCTTTGGGAATATGCCTTAAAATTACTCACCGAACTTTGGGCTGAACTCCAACCGCTTATTACCGATATTCAGGCTTTTGTTCAGGAGGAATGGGCGAAGTTTAATACAGAAACACTCCCACAATTGCAGGTATTTTTTGACGCTGTAATCCAAGAATGGAACGCATTAAAGCCGATAATACTGCCTATTGTAAATTTATTGATGAGCGGGATTATGCTTGCAATAAAAACTTATTTAAGCCAAATTATTTCAGACTTAAAAGTTCTTTGGAGTGCGTTTAAAGTCGGTTGGGATATTTTTACTTGGGTGTTAAATAATTTGATTATACCTGGCATGACGGCCATAGCAATGAGCATAACCGAAATTATAAACAATATATCCGAATCATGGAAAACAGTAAAAGAACTGTGGAAAAAATACATAGCGGAACCCTGGGATTATTTTTTGAAACTGATAGTTTCTGTAACGCCGACTATTGTTTCTGCAGTCGCAAAATTGATGGAGTCGATTTGGAATAGTTTGAAAAAATATTACCTGCAAATGTCCACTTGGTTTAATTCGACTTTTGGCGAAATGCTGGGGACTTTGCAGGCTATTCAGCAAATGGCTTCCGGCGGGACTTCGTTTAATCTTACCACTTCTTCCGGGACAACTTCCGCCTCTGATACAACCTCTTCTTCTGGTTCTGCAAAACTTTCCCGATCTCTATCCTCCGCTTCCCGTTCTGCTTCTTCCTCTGCTTCCTCCGGTTCGAAAACCTTTATCGTCAACGGTAATATTTACGGCGGGGACGCTGGGCTTCGGGAACTGAACAGACTCCTCCGGCAGTATGGATTCGAGGAAGACGCAAGGGGGGTTATATAGATGGCTGATTTTAAAATTGAAGGGACGGATATTGCGGAGCCTAAAACCTTTGAGATAATCCCGGAAACAATCGGCAAGGAAGATAGGCTTGCAAATGGCAGGCTGGTTAAAGATGTTGTTGTCGTTAAAAATACTTTCGTTTTATCTTATCCTTTCCTCAAGTGGACAGACCTGGACAATATTTTGACTTTGCTTGATACCGATACTTTTGTAACGTTTACCTATCCCTACGATGGGACTTCCGCCACCGCCGAAGTTACCGCCAAAGATATACCCCAAAAATTATCCCACAAAGCGACTGCCTCCGGGGACTGGCTTTATCTCGATATTACCCTAACCCTACAGGAGCAATAATTTGATTACCAGAAGCGTTGCATACGCTAATAAAATAGACGCCGACGAACGCCGAACCCGTCCTCTGATTATTTGCGATTTCAACCCTGCGTTGGAAGTTTATCCTTTTGCCTCTGCGGTTGCAGATTCGGAATACGACGCCACCCACGACGGAGACAAGGCGGTAAACGGGCGGGTGCGCGTTACGGATTATACCTGCGACGGGCATACTCCGAATGAACTGGACGATGAGCATGAGGGATTTTGGAGTCTGGTTCAGTCGGATGTCAACGGCGACTTATCCGCTGATGTGGTTTTGACGATTACCTATGTGTCGGCAATCCAAAACGGGGCATATTTCGTAATTGGATACCCGGATAATTTTCCGGTTGATTTTAAAATTGAAATTTCAGAAGATAATATAACTTATACAACCGTAGTTAATATTACTGGTAATACACTGCCTATCTGGACTTATAGGGAATCAGAGCAGAGCGTAAAGTATATGAAAATTACTTTTACGAAGATTTCAAAGGCAAGTTCAGAACTCAAAGTGATTCAGGCGGGGGTAATAGCGACGGTTGTATTTGATTATTATGATATAAATTATATAAAATTATTAGAAGAGATGTCCGCAGTTGGAAATAATCCCCTGGGGACTGTCGCTTCAAACTCCTGCGAATTCGAACTGATTAACGAGGCTGATTTCCTGAATTCGCTTTACACCAGTTCGCCCTTTAATGTTTTATTTTCAAATAATTTCCGTTTTCGTCCATATATCGGACTGGAGACTTCCGCCGACGCCTATTATTTTATCCCTCTGGGAGTTTTTTGGGCAGATGGATACAACCTAAAAACAGACGAGATTTCAGCGGGATTCGTTGGATATGATAAAATTAAACAAATAAAGGATTTACCGCCGCCGATTTTGGCAGTGGTGCAAAATACTACGGTCGGAGAACTCCTTGAATATCTCTGGGACGGTCTGGGATATACCTCTTCGGATTACGATATATCCTCAGAGTTATATCGGACAGAAATTCCCTGGGGATTCTTTGCAGGGGAAGTGGGGAGCAATTTTTCAGGCGAAACCGTCGGAGAGGTTCTGCAAGTGCTTGCCGAAGCGGGAATATGTTATATTACTACCGATAGGACGGGCAAATTCAAGGCGGAAACCAATTTTTATAACGGTGTTACGGTGGATACCTTATCCGATACCGATTTTATTTTTACCGCCAAACAGATTCAAAACCCGATCAACTTTTTTCAGGCGGTGAAATGCCGATACCGTTTACCTATGCCATTTAAAGACGAGGAAATCGTATTCGAAACTAACGATTATGTGATTCCGAATGGGGGAGGAGAACCTCTTGAACTGGAATTTGGGGACGCTGTAGGGTTTGTAACCTCTGTTGACCTTCTGGAAGCAGTAAATTCTTACATCGGGTTGAAAGAAATTGGAGCAGTAAGAAGTCGCTTAACTTTTGGAAACTCAGGAGTGGAAGAAGCGGTAAACATCAGGATTTATGGAAAAACATTACAGTTTTACAACGCCTCATATTATCAAGAAAATGTTGACAACCCAAACAAAATTTTAAATATATCGAATTGGTTGATACAAAGCAAGGAACAGGCAATAAGTTATGTGGACTCTCTCCTCCAATATATCTCTGAGAAAAACGCAAACTATCAAATTGAAGAGCGTGGAGACCCCTGCAGGGTAATTGGTGATTGCGTTTATATTAATGACGGGACAAATTTGATATATAAAACAGTCCAAATAATCAAGCAAGAAATCAAATGGGAAGGAGTGTTATCGTCAATTCTTACGGTGCGGAAGGCAATAGCCGAACAGAAGTATTCCTGTTTTATTCCTGGTTTGGCGGTTCTGCAACCGATAACGAGTTATACGGTTTAAAAAAAATAACAATTGATATTGTAAATTGAAACCGGATATATAAGCCCTTATGGGGCTTTTTTTATTTGGTAAAATAACGGTAATTAGCAAAACAACTAAAATAAATTAGTAAGGATGTGAAGTTGAAAAATGCCAAGTCTTTATACGGATGATGGTGGACGCGTAACCCCGCAAGCGTACGCTACTGGGTTGACAAGTTTTGAAAAAGTAACTGCGACCGGCAATGCCATGAATGTCAATCTTGCAAGCGCTACAGCGGGCGTAAATGTGGAGGTGCAAGGCACGGTAGCCCATGATTCGGCTGATTCGGGCAAGCCGGTAAAAATGGGAGTCAAGGCAGTTGATCCATCTTCCATGCCTGCGGATGTGTCCGCGTTGGACAGAGCAGACGCCATTGGAGACCTCAAAGGCAGACTCATGACCACGATGGATGAAGTTTTTGGCACTCCTGCCGCTGCTGTAGTGGCTAAAGGCGTCCAAATTGCCCTTTCCGACGGAACAAATGCCAGGCTGATGAAGGGTGATTCCTCTGGAAACCTTTTTGCGACTGGTGAAATTGCCCACGACTCCGCTGATAGTGGTAATCCGCTCAAAATTGGCGGTAAAGGGGCGACCTCCCGTCCTTCTGCCGTTTCCAATGGCGACCGGGTAAACGCCTATTTCAATGAATATGGCGAACTCGGCGTAAATCAGGGCGGAAAACAAATTAACCTCCATACCTCCGGGGCTGAAACCTCAAGCGGAAACGGGACAGCAGTAACAGGGTTGGACGGATACGGTTATGCCGTTATCACTTTTGATCTTACGGTTGCAGCAGCGGTGGCTGGTGATACCTTTAATCTCTATATTGACACAAGCCATGATGGAGGCACGACCTGGACTAACGTCGTCCACTTTACCGAATGCGTCGGTGATGGCGGAGCGAAGCGGTTCGTTGCAACCGTCAACAGCAAGGGAGCAAACGGAACCGCCATAATTGACGGGACTTCCGACCTTACTACTGCCCCCGATATTCGGCATGTCTTGGGTAATGCCCTGCGTGCGCGGTGGGTTATCGTTGATGGAGGAGCTCATAGTCAATCATTTACCTTCTCCGTAACTGCTAATATGAAAAACTAATTGACTGCAAATTAATAATTAAAATAAAGGATTAATCTCTATGCCCTCTCCCGATTATTACAGTGATACCAACTCCCTCACCAATGCGGGAGCCGAATCAGGAGACCTTACCGGTTGGACTGCTTCGGGTATTACTGTGGTGTCGGGAGGGGCAACCGGAGATTATTCTTTCGACCTCTCCGAAACTGCTTCCATGTATCAAGATTTGGCTCCTGGCAGTGAAGTAGTGGCTCTTCAGGTTTCTGGGGCTTTTCTGCCGGAATACGAGATTGACCCAGACGACGACGTGCAAGCACAAATAAAAGTAGAAATAAACTATACTGATGGAACTACTGATTATTTCTATTTGCCTGCGAAACAGCAATACGGAATATAATAAAATATTAACAGAGGATATTTTAAATGGCAATTGCTTCTTGGTATGCCGGGACTCCTGGTAGTGTTGATATTATTTGGACTGATATTTTAGTCCAAAGGGAAATCAACGCAGATAAAACCGTATCCTCTGTTAGATTGACTATCGAGACCGACGCGGCAGATAATGATTTTTATTTTGATGACATTGCCGTAAATTATGGGGTTGCAATCAACCCAAAAGATATTACCTATGTTACACGGGATGACCACACCGATGTTTTGCCCGCGTCCGTCCAGCATATACTTTTAACCTCAACTTATCTGCACAAGGGACTTGCAAAAACCACCAGTGATGACCCTCTGGACGCAACTCCCGGAAATCGTCCTGCAGGAGAACTGGGCGAAATTGTCCGGTATTCGGGAGACGGCAGCCTCTATTATTGCACGGATGAGACGACTCCAGTTTGGGCAGTAGTCGGTGGTGGAGGAGGGACTGTAACCTCTGTTACTGGGACAACGCCGATAAATTCAAGCGGAGGGACAGACCCGGATATTTCTATCGATTCTGCTTCAACTTCACAGCCCGGAGTAGTGCAATTGTCTAATTCTTACGCGGGGACTTCGGAGGTTTTGGCTGTAACTGAATTAGCCTTATCTCAAGGACTTGCTTCCATTTCAACTCCCGACGAGAAAGTAAAATATGACGCAGGAGACTCCTCCGCTGGATACGTCGCTGATAAATTTGTTGCCGGGGACGGCATAAGTGTAGCGGAAGGCACAGGTGCAGATGAAAACAAACTAAAAATCACAAATACCGACAAGGGGAGCGATGTTGACCTTTCGGGACTTTGCCCTCTGACCCACAAAACTACCGAGGACGCCATCAACGGGCTGGTGAAGGTTGACGGTGCCGGTAATTACTCAGGTATAACCGATAATTCGGCAAATTGGAATTCGGCTTATGGATGGGGAGACCACGCCTCCGCCGGATATTTCGTTATCGCAGATAATGACGCCGGAGATATTCAAATTACAGACACAGGCGGGTTCTTCTCCTCAACAAACGTCGAAGGAGCCTTGCAAGAACTGGGAGATGGAATGACAGGTAATGCCCTGGAAATTGGTAAAACTCCCGATGAATCCCCCGATGGAAGCGAAACCGTTTTCACTGTCCCCGACGGCGAATATCAACAGAATACCCTCAGCGTATATCTCAATGGACAAAGACTAACCGCAGGCGGAACCGATTACTCCGAAACCTCCCCCGGTGATGGAACTTTTACTCTCACAACCGCTCCGCAAACCGGCGATATTATCCAGTGTGATTATCAACTATCCCCAGAAGTAGCCTTCGATTCCGTTATACCGTCAGGGGCTATGATTCCGTTTAGTTCTATCGCTACACGGGCAGGCTGGACATATAAACACGAAATTATTACTCCATCTTTTACCCTTCCAATGACTTCCCTTCCCGCAACCCGGAAACTTGGAGCAGTGGGGAAAATAGGCGAATACCTGTATTTTGGCATGGGGACTGCAGGCGGTTCTATCGTAAGCACAATCGCCAAATATGATATAGCCGCAGGAACCTGGTCAACGGTAACACCGGGAGGAGACGCCGTAACCGCCCGGACTGCCTGCGGTGGAGGAGTATATAACAACAAATTATATATATGCGGTGGAGATACCAACGGCTCCTGGACAGCATCTGCTAAACTTGATGAATATGACCCCGCTACGGGTAACTATGACAACAAAACCGATATGACCACGGCACGGGCTGGACTCGGTTGTGTGGTGGCGGGTAATTATATGTATGCCATAGGCGGAGCGACTGCAAGCACGACTTATAGTAAAAAGTGCGAGAGATACGACTTCGCCGGGAACTCTTGGAGTGGCATGACCGACATGGCAAATGCACGCAGATACCCCATGGTGGTATGGGACGGTGGAGATTATATTTACTGCATAGGCGGCTATAACAGTTCAAACCGGGCCTATAACGAGAGATATAGTATAAGCGGCAATAACTGGACAACTCTTACCGCCATGCCAACCGCACGCAGGATTTTATTCGGATGGTATGATGAGGACACGGATTTAATTTATTGTCTCTGCGGCTATGAGTCAGTTTCTTCCGGCAGGATAGAAATATACGATGTTGCTAATGATGTCTGGTATTACAATAAATATTATGATTACAATGTGTCCGGCAGCGGATGTATCTGGGACTCGACAAATAGGTGGGCTTATATTCTTGGCGGTAACTTGGCTGCCGGAGATACAACCCTGTGTAAAAAATATATGGTACCCGCAACACAATATCTCTATGAAAGGGCTTAGAGCCTACAAAATTTATTAAAATAAAATATGCTGAGAAGGATTCGAAATGACCACTAAGTTCAGAGTTGAACAAATTGAAGATTATGATGGATGGATACCTTCCCACGAAACCTGGACTTATGCCTCCGCCGATGACCCAACCTATACCCTCACCATCAGCGGAGACAAAACCGCAAAATACTATCCCGGCATGAGGGTTAAACTGACCCAATCCACCGGAGGCACGAAGTATTTTATAATCACCGGAGTAGCCTACAGTAGCGGCACCGGGTTGACCACTCTAACCCTATATGGTGGATACGGGTATTCAGGCAGTGGATACGGCTATGATCTCAATAACGAGGCTATTACATCACCCTATTACTCTTTTGCCAAAGCACCGACCGGGTTCCCGCTTGACCCAACAATTTGGGAATACAAGGTAACCGACACCACCAAACGGAGCAAAACCGGATGCACGGGCGGACAGTGGTATTATCTGACCTCCACTCCAGGCATAACCGTTCCGATAGGAGCCTGGAGATTATCCTATCAACTAATGGCTCAGGGGAATAAAACGGTAACAAGTTTTTCTGCCCATATTTCTGCTGCCTTTTCCACCAGTTCTTCCTCACCCGCCATAGCCGATAATATCTGGGTCAGACGGTCTTATGCCATCGTCGATTCTTCGTCTTTTTCCGGCATAAATACCAGTGTAAGCCTTAATGCGGAAAATAATATAATCCTTACCGCCAAACAGAGTTATTACCCCATTCTGATGTGCGTTTCCGATGCGGATCTATATCTGCAAAATGCAATCCAGACTATGCTCTTGAAGGCGGAATGCCTTTACCTATAACAAAAAAGGTGGAAATTAGAAAAAAATATTGACTCTAACCTCTAATATCCAACTTCTATAAGGAGGATTTATGGCTTTTTTAAAAACGATAACCACTCCGCATGGGGTGGAATGCAAATATCACCGGGTTTTAATCTCAGGACTCGAAGACCTGAATTACTTACAGGTCAAACTGGTCTCATACGTGGATGAAGAAAAGCGAAAGGCTGATTGTCCACCTGTCTGGTATCAGATATACCAGGTGGAAATGGAAAAAGACCTGGTGGACAAAGATGACGCCGGCAAGACTCTGACAGAGACAATAAAATCAATTGCATACAGGAAACTTAAAAAAATGGAACAGTGGTCAGACGCAGAAAATGTCTAACAAAAAATCAAAGGGAGTAAAAAATGACCGACTTATCAATTTGGGGCAAATATCAATTCGACTCAAAAAATGCGGGCAAAACCTCACAAATTAACTCCTTATCAGGGCTTGCAGTTTTCGAAAATAATATATCTGATATAATATTTTGCGTGCCTTGTGTTTTTAAAAAGGAAAGCGGAACTTATAAAACCTGGGAGAACGGACAAATTGTAGAAAAGACATTATATACCGACGCCGTAATTGTGGCGGGTGCAAGTAAAATATACTGTTATGACGCCATGACGGGGCTTTCCTCCTGGACTCATACCTACGACCTGACCCATCCCTCCTATCCTGATTATACCCCGGAATTGCTTGCGCCCGATTCTCCTCTTGATGTTTTCCACGACGAAACCAACGCTTTATTTGTTGTTACTTTATTTATAAAATATACAAAAACGGGAGAAGATGATTTATATTATATCACCTATTACTCCGTTGATGAAGACGGCAACAAAAGCGGAGTAACAAGGATTGCAGTCGCTCTTAACTCTCAAGGAGATGGGCTAACTTATGAGAGTATCTCCTTTGGCGGAAGAAGCCGTATAGGGGCAAGTGGGACGAGTAAACTTTTAGCAGTCTCAACGAAATATCATAACCCGCAAAGTGATAACCTGGAGTTAAGATTAAGATTTTCAAGTACTGCAGCGACAAGCGTTATATATGCTTCGCCTTATGACCTTTGCGTTGGCCCTCCCTGGGGAGGTGTCCTTGTAATTGGAGGCAGAATTTATAAATATGTTTTAACTGACAAAGCGGAAACGACCACCTACGCTACAAAAAACATTGAATTAGTTGATAATTATTTATCTAAATATGTTTGTTCTGTCCCGCGTGATACTGAATATACTGCAGTTACCTATAATGAGGGATATAGCGATTTTACAATCCCTGACGACCAACTTGCAAATTTGCTTTCTTGGTTTGATACTTTTTTTGTGGATTATTCTGCGGCAGTTTCGGCATACATAGATGCCGTAAAAGAAAAAGGAGAAGAATTTGTTTATCCCTCTCCCGGAACAGTGGATTATGAAAACACAATAACGGATTTGCAGGACGCCGTAAATGATTTTATCGATTCATGGGAGGCGCCTGCTTCTCTGGCAAAAAATCTTCGACTCTGCAAGGATACCTCCGCCGATTCTTTTCAAGGTGCTTACGATTTTACCGACGATTCGAATATTTCCGGGACTCCTGCCGCTACCGACAATCTGATTATCCTTGTCGGAGGTAAAAATTTTGAGGACTCAGATTCTCCCCTGGGTATTGCCGCTTATAATAGTTCGCTTATTTTTCAGTGGGGTTTTGGGAGCGGAACTCTTGATTTTACGGGCAATTCGCCGGCTACCTACAAAGATTCCGACACGGAGGAGGAGGCTGTTTTTGTTGCGTCCCTCACCGACGATAAATTATATCGGGTAAACACGGACGGGACACAAAATTTTAGCGTTGCCCTCCCTGGGACTCCTACAGATGGGTTGGCAATTTATGAATATGAAAGCCTATTGACTGGCAAGGTGCCGATTATAATCGGTGTAACCGACGACGGGTATCTGTGGAGTAAGGAGGGAATAAGCGGTATAGGTCTGGGAGCCTTATATAATTGGAATACCGACACGGGCAAGAGCGGATTAAAAACGCCTCAATTAGATAACGACAATAACATATATATCCCGTATGATTCGGGTGTTCTCTGTTATTCCTACGTGGGGACGCTTCTTTTTGATTATTCCGCCTCTGGTTCCTCTGTTTCCCCCGGTGCTTTCGGCAGATATTATGCCTATTATACATCAAGAGGGACAAGCACGAGTTATCTTATCGGTCTGGGTTCTACCTCCGTAAATAATTTTGCGGTGCAGGAAACCGATCCGGCGGATGATGACACTGGGGTTAGTGCCACGACCGACCTGGAAATAACTTTTACCTCTCCGCCAAAACAAGATACCCTTATCCCTGCAAATATAACGATACAATACGAAAGTGAAGACGGAAGCACGCAGTCCGTAGAATGGACAAATTATGTACTGAGTAATGGGGACAAAACCGTAACAATTACACTGGATTCCTCCCTGCCCTCCAACACGGAAATAACCGTAATCGTAACCGATTCTATAACTGCAGTTAATGGCACTGCTCTGGCAGAGGATTATGTTTTCCAGTTTACGACAGGGGATGTCGTTTTTATAGCAGATTATTTTAGCGGTCTCACGGTTGATTCACCCTCCGAAACTTATTCCGAGTGGACGAAAATTATTTTTAATGCCCCTGTGGTGTCCTACCCGGAGGCAAAATGGTATCTCCATTTTAAAGTTGTTGTAACCGACTCTCTGAGTGCGGTTATCAGCACACTATCATCTGAGGACAACCCGGAGGAGTTTGAGTATTCTACCGACGGGGAGTTAACATGGACTGTGATGGACGCCGGAGGACTGGCTCCCGCAAATTACGAGGCTAAAATCCGGGCAACCGTCAAAACAGGGCGGGTATCCCCTGCAACCATTACCGTTTCCGTTGGAGCAGAAGACGCATAAATCTTAAAAAACTTCTTTTCCATCTTATTTCGGCTCACCTCTTGACACCCTGCCTGCCGGGGTGTTATTATTATTTTAGTTTAACGTTGAAGAAAATTCAATAATATTCAATAAGTAAAAATATTTCAAGAACTGTCAAGTAATCCTTGACAACTGAAAAAGAAAGCGGAGGTGTGTTGTGTTATTTTTTGCAGATGTTATTTTTATCGGTCTTATTGTATCCTCCGGCATTTTGGGTATTTTTGCCCAGACAACAGCAGTAAATCAGGATATAAATTACACTCTTGTATCAATAATTTTATCTCTGGTCGCCATGATTGGGTATCTCGTAAAAACTCTGGGTAAGCAGTATCTTGATTCTGTGGCGGAGTTAAAAGGCACAATGACCGAGATGAATACAGCAGTTACAAATCTTAACGGGACGGTGAAGCAAAATAATAAAACTTTAGAACGCAATAATAAAGTAATTTTACTTCTTTGCACTCAAAAAGCACACCCCGATTTATCAAACTCTATCACCTCGATTTTAAACGACGGAATAATACCGCCCGAAAGCGGAAATTAAGGAGGATATTATGCAACTTTTTAGTATGCTGGATAATCCCATCGTTAAGGAAGTCATTAAACAGGTTTTACATGCGGAAAAAATGGGGACAGAATATAACCTGCCCGGCAAGGACAAACAAATTTTCGTCGAAAAAGCCCTCAGTGAGTTTGTCGAGGCTATCGGGTATAATATCCCGGCAGATACAATCCGGGACGTGATAAAGGGTATCGTGGCTATACTCAATATCATCGGCGAGTTTACACATGCTAAAAAGTAAGCAGGCGGAAATCCGGGAGGAACTTCTCCGCCGGAACTGGACGCAGAAAGACTTAGCGGAAATTACCGGGTTGTCGCTGTCAACGATAAACAAAGTTTTGACTGGCAACGGCAAAATGACGGTAAAGACTGAAAATTTATTTAGACAGGCTGGAGTGCTATATAAACGAGAGGAGGGATAAAATATGACAGTTTTAACTCCACCCTATGCGACTTTTCGCAAATATAAAAAAGACCTTGATGGTATTTTAACAATTTTCGATAATAAGGGTGATTTTGTTACCTTCACAGCCCGGTCAGGGCAAGCCGGGTATCAAGGCAATTTTTGGACGATTGCGAAAAGCCCGATACCCCCGTCATCGGAAATCGAGGGCGGATATTACCTATCTACCTCCGGTTATACCCCTGGGGATGTAGGAGCCTGTGGAGATACCTTTTACCCGATTACACCCGACCCTATTTTGCAACACTTGGGAAATGGCAAAAGGTCTGAAATAGGATTGCACTACGACGCCAATTTTAGTTATGCTCCGGGCTCCGCCGGGTGTATTGTAATTCAGCCACCAGCGTCAAACTGGCAAGCGCTAAAAAACAAACTGGCAGGGCTAAAGGGATACGGATTTAGCAAAATACCCCTGTTGGTGCAATACCCGGACGAAGAGACTTGCCCCGATGAAAATTCCGGCGTCTTGGAGCGGCTGCGATTTGTTTATACTCTGGCAGGCAAGGACACCACGATAACGACTGCACTTAATAGTTTTGTCAATCACCCGGATGTTAAAAAATTCCTAGACGGATACCGGGCAGCGGAACATAAAACGGAAATAGTTGACACTCAGTTTGATGATTTCAATCGGTTTAAAAAGATCCTACAGTTTACCCTCAAGTGGGAGGGTGGCTTTGTCGATGACCCTGATGACCCCGGCGGAAGAACCAACTATGGGATAACTCAGGCAACCTTTGACGCCTACCGCAAAAGCAAAGGGCTTGACAAAATAGACGTTAAAAATATTTCTCCTGGCGAAGTCGAATTAATTTACTTTAAAAACTACTGGATTCCCGCACAATGCCCCCGAATGGTTGATAGCCTTGCCTATGTGATATTCGATACCGCCGTTAACTTTGGCGTGGGCGGAAGCGTCGAGTTTTTGCAGGAAGCCCTTGAAATTGCTATGGATGGGCAGTGGGGTAAAGTAACGGAAAAGGCTTATAATAATCAGACGCTTTACGACTTAAAAAATATACTGCCATTAACTATAGTTAAGAACCGAAAGAAATACCGACAACTCCGGGTATTACAAAATCCGACGCAGGAGAAATTCCTTCGGGGCTGGCTTAACCGGGACGAGGCATTAGAGGAGTTTGTAAAAAATATTCGGAAGCCCGACAGGAGGTTTTAATCTATGGCTAAAAAAAATCGTCCAGCGGATTACTGGCGGGCGAAGTCGGACGAACGCCGAGAGGCTAAAAAACCCCCAATTATTGGAGAAAGCGGAGCCATTTATGACAACGCTAAAATTGGCGGTGTTGATAAATTAAATCCGTCCGATGATTACTCTTATTTAGCCTCCTCATGGCAGGAGGATTCGGAATATGACGCGAGGAGGAGTAAAAATGACGCACTGGGATAAAAATATTGACAGAGAATCGAGTCGGGTTGCAGTTATGGAGGAA
>Ga0116186_1001139_pt1 | contig 28137 bp, 23 predicted proteins | sample AD_JPNNA4_MetaG_FD_89806 | JGI IMG/M metagenome (GOLD analysis project Ga0116186, IMG submission 89806) | Active sludge microbial communities of municipal wastewater-treating anaerobic digesters from Japan - AD_JPNNA4_MetaG | ecosystem: Engineered > Bioreactor > Anaerobic > Digestate | place...
CTCCATCCGAAGGACGGCTCGGCATCGCCCTTCTCGACGCCTCGACCGGCGAGTTCATGGCGTACGCCGTACCGACGGGCGAGGCGCGTCCCGCCGTCCTCGCCGAGCTGGCCCGCCGGTCTCCCGAGGAGGTCCTCGTCCCTGCCGGGTACGAAGGCGGGGTCCTCGAGGCCCTCGACCCGGACGAGACCCTGGTCACCCGCGCCCCCGATGCCACCTTCGACCCGGAGGTCGCCGCCCGGTCGCTCAGGGACCGGCTGCCGGATGATGATATCCCGCCCGACCCCGAGACGGTGGCCGCCGCCGGAGCTGCCATTGCCTACGCCGAGGCAATGAACCACGCCCCTCTCCCCCAGGTCCGTCACCTGGTGCTTGATGGCGGGGTCCGCGAGGGTCCGGTCCTTGACGCGATCACGATCCGGAACCTGGAACTGCTCCGGCCGGTCCGGGGCGACCGGAAGGGAGCCACCCTCCTGAACGTCCTCGACCGGACCGTCACCCCCATGGGTGCGCGCCTCCTCCGAGCCCGGGTGGTCGATCCCCTGACGGATGTCCGGCGGATCGATCAACGGCTCGACGCCGTCGAGTACTTCGTCGACCGGACCGCCGTCCGGCGCGACCTCCGGCGCAGGCTCGGGGAGGTCGCCGACCTGGAACGGATCGCCGGCAGGGTCGCCTGCCGCAACGCCTCTCCCCGGGACCTCGGGGCGCTCCGCCGGTCGCTCGAGGCCCTTCCCGGAATCGCCGCCCTCCTCGATGGCGCCACCCCCCTGCCCGTGTCGATCCGGGACGCACGTGCCGATCTCGGCAGGCACGAGGCGCTCGCGGGTCTGATCGCCCGCGCGATCGTCGACGACCCTCCGGCGGTCGCCCGGAACGGCGGCATGATCCGTGAGGGGTACGACCCCGAACTCGACCGCCTGCGCGCGCTCGCGGCGAACGGCCGGGACTGGGTCGCCGCACTCCAGCAGGCCGAACGCGAGCGGACCGGGATCCGGTCCCTGAAGATCGGCTATAACCGGGTCTTCGGCTACTACATCGAGGTCTCCCGCGGGCAGGCGGACCAGGTCCCGCCCGAGTACGAACGGCGCCAGACGACTGCGAACGGCGAACGCTTCACCCTTCCGGGCCTCCGCGAGAAGGAGGCGGAGATCGCACACGCGGACGAGCGGCTCGCGGAGCGGGAGCAGGATGTCTATTACGCGCTCATCGGGACGATCGCGACCGGGGTTCCGGCCCTCCAGGCGACGGCACGATCGATCGCCCTCCTCGACCTGTACACCTGCCTGGCGGAGGTCGCGGTCGAGAACCGGTACACCCGCCCCGTGGTGACGGACGGCACCGGTCACCTGATCCGGGGTGGACGCCATCCGGTCGTCGAGCGGCGGGTGAGCGAGCCGTTCGTCCCGAACGACACCGTGCTGGACGCCACGACCGAGCAGATCCTCGTGATCACCGGCGCGAACATGGCCGGCAAGTCGACCTACATGCGGGCGGTGGCGCTGATCACGGTGATGGCCCAGTGCGGGATGTACGTGCCGGCCGACCACGCCACGATCGGGGTGGTGGACCGGGTCTTCACCCGCGTCGGGGCGTTCGACGACCTCGCCTCCGGGCAGTCCACCTTCATGGTCGAGATGCTCGAGCTCGCGAACATCCTCGTCCACGCAACCCCCCGGAGCCTGGTTGTCCTCGACGAGATCGGGCGCGGGACGAGCACCCTCGACGGGTACGCCATCGCCCGGGCGGTCCTCGAGTTCCTGCACGGGAAGGGACGGAGCGGGCCGCGGACCCTCTTTGCGACCCACTTCCACGAACTGGTCGAGACCGAGAACGAGCTGGTGCGGGTCCGGAACTACCACATGGCGGTGAAGGATACCGGCTCCTCCGTGATCTTCACCCGGACGATCATCCCGGGTGCGACCGACCGGTCCTACGGCATTCACGTCGCCGAGCTCGCCGGCGTCCCGCCGCGGGTGATCGAGCGTGCCGGGGCGATACTCGCGGACCTGATCCGGCGCGAGGCGGCACGGGAGACGGGCTCCGGGCCGCGACGGGTCCGCTACACCCAGATGCTCCTCCCGGTCGATCCCGATCCCAGGCGCCCCCCCGAGCACCCGGTCCTCGCGTCGCTCCGCGCCCTCGAACCCGACCGGATGACCCCGCTCGAGGCACTCCAGGTGCTCTACCGTCTCCGGCAGGAGGCGGAACGGTGAGTCCGAGCGCGATACGAAGGCTCGACCCTGCCACGATCACCAAGATCGCGGCGGGGGAGGTGATCGAGCGGCCCGCCTCGGTCGTCAAGGAACTGGCAGAGAACGCACTCGATGCAGGCGCCCGGCGGATCTCGGTCACCATCGGGTCCCGCTCCGGGGCGGTCGACTCGATACGGGTGACCGACGACGGGTGCGGCATGTCGGCGGAGGATCTCCGGCTCGCGATCCTGCCGCACACGACCAGCAAGCTCCGGGGTGTCGAGGACCTCGGGGCGGTCTCCACGATGGGGTTCCGGGGTGAGGCCCTTGCGTCCATCGCCGCCGTCTCGCGTCTTTCCATCGTGTCGCGGCGGACCGACGACCTCCTCGCCGCCCTCATCGTGGTCGTCGGGGGAACCGTGGAGGAGAGCGGCGAGGTCCCCGCCCCCCCCGGAACCACGGTCACGGTCGATGACCTCTTCTTCAACACCCCGGCCCGCCGCAAGTTCCAGAAGAGCCTGGGGACCGAAATGGGTCACATCGCCGGTGTCGTCGAACGGCTCGCGCTCGCCCGTTCCGATCGGCGGTTTCTGCTCGTCCACAACGGGCGGACCCGCCTCTCCACGCCCGGCACGGGCCTCTCCGAGGCCATCGCCTCGATCTACGGGCCGGAGTTGGGCAGCGGGCTCCTGGCGGTCGAGCACGTCACCCCCGCCTGTCGCGTGTCGGGTTTCGTGGCCCCCCCCCAGGTCCAGCGGCCGAACCCCTACCTGGTCTTCCTCTCGATCAACGGCCGGGCGGTGATCAGCCCCCCGATCACGGGGGCGGTCAGGGCCGGATTCGGGACTTTACTCCCTCCCGACCGGTTCCCGTTCGCCGTGCTTGACATCGGGATCGACCTGGCCCTCGTCGACGTGAACGTCCACCCCGCCAAGCGGCAGGTCCGCCTCTCGCGGGAGCCGGATGTGCTCGCCGCGGTCACCATGGCGGTTGCGTCCGCGCTCCAGGCGCTCCACCCCCCCTCCCCCTCCCGTTCGTCCGTCCCTTCGCTCGTCGTGGAGCGTCCCGGGTCCGGGTCGGCGCCCTTTCACGGCATCGCCGAGCCGGTGCCCTCCTACCGGGTCAGGACCGACCGCCAGCTCCGTCAGACCACCTTCGCTGAGCCCGCCCCACCGGTGCCCGGGATCGAACTGCTCGGTCAGGTCGACCGGACTTACCTGGTGGGGAGGACGGAGCACGGCGACCTCGTGCTGATCGACCAGCATGCGGCCCACGAGCGGGTCCTCTACGAGCAGCTCGCCGCCCGCGGCCGATCGGGGTCCCAGGAACTCCTCGTCCCGGTCGTCATCGACTGCAGTCCCCGGGAGCGCGCACTCCTCGATGAGGCAAAAGAGACCCTCCTGGGGGCCGGGTTCGAGGTCGAACCCTTTGGTGAGGGGCAGGTGGCGGTGATGCGTGTCCCCGTCGTGCTCGGGCACGAGGTGCCGGCGGAGACGATCCGCGAGATCGTGGGCGAGTGGATCGGGGGCGGGGTCGGGCCGGACGCCGCAGAGCGCCTCGTCCGGCTGGTCGCCTGCCACGGGGCGATCCGGGCCGGCGCCGTTCTCTCGACCGAGCAGGGAGAGCGCCTGATCGCACAGCTGATGGCGGCGAAGCATCCCCTGACCTGCCCGCACGGTCGTCCCACGGTCGTCACCTTCTCACGGAACCGCCTGGAGTCCCTCTTCATGCGCCGGTGAGTCAGATCGCCGGCAGCGAGAAGAAGAACGTGCTTCCCACGCCGGGGGTCGATTCAACCCAGACCCGCCCCCCGTGACGCTCGACGATCCGCCGGACCACCGCCAGACCGATCCCGGTCCCCTCGTACTCCGCGCTCGTGTGGAGCCTCTGGAAGATCTCGAAGACGCGGTCGTGGTGACGGGGCTCGATCCCGATCCCATTGTCCCGGACGGAGAAGACCCAGTCATCTCCCCTCCGCTCCGCTGAGATCTCGATGGTCGGCGGTTCCGCCCTGCGGTACTTGATCGCGTTCCCGATCAGGTTTAAGAAGACCTGGTGCAGCTGGCTCGGGTCGGAGAGGACGACCGGCAACGGATGCACGTTCACCTCTGCCCCCGTCTCCTCGATCGATGCGCCGAGCGACTTGAGCACGTCAGAGACCACCTCGTTCGTATCGGTCGTCTGGAATGTCCGACCCCCCGTGACCACCCTGGAGAAGATGAGCAGGTCCCGGATCAGCGTCTGCATCCGGACCCCCCCCTCCACGATGAAACCGAGCAGCTCCCTGATCTCGGGATCCGCCTGGTCGGCGAGCCGGCGCTCAAGGAGCTGGGAGAAGGAGATCACGGTCCGGAGCGGCTCCTGGAGGTCGTGCGAGGCGATGTATGCGAACCGCTGCAGGTCTTCGTTGCTCTCCTTGAGGGCGGCGGCGGAGATCCGGAGGCGTTCTTCCGCCGCCCTCTGGGCCGTGATGTCCTCGGTCATGCTGAAGAGATGGAACGGATGGCCGGACGGATCCCTCACGACACCGACCGTCATGTGGACCCAGACCACGGTCCCGTCACGACGGAGGTAGCGCTTGTCCCGCGAGTAGTCATCGGACGTACCCTCAAGCAGGTTCTTTGTGAGTGCTCGTCCCTCCGCGACATCGTCGGGGTGCGTGATCCCGAACGGACCCATCTCGAGCAGCTCTTCCCTGGAGTAGCCGGTGATCCGGCAGAGGGCTTCGTTCACACGCAGGAACCGGTCGTCGAGGGAGACGACGGCCATCCCGATGGGGGCCTGGTCGAAGATCCGGCTGAACCGTTCCTCGCTCTCGATCTGCCGGCGCGTCAGATGTTCGCGCACCGCCATCTCCTGGACCAGGACCTCGTTGGTCCGGGTCAGTTCCTGCGTCCGCTCCTCGACCAGGCGTTCGAGCTCGTCACGGTACCGTTTCAACTCCTCGACCTGGCGCCGCTCGTCCGTGATGTCCTTGTACAGGTAGAGACACCCGATGGAACGGCCCTCGTCGTCGCGGACCCGGGCGGAGTACCTCCAGAGCGTCCTGCCGTCGCAGAGGCGGATCTCGTCCATCACCTCATGCGCGTCCTCTCCATCCTGAAGGATTGCTCCGGACTCGATGAAGGCGGCGGGATCCTCGACGATCGGCGCGACCCACGCGAGGAAGTCGCTGTGCAGAAAGTCGTGGCGCCGGAGTTCGTCGCAGAGCCCCTCCCACTTCCAGATCCGGCAGAAACGGTCGTTCATGTAGAGGAAACGGTCGGTATCGCTGTCGACCACACAGTACCCGAAGGGGGAGAGGTCCGTAATCCGGGCGAGCAGCGCCTCGCTCCGGAGCACCGCCGCCTCCTGCTCCTTCTGCTCGGTGATGTCAGTCAGGACGCCACGGAGTTCCACGAGTTCTCCGTCGACCTCGATCGGGTGGGTGTACGTCCTGATCCAGTGCTCGCCGCCCCATGCATCGATCATCCGGAACTCGTGCGGACCCTCTCCTCCGGCAACCAGCTCCTCGAAACGGCGTTTGACCTCCGCCCGGTCACAGGGATGGACGAATTCGAAGAACCGGCGCCCGATCAGCTCCTCGGGCCGGTATCCCGAGGTGTACTGGATGACCGGACTCACGTAGGTGATCCGTCCCTGGTCGTCGACTGCGTAGATGACGTCGTTGATGCTCTCGACGAGCGCCCGGTACCGTTCCTCGCTCTTCCGGAGTTCCTCCTCCGCCCGCCTGAATGCGGTGATGTCCCTGATCGATTCGATCGCACCCGCGGGTGTGCCGTCCGATGAGAGGAGTCGTGTCGCCTTGCCCCACAGGTACCGCCCCGCCCCCTCGTCCCATGCGGGAAGGAAGATCTCGGCGACGAGGGTTCCATCCTGCCGGTCCAGGGCCGAGTACGACCCGAGTTCCCCGTCATCGCGGTCGGACAGGATCCGGTCGGCGAGCAGGGAGGACCGTGCGTCCCCGTAGAAGGGGACTGCGTAGGCACGATCGGTTCGCCCCAGGACCTCCTCTTTTCGTATCCCTGTCAGCTCCACCATCGCCCGGTTCCAGGCGATCACAGCCCGGTTCGCGTCGATCACGAAGGTGGGGTCCGGAAGGAACTCGATGATATCGCTGAGACGCCGGTTCAGGTCTTCGAGGGCCTCCTGACGCTCCAGAACGGCGGTCAGGTCCTCGCAGGCGATGAGCCGGTCACCGGTGCCAAGAGCGATCGACCGGAAGAGCACCTGGCGGTCCGTCCCGTCCCGGCACCGCACCCGGAAGAGGCGGGGTTCCGGCTCGAGGTCGATCCCGTGCCCCATGTCCTCCTTCCAGAGCGAGATCGCACTCCGGCGCTCCTCCTCGTCGGGAAAGGTCAGGTCGAACCATTCGCACCCCGCCGGGACCTCGTCGGCCCCGAAACCGAAGAGTTCCCGGAACCGGGCGTTGACAAACCGGTACCGGCCCTTCTGGTCGACCAGGGCCATCGGGTACGGGGTGTGCTCGGCGATCAGTTCGAACGGGATCGGCGGGGTCGGCCCGGCCCGCTCGTCCGTCATCCCCACCACCTCCCCCTCTTCCTCCGTCTCCTCCATGCCCTGCCACACCTCGGTGTCTGTCCGGCACCATCCTGGTCTTTTGCGACTCCGAAGCAGCCTGCCGGATCGTACCGTACCCGAAAGAGAGAACTATGCCCGTGATGATGAAGGTATGCCTGCGCCCTCTTCTCCACTACCTCCGATCCCGCAAACCTCTTCTCTGTTACTGTTCAACAGGTGATCTCGGGCCCGGTGTACAGCGTCGGGCCGGGGTGGATCTTGGTGGACCAGAGCATCGCGAATAGGGACTGCGCGTCTGCGTGGGCCGACAGGATGCGCCGGCACCTGTCCACCCCCCACCTGCTGCCGCTGCGTCCGGGGACTGCACTCGAGGACATCGCCAGCAACTCGCTCCCGGCGATCGAGGAGGCGCGAAACTACCTCGCCGAGATGACGGGGGTGGAAGGGGAACTGGCGGGCCGGACGGTCCTGATCGTGGAGGGGACACCCCTGCTGCCCTACCTCCTCGCCCGGCGTGGCGTGCAGGTGACGGTGACGACGCGCTCCCGCCGGTACGCCTCCTTCCTCCGGGGATGTTCACGGCAGCGGCGGGTGGAGGAGTCCGTGATCGTCCTCGATGGTCCCTTCGAGGTCGCCCATGACTCCGGGCCGTTCGATCTGGTGATCGGTTCCGCCGCGCTCTACACGCTCGAGATCGAGTCCACGATCGGGCGCCTGCTCGACCTAGTTGCGGGGACGCTCCACCTCTTCTGGCCCGAGAGCGCACCCCCGCAGCACCGGTTTCTCGCCGGGATGTGGCCCGAGGTCCATGGCGCCCCCTACGTCGAACCGCCCTATGCCTCGAGCCTCGCGCAGGTCCTCGACTGCCTGGGTTACCATTTCACGTATACCTCCGTGGAGGTCCGGGAACCGGTGATCTACCCCACGATCGGCGACGCGGTGGCCGACTGCGCTGCGAGGATGGGCGGGGTCGACAGGCGGGGAGAGGGCCACCTCCGGCGCGCACTGCGGACCTCGCTGACCATGCAGAAGGAGGGGCTCAGGTTCCGGGGGACCTATCGGCGTGCCCAGTTCGTGATCCCGGCCCGCGCTGCCACGGTAGATCGTTGAGCAGCGCCGCGATCGCCGCGTCAGGGCTATCTTCTCTGCGGACGACCAGATACGGGATGCCCCCCGAGGACGAGTTCCGGTACAAGCAGTGCCTTCTGATCCGCGCCGATCTGAAGATCTCGTGCGGGAAACGGTGCGCGCAGATCGCCCACGCGGCGGTCATGGCCTTTGAGCACGCCGGCAGGGAAGAGCGGCGCGCATGGTTGAACGAGGGGCAGAAGAAGGTGGTCCTGAAGGTCCCCTCGCTCCAGGCGCTCTACGAGTTGAAGGTGATCGCCGAGCGGCAGGGGATCTCGACAGCCCTCGTCCAGGACGCCGGTCTGACCGAGGTCCCGCCCGGCACGATCACAGCCCTCGGGCTCGGCCCGGCCCGGTCCGAGGTCCTTGACCGGGTGACGGGCGGGCTTCCGCTGCTATGATCCCGACCCACCATCCGCTTGAGCGGTCGCTCGGTATCTGCTGGTACGCAAACGACGGGCCCGGTACCGGCGGGCGCCTCCGGTCCTCGCCCGAGGACTTCGTCGTCGAGGAGTGCGAGACGCTTCCACCCCTCACCGGGGGCCCCTACCTGGTCTGCCGCCTGAAAAAGAAGAACTGGGAGCAGGGAAAGGCGGTGCGGGCGATCTCGGACCGGCTCGGCATCAGTCACCGGCGGTGCTCGTTTGCCGGGACGAAGGACCGGCGCGCGGTGACCACCCAGGCGATCGCCCTCTACAACGTGACCGCCGAAGCGGTGCGAAACCTCGCGATCCCCGACCTCACCCTCGAGCCCCTGGGATACGCGAACCGGGGATTCGCCCTCGGTGACCTTGCGGGAAACCGGTTCCGGATCGTCGTCCGGGAATGCAGCACGGACGACCTGGAGGCGCGGGTGGCGGCGGCGATCCGGGTGGTGTCCGGCGGTATCCCGAACTACGTCGGCCTTCAGCGGTTCGGGGTCGTCCGGCCGATCACCCACATCGTCGGCCGGCTCCTCGTTGCCGGTGAGGTCGAGGGCGCAGTCACCGCCTACATCGGTCTCTCCTACCCGACCGAGTCCGAACCCGTCCGGGAGGCGCGCGAGGCCTTCGAGATCGAGAAAAACCCCCGCACCGCGCTCTCCCGGTTCCCCGTCCCGCTCCGCTACGAGCGCGCGATGCTCCATCACCTGGCCTCGTCGCCCGGGGATTTTGAAGGGGCACTCAGGACCTTACCGCCGAAGCTCGCCTCGATGCTCGTCTCGGCCTACCAGTCCCACCTCTTCAACCGGGTGCTCTCGGCGCGGATCGCGCGTGGCGTCCCGCTGGACGAACCGGAGGTCGGCGACCGGCTCGTCTTTTCTGACGGCAGAACGGACGTGGTCGGGGACCGTTCGGTGGGGCCGGCGCGGATGCTCGTCCGGCGGGGACGGGCGCGGGTGGGGATCGCCCTCCCGGGGAGCACCCCGTTCGAGGTGCGGGGGGAGACGGACGCGACCACCCAAAGGCTGCTGGAGGAGGACGGTGTCGACGAGTCCGGCTTTGAGCGGGCTGCTGCGCTCGTCGGGACCCCGTTCTCCGGCGCCGTCCGGCCGATCCGGCTCGCCGCCACGGTCAGGAGCCGGATCGATACGGACTCGTACGAACTCTCCTTCGCGATCGGCCCGGGTTGTTATGCCACCACGGTCTGCCGCGAGTTCACGAAGGCCGACCCCCTCCAGATGGTCTAGTGATAGAGGACGTCGTACTCGGTCACCAGGTTCGTGCCGCAGAGGTAGTGAGCCTTGAGTGAAAGGCGGATCATCTCCTCCTCCGAGTCGATCCGCATCCCTCCGACCAGAGACGGGGTATCCTCACCACCGACGATGAACGGGAGGTGGATCAACCGGATCTCGTCCACGAGCCGGTGATGCAGCATGTGCCAGTTCAGGGTCGGTCCCCCCTCGATCATGAGTGACGAGACCCCGTACTCCTCGACGAGGATGCGCATCAGGAGGGGGAGGTCGACCCGTTCCACTCCGGCCGTCACCACGTCTACGCCGGTGGCGCGCAGCGCTGCAACCCGTTCCGGCGGTGCGCGTTCGGCGACGGCCACCAGGGTCCTCGCCTCCGGAGAGAGGACGTTCGCACCCGGCGGAAGATCGGCGTCCGATGAGGGGATCACCCGGAGCGGGCTTTTCCCCTCGACGAGGCGGACGGTCAGGTGCGAGTCGTCGATCCGGATCGTGTTGGATCCGACCATGATCGCATCGTACCGCGCGCGGGTCTGGTGGAGGAGGATCTCGGTCTCCGGGGCCATGAATTTCATCAGGCGTTTGCTCGAGGCCCCCCTCTTGAGGGTCAGCTTCCCGTCGGCCGTGATCTCGGACATCATCAGCACATGCGGCCGAATGCGGTCGTCTGGCATGGTATTCTTCCTGATACAAGGCATTTGCGCCGGAGAGATAAAAAGGGGAGAGGTTTCGTGGTCATCCAACCCGCGACTTTATCCCTGCCCCCGCCCGATCATAGAGAGGCAGCCCCTATCGGGGGCCAAGGAGACCGGACGTGAATATTACGGCGCTGCGGCCCAGGTTTCGGCGGTACCTGGAACCGCTTGCAGGCCTGTTTGTCCGCCTGCGCCTCTCCCCCAACCAGCTCTCGGCGCTCTCGCTCTTCGCCGGGCTCGCCGCCATGGTGCTCTTTGCCACGTGGCACTTCTTTTTCGGGGCGGTCCTTCTGTTCGTCTCGTCCGTGCTGGACCTGGTCGATGGATCGGTTGCCCGTCTCACCGGGAGGCACTCCAGTTTCGGTGCCGTCTTCGACTGGATCGTGGATAAATACGTGGATGCCGCCGTCCTGCTCGGCATCGGGATGTCGGGTATCCCGATCGTCTCGGACGTTCTCCCCGTTCCTCCGATCGTGGATACCGGGCTCGTCATGCTCGCGATCATCGGATCGCTGATGAACACCTTCATTAAGCCCGTCGTCTATGCCGAGGTGGGATACGTCGAGCGTGAAGGGGGAAAGATCCAGGACCCGCTCGAGGGCGTGGGGTTCTTCGGCAGGCCCGAGACGGTCCTCTGCCTGTGCATCGGCGGTGCCGCTCACCTCCTTGCAGGGCCCGCGGCGATCGGTGCCGCGATCGTCCTGATCGCGGTCTGCACCAATCTCTCCGCCGCCCAGCGGGTCATCTACCTCTACCGACGACTCGCATGAGATCGGCCCGATAGACCTTGACCAGATCGGCCGCCAGGTCCCCGAGTGCAGGGATGAGGGAGAAGAGGGTCCAGGCGATCAGGACGAGGATCACCAGGGCACCCAGCTCCGCCAGCACGTTGTGTGCCCAGAAGAAGGATTCATACCCGAACTCGCCGTTTCCGGCGATCTCCGGGAGGAAGGGAAACCACTGGTCCGTGTAGGCGATTACCACGAAGACGTTCCGTAACAGGTTCAACAGGTAGATCACGGGGGCGACCACGAGGAATGCGAGGGCACGCTCCCGGAATGAAGCCGGTACGGCGAATGCCACACCGAGCATGATCGCGATCGACTGGATCCCGGTGCAGGCGAGGATGATCTCGACCCTGAGACCGTTGTGGATGAGGACGTTCCACGCCCACATCCCGTACTGGAACCCGATCGCATCCAGGAGCCAGGTGAGCTGTGCGACGACGACACCGATCAGCCAGTTCCCGAGCGGTGGATAGAAGGCGAAAGGAGCATAGAGCACGAACGCGATCGCGGCGCCCCGGGTGAGGGCGAGCACCGGGGGGTCGAGGACGAGCAGCCTGCGGACGGTGATCCAGAGAAAGGGGACCGATGCGAGGGTGAGCGCCGGGTAGACGAAGTTGTTCTCCGCCGTGAACTCGGGCAAAAGGGCGATCAGGACGAGCACCATTCCGGTCCAACCGGCACACCCGGCAAACCGCCGGTGGGGCCCCGGCACCAGGAAGAGACCGAATGCAAGGGCGGACGCGAGGACGAGGTACCCGATCATCACTAGGAGTCGACGAGCGCCGCTCTTATGGGTTTCTCTCGGGGCAGGATGACCCGAAAGAAGGCTTAATCTCCTCTCGACTCGAAGTTTTGACAGATGTTCTGTCCGCAGTGCAAGAGCCTGATGATCTCCTCGGCGGGCCAGCTCAAATGCCGGCGGTGCGGGTACATCCGGCAGATCACCGAGAGTGATCAGATGAAGAAGACCGATCCCCGTCAGGAGAAGGAGATCATCTTCTTTGACGAGGAGGACGAGGTCGCCACCAAGCCCACGACCGCGATCAAGTGCCCTGAGTGCGGACACAACCTGGCCTTCTGGTGGATGCGCCAGCTCCGTTCTGCCGACGAGTCCGAGGTACGGTTCTTCCGGTGCGTGGCGTGCAGCCACACGTGGCGCGAGTATGACTGAGGGTGGATACCCACCTTTTTACCCCGTTTTCTCCATACCTCTTTTGCATGCGCCCCCTCTACCTCGGTAAGGTTCACCTGCACTGGTGCGATGCCTGTCACGTGCCGGTCCTCGGCGAATCGTGCGGCCGGTGCGGCGGAGTGACGCGCCCGGTCGCGGTCACCCCCCCCGGGGATGCACGGCCCGCCTTTGACGCCGATCTCTCCCTCGTCAACCAGGTCTATACGGATCACTTCGGTGCACCTCTCGTTCCGGAAGGGATGCTCGCCCTCCTGAACAAGGTGCCCGATCCCGATCGGATGGAAGAGGTCATCGTCGGCGGCGCCATCGTCGGGCAGATCCGGTTCATCCCGTCCGAGGACCGCTGGGAGCCGATCCCGCGGATCGAGGCGGGCAACGTGCTCGCACCGGAGCGCAGGTACGTGATCGCGGATTCGGGTGCGGTTCCCTCGATCCGCGACGAGGGGGCGAGCCTTCTGGCACCTGGTCTGCGCGAGATCGACCCTGCGGTTCGGGCGGGGGACGAGGTCTTCATCCTGGCACCGGACGGGACCGTCATCGGGGTTGGACGTGCACGGGTCTCGGCGGACGAGGCCCGGTCCATGACCCGGGGCCCGGTCGTCCGGACGCGGAGAAACCAGCCGGGCCTCTGTCGTCCCGGCAGCGCCACCTGGCAGGACGCGGTGGAGGCGAACGGGCCGGTCCTGGACCGGTACGAATCGGTCGCCCGCGCATTCGTGCGCGAGGTGATCGATGGGCATCCCGGTCTCCCGGTGACGGTCTCGTACTCCGGGGGCAAGGACAGCCTTGCCACCCTCCTCGTCGTCCAGAAAGAGATCGGGCCGGTGCCGCTCCTCTTCGCCGATACCGGGTTCGAGTTCCCCGAGACCTACGCGAACCTCGAACGGGTCGCGGAGCAGTACGGGGTACGGGTCGTCCGCTCGTCGGGCCGGACCAGGTTCGACCAGGTCTTCGAAACGCAGGGTCCGCCCGCGGTGGACGCGCGCTGGTGCTGTGAGGTCTGCAAGCTCGGTCCGATCGGGGAGGCGATCCGCGAGCAGTGGGGCGAGTGTCTCTCGTTCATCGGTCAGCGCAAGTATGAATCCGCCAGGCGGTCGAAGAGCCGGCGGGTATGGAGGAACCCCTCTCTTTCGGTCCAGCTCTCCGCGGCCCCGATTCACACCTGGACCGCCCTGCACGTCTGGCTGTACCTGTTCCGCGAGGGGGCGCCGTACAATTCCCTCTACGAGGAGGGGTTCGACCGTATCGGGTGCTATATCTGCCCGTCGAGCGACCTTTCCGTATTCAGGACGCTCAAGGATCGGTACCCCGACCTGATGGCCGCATGGTTCGATCGCCTGCGCGCCTGGCAACAGGCCCGGGGTCTATCGGACGGGTGGGTGAACGACGGAGAATGGAGGAGGTTCGGAGCCCATGAAGCGTGTCGCCGTCGTTGACTACGGGCTGGGAAACCTGCGCTCGGTCACCCGCGGGCTCGAGCGCGCCGGCGCCGACGTCCGGCTCACGTCCGACCCGGAGGAGGTCCTTGCCGCCGATCGGGTCGTGCTGCCCGGGGTCGGCGCGTTTCACGAGGGGATGGCGCAGCTACGACCGCTCGTCGAGAGCATTCAACAGGCCGTCGGGAGCATCCCCGTCCTCGGGATCTGTCTGGGGATGCAGATGCTGCTCGAGTCCTCGGAGGAGCACGGGCGGCACCAGGGTCTCGGGCTGGTGCCGGGAGAGGTCTGTGCCTTCCCCCGGGTTCCGGGGTATAAGGTCCCCCACATGGGCTGGAACACCATCCGGGTCGAACAGCCGGACGACCCCCTCCTCGACGGGCTCCCTTTGGAGACCCACGTCTACTTCGTCCACTCCTACTACGCCCGCACCGGACCCGCCGAGCGGCTCTGCACGACCGACTACATCTGTTCGTTCTCCTCGGTGGTGCGGTCGAAGAACGCATGGGGCGTGCAGTTCCACCCCGAGAAGAGCAGCTCGGTCGGCCTTCGGATCCTGGAGAACTTCATCGGGCGGTGCTAACCGGGATCTCCGATCAGTGCACCGCGATCCAGAGGTTGACGTTCCGGTAGGCGGCCCTGACCCGATCCGCCCCCGAGACGGACTCGGGCGGGACCGCATTCGCCTTGAAGAGGAGGAACTCGAGCTTGTTCGGTCCCTTCTCGTTGATGACGACCTCGTACGGCTGCTCGTAGGTCTGCCCGTCGGCGAGCTCGACCGGGACGGTCCCGAGGCGTCTCATCGAGACGATCTCCGATCGGTTGGTCGCGTTGTTGATCGTCTCCTTTGCCGCGTAGACCTCGACCATGTACTGCGTCGGTGCACCTTCATGGTTCGTGATCCCCATGATGACGGCCTCACCGCGCCCGACGCGCAGGTCGTAGAAGTAGTCCTCCGCGATCCCGTCCTTGCCGAGCAGATACAGCTCGGTGAACGGCTCCTCGCGGGGTGGAACCTGGGTCAGGTAGGCGACGACCCCGAGACTGGCGACGACCGCGGTGAACAGGACCCATGTTAGCAGCTTGTCAAGACCCGACGTGGTCACGGGAGTGCTCCCTTCGCAGAGCATGCCGGAAACGGGAAACAATCCTTACCGGTCCTGCCCCGGGCAGGAGTGCTCTGCGATGTATCAGGATAGATCTGCATGCAGACGAAAAAAGGGTATCGGACCGGTCAGAGGTTCTTGAGAGCGATGAGATCCTTGACTCCGGTCAGGCGCCAGACGAGAGAACGCTCCTCGCGCGCGATCGCCTCGGGGGGATCCTGCGGGGAATGCCCGAGCGCCGCGAGGATGTTGCTCGAGAGGTGCCGTGAGACGATCAGGTCCACGAACCGCTCGCGGATCAACTTCTTCTCGATCGAGTCCTCCACCTCTTCGAGCCGACCCTGCATGGTCACGAAGGTGTAGTCCGAGAGGTCGCAGCTGTACCGTTCGACCTCGACCGAGACGTACGGACTTCTCCTGAAGTACTCCAGTTTCTTCCCGTACTTGGTCGAGAGGAAGTAGAGGAAACTGCCGTCGAAGACATAGAGGAACGGGGCGATATAGGGGTATTTTTCGCCCTGGAACGCGATCCTGCAGACGTACCCCTCCTCGATCAGCCGGTCGTACTCCCTCTTCTCCATCCGCGGTATCTTGACGATCTCCATGCTCGCCTCCGTGAGTGGTGGACGAGCGTGGATATTAAACCATATGATTCGTCGTTCCCGGTGCGCGAGGGGACGAAAGGCGGATGAGGCCTGGAGCGTAATGTGATCCAGGTCATGGTCGACGCTGGGATGGTCGGGCGTTCACCTGCCGATCAGAACGGACACCCCGGGACCGCACCCGTCAATGTGCTTCGTGCGTCTGACAAGGCGGGATTACCACCGGGAAGCCTCGTCTACGTGGGCGATCGGGCGATGGGAGAGTTCAGGCTCGTGGTCACGGCGTACGGGCCCGGTGGTTATACCGAGAGGCAGCTACCCGACATCGGGCAGGCGTTCCCGCTCGACCCTTCGTGGCCCGTCACCTGGATCGACGTGATCGGCTTCTCCTCGGTTGAGACCGTGCAGGAGATCGGTGCGCGGTTCGGAGTCCACCCCCTGATCCTGGAGGACATCCTCAACACCCGCGGGCGGCCGAAGCTCGAGGTCTTCAACGACCATCTGTACATCGCGATCAAAGCGATCTCCGTCGAAGATGGTGATGCCGATCTCCGGGTGGAACAGGTCAGCCTGATCCTCGGGAGGGACTACGTCTGCACCCTCCAGGAGGGCCCGGACGACCTCTTCAGCCCGATCAGGGACCGTATCCGCCGCGATGGCCGGATCCGCCATTTCGGTCCCGATTATCTGGCCTATGCGCTCGTGGACGTGATCGTGGACGGGTACTTCTCCGTGCTGGAACGGCTTGATCAGCGGGTCGAGGTCCTGGAGGAACAGGTGCTCGAACAGCCGACGCCACCGACCCTGAAGGAGATCCACTCCCTCAAACGGGCCATGGTCGACCTCCGCCACATCCTCTGGCCCGTCCGGGAGCTCGTCCTCAGCCTGGAGCGGGCCGACTCGTCGCTCCTCGGGAAAAACGTGGCGATCTTCTTCCGGGATATCTACGAGCACACGGTCCAGATGATCGAGACGATCGAGTCGCTCCGGGACGTGGTCGCGGGCATGCTCGATATCTACCTGTCCTCCGTCTCGTTCCGGCTGAACCAGGTGATGAAGCTCCTGACCATCTTCTCCACGATCTTCATGCCGCTCACGTTCCTCGTGGGGGTCTACGGGATGAACTTCGAGTACATGCCCGAGCTTGGTCTCCCCTGGGCGTACCCCCTCCTCTGGCTGGTCATGGTCGCGATCGCGGCCGGAATGCTCGTCTGGTTCCGAGGAAAACGGTGGATCTAAAGAGCCCGGGTGCGGAGGCGGGAGAGAAGGCGGGCCCCGCTCTTCCAGGGATAGGGAAGGACTGCGTAGAGGAGCGTCGCGACAGCGAGGAGGGGGAGGACGGTCGTGAGGGCGAAGGGGAGCGACCAGGTATCGGCGATCAGGCCGGTGATCGCCACCCCGATACCGCCCGCACCGACAACGACCCCGAGCATCATTCCGGAGGCGAGACCGACGGCCCGGGGCATCAGTTCGTGGGAGAGTGCCACGGTGATGGCGAAGGTCGACCAGAGGGCGAACCCGAAGAGACCCAGGAGCCCGAGGGAGAGGGGACCGTCGGTGAGGAGAAATCCGGTGTAAGCCGGCACCGCGAGTGCAAGCCCGAGGAGGATGAACTCCTTGCGCCCGTACCGATCCGAGAGGGAGGCGCCGAAGAGCTGTCCTGCCACGCCGGCGAGGAGCATCGCCGTGGTGATCAGGTTCGCCGAGACCAGGTCGATGCCACGCTGGACGAGGAAGGTCGGCAGGAACCCGAGCACCGCAAAGAGGGCCCACGCGCGGATCATCGACGCGACGGAGAGGATGACGAAGGCCCCCGTCCGGTTCGTGCCCCCGGCATCGTGCACGTCCGGGGATCGACCGAGGCGGACCTGGTCGCCGCGCAGGAGGGGTGCAATCAGGACCGCGGGTACGGCGAGCAGGGGCAGGCCGGCGAGCCCGAAGCGGCCCAGGATGAACCCGGCAAGGAGCGGGCCCAGGGCGAACCCGAGGTTCCCGCCGACGACGAAGTACGAGATCGTCCTTCCCCGATTCCCCTCCCCGGCCGAGCGGCTCACCGCCGAGAGCGCGATCGGATGGAAGGAGGCGTGCATCATCCCGGCGAGGGCGGCAAGAAGCAGGAGGGCGGGGAACGAGTCGACGATCCCGAAGAGACCGATCGCCGCCCCGCCGACCAGCATCGCAACGGCGAGCGGGATGCTCCTGCCCCTCGCGTCGGCGAGCCAGCCGAAGACCGGCTGGACGAGGGAGGAGGTGGTGTTGTAGGCGGTGAGCAACAGACCGGCGAGGAGGAACGAGACCCCGCCTTCGCTCACCAGGACCGGGATCACCGCGGGGATCACCGTCATGTAGATGTCGATCCCGAGGTGACCCAGGGCAAGCCGGAAGATCGGCCCTCCGTCTCCCCTCATGCGACCCGCCTCGCGATCCGCACGCACTCGACCGCGATCTCGACCCGTTCACGCGTGTGGTGGCGCATCGTCCGCGGCAGGGAGAGCGTCGCGGCGATCCTGTCGGTGCACTCTCCCCGGTCGCCGATGTAGGCGTCCAGGAAGGGCAGGGTGCCCGCGTTGAAGATCCCGTATACCACCCGTCCATACGCCAGCGCGGCGTCCACGAACGGACGGTCCGCATGAGGCACCTGCGCCCCGAAGGGCGGGTTCATCACGACCGTGTCGAAGGTCCGGTCCGGGAAGAGACCGGGAAGGTCCCCGACATCCGCCTCGATCCACTCGATCTCGACCCCGAGCCGGGCTGCATTCTCCCGGGCGACGTCGAGCGGGATGGGATCGATCTCCACCCCGGTCACCCGGGCGGCCCCCAGGAGTGCCGCTCCGCAGGCGAGGATGCCCGTGCCCGTCCCGAGGTCGAGGACCGTCCGACCTTCAAGGTCCCCCCTCCCGTACGCCATGAACAGGAGCCGGGCGGCAAGTGGTGCCGGGGTCGGGTACTGCTCGAGCGCGGGGCGGGGGGATTCGAACCCGCCGAGCCGCTGGAGGGCGATCTCGAGCTGTCGCAGGCGCATGGTCATTCGCACTCGTCCAGGACGTACTCCTCCCACGCCCTCCGTCCGAGGGCGATCTCGTACTCGGGCGGAGCGAGGACGGGTGCGGGGAACCTCATGCCGTCATCGTAGGCGAGTCGCGGGCAGGCGGTGTTGACGTAGGCATCGAACCCGAGGTTCACGAGCGCATCCGGGGTGACCTCCTCGAGGGCGATCACCACGCTCCGGGACGGGTCGAGCGAGGCGAGCTTTCGGGCGAGGACCGCACGCCTCTGCCCGGTCTTGGTCGAGAGGAGGATGCCCACCGTCGCGGCACCCTTTGCCCGTTCGATACGTGCGAACCGTTGCCGGAGGAGCCGCCCGGGGTCCGCCACCTCGACCTGACCCGTAAACGGATCCGCCGCGATCACCCGGGCGCCCGTGGCGAGTGCGACCCCGAGGGGGTGGAAGAGACCGGTCCCGACGAAGAGGATCTCGGGGGCGCCCGTCTCGCGAGCGGCGCCGTAGGAGCATCCCAGCACCTGGCCCCTGAGCGGGGTACGCGGGGTCGGCCCGCCGATCCGTGCCTCGAACCCCCGCGCCTCCAGAAACGCCGCCGCCTCCGGGAGGAGATGTGCATGCTGGGCCGTGCTCACGAGCCCCACGATCCGCCTCTCGAGGAGGGGCAGTGCGGCGGAGAGGACGGCAAGGTCGGCGTCCTGGCTGAGCGGCATGTAGATCACCCGCTCGTCATCGCCCCGCCCCAGGGGAGTATGCCCGATGTGGACGAGGATGTCGCCGCTGGCCTCGCGCGAGAGATCGCAGGCCCCGTAACATGGGTTGCCGTCGAGCGTCACCTCGAACCCCTCTGCCCGGAGGGCGAGGGCGAGGGCGGCGCCGCGCCGGCGGAGCCCGTCGGGGAACTGCAGGACGACCGAACGGGCCTGCCGCCGCCTCAGCTCCTCGCAGAGCGCGGCGGTGTCGACCCGGAAGGAATCAGACGCCGTGTCCGACCACCCTCACGTGGTCCGTCACCTCGATCTCGACCAGGTGCTTGCAGGGTCGGCCCACGTCCTGCTTGCCGCGCCGGATCACGACGCAGACGTCGACCACCTCGACACCGAGTGTCTCGAGTGCCCCCAGGATCGCCCGCATCGTTCCCCCGGTGGAGAGGACGTCGTCGACGATCACGACCCTCATCCCCGGGGCAAGACCGTTGATATAGAGCTCCCCCTTCGAGTACCCGGTCGTCTGGTGGACCGCACACTCCCCCTCGAGGCCGTACCAGCGCTTGCGCACGACCGTGAGGGGGATGTCGGTCATCAGGGAGAGCGCGGTGCCGATGTGTATGCCCATCGCCTCCACGACGACGATCCGATCGACACCCTCAAGGTCCATCACCCGGACCATCGCGCAGGCGATCTCCCGGAGCAGGGCGGGTTCGACCACCGGGATACCGTCGGAGACCGGGTGGACAAAGTAGTGGTATTCTCCCCGCCTGACCATCGTGCATGACTCGAGTGACTCGATCAACCTCTCAAGCATAGTATCTCTCCGCATCCACAAGGAACTGTTCGACCGTGTCCGCCGTGACGTGGGGCATCAGGACGCACCGCATATCACCTTTTCGAGTGAACGAAACCCGCCAGCCGGGCGGAGCCTCACGGGTACGGAAGGTTGCGACATTCACGTCGGGGGTCGCCGCCCGCCCGATCCCGAGGGCCTCGAGGCCCTCGATCAGCCTCCGGGTGTTCTCCATGCATCCGGCCACGACCGCCCGAAATCCCTCGCGCCCCAGGTGCTCGAGGACGGCGAGGGCGCCGGCCACCGAGGCGCCCGGACGGGTGCCCCCGAGCGTATACTCCTGTTTCACGGTCAGGTACGGGGTATCGACGTTCAGGAGGTCCAGGACGGCCTGGTCCCGCACGAGCAGGCAGCCGGCCGGGATCGTGGACATGCCCATCTTGTGGGGGTCGACTGCGATCGATGAGACGCCGGGCAGCGCGAAGTCGAACGGGATCGGTTCCGGCAGGAACGGAACGACCAGTCCCCCGAAGGCGGCGTCCACGTGGAGGAAGAGGTCGTATTCGGTCGCAACTCCGGCAAGCTCCCGGATCGGATCGACCATGCCGTATTCGGTCGTCCCGACGACCCCGACGATCCCGATCGTACGGTCGTCGATCAGCTCCCGTGCACGATCGACGTCGACCCGGAGTTCCTCGTCGAGCGGGGCGGTCCTGATCTCGATATCGAGCATACCACATGCCTTCTCAAAGGAAAAATGCGACGAGGCAGGGATCACCACGTTCGGCCGGTCGACGGGACGGGAGGACTTGGCGATCCGCAGGGCCTGGATGTTGGACTCGGTCCCTCCCGAGGAGGCGTAGCCGGCCGCTCCCGGGTGGTGATAGAGTTCGCCGAGTGTGGCGATCAGCTGCCGTTCGATCGCGGAGGTACCGGGAAAGAGCCCGGGGTCACCCAGGTTCGTCTCCATGAAGAGGACGTGCGCCCGTACTGCGACGGGGTGCGGGAGGGTGCACATCGAGGAGAGGATGGTGCTGTAGGTGAGATCCTCCTCCTTTTTTGCCCCAAGGGCGGCGAGGACCTCGTCCCCCGGCAGTCCGCACTCACGCATGCGAGCGTCGTGCCGCCTCGAGGAGGATACGCTGTTCCGTCCGTGCGACCGCACGGCGGATCTTGGCGACCGCGTCGATGTTCGCGGAGATCGAGTTGATCCCGTGTTCCACGAGCCACTCGGCCATGACGGGGTCGGAACCGGCTTGGCCGCAGATGGAGCACTCCACGCCGTACTCGCGGCAGACCCCGATCGCGTGGTCGATCAGTTTCAGCACGGCGGGGTGCTTCGGCTTGTACATCTGCGTCAGGTACTGGTTGTTCCGGTCGATCGCGAGGGTGTACTGGATCAAATCGTTCGTCCCGAACGAGGCAAACCGTATCCCTGCCTTGCAGAAGTCCTCGATGATCAGCGCTGCAGAGGGAATCTCCACCATCACTCCGAGGGTGACCTTCTCCACGTCGACCCCGGCAGCGGCCATCATCTCCCTGGCCCGGAGGAACTCGTCAGGGTGACTGACGAGCGGGAACATCACGCCGAGGTTGTCGTAGCCCTCGCTCCAGAGCCGACGGAAGGTCTCCACCTGAAGCCGGAACTGCTCGGGGGACATGAGATCGCGCCGGATGCCGCGCCAGCCGAGCATCGGGTTGTGCTCCTCCGGCTCGTCCTCACCGCCCTCCATGTTCCTGAACTCATCGGTCGGTGCGTCGATCGTCCGGACCCAGACGGGCTTGTCGGGGAAGGCATCGAGCACCGTCTTGATCCCGCTGTAGAGCTCCGCGATGAACTCCTCTTCGCGCCCGTTCTTGATGAACCAGCTCGGCGTCCGGCCGAGCCCGAGCATCAGGTGCTCGATCCGGAGGAGTCCGACGCCGTCCGCCCCCGTCGCGGCGGCGCGCCTGGCCGCATCGGGGATCGAGACGTTCACCTTGACCGATGTCGCGGTGACCAGGGGGGCTCCCATGGCCGCCGCCGTGAGATCGGCAAACGCCGTCGATGTCTCTTCATCGGTGACCTCGCCCTCGTATACGAGCCCCCTCTCGCCGTCCACCGTGACGATCTGACCGGTCTTCAGCTCCGTGCTCCCGGTCTTTGTACCGACAACGGCGGGTGTCCCGAGCTCGCGCGAGACGATCGCCGCGTGGCAGGTCAGGCCCCCCTCGTCGGTGACGATCGCCCTCACCTTGCGCATGGCCGGGACCATGTCCGGGTTGGTCATCCGTGTCACCAGGATGTCCCCCTCCTTCACGACCCCGATCTCGCGTGCATCGGCGATGATCACGACCCGTCCCGACGCCATGCCAGGGGAGGCACCGGTTCCCTTGACGAGAACCTTCGCCTCCGATCTCCGCTCGCTCCCGGTATCCGGGACCGGTCTGGTCGCGATCGTGGTGATCGGCCTGGACTGCAGGATGAAGAGCTCCTTCCCGACGATCGCCCACTCCACGTCCTGCGGTACTCCGTAGTGGCTCTCGGCGATGACACCGAACTTCGCGAGCCGTGTCACCTCCTCGTCGGAGAGTACCGTCCCCATCTGGCGCGACGGCGAGACCTCGACCAGCCGGGTACCCTTGGAACCATCAGAGACGATCTCGACCTTTTTCTGCTGGATCATACGGTCCACGACCTTCTCCGTCCGCCGATCGAAGACGTATTTATCGGGCGTGACGGCCCCGCTGACGACCGCCTCGCCGAGGCCCCACGAGCCTTCGATGATCGTCATCGGCTCTCCCGAAACTGGATGGCTCGTGAACATCACGCCCGCCTTCTCCGAGTGAACGAGCTGCTGGACGACGACCGCGATGTTGACGGAGCGGTCATCGAAACCCTGCTTCGAACGGTAGTAGATCGCACGGGCACCGTAGAGAGAGGCCCAGCACTTCTGCACCGCCTCCAGGAGGTCCTCGTTGCCACGGATATTGAGATACGTCTCCTGCTGACCGGCGAAGGACGCATCGGGGAGGTCCTCGGCGGTGGCGGACGAGCGGACGGCGACGATCATCGGTTCGGGTGCGAGCCGGTGGTAGGCGCGCAGGATGTCCTCGCTGATCCGTTCGGGCATCTCCGCCTCGAGCACCAGCTTCATCGCCTTCCCTGCGGCTTCCTCGAGGGCCGCACTGTCCTCCACGTCGAGCCCGTCGAAGCAGGAGTAGAGTCGGTTCTCGAGCCCGGTTTCGATGAGAAAACGACGGAATGCCTGCGCTGTCACGACGAAGGCCTTCGGAACAGGAAGACCGATCGAGGCCATCTCTCCCAGCGAAGCTCCCTTGCCTCCGACCGACGGGATGTCTTCCTTGCGAATCTCCTCGAGCATGAGGGTATTGGGGACATTCTCTGGAATCGGACTCAATCAGCATCACCCTGTTAAAATTATTTTGAACCAATCATGACATGGCAACCAGCTTCCGAAACGGAAGGAATTACCATTGTTGTTGCGGATGCGTCGACCCAGGTGAGCAACGACCGTATCGAAGCCGGTACGGCAATTGCAATGGTTCTGGACAGAAACGGCATCCGGTCTCCACTTATGTTTGGATACACAGGAATATAAGGTTGGGCATTGCCGGGATCGGATCGTCTGCGAACAGCACCCGGTCCATCCCCGTTCAGGCTCGGTGAAAAAAATTGAATCGTTCACGCCGGCGGACGTCAGCGTCGCCTTCCGGAGAGGTACAGGCCGAAGAGGAGAGCGGTGGCGAGGGCGATCAGGGCGGGCAGGGGAGGCATGCCCGTCTGGGTCTGACCCTTTTGGGGCGTGAGGTTGGCATCCACCGTCACCTGCTGTCCGGCCCGGACCTCGACGACCTGTTCGCGTTCGACATATCCCGCAAGCGAGAAGACCAGGGTGTGCGGCCCTGCAGGGACGTCGGTGATCGTGAACGGGGTCGTGCCCTTGTAGAGGCCGTCGATCGAGACCTTCGCACCCCCGGGGTTCGACTTCGCCTCGATCGCCCCCCGGTTCGTGATCGTGGTCGGCGTGGAGGTCACGCCCTGTCCGCCGGACGGGACGAGGCGTGGCTGGACCTTCACCGTGGTATCGGGGCTCACCTGTACGGTGATCCGGTACTCATCGTAGTTGTCGAGGCGAAGGACCAGGGTGTGACTCCCGGTCGGAACATCGCGGAGCTCGAGGTCACCGTAGGTCGGGGTGACCCCCCGGTGCGTCCCGTCCAGGTAGACGTCGGCACCGGTCGGAATCGAGGAGACCGCGATCCCGCCCGTCGTCGAAGATGCGAGGCGCTGCATCACCGCGTTCATGTAGATCGTGGTCCCGCTCGTGACCTGGACCGTACTCGACCAGTCGGCGTACCCCGGGCGGTCCAGTTCTACCCGGCGTGAACCGGATGCCACCGTGACGGTCACCGGGGTGACCCCGCGGTAGGTGTCGTCGACGTAGACGAACGCCCCCGAGGGGCTCGAGACGATCGAGATATACCCGATTGAGGCAGAACGGGTGAGGGCCGGGTCGAGATAGGTCATCACCCCGTTCTGGATCTCCACGGAGGTCGTGTGCCGGATATACCCGGGAAGGTCGAGCGTCACCTGGTGCCGCCCGGGTGTCAGCCCGCTGATGGTCAGCGGAGTCCGTCCGCGGTACTCACCGTCCACCTGCACGTCGGCGCCCCCGGGCGAACTGACGATCGAGAGGGAGCCTGCTTCGCTCGAGGTCGCTGTCAGGGTGAGGCGGATCTCGCTCCGCTGCCCCGAGCCGATCCAGAACTGGTGGTGAACGTCCTGGTACCCACGTTTCGAGACCACGAGCTGATGGGGGCCCGGGTCCACGTTCTCGATGACGAGCGCCCCGCTCCCGAGCGGCGTCATCCCCTGGTGCGCCCCGTCGAGGGTGACGGCCGCCTCGCCAGGGATGGAACGGACCGCGATCGAGCCCGCGGCGATGTTGGACCCCGAGATCCGCGGTGCCGCCGAGACCGGCAGTTGCGTGGACCCCAGCAGGAGGAGTCCGAGGACGATACAGAGCGCGATGTGAGACGAGCGCGGCTGACGCATACCTTCTCCTGGTACCGTACCGGTATAAGCCTGCCGTTCGGTCCCGGGCCGATCCCATTTTTAGGCAGGAGGCTGCACCTTTGTACTGCGTTCCACGACGAAGGAGTCGTTCCAGGAGTCATTCTGATGGCGGGTTCGGTTACAGAGAAGACGGTCTGCGTGGTCGGTCTCGGCTACGTGGGTCTTCCGCTTGCGGAGGCGTTTGCACAGCACATGAGAACCATCGGCTTCCGCCGCGACCAGGCGAAGGTCGACGAGCTGAATGCAACCCCCGGGAACCGGATCGAGGCCACGACCGACCCGGCAAGGATCAGGGAGGCGGACTTCGTGATCATCGCCGTCCCGACGCCCGTTACCCGCTCCAAGGACCCCGACTTCGGGCCGGTCATCTCCGCGTCCCGCACCGTCGGCCGGAACCTGAAACCCGGTGCGATCGTGGTCCTGGAGTCGACGGTCTATCCCGGTGCCTCCGAGGAGTTCATGGTCCCGGCACTCGAGGCGGAGTCCGGACTGGTCTGCGGCCGGGACTTCTTCATCGGCTATTCACCCGAGCGGATCAACCCGGGGGACGAGGAGCACGACCTCCCGCACATCTACAAGATCGTCGCGGGACAGGACGAGGCGACCACGGATGCCCTCTGCGAGCTCTACGGGCTCGTCACGAACGTCTACCGGGCCCCCGACATCCGGACGGCAGAGGCGGCGAAGGTGATCGAGAACGTCCAGCGCGACCTGAACATCGCGCTGATGAACGAGCTTTCGATGCTGTTTGCCCGGATCGGACTGGACACGGGAGAGGTCCTCAAGGCGGCGGGCACGAAGTGGAACTTCCACGCCTATCGCCCGGGGCTCGTCGGCGGACACTGTATCCCGGTCGATCCGTATTACCTCGTCCAGAAGGCGAAGGAGGTGCGGTACCACCCGCAGGTGATCCTGGCGGGCCGGGCGATCAACGACTCGATGCCGAAGTACGTCGCGGACATGGCCGTCAAGGGACTGAACCGCGTCGGCAAGACGATCAAGGGTGCGAACGTCCTGATCATGGGTCTCACGTACAAGGAGGACGTGGCCGATATCCGCGAGTCCCCCGTTGAACAGATGGTCGAGGAACTGAAGGAGTTCGAGACGAACGTCTTCGGATATGACCCCCTCCTCCCCGGGGATGTGATCGGGCACTTCGGGGCGATCCCGCTCCAGTCGCTGGACCGGCCGATGGATGCCGTGATCATCTCGGTTGCCCACGAGCAGTTCAGGTCGCTCTCCTTCGACGAACTCCTCCGGATCATGCCCGATCGGCCGGTGATCGTCGACGTCCGGGGGATCATCGACCAGGACGAGGCGCGGCGTCGGGGGGTCGACTACCGCCGGCTCTGAACCCTCCCCTCCGGAACCCTTTTTTTCCCTCACCCGGTATACTCCCGTGATGAATTCTCCCGTGTACTTCGCATCCGTCCGCGCCCGCGGCGACGGGGAGAGCAAGATCATGAAGGCCCGCCGGCTCTTCGACGCCGCCGGATTTGCCACCCTCGTCGAGCCCGGGGACCTGGTTGCGCTCAAGATCCATTTCGGTGAACGGGGCGGGGACGCGTACGTCAACCCGGTCTTCGTCCGTCAGGTGGTCGATCGGCTGCATGCCCTCGGCGCCCGGCCGTTCCTGACCGATACGGCCACCCTCTACCGCGGGAGCCGGTCGAACGCGGTGGACCATATGACCCTCGCGTACGAGCACGGGTTCTCGTTTGCCACGGTGAACGCCCCGATATACATCGCCGATGGTCTCGACGGACGCAGGGGCGTGACGATCGCGATCGAAGGGAGACATTTCCGGACCGTCTCGATCGCCTCCGGGATCGCGGATGCGGACGCGATGATCGCCCTGAGCCACTTCAAAGGGCACGAGGTGGCCGGGTTCGGAGGTGCGATCAAGAACCTGGCGATGGGCTGCGCGACACGCGCAGGCAAGCGGCAGCAGCATGCGGCGAGGCCGATGGTCCTCGCGCAGAACTGCGAGGGTTGCGGACGGTGCATTTCGATCTGCCCTGTCGGCGCACTCAGCCTGGGGGCCGACGGCAGAGCGCGTATCGATCCGGAGCTCTGCATCGGGTGTTTCGACTGCCTGAACCACTGTCGCTCCGGCGGCATCGAGATCGATTGGGAGACCGATCTATCGCAGTTCCTCGAACGGATGGCGGAGTACGCGCTCGGGGCCGTGCATACTAAGCCGCAGAAGGTCGGGTTCCTGAACTTCCTTTTAGCGATCACGCCCGACTGTGACTGTGTCCCCTGGTCTGACGCACCGATCGTCCCGGACATCGGGATCCTCGCCTCGCGGGACCCGGTTGCGATCGATGCCGCGTCGTTTGACCTCGTGAACCGTCAGATGGGGTTTCCTGGCAGTCTGCTCGAGACGAACCTTGCCGCGGGGGAGGACAAGTTCCAGGGGCTCCGGCGGATGACCGACAGCGGGCAGTTGCTCCGGTACGCGGAAGCGATCGGTCTCGGCTCCCGGCAGTACGAACTGATCGAGGTCTGACCTCCCTCTTCGACCAGGAGTGCCGATCTCTCACCGGATTCCCTCCCGGACCGGCGCCGGGTCGCCGGGATCCGTCTCCCGATCGCTCATTTTTTTGGCGGGAGCGGACAGACTCGGTTCCGGTGTCGCCAGGCACGGGCGAGAGCGGGAGAGGAGGCGGGGGAGAGCAGGAAGAAGGGAGGGTGTCGATCCTCATCGCGAGAGGATCGCCATGATGATCCGACCGTAGGCGGGTCGGGTGATCAGCACGCCGATCAGGACACCGAGGATGGTGACGATCGCGAACCCGCGCAGGGTCGAGAGGTCCATCAGGACCAGCGGCACCATCGCGACCACCACCGTCGCGGCGGAGGCGAGGATGATACCGAGTGCCCTCGCGAGCCGTTTCAGGTAGAGGTTCGGTGAGGGGACCCGGCCCTCGTGCAGGATCTCGTCCGTGATGATGATCAGCTGGTCGATGCCGGTGCCCAGTACCGCGATCAGGCCGGCGATCGTCGCGAGATCGAGCTGGATGATGAACCGGACGATGCCGAGCAGGATCACCATCTCCGCGAGGTTGGTCAGCACCATCGGGAGCACGATCGACGGCTCCCGGTACCGGTAGTAGACGACGAACCCGACGGTGATCACCGCGATCAGCGCGGCGAGCAGGGTCCAGAACAGCAGCCAGGCGACGCGGCGGGTC
>Ga0116186_1001144_pt1 | contig 28119 bp, 20 predicted proteins | sample AD_JPNNA4_MetaG_FD_89806 | JGI IMG/M metagenome (GOLD analysis project Ga0116186, IMG submission 89806) | Active sludge microbial communities of municipal wastewater-treating anaerobic digesters from Japan - AD_JPNNA4_MetaG | ecosystem: Engineered > Bioreactor > Anaerobic > Digestate | place...
ACATCGCTTTCACAAACATTATCTACTACCCATTGGTTTAATACATTGTCAAAGCTAACTACATTAAAAGGGTTTGGGCTGCCGAATCCCAAACTAGCAGTAATTGGTAACGTAGCATTTGAATTCTCTTCATGTACAAACATTCTGCCATTACATTGCAAAGGACAAGGGAAACCAATCATTTGAGTTGCGGCTCCGCTGTAAAAAGAAACACCAACACCAGTTACAAATGGCTCATTCGCAATTACAGCTGTAGCGCTATCTAACATTCCATTAGCATCGGTTACATACAATGTATATGTACCCGGCAACAAATTGTCAATGTATGGCATCGTAGATCCTGTACTCCATAGATATGCAAAAGGAGCAACTCCTGTGACATAGGCTTCGATTTTACCGGTTGGTGCTCCGCATGAACTATTTGTGGTTACACTGAGCGTAATACCTGCAAATGATAAAAAAGGAAATAGAATGGCGATTAATAAAGTAGAAATTTTCTTCATAACATATAATTATATTATGAAGGTAAAAACATTTTTCAAACAAATCGTAAAAAGGTCAAAAAAAATCCCGCCACAGAGGACGGGATCAAGTTTTATGGAATATTTATTTTTTTAGTTCTTAAAAAGCCATGCATTTTGTTGGAAACCGGCCTTGATCGAGGCTAGTTGAGATTGTGCTTCTGCTTGAGAATTACCGGTATATAAACTTACCATCCACATTCCCTTTGCATTCTTTCCAATTACTGATGCTTTTAGGCCTTGAGCATTAGCTTCCGCAACATATTTATTAGCATTCTCTTCAACCGAAAAACAGCCTCCGATTACATTGTATTTTCCTACCGATGTTGTTGATGCTTCTTTAACTATTTCCGCTTTTTCATGAGCATTAGTAGCTGTGTGCACTGCTTCAGCAGTTGACTTCGACTTCTTTTCAGAAGCAAGAATATCATTTGCTGCAGCATCCACTTCTTTATCAAAAGCTTGTTGCATCAACTTAGCTTTCGCATCTATTAATTGCTGATTTAATTCAGCAGTCAACGCATTAGAAGCAGTAGCAGAAACTGTTGGCGTCTCTTCCTGTGCATGAACAGCGCTTGTAGTAACTGTATCTATGGCAATTGTTGAATCAACCGTAGCAGTAGCAGTGTCTTTTTCTACAAAATAACTGTAGTTAGTTGCTTTCTTAGTAGTACTAATTTGCTCAGGCGACGAAGAAGAAATATCAAAAGGAATTACACTTCCAAGATTTGTATTTAACTTCTGAATAACATTCGGATTAAAAATCAGAATAGCTAATACTGCAGCCGCAGGAACCAATTCTAACAATCTCCATCCTTGACGTTTTTTAGGCGCCGCTTCTGTTTGGTGATGCTCTTTTTTACTTACCTTTTTCAGAGGTGAAGTAGTTATTGCTTCACGCTTAATTGCAGGCGAATGAACCGTAGTTAATCCAAACGAATCCATTAGAAAATTCGTTGATGCGTCCGGCTCAAATTGTATATGCTGTTCTAGATCTAATGATATAGATCCAACTTGCTGAATTTCGATTTTTTCTCCTAATGCCAATAAACGAAAAACATCATCAACATAAAGTTGAATGGCATTCACCGCTTCTTGATATGAAACTCCTCCATTTCTACTCACATAATGAGCTAACAAACCATCGTTCACTCGAAGACTTGCATTGAAGGCAATTTTCTTTGTTGGTGGAGAGAAAGTATGTTGTGCAGGATTCAAAAATGCACTACGCGTATTGGCCACGAATCCTCCCAAACCGGGTATGATTACGCAGTCATTCGTATATAGTAATTCGCTTATGTAATGGTCTATGCGCACTCTTTGAGTTTAATTGATAGGTGCTAAGATAATGATAAGATGCACCAAACCCCAAGAAATTAACAATTTATTGTTAAAAACGACTATAAATCAATCGATTGCGCTTTTAATAAGTCGTCAGGAGTGTCAACCGCAAGGGTCTCTTCTACCGTAATTCCTGTAGCTATTCGGTACCCGTTTTCAAGCCATCTGAGCTGTTCGAGCGACTCAGCAATTTCTAAACTGCTTTGCTTTAACTGCGTCAATTTAGGCAAAACAGAGGCCTTGTATCCGTAAATCCCGATGTGTTTATAATAGGTATGATGATTAACCCATTCTGTTACTTCTTCTCCTTTCTTATAAGGAATAGGCTGTCGACTAAAATAAAGCGCTTCTCCTTTTTCATTGATAACAACCTTCGGAGTATTTACATTTAGCAATTCTTCCGTATGACTGATTTTTTTAATCAATGTTCCGATCTCGACTTCTTCACGTTGCAATATTTCGGCTAGGATATTTATCTGATTGGGATGAATATATGGCTCATCACCTTGTATATTAATTACCGCATCCCAACCACTCTTATACTTCGCCATCGCTTCCGCACAACGATCTGTACCACTGGGATGATCGGCCGATGTCATTACTACATTACCTCCGAATCCTCTCACTACTTCGGCAATTCGATCATCGTCGGTTGCAACAACTACTTCAGTTAAATTTGCTTTCGTTGCTTGCTCATAAACTCTTTGTACCATCGGTTTTCCTTTGATCATTGCCAAAGGCTTACCGGGAAATCGAGTGGATGCGTAACGCGCAGGAATTACCCCTAGAATTTTCATACTACTTCTTGCCTCTGATCAATTGAATTGTTCCGTGTAACTTTCTCGGTACTACATCACCGTTAGGTGTAAGTTCGTTTACCGTACAGATATAAAAATAAACTCCATCAGTAGCTTCTTCTCCATCATTCTTTTTCTTTCCGTTCCAATTAATATCAGGATCGGTTGTTTCGAACATTAATCCTCCCCAGCGATTAAAGATTTTCATTTCTACATCTTTTACATCTCTATACGGAAGTATTGGATGATATAGGTCGTTTATGTTATCTCCATCCGGAGTAAATACATTTGGCAATTCGTAATTCGGACAAGGATCTATACAGAAAGTGTCACTCGCCGCACTTATATTTCCGGTTGAATCGGTCGCAGTTATATAATAACATCCAGAAACCGACTTAGGATTACTATAAATGTATGATGACGCTGTAGGTCCCGCAGCATAAATCAATTGATAAACGGTTTCTCCCGTTGGCATATAATACAGTTGATATGATGCAATATCAGATGCACATGTTGAATCGATTACCCAACTCATAGTATCTTTTAACAATAAACAACTTCCGCTATTTGCAAATGTTGGTGTACATGGAGGCTCATTGTCTTGAGGCGTTCCACATGCAATTTGTGATTTATTGATAATCGGATTCACTAAACCTGTATCTAAATAAGACCCAAAAGCCTTTACGTAGTAACAATAATTAACTCCGTTTTGAATGCTATCATCAACATACGATTGAGTGGTTGAATTACCAATTAAGGTAAATAAGTTAGGAGGCCCTTCTCTGTAAATTTCGTAGAAAGTGTTTGTCCATGGCACATCGAAGTTCCACGTCAAATTATTCTTTTCATCCCCAGGACCAACATTTAAAAATACACTGCTCGCTATTTGCGTTGTTCCAATCAAGAATGTATTTCCCGGAGTGTCGTTCCAAAATTGAACTCTATAACGTTGCTGTATAGCCGAAGTGTTTAGCCCGGCATCATTATATGTCGTGTCGTTCAAATCATTCTTTGTAACCACATCAATATAATTTCCTGTTCCATCAGCGCGTTGCAACACGTAACGGAATGGTCCCGGAGTTTGCGTGAAATCAAGTTGAGTTGGTTTTCCCCAAGCTAAATACATTGTCCCTGTTGATGTAGAAGTTGAATTCACATCTACATTGGTAATCACCGGAAGATCTCTGATTAACTTTCCGCAGAATTCAACTGATGCATAGCTCTCCGCACCATCAGGAAATACCGCAACTACCATATAGCAATATTGAACTGCAGGAGCTAATCCCGCACCGTTATTATTATCGGTAAATGTGGTTGAGTAATATCCGTTTGTTTGTCCTATTAAAGTATACCCAGTATAAGAAGGAACTCCGGTCTCACAAGCCGATGGAGTAAATCCGTATGATCCAACTCTTCGATAAATTTGATATCCCACCGCTTGAGGACAAATACAGGTATCCCAATTCAACACTAAGCTATTTCCTAGTGCTGTTGCAAAAGGATTTTTCGGTGATGGCGCTACTACTGTAATAAACATCTGCTCTAAATCGACTAACTGCACACAGGTATTATTATCGATAGCTTTGAATACTACTGTGTACTTACTTTTTCTCACATGAGAACAATCAGTGTTCCATAAAAAATCTCCTGTTGCTACAGCTACCGATGGTGTTGAAGTAAATGTTGCAGGGCTATTCGTTGTAACAAATGGTCCTCCTGTAGCACTCATCGTAATCAATTCTCCATTCGGCTCCGTTGCGTTTACAGTAAAGGCTAGAACAGTTCCAGCTTCAACACATGTATCGTTAACTGTTGCGATGACCGGCGGTTGATTCACCGGAGGATAAATTGTAATTTGCATGTCGCGCGTTACATATCCGATGTTCAATAATCCAACACCGGGTATATTTCTCCATTCACGAATGATCATTGCAACATTGTATTCTCCGATTGTTTGAGGACTGTCCCAAATTAAATCTCCCGTCACTGCATCTAACGTAAATGAATTGTTTGCTGCAGGATAACTGAATGTAGGAATTGGTTGTCCACCGGTACCTTTACAAGGCACTAACTCATACGACAAACTATCTCCATCGGGATCAAAGGCATTCGGATTATGAAGGAATATTTGCCCTACAGCACCATTGTCAATCGGCGCTTGCAATAAGTTGGGTGAGTTATTAGTTGTAATTACTGGCGAAATCACCAATTTAGTTTCTACATAAAAAGGAAGATTCACTGAACCCGGCATATTAACAATATCGGCATTTCTATTTTCATCCAAGAAATACATCGTGTAGCTTCCGTTACCGGGATAGGTATGTACACCAACATATATATTACGTTGAATATCGGGACCAACATTAAAATCGATACTCTGACGAGGAATAGTATCACGAGATCCGTCGCCCCACCAAAATTCTAGTTCAGGACGATCAGCCGGACTCGACGTCTTTGTATATGTTACAATTTTTACCTCATATAAAAGGTTGGCAATCTTTCGGTATGTAATCTCCCCTGCCCTATTATGCGTTGCATTGGCGGTGAAGGATGCGGCCATGATTAACACAGCCGTAAATATTAAAACACTAAAAGAGCGGATATTATTCATTAGCACATCGAAAGATATTTACACTAATATTCTATTAATAGTTTATCACTTGCTGTTCCAAATGCGCAGGCATCTCGCGGAACTCATACTGCTGGTTTCTAAGCTGTGGTTCAAACCCCGCTTCACGAATTGCTTTTTGAATTCCTTCAGCAGTAAATCGGTGAGGAGCTCCTGCTGCCGAAACTACATTCTCTTCAATCATGATAGAACCGAAATCATTGGCACCTGAATGCAAACATACTTGCGCTACTGCCTTTCCTACTGTTAACCACGATGCTTGAATATTCTTCACATTTGGCAACATAATACGACTCATAGCGATCATACGAATATACTCATCTCCGCTAACTTCATTCCTTACACCTTTCACTCTTCTTAACATGGTTCCCTCATCTTGGAACGGCCAAGGGATGAAAGCTATAAACCCTTTAGCGTCGGCAGGCTTTTCACTTTGCACTTGACGGATCAACTCTAAATGCTCAAAACGCTCATCTAAAGTCTCCACATGTCCAAACATCATAGTTGCCGAAGTCGTTAATCCCAGCTTATGCGCTGCTCTCATGACATCCAACCATTCCCTTCCGCTGCATTTACCCTTAGAAATAATTCTTCGAACGCGGTCGTTCAGAATTTCAGCTCCAGGTCCCGGCAATGAATCTAGTCCCGATTCCATCAATACCGACAAAACTTCAGTATGCGTTTTCCCTTCTAATTTGGCAATATGCGCAATTTCAGGGGGTCCTAAAGAGTGTAATTTGAGGGTCGGATAAAGCTTTTTGAGTTCACGGAATAGTCCGGAATAATAGTCGAGGCCAAGGTCAGGATGATGTCCGCCTTGAAGCAAAAGCTGCTCCCCGCCATAGCGGAAAGTCTCGTCGATTTTTGTCTTATACTGCTCAATAGTAGTGATATACGATTCTGCATGTCCCGGAATACGGTAAAAATTACAGAACTTACAATTAGCAATACATACGTTTGTAGTATTTAGATTTCGATCGATAATCCAGGTCACTTTGCCATCCGGCTTCTGAATTTTCCGAAGCTCATTCGCCACATACATCAACTCACTGGTTGGAACGTGCTCAAACAAAAATTTACCTTCTGCGGCAGAGAGAAACTCAAACTGAAGGGCACGTTTTAATAATTGATCGCTATTCATATCGTTTTATTTGGTGTCTATCAGATAACCTGATAACGGATAAAATGTTAAACAATTGCCGTCACTTTTTGATGTTGACGTTCGCATTGTTTAATTTCAGCCGCTCAAAGTTAAAGTTTCTTATGCATATCGCCATAAAACGCCTGTCAGCTACCCGTAAAGATGATCATTTAGTGATCTTGGCCGACAACGACAAAAACATCCCGTCTGATCTCTTTTCCCGGGAGGAACTAAGTTTCCTAAAGAAAGAGCGCAAAGCTGAACGCAAGCAAATCATTATCAACCAGTACAAAAGGCTGGTTATCGTGCAAATGACCGAAGGCGGAAGCAACCCTTCGTACCAGCAGATCGAAACGGCTCGTAAGAATGGCTCGGGAATTGCTGCACGCATCAATGGCGTTAAGGGCGAGCAAGTTAACATTATGGGAACTGTTGCCCCTTCTCTTCTTTTGGCCTTTTCGGAGGGATTGATTTTATCGAATTATCAGTTCTTGAAGTATCGCAGTAAGGCTAGCTCAGAAAAGAATTCACTTTCTACGGTAGGAATTATTCACAAGGAAGTTTCTCAAAAAGAAATCGACCATCTTACTGTGCTTTGCGACGCGATCTTTAAAACGCGCGACTTAGTTAACGAACCTGTTTCATTCTTGAACGCTGTTGAGTTAGGTAAGCAATTTACTAAAATGGGTAAGGAAGCAGGATTCAAAGTGACTGTTTTCGACAAAGCTCAGATTACTAAAATGAAGATGGGCGGATTATTATCCGTAAATTTAGGAAGTATCGACCCTCCTACTTTCACCGTGATGGAATACAAACCTGATGGTGCTATCAATAAAAAACCATTTGTGCTAGTTGGTAAAGGTGTAGTTTACGATACCGGTGGTATGAGCTTGAAGCCTACTCCGAACTCAATGGATTACATGAAGTGTGATATGGCAGGTGGAGCTGCAGTTGGTGGAGCAATTTATGCTATCGCGAAAGCTAAGCTTCCGGTTTATGTTATTGCTTTAGTTCCTGCAACCGATAACCGTCTCGATGGTAATGCTTATGTACCGGGTGATGTTATCACGATGATGAGCGGCAAAACAGTTGAGGTTTTAAATACTGATGCTGAAGGTCGATTGATTCTTGCAGATGCTTTGCATTATGCAAAAAGCTTGAAGCCTGAAATGGTAATGGAATTCTCTACGCTAACAGGTGCAGCAAGTGCAGCAATCGGACCTTACGGTATCGTTACCATGGGTAAAGTTGATGATGCTACACGTGCTGAATTAGAGATTGCAGGAAATAATGTTTACGAACGTTTAGCAGAGTTTCCTTTGTGGGATGAGTACGATGAATTGTTGAAGTCGGATATTGCTGACTTGAAAAATATCGGAGGCGCAACAGCCGGAGCTATTACTGCAGGACGTTTCTTATTGAACTTTACTGATTATCCTTATATGCATTTTGATATTGCAGGACCGGCGTTCAGCAAATCAAACGATAGCTACAGAGGAAAAAATGGAACGGGAGTCGGAGTACGATTAATATTCGAATTCTTGAAGAATAAAATTAAGTAATAACTCATTCGAAGAACTCCGGATAATAAAATGTTCGGAGTTCTTTTGATGAAAGAATAACAATACGAGTTTTATAGTTTTAAAATAATATTATGCATCACGAAGGAGAAGGCAAAATTCGTATAGGCATCACAATAGGTGATGTAAACGGTGTGGGGGCGGAAGTAATCATGAAAGCATTGATGGATAACAGGATTTTGCAAACATGCACTCCTGTTATTTATGGATCATCGAAAGTAATATCTCATCACCGTAAGGCGTTGAACATTCAAGAGTTTAATTACAATACTGTAAAAGGAATTCATGATGTTATTCAACGTAAAATAAATTTAATTAACTGTTGGGAAGAAGAGATTAAAGTAGAGATCGGAAAACCTTCATCGGAAACCGGTGTATATGCATATAAAGCATTGCAGGCTGCGACTGCAGATCTGGCTGCGGGACATCTTCACGCAATAGTAACTGCGCCTATCGATAAACATACTATCCAACCGGAAGGCAGCGGATTTACAGGGCATACTGAATTCTTCGGAAAAGCTTTTGCGAATTCTAAGCCGTTGATGTTTTTAGTGTCGGGCGATTTACGTGTAGCATTAGTAACAGGACATGTACCTGTAACAAAAATCTCACAACATATCACGAAAGAAAATATCCAATCGAAATTACAAATCATGATTCAGTCATTGAAACGTGATTTCGGTATTCGCAAACCACGCATTGCTGTACTAGGATTAAATCCTCATGCAGGAGATAACGGAGTAATTGGAAACGAAGACAAAGACATCATCGCACCTGCGGTGAAAGAAATGTCGGATAAAGGTGCGGTAGTATTCGGACCGTATTCCGCCGACGGATTATTCGGAAGCGGAGCTTATAAGAAATTTGACGCTGTGCTAGCGATGTATCATGATCAAGGATTAATTCCGTTTAAAACATTAGCATTTGAAACAGGAGTAAATTTTACGGCAGGACTACCGGTGATACGCACCTCTCCTGATCATGGAACAGGCTACGATATTGCAGGAAAAGGAATTGCAAGTGAAGTATCGATGCGAGAAGCAATTTATATGGCTTGCGACATCTACAACTTACATCAAACATATGATGAAGTCACGGCAAACCCACTAGCTTTTACCAAACTTGGTGGAGATAGATAAAAAAGAAAGTCCCGAATAACATCGGGACTTTTTTTATATCTGAATAACGTAAATTATGAAATCAGCCCTTGCTGAAATGCTAAACGAATTAACCCTGCAACATTATTCAAGTTGAGTTTTGATAAAATATTTTTTCTGTGTGTTTCAACCGTTCTTACACTAATAAATAATTTATCGGCGACTTGCTGGCTACTTAAACCTTGAGCTATCAACTGAACAATTTCAATTTCACGCTCAGAAAGAACATTTTTCAATTCAGGGCTTTCATCAGAGCTAGGGAATGCTAAACTCTCTGTAATTTCAGAAGAAAAATAACGACCACCGTTAAGGACTTTATCTATCGCCATTCGAAATTCAACTTTATCGGCATTCTTTAACAAATAACCATTAGCTCCGGAATTTATTAGTGAACGAACAATAGATGGGTTGTTATACATACTCACGATAATTACTTTCAACATTGGAAATCTCTTTTTAACAACTTCAAGCGTTGCCTTACCATCCATATTAGGCATTTGAAGATCCATCAATAGTAGATCAGGCAATTCATGAGACTCTAAAAATGAAATTACATTGATTCCATCTTTAACACTTCCGGCTACAGAACAATTATCAATTTCAGAAACTATCAACTCCAGTCCTTCTCTAAATAATTGATGATCGTCGGCTAATAATATTTTGCTCGTTTTCATTTATTAACTACAAGGAATTATTATTGTAATTACACACCCTCCTTCAACTCTATTTTCGCGGCGAAATTCGCCTTCAAGTGCATTTACTCGCGTTTTCATATTTAATAGACCCATTCCCTCTTTTAAATTTTCATCGACACCTTTCCCATTGTCCTCTGCAAATAAAATTAGATTATTACTACTCAAATATAATTGAATATTTAAGTCACTTGCGCTTGAATGCTTCAAAGCATTGCTGATAATCTCTTGAGTTGCTCGAAACATTGTCAGCTGTTTCTCCGCCGAAATACTTGCCGGCAAATTGAAACAATCAAAATTAATTTTCAATAATGATGTTGTTGAATTTTCAACCAATTCACGTATTGCAGCTGCCAGACCCTGCCGTTCTAGCGTAACCGGCATCATTTGATGAGAAATTTGGCGAACTTCTACAATGGTTGAATTCAACAATTCCGCACCTTTTGTATTCGATTCATTAATCGACAATTTAAGTGCGGCGAGTTGCTGTCCAATACTATCGTGCAAATCGCGAGCAATTTGTCTACGCTCATTTTCTTGTGCAGAAATAACGGAAGCAAGACCACGGCGTTGTTCTTCGGAAAGAGCCTTACTTAACTTCAACTGACTTGCAATCTTTTGTCGCGATACAATAATAAACGCCAAAACTCCTATAACAATTACAATCAAAATTAAAAGAACATTATTTCTTCGGGCTAATGACAATGAAGCATCTTTGTTTTCAATTTCGAGTTGCTTGATTTTGTTTTCTGATGATAGTGCTTTTATTTTATTTTGTTTCAACTCAGTCTCATATCGTGTTGCCAATTCTTGCGCCGCTTCAATATTTTTACGTTTTGCAATTGTATCTGACAAAGAAACAAACAAATCTATTTCAGAAATTGCAGATTCACTTCGGCCCTTCAAAATATAATATTTTGCTAAGCTATATCTTGCATTTTTTTCCTCTTCATACAATCCTAACTTTGAAGATATCTTTACCGACTCATTAATATACGGATAAGCCGCATTAAGATTATTTAAATCCAGATAGGTATTCCCTATGTTTTGAGAATAGGTAGCAATACCAGCTGAGTCGTATATACTTTTAGCTTCATTATTTGCCTTGAGATAATAAGACAATCCCATTGCATTATTTTTCATTTGCCGATACACATAACCCATATTGCCATATAAGGTAGCATTTGTGCTGGGGTCTTCAAATTTTGCTATCACCTTTTCAATCTTCATCCCCAAATTCAATGCCTTTGAGAAATCCCTCTTCTCCGAATAAAGATTCACAAGATTAACTTGCATTAACCAATACATGTATTCATTACCATTTTGGGAATGAAGCAACGAGCTTTTTTCAAAATAACTTTCCGCTTGACTATAGTCTTTCATAGATAAAAAGGCGAAGCCCAACCCCCCAAGTAAAGTTGCTTGATTCTCTTTATCATTCAATTTCACATATATTTTCAAAGCAGGAAAAAGATATTGCAAGGCTTGTTTATGGTCTCCTAGTTGAACATAACAATTCGCTATTTTGCTATATGTCGATGCTAAAAGCGCATTATCCTTTAATTGTTTCCTAATTTTTAGCGATTCCATTAAATAATTAATCGCTTCATTATAATTACCTTTCCTAATTGCAACAATTGAAAGATCGTTGAATCCCATTGAAATCCAATAAGGGCTATTTATTTTTTTTGCCAACGTCATTTCCTGCTCTGCAAAGAACATAGCAGAATCTAAACTCAAAAACCCGTATTCCCACGAAAGCTGAGTAAAACTATTTAATTTTTGGGAATCACTTTTCGCATTCGCCAATTGAATTTTATACACCCTAATAAGGGAATCCGGGGTTTGTCCGAATGTCGACAAAAAACAAATACAAATGATTGCACATATAATCGGTGCACGCATAACCAACAATTTTATAGTGACAGGAACTAAATATTAGGTAAAAATACCTAAAAATACTTACTGAAACCAACATAAATAAAATCACCACCCTATCCCAACATTTAAAATGGACATCACCTTCAAATACCGAAATCTACGTATTGCAAATACAATTTTTTGCTTACAACAACCTTTCCTGGATTTATGAACATTGCAGTGACGAAACTACTGAATGATCTCTTCAAAAAATTCACCCAAGAACAAATATTGCCTGTCCCTCATGGCATCAGGATCATTTGTTTCGTCAACAACTTTAAGCTATGAGGGCAGGCATATTTGTTCGACAAATAAAAAATCAAATGAATTTATCCGTCAAGTACTTAAGACTGATTCTCGCAGTATCACTACTGATTCTGCCTCGAATCACATTTGCCCAAAGCAACATTAAAGAATTGTTATCCCTCGACGATAAAACTTTCTGGAAAGGGTTTCAGAACATCCCAATGGCCGGCTCGAGTGGAAAACCATATCGTAATGGACAAGGAGTAAGAGCATACTATCCATCATTGCCAATTCCAAAAAAAATAGCACTGGTCTCCTTTTATCTATTTGATATAGGCACAAGAGAATCCGTATCATTCGGAAACTATCGAGCATTTGGATGGAGCTCAACACATACTAAAAGCTGGAATATGACCGAAGAGGGAGCAAAAAAACTCGCAAATCAATTTTATGCTTACTGGATGGAAACAGCACTGGAGTCCTTTAAAATAACAGGAAGCACACTAATAACTCCCGACAGCTTTACGCCTGAACAAAAAGCTGCTTATGAAAACTTCAAACTAGAAAAATCGAAAATCGGAAGCGCAATCATGTCGCAAAGCGAAGTGAATGCTGATGTGATTGAAATGGCTGACGGATACTTACCAATTATTCCATTTGCACCCGGTGATTATAAAATGGCAGAGTCAATTGGATTATTGGCTAAAGAACTTGGTGTTGATGCAGTATTGATAGCAGCAACAGAAGTAAGAACAGACAAACAAGGATCACATCTTTCATCAATAGGAATGTATATGTATGGTCCGAATCCGGTGCCTCGCAAAGAAGATGTGAAGTATTTCGGATTTAATGGTGCGGGACGACAAGAAGGAAATGTATACGAGGTTTGCAAAGTCAACTTCAACAAGACAGATGGCGTTTTATTCTATGGCGTTGACAGAAAAAGTGGCGAAGTAAATTATTTCGACTATGAAGGTATTGATCAATTATATGGTAAAGTTTTAGGAGGATTATGGTATCAATTAGTAACTGTAAAAAAATGTGGACAATCAGATGATAAATAAGATTATAAAAAACATGAAAACAGCTGTAATAATTACATTTCTATTTGCTTCAATCTCTGCAAGTGCCCAACCGGATATAACCGGATACAACTCCGTTGAATTGGGATTATATTTCAACCACCTAACAGATGGAAGTAAAGGGAAAGACACAAAAAATTCGTTTATCTCTAATAGCTTTGGATTAACGATGTGTGAAATGACCGGTTCTTTGATAGACGCAATTGCATCCGCTAAAAAGAGACATAAATTTAGGTTCGGAGATGCGCTCACGATTGGAGTTGGGGCCGGCTATGCATCAGAAAAAGGATATGATGAAGGAGAGGCAGTAAAAAACGGAACAATTAATTTCAGAATGTGGGCTGGATATGGGGCACAAGCAAGTTATGAATATGGAGATGGGCAGATAGCAGGAATTAGATGGGTTAGAACCTCTGAAGAAATGGGGAATTTTTATTCTGACGTTGGCGTTGGAAGCGGAAAATCGGCATCATACGGATATCATAAAATCGGAGTATTCGGAGTATTCAAAAATTTAGGCTACGAAGTGTCATATTTAATGAATCGCCCTACTCCTTCAATTGAAACTTCCGGTGTTGATTATTCCTTTCATGGGTTTGACTTAAAAGCAAAATATATTGTAAGTGAAAAATTTTATCTGTCTGCTCATTACGCATCTGTAGTTCGAGAGAGTTCGCTGTATGGAGTCATTTATGGAGTAGAAACGCGAGCAAAGACTTTTAGTTTTGGAGGAGGTATCTCATTATGGTAAAAAAAGAGGGAAGTAAATTTTACTTCCCTCTTTTTTTTATCTCATCAAATACATCTTACCCCAACCTTTTTTGAAGTAGGCGTCGAGTGCGGTTTCTTTCTTTTCAATTTCTGATCCGTTGATGCCTGTGTAAACGCGATAGAGATAAACTCCGTTTGCTAATTGATCACCAAACTCGTCTTTACCATCCCAAGCATATTCTGAAATATTTCGTCCGATATGAATATCACCAATTTCTTGTCGCGTAATTTCACGTACAATCTTTCCGGTAACTGTCATGATGCGAATACGGAAGTCATCAGGGATTTCACTTCCTGTTAACACAAACACAAATCGTGTTGATGTACTAAAAGGATTCGGATAATTCACAACTTCAGTAATTGAACTTTTGTTCACCACTTCGAATTGAATTTTATAATCAAGAGCTCCACTTAAATTACCTGACTCATCTTTTGCTTGAACAGTCAACTCATAAACACCATCTTTAGTTAACAACGGATTATAGTCGATACGGAAGCTGTTTTTCGGAAGTGAAGCAGGAATCCATTTCAAAAGATCGGAAGACGTAGTAGTACCTGAAACAGGCTCAAAATGCAAATAGGATATTACTCCATCAGGAGCAGTTAATGTTACTCTAAAATTGCCTGTATCATTGAGTGCAATGAATTTATTTTCATCGAGCAATTGCATTGTTACATTCGGACGAGCAGAGACGATATCGCCATTCAAAATATGTGTCCCATCAAAAGTAACATCTAACAAAGGATTAGTTATATCCCTAGTCACATGGAAACGAACATTTGCCAAGTTATTAAAATGATACTGCTCCGGTTGATCATTACGTGGATTTGCTTCAATCCACAGTACATTATCACCTAAAAAATCTCTTGTGCTAAATGATATTCCTGTCATTACAGTATCACCAGCTGCTAACGGTCTATTCAAACGAACTGTTGCTAAATCGCGACGCACATTATTCTGATCGAACAAATAGTAATCGACCAATAATGTATCCATATCAACACTGCTAATATTCTCAAATGCCATGTTGAAAGTTACTTTTTCGCCTTCTTGTACAGTATCACTAACAAAAGAATAATACTTCGTATTTAATGTTCCTTCAGGCACCGGCGAATAATAAACTTGCCATTTCACCAGTTGAGGAGGTGTACGATTAATTAAATCTTCGGTATACATCTTCAATTTCAAATAAGGATATTGCGCTGCATCAATTGAGTTAATTGCAAAATCTTTTTGACTTTGTGTTATTCCGCTCATCAATAAAATTTCTTGGCCGGTGGTATTAACGCCATACACATTCAACAAGACAGAATCAGGAGTGAATCCTGTTTCTGTTGAAGCATAATCCCAATGAACACTTGTCCATCCTGTTGAAGGACCAATTTTAGTGGATGTATAAAATCCTTTATCCCAATCACGTTGCAAAGCATAATCGATTCGCAAGTCCTCTGTAGGGAATATTCCTTTTTTGAAGATAATAGACGAAGGGTCTCCTTTCTTCATAAACAACATGTATTTATCAGCATTCGTCAATGTACTATACTGAGATACTCCAAGATTCGCAAAACCGGCTTTCAAATCAGCCAAAGTATCAAAACCTACTCCGAAAACTGTCCAGCTTAACAAATAATCACCATCAGGAATTTTATTTGTAATCATGCTTATTAAGCTATCGGTTTGCGATTGAACGGCAGTGTTAAACAAGAAGAATTTATCGGGACGAGGTCTATTACATCCTTGGAATGTATTACAATTAAAATAATTATAATTTCCATAATAACGAATACATGAATCGGTTTGCCATGGATGTTCAAAGTCGACAGAATCTAAAACTGCCACAGCAATTTGAGGCATATAATTACAGCCGCCATAATCCATATTCGACCCATTAATTTCATAGGAAGGACGAGTATCCACATGCGTCATAGTTAAAGCAAACTGCGATGAGACATATTCAAAATAACGTGTTGCATCATGACGAAACATATTCGTTAAATCATCTTTACTAAATTGAGGATAATCGGCTTGCGACCAACCTGTAATCCCTTGCTTATACATAAATGAGCTTTGCTTCCACTGAAAGTCATTAGAGATAGAAGTATCAGGATTCATGATTGAATCGTTAGCAACTCTCCAATAATATACTTCACTATCGGCAAGTGCTATGTTAGGTGTCCAACTAACAACACCAAAAGCATTGGCTACTACTCCTGAAATTTTCGATGGACTAGAAAATACTGCGGAAGTATCAAGTTCGAATCGATAATTTTTAGGTGCGGCGAACAGATTTGCAGTTGTTGCTTTTAATGTTACTGAAGATGTTGGAATGATAGCATATTCCTGTGGATAAACTGGATTAATATCTGTTGATGTAATTTGCAATGTTGTTGTTGCTACGTTATTACTCGACTCATTCAACTCTGCAACATCATTGTAATTGTCGACAGTGACTTGGAAAGTATTTAATCCCGCACCATCTTTAAAATCAACCGGGAGTTTTACTTCAAATGTATCGCGGTATGTAACGTAAGGTACTTGAATGATGGTATCATGTTTTGTAATTCCGTCGGGCATAGTACGACTAAACAAAATACTCATCGATTGATTTGTGTTTTCGCCAAGATTGGTAACCGCTATTTTTACTTTAAACGAATCAACTTCTGTAGTAACTACTGAGGGTTCAAATGAAATACTTGAATTATCTACTGAATAATCAGGCAATTCAAATTGATTCATTTTAATTGCAGGATCACCATGCAGCGTCATACTCATACATACATTTTTGTATCCTGCATTTGATGACATCACATTGGCTATTGTTCGTTTCATACTCTCAGCAACACCTTTACCGTAAGACGTACGGAACATTTGTTGATGTAATTCCGATGAGTATGTATCGAGTTCTTCAATAATTCCTTTATCAGGCACCGCAATAAATCCGATAGCTGCTTTATCAGGAGTTAATACAAATCTTTCGTTTAATAATTTTTGAGTTGTAAAAATGTCACCTACAAAACAGCTCTGAGCAAGCACAACGGGATATCTTCCTTTGTTGCTATAATTTTCAGGGGCATCAGTACTATTATCGAATGAAGTTCCGGCAGCATGTCCGTAGAACGTCATCATTGTACAACCCGAATCAATTAAAGCTTGCAAGTATTCACTTTGGTTAATTTGAATCGGCGCATTTGAATTTTTCAAAAACGTATAAACGTTTCCTCCAAACAATGTGTCTTCTATTAACTCTGCATAAGTATGTAACTTAGCGGAAAGAATATCTTGTTCATCTTGATTAGATCCTCCACCAAAGTGCAATACATTTTTCATCCATAATGCGGGAGGTTGAAGTTGATTGTTTTCAAATTCAATTAACTTATTTAAATATGCAGTAACATCGGCATCCGATTGTGCAGAAACACGTCCTGTGGCTATTTCTGTTTTATACTCATTGGTGTTTAAGTGAGCAGTAAAAAGTTGATCGGAAGCCGGCTCTCCCCAAGTCGGAACTAAGTTCAATCCATATCCTTTACCGGATTTACTATCTGTAATCATAACTCCTTTTCCCAATAACAATAAATATTTTGGTGGAGCAACAGCTAAATCGATTAATTGATCAGCAAAAGACCGTATAGCTTGCGGATGTTTTCTGATTCCCCATGCATACTGATCGTATAATTCATTCACATCTGCTAAAAGCGGACTATATCCTTTTGTTGCACGATATGAAGCATAATCTTTAGCGCTAGTCCATATTGCTTTATTTGATACAATAAGAAAATCGGCATTCATTCCTTGCTCTAAGAAATTATTAAAACGTGCGTATTTTGCAGGATCAGGATCGCGATTTACTGGTTCAATCGTAATATTACCGTTAAAAGCAAATGCTTGATTATTGTTTATGATGTAAATTTTTTGCTCCTCTGTATAAGCCGGAATTACCGCACTAAAATTACCTCCACTATTTAAAACCGAAATAATTCTTATTGTATCACTTCCAACAACATAGACTTTGGGATTTGTCAATCCTGTATTCGAAAAATTAATTGTTGCTTTAGATCCTTGTGGATTCAGATACAATTCCTGCGGGAATGTTTCTGATGTAAAATCTGTTGACCTATCATACTCAAAACGAATATACCCTGTATTCATGTAATTTTCGTTAATCGGATTGGTAACGTCATCGTCAGGAATAATGTTAATGACTACTTGTCCGTTCACCGGCGCATTATTAACAGGAATAGTTTGGTTGTTTAAATCATATCCATAGAATAAAAAATTCCCGATAGTGGATCCATTTACTGATACTGTATAAGGATGTGAAAGGGCATTGGCCCCCATCATTGCTATACTTACTTGAGGAGGATTTACTCCTACATTAAGCTTATTGGTATTAAATGTAAAACTGTTTTGACTACCATATGCTATTTTATTAAAATACCATCCCTCGCCCATCATATAGCTATTATCGGCGATTTTGTTTCCATCTCTAAACGCGATATTGTATTCTGCATCCGACACGCGTACTTCCTTTGATCGTAAATACGGAACAGTAGGATATAACCCGAAATTTTGATCATTCTCTACAATCATCCTCTTATTAGTAGCTGACGATAAATTATATGTCAAGAAATAGGCGGCAGTATCATTAAACAAACTTTGATACGGATTTGGTTGAGATGTTGGCGCATCATAAATCTGCGCATCAAATGTTCCATCATTTTTATCTCCGAAAAACTCAATATAATCGCCTGTGTTAAAAATTCCGTTCTGATCTACGTCTACTACATTAATAAACTGCTCTTTTCCATCGTGGAATATTTGATATCTATCCGGACTAAACCATGAATTCACAGGAATTCCGTAATTCTGCAAATCACTATAGGTTACTTTAAAAATTCCTTTCTTCCAGATATTCATTCTGAAATATTGTTGATTGGAATAATCTTGTCCGCTTACAAATGAAATCCATTCATTGTTGTAGACTTGCGCATTTACATTGCACAATGCCATTAACATTAAAACAGATAAGAGGTAAAATTTACGCATGATAAAAGTTTTTAATTACAGTCCCGAAACTGTTAACTTTATTTAGTTGCTGCCTTACGCATAATATTCAACTTTAACGAGAATACATTTGAGTACAACGTACCCGCACTTCCTGTAAAGTTTGTTAATGCATAATCAATAGTTACATTTTTTATTTTTACTCCTGCTCCAATACTTGGTTGAGCTGTTGTTGAAGTTGATTGATCAATATTTTTTACTGATTGGATATTACCCACTCCTGCACGCAAGAATAAGAAATCATCATAACCGATTTCCATTCCTACTTTAGGATCTACACTTACTACATCTGACTTAATAGGCACATTTCTTTTCCCGTCGAATGTCAAATCAAGATCAACTGAAGGAGTGACCGTTAATTTTTTCGTAATGTTTGTTTTATAGCTTGCTCCTAAAATTAATTTCGGCAGTGTAACTTCTAATCCGTTTTCAGGAATTTCATTTCCTGTTTGCGTGAATACATCTTGCAAATTTTCGGTATTGTAGGTCCATGCATTGAATGTTGAAGTAATGTCTTTACCCATTGCTCCAAACTTCCATTTACCTGTTTCATATTGAGCACCGAAATCTAATCCGAAGCCCCATGCTTTTGCAAAATCTCCAACTTTACGATGAACAATTTTTACATTACCTCCGATGCTTAGCCCTTTAATTTTCATGGCTTGAGCATATGAAAGCAAGAAGGCATAATCGGCAGACGAGAATGTTTTCAATCGATCATAATCGATATTTCCGTCTTTATCGATCAAATCGGTAGAGTCAATAATATCGTCAATAGCAAATCGAATTACCGATACACCTACTGCTCTTGTAGCATCGATAGGTGCAGCGAATGAACCGTAATCGTACTTTCCGATTCCTCCGAAATATTCGTTGTGCATTGCTGCCAATTGGATATTGCCTTTCACTTTTAAAAGTCCGGCAGGATTCCAAAATCCCGCAGTGGCATCATCCACTATTGCTGATTGTGCTCCCGCCATTCCGAGTGCTTTAGCTCCTACCCCTATCGAAAGGAATTCATTACTGTATTTTTCCTGTGCGAAAAGTGATCCCGGAACGATAGCCGCGGCGATAAGCGAAAGAAGAATTTTTTTAACTTGCATAGGTTTGTTGGTCATTTAGATAACTCACAACGAATAGGAGGCAGAAATAGTATTTTTTATTCGAATCTCTTATACTGTGTGAGAGGCACAAAGGTTATAATAGTTTCAAAGTTAAAGAACACAAAAAGAATATCTTGTAAACAATTTATCGTTCGATAAATATACCTTTGCAGCATGATTAAACATTTACCCAACCTGATGACCCTGATGAACCTGTTTTGCGGGTGCTTGGCGATCATCAGTTTGTTTAATGGTCATTTCGATAATGCCTTGCTGTTGGTAGTTATCGCCGGTATCCTCGATTTCTTCGACGGATTCGTTGCCAGGCTCGTAAAAGCTAACTCAGAATTGGGCAAACAGCTTGATTCTCTGGCAGATATGGTTACATTTGGGGTGGTTCCGGGCTTCACTTTATTCTTCATTTTTAATCGCACAATGTTTGCTTTGAACGAAATGAGCAGCCCCGTGGCATCCATTTTGCCTTACCTAATGTTTGTGGTTACCTTATTTTCATGCCTTCGACTCGCTAAATTTAACATCGACCCCCGCCAAGCTTCTTATTTTATTGGCTTAAACACCCCGTCCAACACTTTCTTGGTTATGTCATTGCCGCTAATCTTGAATCATGATGAATTTGGGCTGGCGCCGATAATTTTAAATCCTGCCTTTTTAATCGCTTTCGCCATCGTTTCTTCGTATTTATTAGTAGCTGAAATTCCGTTTTTGTCGTTCAAAATCAAGTCGTTAACATGGAAAGACGCTAAACCTCAATTATTACTATTAATTGGTGCAGTGTTATTTTTATTGACATTAAGGTATGCTGCACTTCCAATAATTATAGTCTATTACTTAATTTTGTCGTTAATATATCCTCCGCATAAAAAACCAACCACATGAAATTCATAGCTCATATCAACGTAATGCCTCAAAAAGCTCTTTTAGATCCTCAAGGAAGAGCAGTATCTGCAGGGATGAAAAACATGAATCTGCACGAAATCGGCAATGTTCGTATCGGCAAGAGAATTTCATTGGAAGTAGAAGCTGCTTCTAAGGATATCGCTACCGAAAAAGTTGAACAGGCTTGTAAGCAACTTTTGGCGAACCCTATCATGGAAACTTTCGAGTTTAGCCTCGAGCAAGCATAATTTCATGCGCATCCTGACCTTTCTTGTCTTGCTCATTTTCGCAGGATCAAATGCTTATGCCCAAAGTGATGCGGCAGCGATCAGCCAAATTGAGATGTTTCAATCTCAGCTGAATGCTGATTATAAAAATCCGGATGATTCACCTCTGCCGGCTGAGGAAATTCCTCACTTCAAGGGACATCAATTTTTTAAGGTCGATTTAAAATACCGCGTTAATGCAAAGGTTGAACGTTTAACGAATCAGGATACCGTTTCATTTCCAACTACTGCAGGTAAATTCAAAAAGTATATTCCTTACGCTAAGCTTTCTTTTAAGATTGATGATACGTCGAATGTATTATACGTTTATCAGTCGGTAGCTTTAATGCAACAAGAAGAATACAAGGATTTCCTTTTTCTTCCTTTTACTGATAAAACAAACGGATTCGGTTCTTATGGCGGAGGAAGATATATCGATTTACGAATTCCTTCGGGCGATTATATGACGATCGATTTCAATCAATGTTATAATCCTTATTGCGCATATAGTAATGCTTTTAATTGTCCGATTCCTCCTGAGGTCAACCGACTAAAAATGGCGATTCCGGCAGGGGTGATGGCACCCGCGGGACATTAAAAAATTATCTTAATTCGAAATTTTGTCCGAGGTAAACGCGACGCACCGTTTCATCTTCTGCTAACTCACGCGCCGTTCCTTCTTTCAATATCTTTCCTTCAAATAAAAGATACGAGCGATCGGTAATCGTTAACGTTTCATGTACGTTGTGATCGGTGATCAAAATACCAATGTTTTTTGCTTTCAACTTATAAACGATACCTTGAATATCTTCTACGGCTATAGGATCGACGCCGGCAAAAGGTTCGTCCAATAAAATAAATTTAGGATCAACAGCAAGTGCTCGCGCAATTTCAGTTCTTCTTCGTTCTCCTCCCGACAATACATCTCCTCTGCTTTTGCGAATTTTTTGCAAACCGAATTCATCTAATAATGATTCCAATTTTTCATCCTGAGCTTCTTTGCTCAACTTAGTCATTTCAAGAACAGCCTTGATATTATCTTCAACGCTTAGCTTGCGAAAAACAGAAGCTTCTTGTGCCAGATAACCAATACCCATCTGAGCTCTCTTATACATAGGCTCATTGGTAATTTCGGTATCCTCAAGATAGATCTTCCCTTCGTTCGGTTTAATTAAGCCTACCGTCATATAAAACGTGGTAGTCTTACCGGCACCATTCGGACCTAATAGCCCTACAATTTCGCCTTGCTGCACACGAATAGAAACTTTATCTACTACGGTACGGCGTTTATAGCGCTTAATCAGTTGATCGGTGCGAAGGGTTAACATATTGCTGCAAATTTAGCGAAGAGAGTAATACAGAGCCGAAATAATTTAAAACAAGAGCTGTAGACTGGCTCTTATCCCGAATTTTGAAATATCAGGATGATCGAGGTAGGCCATACGCCAGATAAAATCAACGCGTATCAACTTGAAGATATTTTCAACACCGGCACCTAGTTCAACATAAGGTTTCTTCGATAGCGTACTGAAGGCAGTAGGATCTTTTAAGATTGCGAGATTACTTTTGCTAATACCGCCGTAAACGATTTTAGCTTGCGCTACTTCGCTCCCTTTCAACTTTCGCATCAAAGGAGTGTTATCGAGGAAGAATCAGTCGAAGTGATGTGTTGCATATCCGCTTAGATAATAATCCCTCACAAACTCAAAATAATTCATGAGGTTGAATGCCGCGTAATCATAAAAATAAGTCTCGTTACCGGGATGAAGTTCTAGCAAAGGATAAGGAAGTGTTCCCCAGATTTTACCTGCGCTTAACACCCAATAAGTATAACCGAAAGGAGCTAATCGTAATCGATCATCAATTTTTACAGTGAGCTTCTGATATTCAAAATCACTATTCATTACTCCTTTCAATCCGTAAGTATAATTTACTTGTAACACAGGATAATCGGAACCTAAACTTACACGATCTATTTTACCTGCAACAAATTTTTCGCGATAAGCGAAACGTGTGAACAATGAAATCTCAGAGGTCTCGAATGAATTTTTATAATCGGTATGCTCGTCGTTGGTATAAAAACTTACATCCAGATCACCTAAAGGCCTAAAGCGGCTATGCCCAAACGTTACACGGTTCGAGAAGCCCGGAAACCATTCCATTTCATACCATGCTTTTTGAATTTCGATGGTATTTAATTTTGTTGCGGGATTTCTTCTAAATAATGAGAAGAGTAAATTATCGTCGGTAAAACCATTGTCACTCTGCCCGAGCTGCTGGACATCATATTTATAATTGACGCCTACAAACTGCCGTGGCTTGTCTGATAGTTTGAATTTAATTCCTCCTCCGTATTTAAACTTCTCGTCTTTCAATCCGTAGGCAAGATATCCATCCATTAAAACTTTTGTACTGAAGTCGTCACTGGTTCTTCCTCCGATACGGAATCTATTGCCTTCAATTTTATTGAAACTATAAACAGTGTAGTATGGTCCTAATTCAATCTTGCCGATGTCTTTATATCCTGTGAAAAATAAGGTCACAAAATCGACATAAGTTTTAAATGCAGGCAACGATTTTATGGTATCTACCATGTGGTAGATTTTTGTTTCTCGTTCCGACAAACTATCATGCCTCGACTGCGTCCAGAAGTCATCGGTGCGAGCCAAGGCTTCATCATTCACTACAATATTCTCGGTGCCCTTAAATACATTATCGTTGATAGGTTCGTTGACGATAAACTTACGATACGATGTGGTTTTTCGACCGATGAACCCCATGCCGTCTTCCTTCGCTGCAAAGTCTACTATCAAAACATCTTTCGACAACATCCATTGCTTATTGTCAACACGCGTATATTCTTGAACGATGGCCATATCCTCCACCCAGTTCACATTCGCTTCACCGGCGATGCGCATATTGATTTTCTTAATAGCCCAAGTAGTGTCTTGCACCCAAAACTCTCCGGTAAATGTCAGCTCTTGCGGGCGACGCGGTTTGAATTTCAACTTATAACACCACTGACTATCGATATAAGTACTGTCGAGCAAATAATATTTGTAATACAACAAACCTAAATCGGAAGTAGGACTCACAAATCCTTTTCCGAATAAATCGATGAAGTTATCGTACACGTTTACGCGTTGGTACATATCACCCAAAAACTGTGTTACAGTAGCGTTTTCTAATCCCGAAACTTTACTTGCCTTTATTATCTCGCGTTTGTTCTTCGGACTATTTTTAAAGTATACATCCGACATTGATTCAGAGATAAAGAAAGGTAAAAAGGGACGAGAATTGGTTTCGCTGCTATCAATATTATCGAAGATAAAGCTAAAAGGTTTAAGCAGTTTTTTATTCTTAAATTTCTCGCTGATATTCGTTAAATCGAATTCAAGTTTATTATACACTTCATATTGATACGTCTCTAATTTTGAAGGATCATTCTGATCTTTATTCTTAACGATATTTCTAAAAATGATATTCGCAGGATTTTCTCCTGCTTTAATTACTACTTCATTTAACTCGACTTTCGATGCGCTTAATACGATATTGATAACTTGAACTTGTCCTTTCTTCACGCGCATCTTCACAGGCTTATAGCCAACTAAAGTGCAGATTATTGAATCGGTAGGATTGGCTGATGATAAATTAAACTTACCATCCATATCTGTATTTGTTCCGGTGGTAGTTCCCTTAAAAATAACAGTAGCAAACGGCACAGGCTCGTTCGTTAAAGCATCGGTAACTTTACCGCTTATAGATGTTTCCTGCGCCGATGCTGTTTGTAAAAACAAAAATGCGATTAGAAATAAAAAGACGGAAATGGCGTCTCTAATTTTTTTCATAAATAAATGGAAAATGGTTTTAGCATATATAAGACTAACTAATCACTTTAATGTTACTAACTCTTCCCAATATTCGAGGGCACGGCGAGTATGAGGTATAACTATGGTACCTCCTACCAGATTTGCTACGGCAAATATTTCAAACAGCTCTTCGGTAGTTACTCCTTCCTCATGACATTTTCCAAGATGATATTTAATGCAATCGTCGCAGCGCAATACCATCGACGAAATCAATCCTAACATCTCTTTCACCTTAACACTAAGAGCTCCTTCCTGATAAGTAGAAGTATCAAGTGCATATAACCTTTTAATATTGGTATTCCCCGCCGAGAGAATTTTCTCGTTCATTTTGGCGCGGTAGCCGTTAAAATCTTCTACTTGACTCATTTCAATTTTATTTTATATCAAAAACTGTGCAAGAAATTATTGTAATGCTGCTTTATTCTTATTTCGCTCTACCATTGCTGAAACATAAATACTGATTTCATATAGCAAGAACAAAGGAATAGCTACTAACATTTGACTGGTCACGTCTGGAGAAGGAGTGATTACGGCTGCCACTATTAAGTTAATCACCATCGCATGTTTACGGTATGTTCGCATGAAAGCCGGCGACATTACACCAAGTTTACTAAGAAAATAAATAACCATGGGCAATTCGAATACAAATCCGGTAGATAATGACAATACCGTTACAATATTTATATACGAATCCATGCTGATTTGGTTTTTAATCTCGGCACTCACTTGATAATTCCCTAAGAAATTAATCGACATGGGAGTGATGATATAATAACCAAATAAGATTCCCATCATGAATAACAACGTAGTAAAGAACACGATTCCGCGTGAATATTTTATCTCACGTTCCGACAAAGCAGGTCGAATGAATCGCCATAATTCCCAAATTAAATAAGGGAAACCAAGAATAAAACCCGTCATGACGGCAATCCACATATGCGTAGTAAATTGCCCACTGATATCGAGATTGATTACCGAGAAATTAATCTGGTCGAAACACATATCCAGATTATATTTCTGCGATATTTCACACAGCATTCTATACGTCCAGAAATCTTTATTTTTAGGAGCGAGAATTATGCCATCGAAAATAAATTCCTTATTGAGGAAAGCTACAAATCCTAACACACAAATCACTATCACCGCACGAACAATATGCCATCTCAAAGCTTCGAGATGGTCGAGAAATCCCATCTCTTTGTTCGGATCTTTACCGTCTATTAACATAATCGCTATTTGTACTTTTTATTTAAATAATTCCTTCTTTCAATAAATCATGAAGGTGAATAAACCCAACAAATTTACTTTTATCGGTAACAGCTAACTGAGTAATATTATATTCCTTCATCATCTGCAAAGCCTCTACCGCCATGGTATCTTTATCAACCGACTTCGGCTTTTTATTCATGATATCTTTTGCAGTAAGATTTGTGAAATTATTGTTTTTGATTTGCTGCATCATTCTACGCAAATCGCCATCAGTAATCATTCCCGCCAATTTACCTTTATCAATTACTGCCGCACAACCTAATCGTTTCGATGATATTTCAAGTATCACATCAGTAATTGGTGTCGACATTTGAACAATCGGTTTAGGATTTGAAGCCCAAAGATCATCTACTTTTAAATACAATCGTTTTCCTAATGCTCCACCCGGATGATATCTCGCGAAATCGGCCGATGTAAATCCTCTTTCTTCCAACAAACATACTGCTAAAGCGTCACCCATCGCTAACTGTGCTGTGGTTGAACTTGTTGGAGCTAAATTATTCGGACAAGCTTCTTTACTTATGGCAGTAAGCAAACGATAATCGGCGTGCGTTGCCAAGGCAGAAGTTTCATTTCCAACCATCGCCACTAAAATATTACCACCATTCTTAATAAGAGGAGCTAATACTTTTATTTCGGGAGTATTTCCGCTATTAGAGATAAGAATAACAACATCATTGCGTTGTATCATGCCTAAATCACCATGAATTGCATCGGCAGCATGCATAAATACAGAAGGAGTACCGGTAGAATTAAAAGTAGCTACCATTTTATTGGCAATAATGGCACTTTTACCGATTCCGCTTACAACAACTCTGCCTTTCGACTGAATAATTAAACGAACAACAGCAGTAAAATCTTTAGTTAATTGCTCTTTCAAACCCGCAATTGCTTCGGCTTCAATGTCGAGAGTCTTTTTTGCGAGTGCAAGTATTTTTCGATCGGTATTCATTTTCATGATTTAATTCAGTCTTTGCAAAAATATTTCATATTTCTCTGCGTTTTGATATTGCTATTCAATCTTTATTACAGTATCTTCACGCAACGCCAAACGACAAATGATTTTTTTATTAATGTTTGATGAAATTAAAATTGTTTGAGTTTGGCAGGCAAAAATAGCTTAAATTTGTCGTCCCTTAATTTCCAGTGTACATGCTAGTGGCAGAGTCAACGCTCTTGGAAGCGTTATATAAGTATTTTGGTTATGAGCAATTTAAAGGTGATCAGGAAGCGATCATCCGAAATGTGCTTGAACGTCGTAATACATTCGTTATTATGCCGACCGGCGGCGGTAAGTCTATGTGCTACCAACTTCCGGCGCTAATGAGCGAAGGTACTGCAATCGTGATATCTCCGTTAATTGCGTTAATGAAGAATCAGGTGGATGCCATTCGTGGCTTCAATACTGATGATGGTGTTGCTCACTTTTTAAATTCTTCTCTTACAAAGGCTGAAATTCAGACTGTTAGGAAGGATATTAAAGCGGGCAAGACTAAATTATTATACGTAGCTCCGGAGTCGTTAACCAAAGAAGAGAATGTAAAATTCCTTCAAGAAGTGAATATTTCATTTTTTGCGATCGATGAGGCGCATTGTATTTCTGAGTGGGGACATGATTTCCGCCCGGAATATCGTCGCTTACGTCCGATTATTGATGAAATAGGGAAAGTTCCCATCATCGCTTTAACAGCTACTGCTACTGAAAAAGTACAGGGTGATATCCAGAAAAACCTCGGAATGATGGATGCAGCCTTATTTAAGGCTTCATTTAAC
>Ga0116186_1001148_pt1 | contig 28044 bp, 20 predicted proteins | sample AD_JPNNA4_MetaG_FD_89806 | JGI IMG/M metagenome (GOLD analysis project Ga0116186, IMG submission 89806) | Active sludge microbial communities of municipal wastewater-treating anaerobic digesters from Japan - AD_JPNNA4_MetaG | ecosystem: Engineered > Bioreactor > Anaerobic > Digestate | place...
GAACGCAGCGAGAAATGGGATGGTCGTGCTAAAAACCACGAAATTGTTCCCATCGGTACCTATACGTGGAGAGCGGTGTTTAGAGATAATTTCGATAAACTGCACGAAGAAACCGGAGCGGTGCAAATTATCAGATAAAAATAAGAAAAAATTTGGTCGTTTTAAAAATATTAACAATATTTACACTGTTAATTTATTTTATTTCAAAAGCGTGTAAATATATGAAAAGCAATTGGTTATTATTATTTGGATTCGTATTTTTTATTTCTTGTCAAAATGCAGCAGATAAGAAAAATACCGAGACACCGGATACATCTGCAACAACAGTACAAAACGAACCCTTAAAAAGTAATTTTGAAAACAATCCGGAATGGGAAAGAACAAAAGATTCCGTTATGTTTATAGACACAACCTATTGTAATGAATATACGAATAAAAAAACGGGTCAAAAGATATACGAAACATTAGAATAAGCATTAACGATGTTTTTCGTCTTCATCGAAAAACATGCTTAAATAATTGCGATACCGTAGTTCGTGAATTTCGCCTCTGACAACAGCCTCTTTTACTGCACAATTGGGTTCGTTGGTATGGGTACAATTATAATATTTACATTGTGGTGTTATTTTAAAAATCTCAGGGAAATAGTGGAAAAGTTCTTCTTTCTTAATATCTATAAAACTAAACCCTTTTATACCGGGGCTGTCTATAATATAACCGCCACTGCTTAATTCGTACATTTGTGAGAAAGTAGTAGTGTGTTTTCCCTTAAAGTGAGCTAAAGAGATGTCCTGAATTTTTAAGTTGAGCATCGGCTCTATTTTATTGATTAATGATGATTTGCCAACTCCCGAATTTCCAGAAATGAAGTTAACCTTGTTTACCATAAACGCTTTCAGGTCATCCAGCCCCAAGCCTGTTTTAGCCGAAACACTAAAAACAGGATAACCGGCTTTTTTATAAATGGAAATAAATTCATTTACTTGTTCGGTTAATTCGTCATACAAATCGCATTTATTAAGTACAAGTGCCGCCGGAACCTGGTATGCTTCGGCAGTAACCAAAAAACGGTCTATAAATTCAAAATTTGTTTCGGGAAAAAGCAACGTAACGACAAGATAGGCACAATCGATATTGGCTGCCAGAATGTGTTTTTGTTTCGAAAGATTGACGGATTTACGTACGATATAATTCTTACGCTGTAAGACCTGCTCAATAACTCCGGTTCCGTCCGGCATTAAAATGTATTCTATCCAGTCGCCCACAATTACCGGATTTGTACTACGGGCACCTTGTAAACGAAGTTTCCCTTTAAGTACACAATCTATCAATACGCCATTTTCGCTTTTAACGACATATTGATTTCCTACAACTTTTAGTACTAAACCTTTCATGCACAAACCTACGTATTTTTTATGAATGACACAAATAAATATGAAGGTAGAGCAAAGTATATTTTTACTATTCGATAATACGATAAATAAATTAAACTGTTCGATACTACCGCAAAATAGATAGTCCATTTTCGAAGCATGTTGCTCACTTCAATGTGTTGCGTCAATTCTCGATACGTCCAGAATTTCCGACGCATCGGAACGGGACACTCGAATTGACAATGAAAGAGCAACTACCCTGTCACATCGAGTATTCCGTTAGATATCGGGAGTATTGAGGTATGTTGCTTCAGGTCTCGATATTTTCTTTTCTTACGAAAAGAACACTCGACCTGACAGGGAAAGAGTAATCACACGGCCTTGTCACATCGAGTCTCCCGATAGTTATTGGGAGTATCGAGATGTGTTACGCCTATTAATCTTTGTTAAACTTCTTTTTTGACAATAATCTTAAATCTTCCCATTTTTCTTCGATCATTGCTTTTTTCTTAGCATGTGACCATTTTTTAATCTTTTTTTCAAGCTCAATGGCTTGGTTAATATCATTTAGCTCAATATGCCACATAAGCTTTAATGGTCTTCTATTGTGTGTGTATGAGTTAATATTTAAACCACTGGTGTGTTCTAAAAGTCGTCTTTCTATGTTATTAGTAACTCCTGTGTAATAACTACCGTCAGAGCATTCTAAAATATAGACATAATACGTTTTCATTATTTCAAAAGTAGTAAAAAAATGCTTATAGAGGATATAATCTGAACAAGTTTATTACAACTCATCATTACCCTGTAATGCCGAATCAGGTCTCGATAATTTCTTACGAAAAGAACACTCGACCTGACAGGGAAAGAGCAACCACACGGCCTTGTCACATAGAGTATTGAGGTATGTTGCTTCAGGTCTCGATATTTTCTTTTCTTACGAAAAGAACACTCGACCTGACAGGGAAAGAATAAACACCACCCTTTCACATCAAGTCTCCCGATAGATATCGGGAGTATCGAGATGTGTTACCTTACACCCTGTCATGCAACGTAACTCTTTAAAATATTAAAGGAGCATCTAAGCATGCTGTCTCCTTCTTTGTGTTGCGTCAATTCTCGATACGTCCCGAATTTCCTAAGCATCGGAACGGGACACTCGAATTGACAAGAGAATAGTAAAGAAGTCATACAAAACTGCCGACGAAAAAGGCGAAATACATAATTAATGGCAATACTGTTAAAACAAATACAAAATTGGAAGTAAAGCTAACAAAAAAGCAGTCGTTTTGAGTATTATAATAAACGACTGCTTAAGTAAGAGATATTCGTATTTTCTTTCTCAATTATTTTATTACTTCTATACTGCGTTTAATAAAATTGCTAAATGCCTCACCTTTAAGCAAGTTGTGAGAGAGCAATGCAATATCTATTAATTGTTTTACAACCGTATTCTTGGCACCAAACTGTTCCAGCTTTTCTTTCTTTTCTTTTTTTAGTTCCTCAAGCTGTTTTTCTTTGGCTTCGAGATGTTCTTTTTCGGTAGTGGTCAATTCCTCTTCTTTTTTCTTTTTTTGTTCTTCTTTTAGTTTATCAACTTCGGTTTGTAATGGTTCTATTTTTTTGTTGAGTTTTTGTAAGTCTTTTGAAAGTTGTTCTTCTTTTTCGCTGACTATTTTTTTAATAATTGGATGAGAAGTATTTACAACCATCGAGTACATATCGGGCATTCCGCCATACATGCTCTTGGGTGAAAATTGTGCCATGTCTTTCATTCTTCGCATGTACTCGCTGCGAGTAATAACCAGTGGCAAATCGTTTTCGTTAAGTGCTTCGTATGCGATTAAAAATTCTTCTTTGTTGGGTAAGGCGCCAAAAAGCACATGTCGCAGGTCGTTTTGGTCTGCTTCGCTCAATTCTACTTTGCGTTGCTCTTCTTTTTCAATCAGTTTATCGATGGTTTCGGCATCGACTCGTTTGAAGGATGTTTTGGTAAGTTTTTGTTCCAGGTGATTAATATAATGTAAATCTAATTGCCCATCGAAAATCAATACATCATAACCCTTGTTTTTTGCTTGTTCGATGTATGCATATTGTTCTTCTTTGTCAGTAGCGTAAAGATAAATGGTACTTCCGTATTTTTCGGTTTGATTTTCTTTAACCAATTTTTCGTATTCTTCAAATGTAAAGTACTTATCATCAACATTTTTAAACAACGCAAATTTTTCGGCACGTTCGTAAAATTTTTCATCGCTTATCATACCATATTGTATAAATAATTTTAAATCGTCCCATTTTTTCTCAAAGTCGGGACGATCGTTTTTGAATAAATCAAATAGCTTGTCGGCTACTTTTTTGGTAATATGCGATGATATTTTTTTAACGTTGCTATCGCTTTGTAAGTAACTGCGCGAAACGTTCAACGGTATATCGGGCGAATCGATAACTCCATGAAGCAACATTAAGTAATCGGGGACAATGCCTTCTACCTGGTCGGTTACATATACCTGGTTGCAATAAAGTTGAATTTTATTTTTTTGAATATCGAAGCTGTTTTTAATACGAGGGAAATACAGGATTCCTGTTAGGTTAAACGGATAGTCAACGTTTAAGTGGATATTGAATAGCGGTTCTTCGAACGTATCGGGATATAATTCGTGGTAAAACGATTTATAATCATCGTCTTTTAAATCAGCCGGCTTTTTTGTCCAGAGTGGATGAGGGTTGTTAATAATATTATCCTCGTCGGTTTCCACATATTTGTCTTTTTTCCATTCTTTCTTTTTTCCAAAAGCAATTTCAACCGGTAAAAATTTGCAGTATTTATGCAGCAATTCGCTTATCTTGTTTTCTTCTAAAAATTCTTCGTTTTCGCTGTCCTCAATATATAGAACAACATCGGTTCCATGTGTTTCGCGTTCGGTTTCTTCCATGGTGTACTCGGGCGAGCCATCACATGTCCATTTTACTGCTTTTGAGTTTTCTTTATATGATTTTGTAATGACTTCGACCTTATTGGCAACCATAAATGCCGAATAAAAACCTAAGCCAAAATGTCCGATTAAGTTGGCTTTATCTTTATATTTTTCTAAAAATTCTTCGGCGCTCGAAAACGCTATCTGATTGATGTATTTGTCCACTTCTTCTGCCGTCATCCCAATACCTTTGTCCGATACGGTAAGTGTTTTGTTCTTTTTGTCAATCTTAATACTGATGCGGCTATTTTCTATATCACCATTGTATTCGCCACTGTTGGCCAATGCTTTTAGCTTGGTAGTAGCATCAACTGCATTTGAAACAAGTTCACGTAAAAAAATTTCGTTTTCCGAATATAAAAATTTCTTGATTATCGGAAAAATGTTCTCGGTAGTTACTCCAATGTTTCCTTTTTGCATATCTCATTTTTTTTGGTTGGTCATCCAAAATCAAAGTCAATGCCAATAGAAAAAATATGACAAGAAGTCAGTTATGCCTTTTTGAGAATAATAATGGATGGTTCGTTGGATGTAATCGGTTTTTCGTTTATTCTTTTATTTTTTGCAATAGGCCAAAATGAAAATAAAAGTTCGATGGCGAAGCAAGGTTTTTTGTTGTTTCATTGAGGAGTCCGATTTGTGCAAAAGCTCGCAAATGCCACGATTTCTTTAAAAGGTAATAGATGCGAAAATCAATGTTTTTTACTTCATAATTTGAACCAATTAGCAGATAATTTCCATATTCTTGCCTGTTTGCATTATACGAAAGATAAATATTGTTTCCGGCATTAAATTGAGCGTTGCTTTGCCCTTGTCGTTGATAAATGAATTGAACGGCGAAGGTCCATTTTTTTAGTTTATACGAGCTTTGTGCCACCCATTCAATAAAGTTAGCCCCTAACGGATGTGCCAGTGGTTGGTGCATATGCCCCCAGTTGCTAAGGTAATCGCTATGAGAGTAGGTAAAGGGTCGCACGGTGTTGCACTCCATCAATGCAAACCATTTATCGCTTCCAAACAAGCGATATGTTTTAATGCCTGCCTGTAAGCCAAATTTATTTCCCCACCAACCATTTTTTGCTTTAATTTCGGATAATTTAAACTCATCGAGCAACAATTGGGAATAAATATGGGTATTTTTAAATATTCGATAACGAAAACCCATGCCCATAATAACATTATCCGGAGAGCCAATAGAAAACTCAATGGGGCGAAAAAATATGATGGGGTTTATATAATTAACATCGAAGCCTCTGTTTCCAATAGAATCGTGCACTTGCCAAACCACCGCTTCAAAAGCATTGATATTCAGTCTTTTGTTTATATTCCAGCTTAAATAATGAAGGGTTGAATTTTTACGTTTATAAGGTTGATTAAAATATTTCCAAGCAGGTTCATTCAAAAAGCTATATAAAACAAGGTACTCTACTTTCCATATTTTGGCTGTTCCAAGAATAAAAGGGTAGGGGCTTGTATTGCTCGATAAAAATAAAGAACGGTAACCATCTCCCAAAAAATGATTTCCAACACCGGCTTGAAAAGATAAATAGGGTAATGCTTGCCAATACACACTACCTTCTATTTGCGTTCGCTGCCATGTATGACTATTAATATTTACTCTGCCATAATGTGATAAAAGACCAATAGAATCAAATGTTTTTTTTAAATTTGAGTCAGGGTTTAATATTAGTTGACTTAACGATAGTTGTGCGGAAATTTTCTTCCCTGCTAACAAATATCCATCAACTCCAAAATTTGTAAAGTGCTTAAAATTTTGTTTAATATCCGTTTGAATAATCGGCTTAAAAAAAGCATAAAGATTATTTTTTTGGATACATGCATGGGTTGAATCATTTTTTTGCCATTCCGAAAACGTAATTAAAAATGGCTTAATGGACGGATGAGCATTACTGTCAATATATTGCGTTTTTTCCAATTCTATATCTTCTATTCCCACATAATTATATGGCAACAGCTGAGCTTTAATAAGCCCTGTAAAAAAAACGAAGTATATGAACAAAAAGTTAAGTTTCACGATGTAAAACTACATTATTGTATGAAATAAACCAAAAATAGCTACCTTTGTTAAATCGTATGATAGCAGTTACCGGTTCAACAGGATTTGTAGGCTCGCATTTGTTGGTAAGTCTTTTAAAAAAAGATTTGCCGGTTTTGGCTTTTAAACGAGAAACATCCGATATTGCATATACACAAAAGGTGTTTGAATTGCAGGGATGTGCCCATCTTTTTAATAAAATTAAATGGGTCAATTGTCATCTCTCTAACTACAGTGATGTAGTAGAAGCATTTAATGATGTAGATATAGTTTTTCATGCTGCAGCACAAGTCGAATTAAACGGTAAAAGCAGCAAACAGATGATTAAAAAAAATATTAAGATTACCGAAAATGTAGTAAATGCTTCGCTTTTGCAACATGTAAAACGCTTCTGTTATGTCAGTTCCATTGCAACCATTACAAATAACATTAATGGTTTGGGTAAAGAAAATTCGCCGTTTGAAATATTAACCACAGATCATCCTTATACTGTTTCAAAATGTCTGGCCGAATTAGAAGTTTGGAGAGGTATTGAAGAAGGACTTCCTGCCGTAATATTAAACCCATCGGTTATTCTTGGATATAGTCGCAAATGGCATATTTTTACTTCATTGGTTAAGCAATTACAAAAAGGTCAGTTTTACTATCCAATGGGCTCGAGTAGCTTTGTAGATATCGATGATGTTGTTCATTTAATGATGCATATGACCTTAAACACTTCTATTACAAATCAGCGGTTTATTTTAACTTCTGAAAATGTAACTTATGAAGAATTTTACAAAATTACTTGTGATGTATTAGGTATTTCAGGAAATTTTAAACCCATTCGTGCTAAAAAGCTCATGATGCTTGGTTACATAGGCGATATTTTATCCTTTTTCACTAAAGATGAAGCATTGCTATCGCTCCATACGGCTAAAACACTTAACAAAGAATTAAAATATAGCAACGAAAAGATTGTCGATACAATGCAATATACATTTTTGCCGTTAAAATACAGCATTGAAAAAATGTTGAATTACCATAAAGCAATACAACACTAACACTCCTTTTCTTGGAGTAGTTGAAATTTCTAAAGATGAAGTGGAGTCAGATGTTTAGATGTTGATTAAAAAAGGAATGACAATTCAACACCAAAAGAGTGTCGGTTCGGAGGGAATCGAACCCTCGACCCCATGATTAAGAGTCACGTGCTCTACCAGCTGAGCTACGAACCGAAAAAAGCGTTGCAAAGGTAATAATATTTTTTTACTTAGCAACGCATTTTTTATGAGTATGCGATATTATAATACGTGGCTAAGTTGAGGTCCGAATTGTGTTAATCGCTTACCCTCTTCATTGTCCGTGAAAACGTTAAAGTTTTCAATAAATTTAGAAGCCAACATTTCTGCTTGTTTGTCGTAAGCTAAGGAATCAGCCCAAGCATTACGCGGGTTAAGCAATTTACTTTCAACTCCTGTCAACTCTTTAGGTATGGTGAGATTAAAAATCGGCATCTTTTCGGTTGCTGCATTTTCAATGCTGCCATTTAAAATAGCTCTAATAATATTTCGGGTTGCAACAATGTCAATTCGTTTGCCTGTGCCGTATGCTCCGCCAATCCATCCTGTATTTATCAAATAGGCTTTGGTATTATGTTCGTCCATTTTTTTTGCCAACACTTTTGCATAAACAGTTGGATGGAGCGGTAAAAAGGCAGCACCAAATGCAGCAGAGAAGGTTGGAGCAGGTTCGAGAATGCCGCGTTCGGTACCGGCTAATTTAGCTGTATATCCGCTTAAAAAATAATACATTGCTTCTTCTTTGCTTAAAATGGCAACAGGAGGAAGAACGCCAAATGCATCTGCACTTAAAAATATAATGGTTTGTGCATGTGGGCCTTTTGAGACGGGTTTAACAATGTTTTTAATATGGTAAATTGGATATGAAACGCGTGTGTTTTCAGTTTTTGCGGCGCTATTAAAATCAATAATGCCGGTTTTTTCATCAAAAACAACGTTTTCGAGCAAAGCATCTCTTTTAATTGCCTGATAAATATCGGGTTCTTTTTCGGGGTTAAGGTTAATACATTTTGCGTAGCATCCGCCTTCAAAATTAAAAATGCCGTCTTCATCCCAACCATGTTCGTCGTCACCAATCAGCATTCGTTCCGGATCTGTTGAAAGAGTTGTTTTCCCTGTTCCCGACAAGCCAAAGAAAAGAGCTGTGTCATTGTTTTTTCCGACATTAGCAGAACAATGCATGGCTGCGATTCCCTTTAAGGGCAAAAAATAATTCATTACGGTAAAAATTCCTTTTTTGATTTCGCCGCCATACCATGAACCTCCAACAACTGCCATTTTATCTGTCAAATTGAAAACCACAAAAACCTCACTGTTCATATTCATCTCTTTCCAACGAGGATTGGTTGCTTTACAAGCATGATAAAGAATAAAATCAGGTTCAAAATCTTTTAACTCTTCCTCGGTTGGACGAATAAACATGTTTTTTACAAAGTGCGAACCCCAAGCTATCTCAGTAATGACTCGTATTTTTAAACGCGAATTCTCATTAGCTCCGGCATATACGTCATTAACATATATTTTTTTACCGCTTAGCTGTTTTTTTGCTATATCGAGTAAATAGTTCCATTGTTCACGATTTAATGGCTTATTGTCTGAACCTTTCTTTCCTGGTCCTGCCCACCAGATTTTATCTTCTGTTACTTCATCTTTTACAATATATTTATCTTTAGGGCTTCTTCCGGTAAAAATTCCAGTATCAACGGTAACGGCTCCAAGATTGGTAACATAACCTTTTTCGTAGCCTGTTAGCTTTTCATCGGTTTCATGTTTAAACAATTCATCGTAGCTAAGATTGTAATACAATTCTTCGACATCTGTAATACCTAATTTTGCTAAATCGCTTTTTATTTTTGTATTCATGGAAATTTAGATATGGTTTGTATTTATTTTAACTTATTTTTCTGCTACTACCGGTTGGTTTACTTTTACAACAGCAATAACTTCTCCTTTTTTTACGGTAGAACCTTGCTTCACTGTAATGTGGGTTATTACTCCATCTACCGGAGAGACTACTTCTTCAAATCCCTGAAATAAATCAGAATATATATAACAAATGCGTTCACCTTTTTTTACCGTATCGCCAATTTTTACAAATTTATCTTCTATTATTTCATGGAAACCAAAAACAACTTGTCCTTTGATTGGTGCTGTTAACTGTTTATGAAGCTCATCATTAGGTAAGTTGTTCAATGTTTTTTCTTCTTTGGGCTTAGTCGGTTGGGGAGCTGCTGCAACGACCTGTGATTGGTTTTGCTGCTGACGTGCTTTTTCAACTTCTTCTTCAAATCTTTTTTTAGCAATACCGCTCTTGTAATCGAGGTATTGACGTTCGTGCATGGCCAACTCAAACAGTTCTTCTTCGTCCTGACCAACATCCCATCCGTTGTCTTGCATTTGTTTCCGGTACTTGTCTAATTCATCAGGGTAAGCATCTTGAGGAGTCCCTTGGTAAAATTCAAAATTTTGTTTTTTAGCAAGCTCAATAATTTCAGGAGCTAACGGACCGGGTAAGTTTCCGGCTTTACCCAGAATCATATCCCATGTGTTTTTATCAATCATTTGATAACGCTCTTTGCCTTGTAATAAAAACATAACATTGATAAGTGCTACGTTTTTAACATATTGACTGAATGGCGTAACCAATGGCGGGTATCCTAATTTAGGCCAAACATAAGCTACTTCATCAAAAAGCTTGACTAACATTTGGTCTTGAGTAAGAATTGGTTTACCGGCATTTTTTAACGTGTTATTAATACCATCTAAAACGCCTCTGAGGTCAGCCATCATGCTTCCCATCATTCCTCCCGGCAATCCGCAGCCCAATAGCAAAGAAGACATGTAGCGGTTCTTAGAGTCGATAAAAAGCCCCAACCATTCATCTATAAATTCTTGATTTAATCGGCGTGCTTCCATATAAGCACTCATGTTTATTTCCGGTACATCAAAACCGGCATCATAAAGCATTTCTCTAACTGAAATCACATCGGGATGAACCATGCCCCACGACAATGGCTCCATTGCCACATCGATATAATCGGCACCGGCTTTTGCAACTTCTAAGGTCGAAGCCATAGACAATCCGGGTCCTGAATGACCATGGTATTGAACTTTTATATGCGGATGATTTTTCTTAATTTCTGAAACTAATTTCCCGAGAAAAACAGGTCTTCCAACACCAGCCATATCTTTAAGACAAATTTCGTCTGTTCCGTATTCAACAGCTTTGTTTACAACGCTCATGTAATGTTCTATGGTATGAACCGGGCTATGAGTAATGGAGAGAGCAGCTTGAGATATCATGCCGGCTTCTTTAGCATATTTTACCGACAATTCTAAATTGCGATAGTCATTTAAGCCACAAAAAGAACGTGCAATATCTACACCCTGAGCCTTTTTTACTTTATACATTAGTTTTCTAACATCTGAAGGTACAGGAAACATCCGAATCCCATTCAATGCTCGCTCTAACATATGAGTTTGGATGCCGGCTTCATTAAACGGCTTTACCCATTCCCTTACTACTTGATTCGGATTTTCGCCATAAAGAAGGTTTACTTGCTCAAAAGCCCCACCGTTGGTCTCGATTCTAGAAAAACAACCCATATCGATAATTACAGGAGCTATTTTTTTTAGCTGGTCAATTCGAGGAACATATTTTCCGGATGATTGCCACATGTCTCTGTAAACAAGGCTGAATTGAATTTTTTGTTTTGCCATAAACCTTAAAATAATTTTAAAATAGTGCGTTTTTTTAACGTCTCGAAAGTACAACAATTCAATGTGATTTTTTATGTTTTGAAACATTTTTGAAGAAAATTTGTTTCATATTTTTGAGCACTGAATCGATTTAGTTTATATATTTGAAAAAAATTAAAGAACATGAAACGAATCATTTTACTTTTTTTTGTTTGCTTTTTTAGCTTAAGTCTTGTGGCACAGGATTTAGTAACCATGAATTTTGGCGGGCAAAGCCGAAAGTATTTAAAATACATTCCGGCATCATATTCGGCTCAAAATCCTGTTCCCCTTGTTATTTGTTTACACGGATTAGGCGACAATATTAATAATTTTAAGAATATTGGCATGCATCTTATTGGCGATACGGCCGGTTTTATAACGATATACCCGGAGGCCGTGAACAGCATGTTTGGTACAGCATGGAATTCGGGGGCAAGCTATATGGGATTTATTCTCAACTCCAATATTGACGACGTTGGTTTTCTTATGGCAATTATTGACAGTATTAGTGCACAATATTCAATAAATGCTCAAAGAATCTATTTCTGTGGATTTTCGATGGGTGGTTTTATGTCGCAACGAATGGCGTGTGAAAAAAGTAATAACGTCGCTGCTATAGCTTCTGTTGCAGGGACGATTGGGGCTAGTTTAACTTGTAGTCCTACGCGAGCAGTACCTGTTTGCCATTTTCATGGAACAGCCGATTCTCAAGTTTCATATTCGGCAAATCAATACGGTATGAATGCAGAGCAAATGGTTCGTTTTTGGGTTCAAAACAACTCTTGCGATACCAATTATCTGTTTCAGACCTATCCCGATATTGTAAACGATAGCATTAGTGTTGAATCGTATTATTATAACAGCCAAAATCACACGGCTGACGTAATGTTTTATAAAGCAATCGGGGCTGACCACCAGTGGCTTTATCCTCCGGTAAACGATATCGATTACACAGTAGAAATTTGGAAGTTTTTAAAGAAATTTCAATTAGTTAGTCAAGGACTTAATGAAATTAAATTCAATAAAGACTTTCTATATCCCAATCCTGCTTCGAATAAAATTATGATTCATAAGGATTTAACTATTAACGGATTCTGTACAGTTGAAATTCAAAATATTGCAGGAGTTACCGTTAAAACATGTCTCCTCACTACTCAAAATGAAATTAATGTCAGCTCGTTGAACGAAGGATATTATACCGTTAAATTAACATCAAACGACCAAATTTATACTCAAAAAATTTTAATTAAAAAATAAAAAAGGGGCACCTTTTCACAGGCACCCCGGTAAATCAAAAACAAAAGTATCGGCTATCCTAAGCTAATCGAGATATCCATAATCTTTAAATTCTTCTGAAATGATGTCGCCATAAATATCTCCATAATTTTCACTACACCACTCATAAAGATTTTCAACTTCTTCTTTGTCGTCTCCAAGCCATAAAAGCAGTTTTCTAAGTTCTTTGTGAAAAAGCTTAGGATCAAAACTTACTTTTGTTAAAATCATTTTTGAAAAATCTAACATCATAGTTATATTGTTTTAGGGCTAAGGCTTTATTCATTATACGCCAATTTTATAAAATTGTTACATTTGTTTCATTTGCCCTTTAGCAAAATAAACGGAGAAAAATTGTAAGTTAGTTTGTAAACTAATATGGTTGATTTTTCAAATAAAATAACGAATTTTGTGAAATTATGAACAAAAATCATGGCAAAAAAAATAAAAATCATAAACGACCCTGTACATGGCTTTATTCAAATGCCGACCGGAATTGGCTTAGACATTGTTAACCATCGATGGTTTCAACGACTAAGGAACATCAAACAATTGGGTTTAGCACATTATGTGTATCCAGGAGCTATGCACACACGTTTTCAGCACTCGTTGGGGGCATTTTTTTTAACACAGGAGGCCATAGAGGTTTTAAGGTCAAAAGGCATTGAAATAAGTGATTCCGAAGCAGAAGCCGTTAAGCTTTCCATTTTGTTGCACGATATTGGTCATGGTCCTTTTTCGCATACATTAGAAAAAGTCTTACTTAGAGACCTCCATCACGAGCAAATAACCTATGCTTTCATGAATCATCTCAATCGAGAATACCAAGGTGGTTTGGACAAAGCCATCGACATAATTAAAAACCTCTATGTGAAAAAGTTTTTACATCAGCTTATTTCCAGTCAATTGGATATGGACAGGCTCGATTATTTAAAACGAGATAGCTTTTTTACGGGAGTTTCGGAAGGGGTTATCGGAACCGAACGAATCATTAAAATGCTGACTGTTTCGAACGACAGTCTTGCCGTTGAAGAAAAAGGCATTTATTCCATCGAAAAATTTTTAATAGCTCGTAGGTTGATGTATTGGCAGGTTTATTTGCATAAAACAGTGTTGGCGGCAGAACTTATGTTACTTTCGATTTTTAAACGCGTACATTATCTGTTTTTACAAAACAACATAACGCTCCCCCCGGTTCTTTATGAATTGTGGTATAATAAAATTGATTATCAAGAATTAAATGTGAATGTAGATTGGCTAAATTTATTCTCACAACTTGACGATGCCGAGATTTGGGTGTGGATAAAAAGTTGGTCTGTTTCGGAAGACAAGGTATTATCGCTGTTATCAAGCCGTTTTATAGAGCGTAAGCTTTTTAAAGTTGAAATTCAGCGTCAGCCACACGATAATGAAAAAATTAATTTGTACAGAAAACGTATTCAACACATGTTCAACTTTAGCGAAGAAGAATCAGAATATCTTGTTTTTTCAGATTCAGCTCAAAACCATGCCTATAGCATTGCCGATAACAAAATAAACATTCTTTTTAAAAATGGTAAACTGCTCGACATTTCTGAAGCTTCGGATATTCTTAACATAGAAGTGCTTTCAAAAAATGTAGTCAAATATTTCATGTGTTTTTTACCGGAATGCATTAGTTGAACTTTAAATATTTAAAATAAAATAGTAACTTTGTCGAAATTTTAACTGAATGAAGCTCACAGCAAAACAAATAGCTGAAATGCTGGATGGCATTATTGAGGGGAATGAGATGGTTGAAGTCGATTCCGTTTCAAAAATTGAAGAAGGCAAACCAGGTTGTCTTTCTTTTTTAGCCAATCTGCAATACGAAAAGTTTCTTTATCAAACACATTCGAGCATCGTACTTATTAACAAAGATTTTGTCCCTTCACAACCTGTACAAAGCACCTTAATCAAAGTAAACGATGCATATAAAGCTTTTGCTACGCTATTAGATATTTGCCAGAAAGAAAGTGAATACCATCCCAGCGGAATAGAATATCCTTCATACATAAATTCCGATACAACTCTTGGCAAGGACATTTATATTGGAGCTTTTAGCTATATATCCAAAAAGGTTGTTATAAAGAATAATGCAAAAATATATCCCAATGTATTTATTGGTGAAAATGTTCAAATTGGTGAAAACACCGTTATTCATTCCGGAGTTAGAATTTACAAAGATTGTATTATAGGAAATAATTGCATTATACATTCGAACTCTGTGATTGGTGCTGATGGTTTCGGTTTTGCAGCCTCCGACCATTCTAATAAGAAAGTCCCGCAGATTGGGAACGTAGTAATCGAAGACTTTGTTGAAATAGGCTCAAATACGTGTATAGATAGAGCTACCATGGGGAGTACCATTATCCGTAAATGGGTAAAATTAGATAACCTTATTCAAATAGGTCATAATGTGGAAATAGGCGAAGGTACTGTAATTGCTGCACAAAGTGGGGTTTCGGGTTCGACAAAAATCGGTAAATATTGTATGATAGGCGGGCAGGTTGGAATTGCCGGACATTTAAAGATTGCGGATGAAGTTAAAATTGCTGCTCAATCGGGAATCGGTTCAAATATTAAAACAAAAGGAGAAATTTTACAAGGTTCACCGGCTTTTAATATCAAAGATTATCAAAAATCGTATGTGCATTTTAAGCATTTACCTCAAAATATTGATAAGCTTGAATTGCTTATCAAATCGATGAATCAAGAAAAAGAACAGGCATAAACGTCGCCTTCTACATTCAACAATAAAATGTTAATAAATAATATTTGTATTAATAAAGACGTTAATACATCGTGTGTACTTTAGTAGCATATTAAATTAACCAAAGGTATGATGTTTTTGCAAATTACAACTACAGCAGCCGGGACAGTTCCGGCACAAGGAGAATTAACCCTTTCATTGTGGGATTTAGCCGTAAAAGGCGGATGGATCATGATTGTACTGGGCGTTATCAGTATTATCACGATTTATGTTTTTGTAGATCGGTTTATTGCCATCAGAAATGCAAATAAGAAAGATGACAAGTTTATGGACAACATCCGTGAGTATATCCTAGATGGCAAAATAGACAATGCACTTGCATTATGTAAAGCTCAAAACTCGCCTTTGTCAAGAATGATAGAAAAAGGGATCAATCGAATTGGCAGACCATTAAATGATATTAATGCAGCTGTAGAAAATGTTGGAAAATTAGAAGTGGCGAACCTCGAAAAAAGTTTAGCTATGTTGGCAACAGCAGCAGGTGCGGCTCCAATGCTCGGCTTTTTGGGTACGGTAACCGGTATGGTTAGAGCATTTTATAATATGGCGAATGCTGGTAGTAATATTGACATAACCCTATTGTCAAGCGGTATATACGAGGCAATGGTAACCACAGTTGGTGGTTTAATAGTTGGAATTATTGCTTATATTGCTTACAACTACCTTGTAGTTCGTATCGAAAACTTAGTATATCAACTCGAACGTAGTACAACCGAATTTATGGATTTGCTCAACGAACCCGTTAAATAAAATACTATGGCAATACGTTCACGAAATAGAATCAGTACCGAGTTTAGCACTTCAACCATGTCTGACTTGGTTTTCTTATTGCTTATTTTCTTTATGATAACTTCTACGCTTATTTCGCCCAATGCACTAAAACTTTTACTGCCTCGCAGCAACAATCAAGTACAAGCAAATAAACCCATAACAACAATTTCTATTACTGCCGACCTTCAATTTTATGTTGAAACACAAAATGTAGGGATTGAGAACTTAGAATCTGTTCTTCAACAAAAACTAGGACAGGTAACGAATCCCGACGAAGCACCCACTATTTCGTTGCATGCCGACCGAACTGTGCCAATTGAAGAAGTGGTAAAAGTAATGAATATAGCTAAGAATAATAAGTATAAACTAATTTTGGCAACGCAACCGCAGTAATAATATGAATGCATCGTCTGTAAATAAAAACAGTATTATAGTAACCATCTTTTTTCATGGTTTGGTAATAGCCTTGCTGTTTTTATTAGGTTTGCATACACCTCTTCCGCTGCCGGGCGAAAAAGGCATTTTAGTTAATTTTGGAACAACCGATGATGGAAGTGGAAACATTGAGCCAAATCAAGAAAACAAACAAACCATCAGCAATCCACAAAATACCGAAGAAACCAATATAAGTCAAGATTTTGAAGAAGCGGTTGCCATTAAAACAAATCAAAACAAAAAGCCAAATCAGACCCATCCGACCAACCAAACTACTGAAACGCAAGAAAACAAACAAACCGTCAATCAAAATGCTCTTTTCCCGGGCAATCAAAACTCAAATAGCAACAGCGAAGGAGAGGGACAAGGAGTCGGAAATCAGGGTAATCCCGAAGGAGACCCCAATGCATTAAGTCACCATGGAAGCCCCGATGGTGGTGGCAATTCGTTTAATCTTGGCGGGAGAGGTTTAAAAGGTGGTCTTCCACGCCCAACTTATCCCGGAAATGAACAAGGCAAGGTTGTTGTTGAAATTTTTGTCGATCGATATGGCACAGTTGTAAAAGCCAATGCCGGTATTAAAGGATCTACCATATTGTCTAAACCCTATTTGGACGCAGCATACAACGCAGCTTTAAAAGCAAAGTTTGATGCAAAACCCGATGCACCTGAATTGCAAAGAGGTACGATTACTTATAAGTTTAGCCTTCAATAATGGCTTGCACTTCGTATATTTTCTTTACGTTTTTTTTTCTGAGATAAAAACTTTGTATTTTTACAAGTTATATCTTTATTATGCCGATTAAGCAATTTATAATTATTGCAGTTTGTTTTCTTTCGCTTGGCTTACATGCTCAATTTTATAACGGCATGCAAACTGATTTTGGAAAAAACAGGGTACAATATCGCCCATACTTATGGCAATATTACAGATTACCTTCGTTTGATGTTTACTTTTACGAAAACGGAAGTAATTTAGCAAGTTATGTTGCTAAGCAAGCAAGTCTATTTATTCCCGAAATGGAAGCAATGGTAGGTACAACGTTACAAAATCGTATTATATTTTTGGTTTACAATAACCTAAGCGACTTCAGACAAAGCAACATTGGCTTAATAACGGGCAACGACCAATACAATATTGGTGGTACCACACAGTTGATTGACAATAAGGTTTCTCTTTATTACGAAGGCGATCACCGCTTGTTAGATAAGCAAATAAAGGCAGCCATAGCAGAAATTTTGATAAATCAAGCTTTGTTTGGAAGCGATTTTAAAGCAAAACTAACGAACTCTACGCTTTTGTCATTACCCGATTGGTATTTTAAGGGATTGGTTTCTTATTTGTCCGAAGAATGGAATTCGGATATCGAAAACAATATACGCGATGGTGTAATGAATCACCGCTTTGACAAATTTAATCGTTTATCAGGCAAGGATGCCGTTTATGCCGGTCATGCCATTTGGTTTTTTATTACCCAAAAGTTTGGAAAACAGACTATTCCTAATATTTTATATTTAACGCGTATTTCTAAAAATGTTGAGACGGGTTTTTTATATACAATAGGATTGCCGGTTAAATACCTATCGCACGAATGGCTCGATTTCTTTCAGCAAAAATTTGAAAAAGATGAATCAACCCGAATTAGCCCAAACGAAACATTTGCAACAAAAAAAATTAAAAGCAACCGAATAGTACGCGAATTACGTTTATCGCCCGATGAACAATGGACCGCCTATTCTGTAAATTATATGGGCAGAATAAAAGTGTATTTAAAAAATAACAACAGTGGCAAAAACTTCAGCATATATAAACAAGGAGTAAGGCTTGACCAAATAACCGATTATTCATATCCCATTATAGCATGGCATCCGACCGGTAAATTAGTGGCTTTTATAGTAGAAAAGAAAGGGACAAAATATTTATATACATACGAAATCGAAACAAAAGAATTGTCTTTTAAAGAGCTTTTTAATGTAGAAAAAATACTCGATTTCTCGTTTTCGCACAATGGCTTCAATTTAGTTTTGTCGGCTGTAAAAAACGGTAAAACCGATATATTTGTTTTTAACAATGCTGCCAATTCATACGAACAGATTACTAATGATTTAGCTGACGATCGCTATCCGCAATTTATCGATCTATCTTCAAAAATTGTTTTTTCTTCTAACCGCCTGTCCAACATCTTACCTTCGGACAGCATGCAGTATAACTACGACATTTTTGTTTACGATTACAAAAACAAATCGAACGAATTGACAAGAATCACCGAAAGTCCTTATGCAGATGACATTAAACCAAATTACTATGCCAAGAACGAATTCCTACTATTAAGCAATCCCGGAGGTTTATACAATAAATTTATTGCCAAATACGATAGCACCATCAGTTATATTGATACAACAACACATTATCGCTATTTTACCGAATCCAAGCCCCTTACCAATTATTCGAGAAATATTTTAGATCATAGTTATTCTAACACATTAAAATCGAGTGATTTATTTTATTTTAAAGGATTGAATTTTTCTCAAATCAACAACATTGAAACAACAGATTTACAACTCCCAAATGAATCGCCTTTCTTTAAAAACATGAAAAAATACAAACTTGACAGCATTAGAAAAGAAACGCAAGTCAAAAAAATATTAGATACCCTTAAACCGACATTTCAAATTGATACCAACCATCTTGACATTAATAATTATATATTCAATTTTCAATTAAACCAATTAAAAGGTCATGTAAAGCAAGAAAATGAAAAAACATCCAACGAGAAAACCGTTGACTTAAAGCCCATGGTTTACCTAACTTCATTTTATACCAATAGCTTGACAACCCAAGTCGATTTCGGATTTTTAAACAATTCATACCAACCTTTTACGGGTGGTCCTTTTTATTTTAATCCCGGATTTAATGTTTTTTTTAAACTTGGTACCAATGATTTATTCGAAGATTACAAAATTACCGGTGGTGTTCGCTTTGCAGGAAACTTCAACAGTAACGAATATTTGCTAAGTTTTGAAAATCTTAAAAACAGACTTGATAAGCAAATTGTATTTCATCGACTCGCCCTAAACAAATTGAATAACACTTCACTATTAAAAACCCATACTCACGAAATGTATTACATAATAAGGTATCCTTTTAACCAAGTAAGTGCATTTAGGTTAACAAGCCAATTCAGATACGACCGTTCTGCTTATTTATCAACCGATATTCAAAGCCTTTCTCATCCCGACGACATCAGCATGTGGGTTGGTTTTAAAGGCGAATTAATATACGATAATACCATCAATAAAGGTATAAATATATTATTTGGTACACGCGGAAAAATATTTTTTGAAACCTACCATCAAACCAATGCTCATCTAAAATCGCTCTATGTTTCCGGTATTGATATTCGACATTATCAGCCTATACATCGCACCTTTATTTGGGCAAGCCGATTTGCTGCCAGCAATTCGTTCGGAAAATCGAAACTCATTTATTACTTGGGAAGTGTAGATAACTGGATAAACTTAAGTACAAAAATCCCTACATTTGACCCATCGGTTCGTATTGATCAAACACAAGATTATGTATATCAGGCTGTTGCTACAAATATGAGAGGGTTTCCTCAAAATATACGAAACGGAAATAATTTTGCCGTTTTCAACAATGAACTGAGAATGCCACTCATTAAATATCTTATGAACAGACCTATTCACAGCGACTTTTTAGAAAACTTTCAGGTAATTGGCTTTTTTGACATAGGAACAGCTTGGAGTGGCAGCTCGCCCTACAGTAAACAAAATGCTTACAATACCGAAATAGTAACCTCTGGACCTGTTACAATAATAATTGATAAAAAAAGAGATCCCGTAGTTTGGGGTTATGGATTTGGCTTAAGAAGTCGTTTGCTGGGCTATTTTGTCCGTGCTGACTGGGCTTGGGGAATAGAAAACAATATGGTAATGCCCAACGTATTTTATTTATCGTTAAGTTTAGACTTTTAAAATTTATAGTATGTATGAGTGGATTATTCTTTTAACAATTGGTCTGGTAGCGGGAATTATGGGTGGGATGCTGGGAGTTGGCGGAGGCATCATCGTAATACCGGCATTAATGTTTTTTATGGGGCTTAACCAAAAAGAAGCAAATGCTACAAGTTTAGCTTTTATGCTCGCCCCAACCGGCCTATTAGCTGTAATGAATTATTACAAAGCCGGAATGGTGAATATTAAATACGCTGCTATACTTGCAGCCGCATTTTTTATTGGAGCCTATTTCGGTTCGTCGTGGGCTATTAAAATGCCGGTAGATTCTTTGAAAAAAATTTTTGGTATATTATTGCTTGCTACAGGACTCAAATTAATTCTTGGAAAATGATACCTGTTGAAAAAATCAAAATTCTAGCACATGAAAGTGCAACCATGGTAAAAGAAATACGCGAGCATTTGCATGCGAATCCTGAACTCTCGTTTAATGAAGTTCAAACAGCTCAATATATTGCAGAATTGCTCGAAAAATGGGACATCCCTTTTAAAAGTAATATTGGAGGCAACGGAATTGTAGCTTGGATAAAAAGCCCATTAAAGGGCAAAAACATTGCTTTACGAGCCGATATAGATGCGTTGCCCATTGATGAAAAAAATAATATTCCGTATTGCTCTGTAAATAAAGGAGTGATGCATGCTTGTGGCCATGATTTACATACGGCTTCGCTTTTGGGCACCTTATATATTTTAAATCAGGTAAAAGAAACATTTAGCGGTAGTGTTTGGGCTATATTTCAACCTGCCGAAGAGAAATTGCCCGGTGGTGCTCAGGCAATGCTCAACGATCCTTTTTTTGCCGATAAGCAATTTGATGCAGTTATTGCACAGCATGTTTTTCCCGACCTGCCGGCCGGAACCATAGGCATTAAAGGTGGAAAATACATGGCTTCGACCGACGAAATTTACGTTACTCTCAACGGCAAAGGAGGTCATGCTGCTACACCACACCAAATAAACGACACCGTGCTAATTGCATCACAAATTATAGTCTCGCTCCAACAAATTGTTAGCCGACATGCATTACCTACCATTCCTACTGTATTATCGTTTGGGAAATTTATTGCTAATGGAGCAACCAACATTATCCCTAATGAAGTTATTTTAGAAGGCACATTTCGCACTTTTAACGAAGAATGGCGTTCAAAAGCATTGAGTCTGATAACAAAGATAATTAGAGAAACGGCCAATACGCATGGCATTGAAGCTGAAATAAAAATTGTGAATGGCTATCCGGCCCTTATTAACAGTGAACAACTCGCCTCAAAAATTTCAGAAATAAGCAAAATATACATGGGAAACGAGCAGGTAAAAGAACTTGAAATGAGAATGACAGCTGAAGATTTTGCTTATTTTGCTCAAAAATATCCTGCTGTCATGTACCGCATCGGAACCGGAGGAACTGATGAAAGTTCATTTCCCTTGCATTCACCACAATTTAATATTAATCCATCTGTATATACATATGCACATGGACTTATGGCTTGGATAACAATAAAACTATTGGAAAATGAAAACATGGATTAAGAAATACATTTTTACGCGAACATCATTCGGTATAATAATAGGCATGATGGGTGGATTTGCATATTATTATTTTATAGGTTGTAGTTCCGGTTCTTGCCCAATAACTTCCAATCCTTATATTTCTGTTCTCTATGGAGCACTTATGGGTGGTGTGCTTTTTTTCAAACCCAAAAAGAGACCATCTGTAAATGATGAAAGTGAGGATATTACAAAAAAATAGAAACATAACAAACATGGGTAGGTTGAGTTTTGGTTTAAACCGGTAAAAAAAACAACTAAAATTTTTTAGTTTTAAGTTTTTATCTAATTTTGCAAAAAAAACAAGTTGATATGAAAAAAAATTTTATTCTTTTTATTCTTTTATTCTTGAATACATTTCTGTATTCGCAAAACATCGAAATGGTGAAAGACATAAATCCCAATGGAAGTTCGATTCCACAAAAATTAAAGGTAGCAAGATATAAAGAATCGATGACTAGCACGCCAACCCGATTGTTTTTTATGGCAAACGATGATCAAGGTAAAGGAGTATTTTTAACAGACGGAACTGAGACAGGAACAAAGAAAATATTAAGTAACATTACGAATGCTTATGGTTTTATCTCCTTTAATACACTAAATTTTCTTGTTCAATCTCCAACGGTATTATATATTTGTGAAAATGCAAATTACGGTGCTGAAATATGGAGAACAAATGGAACAATTAATACAACACAATTATTAAAAGATATTTATACCGGAACATCTTCTTCTTATCCTTCGAATATAGTACCTTTAAATTTTCAAGCATATTTTGCAGCAACAAGTAGCCTTAATTTACGTAGTATTTATTCAACAACCGGTACTGCAGCAGAAACTCAAATAGCCATTCCGTTTAATTCAGGTGCTAATTCCATGATTTATTACATTGATACGTTGAATAATCATTTGATTTTTGCCGCTTATACATTACAAAATGGAGCAGAGTTATGGATTTCTGATGGTACCGAAGCTGGAACTCAATTGGTAAAAGAAATAGCTTCCGGCAATGCAAATGCTTTTGATACTTTATATGGTGCTATCAATTTTTCGCCCGTTCATTTTAATGGTAAAATATTTTTTAATGCTAAAAATAATACTAATAATAATGAGCCATGGTTTAGTGATGGTACTACAGCAGGAACATTGTGTTTAAAAGAAATTAATCCAAACGGAGGATCAAATCCAACAAACTTTGTTGTTTGTAATAATCACTTATACTTTTTTGCATGGGATGGCACTGAATATGGCATTTATGAAACTGACGGTACCGTTAATAATGCAGACAAAGTGGCTTCAATTGGTTTAAATTTACCTAGTAAACTATTTGCTTATAATAATTCTTTATATTATTTTAATAATAACGGCATGCTTATAAAATATGACGTACAAAACCACGTTGCGACAGACATAAAACAATTTAATTTAGATCCTTATGGAATCACTTCAATGATTGAATATAATGGTTATTTATATTTCAGTGCTTATCGCTCAGGGAATTATGAACTATGGCGAACAGATGGTTCAATAGCAAATACAATACAATTACTTCCTCCAAATGCTGTAAATAGTGGTAGTCCATCATCTTTTACAGAATACGATGGTAGTTTATATTTTGCTGCAAATTTTATGAATGAAGGATTAGAGTTATGGAAACTTACCGATTCTACTACTCTTTTACCTCCAATGTTCAATGTTGTAAATAAAAATTCAATCTACCCTAACCCGGCTAAAGAATTTATTACTATTCAATCATTAACTTCCGAAAATTTTTATATTTATAATTCGATGGGGAAATTAGTTCTTTCATCAAAAAATAATAAACAGGCAATATCTATTGATCAATTATCATCTGGCTTATATCTTGTTCGAGACGAAAAAAATAATTTTATTGGTAAATTTATAAAGGAATAATTTTCACTACTTATGAAAAAGAGACTGTCTCATATCGAGATGGTCTTTTTTATTTTTAATATTCTCTAATGATAGTACGATAGGATAGTGGATAGATAGTGTGATAGTGTCCCAAAAATAGTGTAAAGAGTAGTATCATTTTGTTGAAAAAAAAGGCTGCCCTTTTGAGACAGCCTCTTATTTTGTTAATACTTAACAGTAATGGTTCCTGTTATAGGATCTTTATCTTTACTAATTTTAATAATGTATAGATAGGGTCCCATTGGTAAATCTTTGCCGTTGTATTTCCCATTCCACTGTTTTGATGGATCGGTATAATCAAAACCGCTTCCTTGATAAACAAAAAGTTGATCGCCCCAACGATTATATATTTCAATGCTAATATCTTCGTATCCACCTATTCCTAGTATCTCAAAAGTTTCATTTTTACCGTCACCATTAGGAGTTATAACGGATGGAATAACAAGTTGAATATCTATAGTAAAGGTATCGACAGATAAACAATTGTTAGCGTCGGTAACGGTAATTATATAAGTATCGGCAACCAAATTACTTATATTAGCACTAGTGGAACCGTTGCTCCATAAATAGGTATAAGGTAAGGTGCCTCCAATGGTGGTTGTTTGAATATAACCTAAATTGGTTAACGGGTCCTGACCAATTAAACCGGTTGTTTGCATTGCTATAGGATTGGCTAAAACAGCAACACCGGAAGATACACAAAGATTTGCATCGGTAACGGTAACCTGATAACTACCGGCATTTAAACCGTTAATTTGTTGTGTGTTTGCACCGGTTGACCAAGCATATGTGTATGGTTCTGTTCCTCCTAATGGATTAACACTAATTGAGCCGTTATTACTATTATAGCAACTTGGATTTGTTGTTGTTGTTATAACTTGCAATGCAGATGGCTCAATAATATTTTGTTGATATATAATACTACAATTATGAGCATCTGTAACTGTTACAGTATAAGTGCCACCGGTTAAGTTTGTAATAGAAGCGGTTTGGAAACCATTATTCCATAAGTATGAATAAGGAGCCAATCCACCATTAACATTTAAACTAATGCTTCCATTTTGCAACCCGTTGCATGTTACGTTCTGAACAGAAGCACTTGCAAGAAGTATTGCTGGTTGTGAGATGCTAAGAATGGTGTCTGCCGTACATCCGTTTGCATCGGTTATTGTAACCGAATATTGTCCTGCCGGTATGTTTGTTAAGTTTGCAGAAGTATCGGCATTGCTCCAATTATAAACATAAGGAGCCGTTCCGCCAATAATCGAAATGTTGATTGCACCGTTACTTTCGCCATAACAATGAACGTTTGTAATGGAATTTACTGTAATTGTACCGGCGGGTAGATTTGTAATTTGAACCGATTGAACATCTGTACATGCATGACTATCGTAAACGGTAACAGAATAACTTCCGCTTGACAATCCTTGAATGGTGTCATTTGTTTGAGCATTCGACCATAAGAAACTATAGGGTTGTGTTCCGCCTGCAGCTTCTACGTATGCCCATCCGTTTTGTGCGTTACAATTTGCAGAGAATGAATAAGCTGTTGCAATGACGGGAGTTGGAGCATTTACATAAACTGAATCAATACTCGAACAGCCATTCGCATCTTGAACTGTTACATAATATGTTTGATTTCCGGTAATGTTGTTTAACGTATCGTTATGGGTGGATAAAGCATCGCTCCATACGTAATTATATGGACTTGTACCGCCCGATACAATTACAAACGCCATACCATCCGAACTGTTGCTACATTTGGGTGATAACGGCTCTCCGATATTCAAATCTAATGCAGTGGGTTCAGATAGCGTCAAATTAAGTGTAGCGAAGCAATTGTGGGCATCAACCACGGTAACAAAATAATTACCGGCACCTACGTTGGTCAAATCAGCATTGGTTCCCAAGTTATTGCCCTGACTATCTTGCCATGTGTAGTTATAGGCAGTAGTTCCACCTTCAGCATGTAAATTGATAGCACCATTGGTTAATCCAAAACAAGTAGGTTGAGTTAAATTGTCAACTATAAAGACTAATGGGTCTGGCTGAGTTATTTCTACAGAATCGATACTTATACAACCTGCACCATCCGTTACAGTTAAATAATAAGTGCCCGATGGAACATTTTCAATTGAATCTGTTGTTGACCCGCTTGACCATATCAGCGAAACAGGTAGAGTACCGCCTTGAACTGTGGCAATGGCTTTACCAAGTGAATCTCCATTACATGCAGGTAATTGTAAAACATTAAATAAGATAGTGGGAGCGTTTATATCCGAAACAGATCCTGTAAACATTGCTGTACAAGCATGATTATCAGTAACTATAACAGAATAAGATCCTGCGCTTAAACTTGTAGCTAATGCTGTTGTTTGATTAGCAGCTGAAGCGTCCCATTGGTATGAATAAGGGCCGACACCTCCACTTGCAAGAGCTTGTAAACTTCCATCTGCTTGATTACAATGTGATTGTGTTTCGGTAAAAGTATTTTGAATAGGGGTTGGTTGGTAAATAGTATCAGAAGCCACCATGAGACAATTATTTGCATCTCTAACCGTTACTGAATATACTCCGGCTGCTAAGCCTGAAATATCTTCGGTTGATTGGTTATTGCTCCATGTATATGAGTAAGTTGGAGTGCCGCCACTTACAGTAATGTCAATATTTCCATCTAATGATCCATAGCACAAAGCAGAATCTGCAACCAAGTTAATCTGAATTTGAGTGGGTTGATTGATAAAGATGCTGTCAATTTTTGTGCAACTATTTAAGTCGGTTACTGTAACATAATACATTCCGCTAACTAGATTTGAAATGCTGGTTGTACTTTGATTGGTTGACCAATGATAACCATATGGACTTGTTCCGCCTGATGCTGAAACAAAAGCAGAGCCATTATTTCCACCAAAGCAACTAATAGGATTTGACTGAGTAATAATTGTTGCAATAGCTGTTGGCTCTGTTATGGTTACATTTCTTGTTGAAGTACATAAATGCCCATCAGTTACTGTAAGAGTATAAACTCCGGCAGACACATTTGTAATGCTATTAACAGTTGAAGTATTTGACCAACTATAGCTGTATGGAAGCGTGCCACCTGTTACATTTACTGTGGCAGACCCATCGGTACCTCCGTTACATGATACATTATTCAAAATAGGTACTGAAATATTTATTGCAGCGGGTTGAATAATATTTGCTCCTGAAGTTATTGTACAATTATTTGCATCAGTAATAGTTACAGTATAACTTCCGGCTTGAATGTTTGTAATATTATCGGCAGTAGCACCATTGCTCCATGAATAAGAATAGGGAGATGTGCCACCGCTTACAGAAATAGTAGCAGAACCATCACTTCCTCCATTACATGAAACATTTGTTGAAGAAGTTAACATCGCCGACATACCTGCCGGTTGTGATACACTTGTTGAAGTGGTAGTGGTACATCCTCTTGAGTCGGTAATGGTAACAGTGTAGTTGCCGGCTGACAGATTGTTAACATTTTGTGAGTTAGCACCGTGCGACCAACTGTAGAAATAACCAGGTGTTCCACCCGAAGCTGCTACCGATGCAGAACCGTTGTTGTAACCAAAACACGTTGGAGGAACAACTGAAACAATAGAAGCCATTATGGCTGTAGGCTGTGTGATAACAATGCTTTGTGTAGCCTGACATCCAATGTTGTCTGTTACCGTTACTGAATATGTATTGGCAACTAAATTCGATAATGAAGTTCCGGATGCACCATTTGACCAACTATACGAATAACCGGGTGTGCCTCCCGAAACTGAAATGTCAATGGTTCCATTATTACCGCCAAAACAATTAACATTTGTAAAGTTATCAATTGAAATAGTAGGTGCTCCTGTATTATTAACAGAGACCGTTTCTATTTGCGAACAATTATTAGCATCGGTAATGGTTACGTTATAATTTCCTGCCGGAATAGATGATATGCTCGGAGTTGTTGCATTGTTAGACCAATGATAAGTATAAGGTGTTGTACCGCCCGAAACCGATACGCTTGCTTGTCCATTTGAATTTCCAC
>Ga0116186_1001160_pt1 | contig 27761 bp, 24 predicted proteins | sample AD_JPNNA4_MetaG_FD_89806 | JGI IMG/M metagenome (GOLD analysis project Ga0116186, IMG submission 89806) | Active sludge microbial communities of municipal wastewater-treating anaerobic digesters from Japan - AD_JPNNA4_MetaG | ecosystem: Engineered > Bioreactor > Anaerobic > Digestate | place...
ATCGAGTTTAAACTTGACGAAACATCATTTTATTGATTGAATAAAATTGGGCTTATGGTCTAGTGGTACGACACTGCATTCGCATTGCAGAGACGCGAGTTCGATTCTCGCTAAGTCCACCAATCAGACATGCCCCGTGAGGTATGTTTATTAACTTGTTGGCTTATTATACTCTTTTTTTTCGGTGCAATAACAAAATTCATCATTGTAATGTTATCATCCCAAATGCGAATCTCAATTCGCCCCTCTATTTATGAGTCGTAGAGAGGGTCGTTTGACCACCGTTCGCCCATAAAAATAAACTAGTATTTGTCTTAATATTCTGTTAAGGTTCCTTGGTTTGCCCATATAGATACTGACATTTACTGCTATTGTGACATATAATTTAGTGAATAGGAAGCAATAAATGGTCGCCATTCACTAAATATTGACTTTTTTATGTAAATAGTCTATTGTATCCCTATAATATTCACAAAATTATATGGCTATAACAAGACCGATAAAAAACAGGCTTACTGCCCTAAAAAGCGAATATGATTCCCTCCGCAAGGGCAAGGAATCCCTTTTAGTGATGATTGATGAGGCCGAAGTGCCGGAAAGCGTTTATAACTCCAACGCTATTGAAAACTCCACCCTTACTCTCAAAGAAACCGAAAAGATCATTTTGGATATGGAAGTTTCTCGGGATATTTCTTTGCGTGAAGTTTACGAGGCAAAAAATCTCGCTCGGGTTATTGGCTATATACACAACAAATCACAGGAGACCGAAATCAATCAAGAAGTTATTTTGCTTTTGCATAAAATGCTGATTGGTAGTATTGATGAAAAAATTGCCGGCCGTTTCCGCAAGCCTGGCGAATATGTTCGTGTCGGGACCTATGTCGCCCCGGCTCCAGAACATGTTGAGAAAATGATTGAAGCAATCTTGCTTGAATATACCAGCGATCTGACAAATTACTTTTTAGACAAAATCGCCAAATTCCATTTGGATTTTGAAACCATTCATCCGTTCTGTGATGGCAATGGCCGTATCGGTCGTGTTTTGATTTGTTTTCAACTTCAACGTCTTGGCTTTCCGATGATTATCATCCGCGATCGTGAAAAAAAAGATTACTATAAATCTTTTAGCGAATATCGGGACGAAAAAAACAGCAAGAATATGGAGAGAATTATTTCTTTAGGCTTAATGGAGTCACTCAACAAACGCATCACATATCTTAAAGGCCAAAAGATTATCACCCTGTCTGAATACACTAAAGCTCACCAATTGTCTGCCCCGGCCATGATTAATGCCGCTCGTCGCCAAAATATTCCGGCTTTCCGAGAGAAAGGTGTTTGGAAAATTGGTGAGGATTTTATATATAACTCCCGTAAAAAGAAATAAATATATGGCAATCAAAAAATCTCAACTCTATAGTTCAATCTGGCAAGGATGCGACGAATTGCGTGGCGGTATGGATGCCTCCCAGTACAAGGATTATGTCCTTGTGCTTTTATTTGTACGATATGTGTCGGATAAATATGCCGGCAAAGCTAATCAGCTCGTTGATGTTCCAGACGGTGGTAGTTTTTCTGATCTAATTAAACTCAAAGGCAAGCCGGATATCGGCGATGGTATCAATAAAGTTTTGACTAAACTGGCCGAAGCCAATGGTTTGCAGGGCGTAATTGATGCTGTTGATTTTAACGATGAGGATAAGCTCGGCAAAGGCAAAGATATGCAAGACCGCCTTTCCAATCTTATTGCTATCTTTGAAAATCCCGATTTAGATTTCAGCAAGAATCATGCCGAAGGTGATGATCTCTTGGGTGACGCTTATGAATACTTGATGAAACATTTTGCAGTTGAATCAGGAAAAAGCAAAGGACAATTTTATACTCCGGCCGAAGTTTCTCGCATCATGGCCAAAGTGATTGGAGCAGACAAGGCCGACACTGGCATGCACACCGTTTACGATCCGACCTGCGGTTCAGGTTCGCTTCTTTTAAAAGTTGCCGAAGAAGCTCAAAAGATCAGCATCTACGGACAAGAACTTGACAATACCACTGCCGGACTTGCCATTCTCAATATGTGGCTTCATGGCAAGCCTGAGGCGGAAATCAAAAAAGGTCAAAGCACGCTTTCCACCCCGCTTTTCACCGAACAAGGGGCTCTCAAAACTTTTGACTATGTTGTGGCTAATCCGCCTTTTTCTTATAAATCATGGCGAAATGGCTTTGATCCGGATAATGATCAATACGGCCGTTTTGAAAATTTCGGTATTCCTCCCCAAAAAAATGGCGACTTTGCTTTTCTTTTGCATATTTTGAAATCTCTCAAAAGCACTGGGGCCGGTGCAGTGATTTTGCCGCACGGCGTATTGTTCCGTGGCAATGCCGAAGCGGAAATTCGCAAAAATATCATTGAACGAGGTTATATCAAAGGCATCATTGGCCTTCCAGCCAACTTATTCTACGGCACTGGCATTCCGGCCTGCATTATTGTTTTAGATAAAGCCGAGGCAAAAGATCGTCAGGGTATTTTTATGATCGATGCCTCAAAAGGTTTTATGAAAGACGGCAACAAAAATCGTTTACGTGAGCAGGACATCCGCAAAATTGTAGACACTTGGAATGGCAAATTGGAGATTGCCAAGTTTTCTCGTTTTGTCGGTAATGAAGAAATAAAAAAGAATGAATATAACCTAAACCTCCCACGCTATATTGATACGCAGGAAGCTGAAGACATCCAAGACATTGAAGCTCATCTCAAAGGTGGTATTCCCGATGCCGACATCCTTGCTTTGTCTGCTTATTGGGAGGTTTGTCCGACGCTCAAAAATTCTCTTTTCAAAGCTAGCGGCCGAAAAGGATACAGTGAACTTTTGATCGCACATGATGAAATAAAAAAGACTATCCTTACTCATCCGGAATTCGAAACATTTAGAAAAGACACCCTTTCAACTTTTGCTAAGTGGCAAAAAGCGTCAACGGATTTTCTTAAAAATATTGATAACACCAATCACCCCAAGGCCATCATCCAAAAAATATCCGATGATCTGCTTTCTGCTTGTGCCAATTTCAAACTTGTTGATAAATATGACATCTACCAACATCTAATGACTTATTGGGAAGAAAAGATGCAAGACGATACGCATATTATTACCATTGACGGCTGGCAAGCCGGCAAGGAAATAATCCGTTTGCAAAAAGAAAATAAAGGCAAGAAAAAAGACATTGAAGGCTTGGCTGGCCTTGAAGGCAGACTTATTCCGATCTCATTGGCTATCAAAACATATTTTGCTGACGAACAGAAAAAGCTTGATGAATTAAACGCCACGCTTGAACAAATCGGCATGGATATGGATTCACTTAAAGACGAACACGGTGGTGAGGATGGTTTGCTTGCCGAAGTAATTGATAACGACAAAATCAGCAAGGTCAATGTACAGAAACGAATCAAAGAAATCAACAATACTTCCGATGATTCCGACGATGACGAGCTTTTAATTCTTGAAAAATATTTGGCCTTATTTGAGAAAGAGTCCGATACCAAAAAAGCTATCAAAGACGCCGAGAAAGATTTGGAGAAAAAAGTGCTGGTTAAATATCCGACCCTAACTGAGGAAGAAATCAAAACTCTTGTCATTGAACGAAAATGGATGGATGAATTGTCTGCCCGTGTTTCTGGCGAAGTGGACCGACTCTCCCAGTCACTAGCCGGCCGAGTTAAACAATTGGCCGAACGCTATGCCGAACCAATGTCAGTAATTTCCGACGAAGTGGAAGAACTTACCAAAAAAGTCGAGGGACATCTGGCTAAAATGGGATTTAATTTGAAATAGATATGGCAACACTAAAAACTAACGAAAAACAGATACTTGAAAAAATACTCCAAATGAATGGTGGTGGAGTTTTGAATTTTACTCATCGCACAATGGCTGAGTTTTTTAGAGATGACGTCGGCATAGATATTTCCGAGGAGAAATATAATTATTCGAGTGGCTCTAAGGCAAATTTAATGAGAGGATTTTGGATGGCTTCAGACGACGCTTTGGTTGCCAAGTCAATTAGATTACTTATTAGTTATATTGAAACCCAAATTGTTCTTGGAAATTTAAAAAGAGAGGATTTTCCCACCGAATTAGTTAATGCTGGCAACACAATATATTCAAGATTATCAGGTAAAAAAATAGAAGAGACAGAAAGCAAATCACTGGCTTCTTTTAAGGATGGAAATATTAATATTATTTTGCAAAAGGATATTTTTGACCATGTCCAAAAGCTTCTAAATGACGGCCATTATTTTAATGCGGTTGAAGAGGCGTATAAAGTTGTTAGGAAAAAATTAAAAGATGTTAGTGGCAAAGAAAAAGCTACGGAGGCATTTTGTAATACAAATTTTGAAAAGATTTTTGGACATCAGCCAGTCGATGATGTGGAGAAAGACTTTTTTAAGGGCGTGGAATTTTTACACATGGCGATTCAATTTTTGAGGAATGAAAAAGCACACACTCCGGCCGGAGACTTGGATAAAAACTTAGCCATTCATTATATTGCTCTTGCAAGCTTGGCCTACGATTTAATTAGCAGAAAGTAATATGACGACTGAAACACAAAAAATTCCAACAGGATATAAACAAACCGAGATTGGCGTGATTCCGGCTGATTGGGATGTAAAAGAATTGGGCAAAATATGTAAATATCAAAACGGTACATCATTAGAGAGATATTTTAATCAACATGATGGATATAATGTAATATCTATCGGTAATTATTCTACAAGCGGAAGATATATTGATACTGGATCCTATATATCATTTGATCTTAAAAATAATGTTAATAAATTCATCTTAAATGAAGATGATTTAACGATGATTCTGAATGATAAAACTTCAACAGGTGAAATCATTGGTAGGGTTTTGCTAATTGAGAAAAGTAATAGTTATATCTTTAATCAAAGAACGATGAGGCTGACTGCTGGTTCTGATATTTTGCCAAAATATTTATACTTTTTAATTAATAGTAATACTGTTCATAAAAAATTAGCACGTCAGGCAAAGCCAGGTACACAAATTTATTTTAATACCGCTGACGTTTTAGATTTTAAGATTAGCTTTCCAAAAAATAAAACTGAACAGTCGGTAATTATCAATACACTGTCCGACGCTGATTCTTTGGTCAAAAATTTGGAGAAACTAATTGAAAAGAAAAAGAGTATCAAGCAAGGCGCGATGCAGGAATTGCTAACTGGCAAAAAAAGATTGCCTGGATTTTATGGTAAATGGGAAATGAAAAAACTCGGCGACATTTGTAGCGTCACCACTGGATCAAAAGATGTAAACGAAGGAAATCAGGATGGAATTTACCCATTTTTTACTTGTTCAAAACAATTATCATATAGTAACACTTATTCATTCAGTGGGGAAGCAATTTTGATTGCTGGAAATGGCGAAGTTGGACATCTCCAACATTACACTGGAAATTTTGAGGCTTATCAGCGAACTTATGTATTGCAAAACTTCAAAGTTAGTACCAAATTTTTGTGGTTTACATTACTCGCAAATTTTAAAAATTCTCTCGGTATAGGAACCATCGGATCGACCATCCCATACATTAAGAGAGAAAATATTACGGATTTTATTTATCAAAGTCCTCAAGAAGAGACAGAGCAACTTGCCATCGCTACTATTCTCTCCGACATGGACGCCGAGATTGAAAAATTAGAGTCACAACTTTTAAAATATCAGAACATTAAGCAAGGCATGATGCAAACATTACTAACAGGCAAAATAAGATTACTTACAAAATAATAATATGGACACACAAGATACAACTAAGGTTGGCCAGTTGGAACGCAAAACCCAAGATCGCATCGTGGCGTTGTTTCGTGACCGACTTGGCTATGATTATCTCGGCAATTTTGAAGAGCGAGAGGAAAATAATAATGTGGAAGAGGTTTATTTACGTCCTTTTCTTTTACGTGCCGGCCACAGCGAAACATTGATTAGCAAAGCAATCGAAAAATTAAAGAAATGCACTAATCGTCCGCAGATGAGCCTCTATGATTTGAACAAAGAAACCTATAGCTTGCTTCGCTACGGCGCCAAAGAACATGAGCAACTGGGCGAACATGAACAGAATGTTCAATTTATTGATTGGGAAAATCCGGAAAACAATCACTTCGCGATTGCCGAGGAAGTGACAATTAAAGGTAATCGCACCAAGCGACCGGATATTGTTTTGTATGTAAATGGTATTGCTGTTGGCATTATTGAGCTCAAGAGAAGCACCGTATCCGTATCCGAAGGCATACGTCAGAATATCGGCAATCAAAAAGAAGAATTCATCAAAACATTTTTTAGCACTATTCAGCTGGTGATGGCCGGCAATGATACTGAGGGCTTGCGCTATGGCACGACCGAGACTTCTGAAGAATATTATTTGACCTGGAAAGAAGCCGGTCTTGGCAACGAGTCTAGGTTGGATCGAGCGATTTTACAGATGTGCGAAAAAAAGCGATTATTAGAAATTATCCATGACTTTATTGTTTTTGATAGCGGTATAAAAAAGACCTGCCGACACAATCAATATTTTGGCGTTAAAGCGGCTCAAGAATATGTGAAGCGTCACGAAGGAGGTATTATCTGGCACACACAAGGAAGTGGAAAAAGTTTGACGATGGTTTGGCTCGCCAGATGGATTCGCGAGCATATCACCGATGCTCGGGTGCTTTTGCTGACAGATCGCACCGAATTGGACGAACAGATTGAAAAAGTTTTTTTCGGAGTGGATGAAAAAATTTATCGCACCAAAACCGCTCGGGAACTTCTCACCGAATTAAACATCAAAGATAAATGGTTGCTGTGTTCGTTGGTGCATAAATTCGGCCGGGTCGCTGACACAGACGAACTTAACGTTGATAGTTACCTTTCTGAAATAAAAAAAAATTTGCCTAAGGATTTTTCTGCCAAAGGTGATCTGTATGTATTCGTAGATGAATGTCATCGTTCGCACACTGGCAAACTGCACAAAGCTATGAAAAAACTTTTACCGACCGCCACATTTATCGGTTTTACTGGCACGCCTTTGCTTAAAATTGATAAATCAAACAGCATCAGCACATTCGGACCGTATATTCATACCTATAAATACAACGAAGCGGTATCCGACAAGGTGGTTTTGGATTTACGTTATGAAGCCCGCCGAGTTGATCAAAACATTTCCTCCCAAGATAAGATTGACGAATGGTTTGAAGAACGCACCCGAGGTCTTACCGATGTGGCCAAGGCAGAATTAAAGCGACGCTGGGGTACAATGCAAAGTTTGCTGTCCTCCAAATCACGTTTGGAAAAAGTGGTCTTTGATATCTTGGACGACTTCTATAAAAAGGACCGCTTAGCCAGTGGTCGTGGCAACGCCATGCTCGTGGCCAGTAGTATCTACGAGGCTTGCCAGTATTATGAAATTTTCCAGACAATGGGCTTTACCAAATGCGCAGTGATAACTTCGTATGAACCGAATGCCTTGTCTACCGATACCCGCGAATATGCCATTTATCAAAAAATGTTAAACGGCAAAACGACGGAAGATTTTGAGAAAGAAATCAAAAAGAAATTTATTGAAACTCCCGGACAAATGCAGTTGCTTATTGTAGTAGACAAATTGCTCACCGGTTTTGACGCACCGCCGGCGACTTATCTTTACATTGATAAGAATATGCAGGATCACGGCTTGTTCCAAGCGATCTGCCGTGTAAACCGATTAGATAGCGAGGACAAGGAATATGGTTATATCATAGATTATCGAGATTTATTCAAAAAATTGGAGAAAGCTGTGGCTGACTATACTACCGGCGCTTTGAGCGGTTTTGATAAACAGGACGTGCTCGGGCTTTTGAAAGATCGCATGGAAGAAGGTAAAAAAGATTTGGACGAGGCCCTAGAGGTGGTCAGAACCCTTTGCGAGCCAGTCGCACCGCCCAAAGATTCGGCGATGTATATCCGCTATTTCTGCGGTGATGTTGAAAATCCTTACTCTCTCAAAGAAAACGAAGTCAGACGAGTCAAACTGTATAAATCAGTTAGCCATCTGCTGCGGGCTTATGCCGACTTAGCCAATGACATGATTGGTTCAGGTTATACCAAGGAACAGGCACAAGCGATTGAGCGAGAGGTCAAACATTATGAACAAGTCAGGATGGAAGTCAAGCTTGCCAGCGGTGACTATATTGATCTCAAGAAATACGAACCGGCGATGCGAGTTTTAGTTGACCGCTATATCTCGGCGACTGAAAGCGAACAATTATCAGCCTTTGACGATATGACTCTGGTTGATTTAATCACTGAAAAGGGTGAAGATGCTCTTAAAGAGTTACCCAGTTCGGTTAAACAAAGCCGGGAAGCAGTGGCCGAAACAATTGAGAACAACGTCCGTAAACTAATCATTGACGAGATGCCGACCAACCCGAAGTATTATTTGCGAATGTCCGAAATTTTGGATGAGCTGGTGAAGAAACGCAAACAGGCTGATGTTGAATATAAAGAATACTTAAAGCAGATTGTGGCTTTGTCTAAGAAAGTTAAAAATCCAATGGAAGAGTCGGTCGATGCAAAAATTAATACTCCGGCTTTACGAGCTATTTATGACAATCTTGGCCAGGACGTAAATAAGGCCATCTCTGTACATGAAGCGGTAATCGCCTCAAGACAGGCCGACTGGCGTGGCAATTGTCTGAAAGAACGAGCAATCAAAATTGAAATCAGAAATGTTTTGCCCGACATTACGGACGAAGAATTGAAAAATCTTTTTGAGATTATTAAAAATCAAAATGAGTACTAATTATTATCTACAAATTGGCAGTGTTAAAGCTCTGGTTGTTCGCAAACCGATCAAGAATGTGCACCTTTCGGTATTGCCTCCGAACGGCTGGGTGCGTGTGACTGCACCGATAAATATGAAAGATGACGCTATTCGGACGCTCTTATCTTTAAGATTACCATGGATAAAAAAACAGCAAGCAAAGTTTGCCGGGCAAGAAAGGCAGACCAAGCGTGATTATTCCTCTGGCGAGAGCCATTACTTTTTGGGCAAGCGTTATCGCCTTGAAGTGGTTTATAAAGACGAAGCGCCAAAAGTGTTTTTGAAGGGTAAAACCAAAATTGTTTTGCAGGTCAGACCAGAAAGTCCAGTAGACAAGCGACGTGAGATATTGATGAATTGGTATCGCCAAGAATTGCGCATAATCGTCAACTACCTAATTGCTAAGTGGCAAAAGAAAATGGGTGTAACGCTTCAATTTTGGGGCATCAAACAGATGAAGACTCGCTGGGGCACCTGCAATCACAAGCGTGCTCGGATTTTAATAAATTTAGAGCTGGCCAAGAAGCCAATTGCTTGTATTGAGTATGTTGTGGTCCACGAGCTTTTGCATCTGGTAGAAAAAAAACACAACGATAAATTTGTCGCCTTAATGACAAAATATCTCCCTAAATGGAAAAGCATTAAAGAGGAATTGAATAGTTCTATTTTGTCGTATGAGGAGTGGAAGTATTAAATATGGAAAATAAGGGGCTTAGAATAGATATCAGCAAACCGCTTAAACTTGAACCAAATCAAGAGTGGATTTGTAATTATTTAGATCACTTAAACGAAAAAGGGGGAATATGTTCTGATGGAGTTTTGCCATCGGATTTGATAAGGGGTGCACTGGCGGCCGTTCGTAATGCCGAATCAAATCCAGATTGGATGGCGCAATCAGCTCATTCATACCGTGAAGTTCTTTATAGATTGGGAGGAACTAAAAATAAAAGTTTTTATTTTAAATGCAAAATTAAGCTTTCTTCTTGGCTTAGCAAATTGGGGGTTAAGAAAAATGGATCTGGAAACAAAATAATTAATTCCCAAACGAAGAAAGAAAAAATCGGAAGTGTTTTACAGGTTTTACATGAGCAGAAAAAGGCTTATGAAATTGCCAACATCCTATATAAAACACATTTAGCATTTACAAAGATTTGCCATCATTTTGCAGAAAAGAAAAGCAGAGAAGATACAATAAAAATTTTTAAAGAGCTTAATATAAATGTTGATGAAAAAACCTTTCCCAGTGCCCGTGATTATAATAATCTGATTTTGGTGTTTGAAAACACATTAAAAGCATCGTCTCTTGATCCGCTAAAAATCCATGAAAAAATTGATTTGTTTATAAAAGAAGATAATAATGATGCCTCTTACCTTCGTTTGTTATTCTCTCTAACTTACGACGCTAAAAGATATTTTTTCTCTCAAGCTAACGATACTCACATTGATTGGCTATGGCAAAATAATTTTCTCGATGGAATAAACAACAAGTCCGAAGATCTTACGCACATATCTGATCGCTTGCCCGAGCTTGATTATTTAACTCGAATGGCGGAAAAGAATCCAACGAAAGTTACCAACATTATGCTCAACAAGAGTACGGCCACCAGAGAAGACAATTTCAATCCAGAAGTCGTCAATAGATTTTTGCGGATTATAACAACCCTACCTGCGGAACAGATTAAGTTAATAACTTCCAAAATTCGTGACGAGAGATGGATCTATGCTATGCGAGCTTTCCGTAAGAGTGGATATGAGTTTGATAGGATTGTAAAGAAATTGGTTGAAGCAAAAGAAAGTGATGCGATTTTGGAATTAGCTCAAGCCATTCTTATTGTTAAGAGCAAAGCCGAAGTATCAAAGAATAAAACTGGCTTTATTAGCATGGATGACCCATTCTATGTTAGTGACCTTGATGATTCGGGAATTTTTGAGGCCTTAGCTAATATATCAGATCCTTACAAGGAAAAAGCTCTCCAGATTACTACCAGTATATTAGCCGAGATAGTTAAGTTGGCAGAGCCGGATGAAGCAAGAGTGTTTGATTACACTGATTTATTTGCCCTATACGATGTTGATATGTTTACGCTTGAGATCGAAGATAAACGAAGCTATTCCTATCAGAAAGATATAATAAACCTTACGGCAACAATTAAAAAGTTAATTGAGTCAACGTTTGGTAAAAAATGCACCAATATCGATGAGGCAAGAAGAATGTTTGGATATATAGATAGCATACCCTCGTGTCATTCAGTGTGGCGATTGAGGTTCTTTGCATTGGTGCAGTGCCCGGAAACGTTTAAAAAGGAACTCAAGGATGCTTTCTTTAAGTTGTTTTCAGTTGAAAACTACTACGAGGTCGAGGGTGGAACGGAATATAAAAAAGCTCTCAAGATCGCCTTTCCTTTTCTGTCTGACACTGACCGGCATGAGTACGTAAACAATGTTATTTCTTATTTCTTTCAAAAAGCACAAACAGATCCAGATAAGGCATGGATCAAACATACTGGATGGGAGATTCTGTCATCTATACCTCAAGATTTACTGACCGAGGATGAAAAAGTTTATTGCAAAGAATTTTTTGGTCATAGACCAGATCAAAAATACGAACCAGAACCACCTGTAAAAATGGGAAAGGCTGGATTTGTTAACCACAGATCACCAGTAAATCTGGATGATTTTACAATTGATCAGATAATTGAGAATTTAAAATCAAACTGGATACCAGAGAAGCTTAATGAACAGTTTAAAAATGATGACTTCTTAAATCCTAGAAGTGTCGAGGGTCTTGGCGATGCCATCAAGGAAAATGTAAAAAAGAGAACTAATGAATATCTCAATAAAATTAATTTATTTTTTGAGCGAAATTTGATCCATTCTAGCTATGTATATTCTCTTCTTAGGGGTATTGAAGAAATGCTTCGCAATAAACAAACCCTAGGTATCTCTCAAATTACACAGTTACTTAAATTTTTTAAAAAGATTGAAGATAGTGGAAAGGATAAGGCATTTAGACGAAAGGAAGATAACTCATGGCTGGCCGATTGGATAGACGTTCATAAAGTAGCAACTGATATTTTACTTTTTATTTTGGAAGACAAAGAAAAACGTGAAGAGATATTCAAGCAACATCGAGAATTACTAAAAAATCTGATCTCCTATCTTTTTACTATTAAAGATAGCCCGACAAAAGAATACGAAAAACCCGAATATGGTGAACTTTATCATATAGCGATTAATTCTGTTCGTGGTCGTGCCTATGAAGCATTTGTTGTATTTACTGAAGGTGATGGTAAAAATTTGGCCGATGATGTAAAAACATTATATAAACAGGTATTGAAGGACGACTCTTTGGCGGTCCGTTTTGTTGTTGGACGTTATTTAGCTTCTTTCTATTTTCGTGATAAGGATTTTATTACAGGACTTTTGCCAGAGATATTTCCGAAAGACGAAATCGACAAAAAAGATATTTACCTTGCCAGCTGGGAAGGTTATCTTTCTAATACTCTTTACGACCAACTCTTTGTTGCTTTAAGTGGGTACTATGAACACGCAATAAACCTAGATCCTCAAATTTATACAGAAAGAAAATATTCAAAAGATTTAGATGAGTCTTTGGCGATTCATATCGCACTTGCATTTGCACATCTTGGGTTAGAATTTGACAATCAATTATTTATTAAATTTTGGAGCACTCCGAACATAAAAAGGCATCAAGAGTTTGTATCTTTTATTGGTAGAAGTTGTTTAACTAGAGACCAGGCTGGAGATAAATGGTTAGAAGATAATAAGGTTAGCAAAGACAAACTAATTAAGTTTTGGGGCTGGGCGTTAGAAAATATATCAGAGCCTGAAGTTTTGGCCGGGTTTGGCTTTTGGATAAATCCAGACAAGGAAGTCTTAGACGAGCAAGTTGTAATTGAAAAAATCGCCTTAACTCTTAAAAAATCAAATGGCAATCTAGATTGGGATTATGGATTGATGAAACGCTTGCCGATATTCGCTAATAAAAATAGCCGCCGAACTCTGGAAATAATTTCTAATTTTTTGCTAGACTCAAATGGTAATCTAAATTCAAATCGCCGAGTACCTATGTTTGATTTAGATAACGAGATCAAACAATCTCTTGAGGTTATTTATAATAATGGTAATGCTTCTGAAAGGCAAAAAGTTATAGATTTAATTAATTCATTGATTGATAAAGGTAGTGACATGTTTTGGGGCCTAAAAAATGTAATAAATGGAAATAGAAACGAGAATTAATGGTTGGTACAAAAAGTTATACTTAAAAACGCAAAAGAGATAATAAGTTCGAGCGCTACTTATCTAATTTTGACATTAGTATTGTTGCTCTGGCATTTTACTTTGGGTATAAAGTTCCAATGGCAAAATATCAGCCCGTATGGGCCGAGGATATAGAAAAAAACCGACTGAGAATTAGGGTGTCGGCAAGTAGTCATATTTGTTTAAGTTAAGCAAATCGTCCCAAACTCTCAAAACTCGTCAAACTGGTGGGCTATGGCCGCAAAATGTTCAACGGTCTATTGTGGTCACAGGACTCACCATAATGGCCAACACGTGAAACGAAGGGGTTTACAGAAGTCTCGGTATCTGGTAAAGTATGCACATCTTAACAGGTCGCCAACCAAGCTTCGTGTACGACCTTTAATTTAACTGGTGCCAATCTCACAATCCCAGCAGTATTTCGTTCACCGGTTGGCCACCAAGTCCACCGGGGTGTGGCGTAGTTGGCTAGCGCGCAGCGTTCGGGACGCTGAGGTCGCCCGTTCAAATCGGGTCACCCCGACCAATTTAAAGATTACAGACACAAATCTTAATAAATTGACAACAAGGTTAGGAGCTTTGACTAACCGCTTTTTTTTAGTTATAATAATCATTTAATTAAATTACGTAGTTTTACCTATGCCTTCTAAACATAACCATGATTGGTTAAAAATTCGGGGAGCTCGTGTTAATAATTTACAAAATATTAATGTGGATATTCCCCGAAACCAATTAGTGGTCATTACTGGACTTTCCGGCTCGGGCAAATCCTCACTTGCCTTTGATACTATTTATGCCGAAGGCCAACGTCGTTATGTTGAATCTCTGTCGGCCTATGCCCGGCAATTTTTAGGCCTCATGAATAAGCCAGACGTAGATTCAATTGAAGGATTGTCTCCAGCTATTTCTATTGACCAAAAAGCTGTCTCCCACAATCCCCGCTCCACCGTTGGCACTATTACTGAAATCTATGACTATTTAAGATTACTCTACGCGCGTCTAGGTCAGCCCCATTGTCCCAATTGCGGCGACCCCATTAAGGCCAATACCCTAGACGAAATTGTCGAGCAAATTAAAAAACAATCGGCTGGTAAAAAGATTGCCATCTTAGCCCCACTGGTACGCGACAAAAAGGGCGAACACAAGAATGTCCTAATGGCTATTGGACGAGCTGGCTTTAGCCGAATACGTCTAGATAATTATTTCTATGATTTAGCTGAAGCCCAAGGTCTGACTTTAGATAAACAAAAAAAACACACCATTGAAATAGTAATAGACCGCTTAACGATTACTAATAACGAAGATAGCATAAGTCGTCTTACTGAGGCCGTAGATAAGGCTCTAGATTTAGCCAACGGCCTAGTAGGCACTATTGAGCTTACTGAAGAAAAAGCCCAAGAAAAACTATATTCGCAACAATTTGCCTGCCCCCGCTGTAATATTAGTTTACCAGAAATGGAGCCCCGTAATTTTTCTTTTAATTCACCGCATGGCGCTTGCCCTTACTGTTCAGGACTTGGCACTAAATTAGAAATTGTCCCGGAGCTAGTATTTAATAAAAATTTAACCATTGCTCAGGGTGCCATTAGACCATGGTCTCATTATAGTTATTCTAGCCAATTATGGCTTACCAGGGTGGTGGGTGCTGTAGCTAATACCCATGGCTTTGACCTTAATACTCCCTTAAATAAATTAACGCCCGAACAATTAGCTGTTCTAGAAAATGGCACTGGCGATAATGTCTATATTCTCCCCAGTACTAACGGTTACGGCACTGTCAGGGCTAAATTTGAAGGAGTTTTAAATAATCTTTATGAGCGTTACCAGCAAACAGACAGCGACTTCATCCGCCATGAGATTGAAAAATATATGCGCACTATTCCTTGCCCTGTTTGTCATGGCGCGCGTCTCAAACCGGAATTTTTAGCTGTTACTGTTGCCGGGCGATCTATTTATGAAGTGGGTGAACAAACTATTGCTCAAAATTATGACTTTTTCCAGAAATTAAATACCAGCCATGAGCTTACGCTGAAACAAAAACAAGTCGGCAAACTTATCTTCAAAGAAATTATTAACCGACTACAATTTTTGCTCAATGTTGGTCTAGATTATTTAACTCTCAACCGGCCAGCTGCCACCCTCTCTAATGGTGAGGCCCAACGTATTAGACTAGCTACGCAAATTGGCTCGGCGCTAACTGGTGTAATCTATGTCTTAGATGAACCCTCAATTGGCCTACATCCTAAAGATAATGATAAACTCATTAACACCTTAAAAGAATTACGTGACTTGGGCAATAGCGTCCTGGTAGTAGAACATGATGAAGCCACCATGCTTGCCGCTGATCAAATTATTGACATTGGCCCTGGCGCTGGTAAACATGGCGGCCGAGTAGTGGCTCAAGGCAAGGCTAAAGATATTATGGCCAATCCTAATTCCCTGACTGGCCAATATCTATCTGGAAAAAAATCCATCCCCCTACCAACTAAATACCGGCCCGGCAATGGACAGGTTCTTACGATTATCGGGGCTAGACAAAATAATCTACAAAACTTAACCGTTATTTTTCCTCTAGGCAAATTCATCGCCGTAACCGGTGTCTCCGGGTCAGGTAAATCTACCCTTATTACTGAAACTTTAGGTCGAGCTTTAAAGAAAAAATTTTATCAAGCCGCCGATGAACCCGGCGCTTATGACCGCTTAGAGGGAGTAGGCAATATTAATAAAATAATTGAAATTGACCAATCCCCCATTGGCCGCACTCCTCGCTCTAACCCTGCTACCTATACCGGCGCCTTTACTCCCATTCGCGAACTCTTTGCTAGCCTGCCGGAAGCTAAATTAAGAGGCTATAAAGCTGGACGTTTCTCTTTTAATGTGGTCGGCGGACGTTGTGAAGCTTGCCATGGCGATGGCTTAGTGAAAATTGAAATGCAATTTCTCCCTGATGTTTATGTTACCTGTGAAGTCTGCCACGGTCAAAGATATAATCAAGAAGCATTGGAGATTCATTATAAAGATAAAAATATTTATGAAGTGCTAGAAATGACTGTTGAGGAAGCACTAGCCTTTTTTGCTAACCAGCCGGCTATTAAAGATAAGCTAGAAGCTCTAGATCAGGTCGGACTGGGCTATATTAAATTAGGCCAAGCAGCTACCACCCTCTCCGGTGGCGAAGCACAGCGAGTAAAATTAGCCACAGAATTAGCCAGAAAAGGCACCGGTCGTACTTTGTATATTCTCGATGAGCCAACTACTGGTCTACATTTTGCCGATATCCAAAGACTATTAGATGTCCTGCATCGTCTGGTAGACAAAGGCAATACCGTCATTGTCATTGAACATAATTTAGATATTATTAAAACTGCTGACTGGATTATTGACTTAGGGCCACTAGGTGGCGAACGAGGCGGTCAAATAGTAGCCGAAGGCACGCCGCAAGATATTGCTGCTAGCCCCCAGAGCTTTACTGGCGAATATCTAAAAGCTATCTTTAATAAGGCAAGCAGCCTTGACACTCAACCTAAAATTGCTTAAGCTAATAAAGCTTAAACTACAAGCGCTATTTTTTATTAGAAAAAACTTATGAATGAAACGCAAGCTCCTACATTACGTGACCTTAAGCCAGGCATGACGGTCCGTATTTACCAAAAAATTAAAGAACTTAATCCTAAAGGTGAGGAAAAAGAACGGATTCAATATTTCGAAGGCCTAGTTATTGCCCGCAAACATGGTCAGGAAGCGGGAGGCACAGTAACTGTCCGCAAAATTTCTGATGGAGTTGGGGTAGAAAAAATTTTCCCTATTAATCTACCAACCATTACTAAGGTAGAAATAAAAAAACAAGCCATCGTCCGACGGGCTAAATTAACTTTCATTAAAAATTATAAAAAGAGGCTCAGAGATATTAGTGAAAAAAAGACGGCTACCCCCAAAAAGACTGACTAAGCCGAGGTGGTGGAAATGGTAGACACGCAAGCTTGAGGTGCTTGTGAAGGAAACTTCGTGCAGGTTCAAGTCCTGTCCTCGGCACAACTAGGGCGCATAGCTCAGTTGGTTAGAGCGCTTCGTTTACACCGAAGAGGTCCAAGGTTCAAATCCTTGTGTGCCCACTGGTAGTATTAAACATCTACTATATTTTTAGTTCTTAAATATCCTAAAAACTCTAAACAACGCGACTAATTCCTACAAATAATATCATAAATTTTCTAAATTTACACATATTTACACATAAAAATTTCCCAGTGAGCGGACAAAGTTTTAGGAGTTTGAGTTCCCGAAAATTTTTTGCCCGTTCGCTTTTAGAATTTAAAATCACGTAAAAATGCAAAAAGTATATATATTACCAATGTTTATTGACAGAATTAAAAGATTTATTTTATTATTAATTATCAATCCTGAAATCGAAATTGGGATTGAAAATGTACTTTAACAACCAAAGGGAGGTAAAAAATGGACGTAATATGGAATTTAACGAGAGCGTGTCCTTGGGACTGTGCGATTTGTTGCGTTTCTGGGTTTCATGTTTGCAATACAACTGAAAACTTGGTTTACTCAGAAGTAAAAGAGAAAGGTGAAGAACTTACTCTAGCTGAAAAATTGGCAGTACTAAAAATTTTGACCGACAGAAATTTTGAGATTGATTTTTCCGGTGGTGACCCTTTGTATTACGATGAAGATTTTCGAGTGGTAGAACAAGCTACTCGTTGGTTGCCGTCTAGAAAAATTGGTGTTAGTATAACAGGTAGTAAAATTACTGATGCTAAACTTGAGCTTCTAAAGAAAGTTGGTGTAGTTGAGTTTACATTAGATAATCTACCCGGGACAGAAAATCCTTGGCGTCCTCGCGGATACAACCGCGCATCAATGGTAGCAATGAAGAAGTGTGTCGCTGCGGGAATAAAAGTGAGAGCAGCTACCGTTCTCTATCCCGCTACGATGACTAAGAAAAACCTCAAAAGTGTATACCGTTGGTTGTGCGAAAACGGTATCCCAGAATGGGAATTGCTAAGATTTTACCCCGTGGGAAGAGGCATTAAACTTACAGAATTTACTCCTTCTAATTCAGAATACTTGAAGATAATGAAATTTTTGCGAGGATTACACGGATTTACAAGAATTTTTTTTCAGCACTCGCTTAAAATACTGGAAGGAACTATAAAATGTCCCGCGGTAGTAGAATCAATCGGCATTCTTCCCAATGGCATAGTAATAGCTTGTGCTTGGGCTATTGATGATAATTGCCGTCCTTACCCAAGTTTTCGTCTTGGCAAACTGCCGGTAGATGATTTAGACGAAGTTCTGGAGAAAGCAATAAAAATTTCAGAATTTTGTACAAAAACAAATTTCTGTCGAACAATTGCTTATATCCAAAAAGGCAATAAAAGGGGGGTAAAGTGATATGAAAATTAACACTATACAATGCAAAACTCTTTTAACTAAAAGCAGGCTGCCGGAAGCAGATTATTGTATCAACCCCTATGTCGGTTGTCTGCATGGTTGTATTTATTGTTACGCTCGCTTCATGAAAAGGTTTACGACTCATGATGAACCATGGGGACACTTTGTTGATGTTAAGATAAACGCTTCTGAAGTTTTAGCAAAAGAGTTAGCCAGAAAACCCAAAAAAGGCATAACGCTTTTGGGGAGCGTTACTGACGCTTACCAACCGATTGAACAGAAGTATCGTATTACCAGAGCAATTCTGGAAATTCTGCTTCAATACAATTTTCCGGTTTCTGTTTTAACAAAGTCTAATCTTGTGATACGAGATTTAGATTTGTTTAAACAGCTTAGTCAGTGCGAAGTTGGTTTAACGCTAACAACAACAGCACAAGAGATCGCTCGGAACTTTGAACCTTATTCTTCTACGCCTCAACAAAGAATAAAGGCGCTTGATACTTTTCACCGAAGTGGCATTACCACCTATGCCTTTATTGGACCAATTCTGCCCGGATTGACTAACCTTGAAACTATTTTTACAGCTATTGTTGGTAAAGTCGATTTCGTAATGGCAGAAAGTATAAATCTCAAATGCGGAAATTGGGAGAATGTCCAAGATCTTCTGAAAAGCAAATATCCCCATTTGTTATCTCTTTATCAATCTAGATTCACCCAAACATATTGGGGACAAGTTGAAAAAGAGTTAAGAACACTGAGCGAAAAATTCAAAATACCGCTAAAGGGATTTTACCAGCATTGAGACAAAGGAAAAACTTAAATACAGGGATAGTTATTTTGGCTTTAATCCTTTCGTCGGTCAAGAAGTTGTTTTTCAAAAATGTATGCTCCCGACGAATTTATCCAGGGAAGAAAAGGAGATTAACATGGATAGCGAGTTTATACCTAAAATCAATTGCCGATTTAAAATCAGGCAAGACCTTAATGGTTTTCTCGGTTTCTTTCAGGGTAAAGGTGTTCTGACTTTTAACGAGATTGGAGCGTTTATTGTCGAGCAGATGACCGGCGAAAAAAGCCTGCGAGAAATTGAGTGGGCAGTTCGGAAAGCCTTTACTGAGATAGCCGATCCTAAGGGTGAAGTTATCGGCATCGCCAAGCAATTGGAGGAAGCGGGATTTTTCTAACCACATAACGGCTAAAGTGAGAGCTCAAAGACTTTAGCCGTTTTATTTTGCAGGATTGCAAGCTATAATATAAACATGAGGCTACAATTTTTATATTCAAAAAATAAAGAAAAAGAAAAACTACTGAACATTTACGATGAATATCAGTGGTTTATTGATAATGATTTTCCAATTATTTTACCTAAATTTTTCGCTAAAATTTATCAAAATAATAAAAAACTTTTTGTCAAGAAATTAAGCAGGGAATTAAACAAAGTTTATAATAAAGATAATTATCAATTAAAAAAAGAAACTATAAAAAACAACTGGCAGAAAATTGAAAAGAATTTTTTTAAAATTTTAAGCAGTTTTAATTTAAAAATAGAAGATAAATATTTTTGCCATATTTCATTATACGGACCCAATGGGCAATTTAATTATCCCAATATAGTTAATTTAAGAGTGGTAAACCGTAAAGACATAAAAAACGCCAACGAAACAATCGCTCATGAAATTATCCATTTGCTGATTTATAACAAGGTTAGAAAATTAAAATTAAATTATGAGCAAATTGAGGGTTTGGTTGATTTATTTTTTATTGAAACAAGGTTAAAAAATATTTTCCCAAATTACAAGATACAAAATGTTGGTGTTGCTAATAAAGAATTCTTTTACAACATAATAAAAATAAAAAATAGCCCCAAATAATGTTTTGCTTTGCAAAACCAAAACCTTTAATTACACCCGATAACACTGCGTATCTGGTTTCGGCTTTTTGCAAAAGCCTATATCCAAATCACTTCGCGACTTCAGATATGCCAAAACAACGTTATATGTAGAATTTTTTACCCGCCGCCTCTGACGGCAGGCATTGGATTTTTTAAGAATTTCTGATAAAGTAAGTTTAGGCGGAGTTGTATAAATACACTATTTTAAAGCTTTATGAATTTTTCTGATATCCAAATTTATAGCAGCATCAAAATAATTTTGATGCTTTTTGCTATTTTAGCGGCTTACTTAATTATTAAGAAAAAAAACCCCCTGTACCTTCTGTTGCTTTTTGGACTTACCTCGGCTGGTACTTATGCCTTATGGTCTAATAATTTACAGCTGCCCTTATGGGGTCTTCAGGGTGATGAGCTGACTATTGCCGCTATATTTAATACTTTAGCTAAAATTGGCTTCAGCTCCGACTTTAGTTATCATGGCCTGCCTCCTTTCTATCCACCGGGCAGTTTTTGGTTTTTTAGTTTCTGGGGAAGACTCTTCAATTGGAATGGCATCATAATGATGAAAGTGGCTGCTACCACCTTCTTCTTGCTTTTCCCGGCAGTAGTCTTTCTACTACAACGTTATCTATTTAAAAATATCCTCCCTAACCATCGCCTCAATGTACTACTGGCCACCCTGTCTCCTTTACTAATTATGACTGTTCTAGACAAGGACCTAATCATTGGCAAACCTTATGAAATAGTAGCTGCCGTGGCTACAATTCTATGGACTATTAGCCTATACCACCGAGTAAACAATCAACGCTGGACCATCTGGCAGCCATTAATTTATGGATTAGCTGCCGGCTTAATATTTATGACTTATTATCTCTGGCTGGCTTTCGCGGCCATTGCTTTAATAATAATGGGTCTGACAGAGAAAAATAATCACCGGCTTAGATATTTTTGGCGGCTGACCCAAACCGCTATCGTATCTTTCATCGCCACCCTGCCCTTTACTGGACCGCTACTTAGTAGCTATCTCAAAAATGGCTTGGAAAGTTGGCAAACTGCCCTTTTTACCCCTACTGGCTTAAATCTATGGCTGCCGATGTTCCAACTAACAAGCTGGACTAATTTAATCTTTTTGTTTGGCCTAGGTGCCTTAATTTATTATCATCGCGATCCCATCGCTAGGCAGCTGCTTTACTTATTCTCTACAGCTTTTATCTGGTGGGGTGGTGGCTTGCTAACTCTGTTAATTTGGCATAAGCCATTTCAAGAATTCCGCGGTTTTTATATCTGGGCCCCCACTATCTTGGCTATGGGAGCAGCCTATGGCTTAAGCCGCATTTGGCAACATTATAACTTAGACCAAAAAACTAAAACAGCAATAACCTTAGCCTTGCTTGGCCTAGGTCTATTAATTGCTCAGTCATTTTTTGGTTTTTTCATCGACGACCCAGCTATCAGAAATCAACGAATTAAATCTAAACAAATGGACCCATCTATTGTCCAATTAAGTCAATATCTTAATAATCATCCTTTGCCTCAAGATAGTTTAACTCTAGAAACCGTTCCTCAGCTATTAGCTATTGTCCCAATTAATAACTTAATTTATTTTAATCAGCATAATAATCATCCAGCTGCCATCTTCTCTAAAAGGTATAATTATGTCCAAGATCTAGCCACTGCTAAGTCGCCCGTTGAATTAATCCAAAAAATCAACAATTGTCCTTTTGGGCCATTAGAACGCTTCATCTTCTACGGCGACCAAGAAAATTATTACCTTTATTTTCATGTAGATAAATTCATTAGCGGCCTAGAAGAAAAAACTATTAAATTTAACCGCCAGCTGTTTGTCCCTCCATATTTTCAAGTTAATTATAATAATCTTGGCTATTATGTCATTGACGTCCAAAAATAAACAGTCTACTAATAGCTATTATACGCCAACGCCCCGACAAACGGCTAGCCTAGCTCGCCGTTTAGCCAAAAATTGGCATGGCGGAGAAATTATTGCCCTATCTGGTGAACTGGGGACAGGAAAAACTTTTTTTACTCAAGCGGTAGCTAAATATTTAGGGGTTACTACTCCAGTCACCAGCCCCACCTTTGTTATCTGTGAACATTACTCCTGTGACCACCCAACAATTAAAGAGTTAATCCATATAGACGCATACAGATTAAATTCATCTAACGACTTGATTAATTTAGGCTTCAGCGATTTTGCCGGTCAGCCTGACTATTTAACAATTATTGAATGGCCAGAAAAAATAGCCGACTTACTGCCAGCTAATACCTGGCATATTCATCTAGATCATCAACCTCCCGGACGGCTTATTACCTGGCAAAATCCTACAGCTCATAAATAAAAATTTAGCTTGCTAAAATAAGCAAAATGGACTATACTTAAATTATCTTCTATAAGAGATTTTTTCTTTATTTTATGCGCGCAGAAACCATTCAAAAAATTAAAACAGAATTACTTCAGCTAAGAAAAGAGGCCGAGAAAGCACTAGAAGCTTTTGCTACTAAAGAGTCTGGTTATGCTAATGATTTCACTAGTACTTTTCCTGACTATGGCAAAGAAAATGACGAGAATGCTCAAGAAGTTGAACAATATTCTACTAACCTAGCGACTGAGCAAATCCTAGAAAAAAATTTGCGTGATATTGATACCGCCCTCAAAAAAATTGACCAAGGCACCTATGGTATTTGTAAATATTGCCACAAAAAAATTGATGAAAAGCGGCTACTAGCTAGACCTTTTTCTAGTTCCTGTATTAAATGCAAAAACAAATTACAAAAAAACCAATAAATAAATACTCTCTTTTTAATAAAACAGCCTGGCTTGGGGCTGTTTTATTATTAATTTTAGACCGGGCTCTCAAAATGGCAGCCATAATTTTTTGGCAACAGCAACCTATTAAATTAATCGGTGGCTGGTTTTTAGGCTATAACCTTAATAAATATCTGGCTTTCTCTTTACCGTGGACTGGGCCTGTCCTCTCTATTGTCTTAAGTATTGTTGTTATTGGCTTAATAATTGAAACAATTATTACCCTACGACAACACCGCCCCAACGCTTGGGGCTGGCTATTATTACTTATTGGTTCAACCAGTAATCTCTATGACCGCTTAGTCTATGGCGGGGTCATTGATTATCTTGCTACCTGGTGGACCTTCTTAAATCTAGCAGATATCCTTATTGTTAGTGGTTTAATAATAATAATTATCAAACGCCGACCAAGTTAACGCCACCCCTCTTGCTTTAAGCCTTTTTCGGCGGCATCAACCTGAGCTTCTTGTTTAGACATACCATGGCCTACGCTGACTAAGCGGTTATCAACATAAAGACCGACTTCAAAAAGTTTCTCGTGGTCTGGCCCGCTAGAAGCCAGCAGCTCATAATGCGGCGTGGAACCATAAACTTCCTGAGCTCGCTCTTGAAAATACGATTTAGGATCTAAATAAAGCTTATTTTTTATAATATAATCTAATTTAGATAACACCAGCTTATTAATTGTCCGCTGAGCTACCGCCCATCCTTGATCTAAGTAAATAGCTCCCAGCAGAGCCTCCATAGCATCAGCTAAAATATACTGATGCCCTTTAGAATCTTTTTCCTTGGCTTCGCCTCGTGACAAAAATAAATATTTATCCAGTTCAATCTCTTGGGCAATCTGCGCTAAAGTTTTAGCATTAACCAGTGCCGCCCGCCAATCTGTTAATTCCCCCTCAGGCTTATCTGGATAATGTAAAAATAGATATTTAGTTACAGCCAACTCTAACACGGCATCACCTAAAAACTCCAGCCGCTCATTATGGCCGGTTGGCCAATTACTGTGTTCATTAAGATAAGAACGATGAACCAAGGCTTGAGTTAATAGATTTTCATCTTTAAACCTAATGCCTAATTTATTAGCTAATTCTTGCTGTTTTGTCATATACCTTTCACCTTTCTTCATCTTTACCAGTTTCCTCATCTTTAACTGCGGAAGATGACTTATCTATTGATTTAATGGGTATTTCTTTATAAACTGCCCCTAAAACTCCATTCACAAAACGCCCTGAGGCATCACCGCCAAAGGTTTTAGCTACTTCAATGGCTTCATTAATAGCCACCTTAGCTGGTATATTAGAATCAAAAGCTAATTCATAAATCCCAATTCGTAAAATATTACGATCTACTGGGGTAATTTGGTCCAGCGGCCATTCAGTAGCATATTTAACAATATAGTTATCTATAGCAGGCAGATTAGCCACTACCCCCTTTACTAAATCTTTCACAAAACCATGATCATCAAACTCTGGAGCAAACTGCTTAAAACCTTCCTCAATTAATTCGTCTAAATTTTTTTTCTGACCATTAAAATCCCAACAAAATAAAGTTTGCATGGCCAGAGTTCTCGCTAAATGACGATTGGCCATAATTATTTTTTCTTATTTTGACTTTTATCTTTGGTCTCAGTCTTAGCTTTGGCTGTAGCCTCCTTGGGTACTTTTTTGGTTGCCCTCTTAACCTTAGCGCTCTTAACTTGCCCTACTGGCTTGCCTTTATATGTCCCACAAAAAGAACAAGCAGTATGCGGTAAAATTAACTGACCACATTGAGGACATTTTACTAAAACTTTAGCTTTTAGAGCGTGATGGGAACGACGTCTCCGGGTTTCACTTTTAGTGCGCTTCTTCATTTGAACCATAAAATTTTTTAATAATTAATTTATATTGTCTAGTATAATTAAGATAAGTAAAGACGTCAATTAAAATCACACTAACAACATTGCATCGCCATAGCTAAAAAAACGATAATTTTCAGCAATAGCTGCAGCATAGGCTTTTTTTATCAAATCGGTGCCCGCCCACGCAGAAACTAACATCATTAAACTAGATTTAGGCAAATGAAAATTAGTTATTAACCCATCTAAAAGCCGGAATTCAAAACCAGGATAAATAAACAAATCAATGGGCGCTAGCCAATCCTCTACGGCCGGACTATCTATAAATTGAGCCACCACACCCTCTAAAACCCTTACTGATGTAGTTCCAACAGCAATCAAACGCCGCCCCTCTTTATGGTATTTGACTAATTGATTAATTTTTTGCGCGCTAATATCTACTAACTCCTCATGAAGACGCTGTTCTTTAATGTTTTCACTGCTGACTGGCCCAAAGGTGCCCAATCCTATATGAAGCGTAACTTCTACTATTTCTACCCCCATCGCCTTAATACACCTTAATAATTCTTTAGTAAAATGCAAGCCAGCAGTAGGGGCAGCTACTGATCCAACCTTATTATCCTGGGCATAAACCGTTTGGTAATCCTTAACAGCCTGTTTAATAATTGTCTCGTCAGCTTTAATATATGGCGGCAACGGCATCTCCCCAATATTATAAATAGTTGACCAGAAATCACTCCCTGTTTTATTAAATTCTACAATAAAAACACCATCCGCTTCCTCCCCAATAATCTGCCCCGTCAAATCCGACGAGAAATTAATTATTAACCCCATCTTTGGCCGATTACCACCAATAAGACAACGCCATCTTTCCTGATAGTTAGGACTAGCCAATTTATGCTCTAACAGCACCTCTATCTTGCCACCTGTCTTTAATTTATGGCCCATTAATCTAGCCGGCAAAACCTTGGAATTATTAACAATTAAAATATCTGGCGACTGCAAAAACTGCGGCAAGTTAGAAAAAATAGTTGACTGCCATTTACCAGTTTGCCGATCAACCACCATTAGCTTGGCTCTATCTCGTGGTTCAACTGGAGTCTGAGCAATTAACTCGGAAGGCAGGAAATAATCAAAATCAGACAAATCCATACTAAAACAAACTGTCTGGAGGCACACGATTTAAGTGTTTATATGCTCTAGCTGTAACTTTACGGCCCCGCGGCGTCCTCTCTAAAAAGCCTAGCTGCAGTAGATAGGGCTCATAAATATCTTCAATAGTTATTAATTCTTCCCCAGTAGCAGCGGCTAGAGTATTAAGACCAACCGGGCCACCAGCAAACTTATCTATAATAGTTTCTAATAAAAGACGATCCATGCTGTCTAAACCCAGACTGTCAATAGCTAGCAAATCAAAAGCTTGACGGCAGAGATCTTCGGTAATAACTCCGCTGCCTTTTACCTGGGCATAATCTCTTACTCTTTTTAATAAGCGATTAGCAATCCGCGGTGTGCGTCTAGCCCTTGCGGCAATTAAATGATTAGCCGAGGGTTGTAATTTTATTTGTAAAATTTTGGCACTGCGTTTTATTATTTTCTCTAGGTCCTCAACCTCATAAAAATCTAGCCGATAAACCATACCGAAACGATCTCTTAAGGGCGCTGAAAGTAAGCTAACTTTAGTAGTCGCACCAATTAAGCTAAAACGTGGCAAATCTAAACGTAAAATCCGCGCTGACGGTCCCTTGCCCAAAACTATATCTAGCGCTCCATCTTCCATGGCGGGATAAAGAATTTCTTCCACGCTACGCGGCAAACGATGGATCTCATCAATAAATAACAAGTCCCCGTCTTGTAAATTAGTTAAAATAGCGGCTAAATCACCAGCCTTTTCAATGGCTGGACCAGATGTTACCCGCAAATTAGCCTTCAGCTCATTGGCAATCACATGGGCCAAGGTAGTTTTCCCTAACCCTGGGGCACCATACAATAAAACATGTTCAATGTTGTCGCCCCGCGATTGAGCTGCTTGTAAAAAAATTTCTAGACTTTGATGAATTGCTGGCTGGCCAATATATTCCGCAAGAGTCTGGGGCCGTAAACTTAAATCTAAGGCTTCGTCGCTATCTGAGGTTAAATCAGCGGCCAGTAGGTCATTGGGAGATGTCTTTTTTAAATTTTTAGATAAACTCATGTTAAAATAATTTTGGTTCCTCATTAAAACCACTAACCGTTTTCTTGGCTGGCGGCAGTATTTCACTATTAGCCACACTATCTTGTGATTTCTTTTGGGGGAATTCTCCTTCTAAGGCCCGCTCCACAATTTGTTTGGTCTCGGGAGAAAAATCTGCTTCCATCATCCATCGCAGAAAGCCGGGATCAACTGTAGCTACTTCAGCTAGTGACCTATCTTTATATTTAGAAAAGTTAAGATAAGCTTCACCGCTCCGCCAATAAAATCTTTTTTCTTCATCAACATAACGATCATCTGGCGCTTCGCTAATTTGTCTAATAAGCTCGTAATCATATTTAGCTAACTGCTGATCTAATATCTCCACGCTGGCTTGAACATCGGCTAAAGCGCTATGAGCGTTAACTAACTCTTTTTGGCAATAATATTTATAAGCCGCCGCTAAATCTCTTGGCTCCATTGCATGGTAGATAATTTTACTATCAATGACCTG
>Ga0116186_1001162_pt1 | contig 27682 bp, 27 predicted proteins | sample AD_JPNNA4_MetaG_FD_89806 | JGI IMG/M metagenome (GOLD analysis project Ga0116186, IMG submission 89806) | Active sludge microbial communities of municipal wastewater-treating anaerobic digesters from Japan - AD_JPNNA4_MetaG | ecosystem: Engineered > Bioreactor > Anaerobic > Digestate | place...
CCGGTGGTCACGATCCCGACCCTCCCCCCGATGCCGATCGCCTCGGACGGGGAGGGCAACACCTCCTCCTGATTCCCCTGCCGGGCGACGTTGCCGGGCGATCCCGTGCTGCAAATCATTATCATTTTCTCGTCCCGAGTCTGGTCCGTCGAACACGCGTCGACAGTGGGGAAGAGAGATGAGTGAGGAAACAACGAGGACGAGCGAGCTCGTCCGGCTGCTCGTGCACGGTACGACCTACCAGATGCTCGACGCGGCCGCGGCGATCGGGACGCTCGGCGAGGCGGCGGTGCTCGACGTCGCCCCGCTGCTCCGGTCCGTCCACCGCGAGACCCGATGGCGTGCGGCCGTGGCGCTGGAGCGCGTGGGGCCACCGGCCGTGGAAGCCCTGATGGTGGCGGCCTCGGACGCGGACTGGAAGGTCCGGGTACCGGCGATCTGGGCGCTCGAGCACATCGGGGACCCGAGGTCGATCCCGACGCTACTGTCGAACCTGCACGGAAAGAACGAGTGCTGCCGCTGGATGGCGGCTGCCGCCCTGAACCGGATCGGGGACGAGCAGGTCCGGCAGACCGTCGGGGAGGTCTTCGAGGACGACCCCTTCGGCCGGGGGGTGATCGAGGAGCTGACCCACGGGAGCTGAACCGGACACCGGGCCGGACAGGGTCTGTGCTGGCCACCGGGGGCCTTCAATCCCCGGCACCTCTTTTCTGGAGCCCCGCATCGTGCGGCAGCGTTTTTCTATCCTGGTCCGGGACCGTTCGACTCCTCCCAACCGTCCCCCCGTCCCCGATCAGGCGTACCACCCGCCCGACGCGGCCGTCGGTCAGCCGGACCTTGATCCCGTGGGGGTGCGTCGCCGAGCGGGTGAGGACCCCGGCCACGATCCCCTCGACCGTCCGGCCGGTTCTCTGGTCCTGCTTCAGGACGATCGCCACCCTCAGGCCGGGCCGGATCGCGTCCCTTCGTCTGCCCGTCATCCCCTCTCCGTGGGCATCCCCGGTCCTCAAGCCTTTCGCCGCCCCGTGCACGCCAGGAGCACCGCCTCGACGAGTGCCAGCGTCCCCTCCACCCCGGCGAGCGGGACGGAGGCGAGGCGGGGCCGGCCCCGGACCGGGGGGGCGAAGGGGACGAAGGCGGCACCGGGTGAAAGGCGCTCCTCGAACGAGGAGCCCAGGACGAGGTCCGGGCTGGTCGCCTGGAGGGCCTCCTGGACCAGCCCGAGGTCGCCGGCCCGCCACCACCGTTCGCCGGGAGATCCGGGTGTCCCCGCCCGGTCCCCGAGCAGCACCACGTCCGCGTCCAGGTAGCGCACCAGGGTCCGCGCCGCCGCCCGCACCCGGTCCCCGTCCCCCAGGATCGCCGCGCGGGGAGGGTCGTGCCGGGCGAGGTACCGCTCGCAGGCGCGCCGGCACCGCATGTCGGCCTCGCGGCACTCCTCCTCGACCGGTCCGGGGTCGATCCGCGGGTCGCGGTCCGCGAGGCGGGCGAAGGTCGCCCGCACCGCCTCGAGCCCCAGGAGGTCACCGGCCCGCTCGCCCGGCCCGGCGGCGTAGACCGGGTTCGCGACCACCGACACGGGTGATGCCCGCCCGAGGGATTCGACCGGCCCGCCCGCGTACCGGGTGCCGGGGACGGCCCCTGCCAGGCGGAGGAGGCGTTCGCACTCGTGCAGGTCCCCGCGGAAGAACGGGTCGAGGGGCGAGAGGCCGTCGATCCCGACCGTCCCCGCGTCCGGGTCGACGACCGGCCGGAGTGCGGCAACGGCGGCCGTATGGCCGACGGATGCGTCCCCGAGGAAACCGGGTGCATCGACGAGGGTGACCGGCAGGCCGTCCAGGAGGCCGGCGAGGTCCTCCCCGACGATGCCGGGCACGCAGGTGTTCACCACCGCGACCCGGGGGTGGCGGGCGAGGGCCGATTCCACGACCGCCCGCACCCGCTCCCCCGACCCCATCACCGCCTCCTCCGCCGAGAGGTCGGTGCACCCCAGGTCCGTCTTCAACAGCGACGACGGGTAGAACCAGCACCCGGACGAGCCATGGACGACGACCCCGATCCCGGTGTAGGCCGAGAGGCAGGCGACCGCCCCGACCATCGCGCAGGGGACGAGCGGCCCGGCCCGGCAGGGGGACGGGGTCAGAGCGCTCGCCTCCAGCGGGAGAGGAGCCGGGCGATCCCCGCCGTCCCGACCGGCGCGGGGTCCGGCACCGGGAGCGGGACCCCGGCGGGGTCGACGACCAGCCCGAGGGCCTCCGCGAGCTCGGCGAGCCACCGGTTCCCTGCCGGGAGCCGCACGCGACTCCCCGCGAGGCCGGCGAACCGGGCGAGGACCGTCTCCTGGTGGTCGAGCTCCGCCTCGCAGGCGGCGTCCGCATCGAGGCCCAGGGCCGCCCCCACCGCCGAGAGGAACCCGACCGTCGCCGAAAGCCCGACCGGGAAGGCGTCGATCCGGGGCGTGCCCGGGAGGACCGGGAGGCGGTCCGCGACCGGCCCGAGGGCGGGCTCGCGGAGCACCAGGAGGTCGGCGCCGGGCAGGCGGCCGAGCGCGGCGGTGGGGGCCTCCCGGACGAACCGGAGCCCGACCGCCTGGTCGAGGTGCCCGAGGAGCCGGCCGAGCTCGTCGGCGTGGGCGTCGGCCTCGAACTCCAGGTTCTTCTCCCCGACCAGCACGACCACCGGCTCGTCGTCGCCCCGCCCGGGGTCGAAAAGCCGGGAGGCGAGGCGTCCGTAGGCGTGCAGGGCGGCCCGCTCGCCCTCGAGGAAACCCCCGCCGAAGAATCCCCCGACCGGGATCACGACGACCGGTATCGTCCCGGGGACACGGGAGGCGACCGCCCTGCAGTCGTCGCCGATCGCCTCGGCCACGCAGGTCGAGAGGACCGCGATCGAGCCGGGTGACCGTGCGACGGCCTCGTCGAGGGCCCGGGCGAGGGCCGCCTCACCCCCGAAGATCACCTCCTCCTCACCCAGGTCGTCCGAGAGGAGGCACGGCATCCGGGACTCCGGCCGGTCGAGGAGCGTGGTGAGGAGGAGCGAGACGTGGTGGTGTGCGCACCCGGCCGGGCCGTGGATGACGGTCAGTCCGTCCGCGACTGCGGCAGCGACCGAGAGGGCGCCGGCAAGGGTACACCCGTCAGAGCGGGGTGTGGTCAATGGCGAGGGACTCGAGGGCATCCTGGGTCAGGGGGCGCGGGATCGCGAGATCGGTGTTGCAGAGCAGGTCCTCGGCGAGCCGCCGGTAGACCCCGGCCTGGGCCGAGTCGGGGGCGTACTCGATCACGGTCCGGCGGTGGAGCTCGGCGAGCTGGACCACCCGGTCCCGCGGGATCGTGGCGACGAGCCGCGAGCCGATCGCACCGGCGAACGCACCGACCAGGTCCTCCTCGCGTTCCATCCCCTTCGCGTTCAGGATCACGCCGGCAAGCCGGCAGCGGCAGCGCGGCCGCTCGGCGAGGCGGGCGATCGCCTTCGCGATGTTGTTGGCCGCGTAGAGCGACATCAGCTCCCCCGAGGTGACCAGGTAGACCTCCTCGGCGTAGCCCTCGCGCATCGGCATCGCGAAACCGCCGCAGACCACGTCGCCGAGGACGTCGTAGACGATCACGTCCGCCTCGAGCGCCCCCCGCTCCTCCAGGAGCTGGAAGGTCGCGATGATCCCCCGGCCCGCGCATCCGATCCCGGGCTCGGGCCCGCCGGCCTCGACGCACCGGACGCCGGCGTACCCGGTCCGCACCACGTCCCCGAGGGCGACGGAGGCCGCCCCGCGCTCCCGCACCAGCTCCAGCACGGTCGGCATCGGCTCGCCGTGCATCAGCATCCGCGTCGAGTCATGCTTCGGGTCGCACCCGACCTGGAGGACCGACCGCCCACTCTCGCCGAGGGCGGCGGAGAGGTTTGCCGAGGTCGTCGACTTGCCGATACCTCCCTTGCCGTAGAGGGCGACCTGCTTCATCCCTCGTGAATGGGTCGTCCGACCGGTTCAACCTTTCCGATGTTATCTCAGGTCTGATTGCGTTCGACCCTCCTCCCGCTCGTGGATCATCACGAGCTCCATCCTGAACCGGGTCACCGCCTGCACCGCGTGCGGCACGGATGCGGGCAGAACGATCACCTGCCCGGGCCCGAGGGTGTAGGCCCGGTTGCGGATCGTGACCCGGGCGGTCCCCTCGAGGACGGTCAGGACCGCTTCATACGGGGCCGTGTGCTCGGGGAGCCCCTCCCCCTCGTCGAAGGCGAAGAGCGTGATCGTCCCCGCCTTCTTAAAGACCAGCATCCGGGAGGCGATCGAGCCGGGCTGGTAGTCGACCAGCCCGCACAGGTCGTACACGACCTCCGGTTCGATCCCCCGGCGTCCATCGGTCATGTACGATCGATCGTCCCCCGGGATGATAGAGGTGACTCCGACGTGCCCCTACCCGCTCCGCCCGCTCCCACCCTTCTCGATCGTCCTGAGCGCTGCGGGGAGCCCCTTCCGGATCTCCTCGTCGCCGAAGAGGGCCGACCCGGCGACGATCACCTCGGGCACCCCCCGGGGGGTGACGTTGAGGGCGCGGTTCACCTCGTAGTACCGGGCGGCGTTCTCCTCGCTTGCGTAGATATCGATCGACTCGAACCGGAGGGACGGGTGCGTCCGGGCCATCGCCTCGACGAAGGGTCTCGCCTCCTCGCAGTTCTCGCAACCGGTGCCCCAGAAGAAGAGGACGTCGGCGGTCTCTGCCGTCGACGGTACCGTGGGCAGACCGGGACCGGTCGTCGCCGGCGTCTCCACGGTGACACCCGCCTCCGGGCTCACGCCCGGGGAGGGGGACGGCGATGGCAGGTCCGCCCCCGGCCCGCCGGGCGCAGTCCCTTCCGCTGAGAGGCACCCGGCGACGGAGAGGGCGAGCATGATGATGATGAGGAGGGGGAGGCGGAGGAGGGGTTTCATCGTACCATCAGATCGTGATCCCCGCCGCCATCGCCCCGAAGAGGACCAGGTCGTAGAGACCGTGGGTGATCGCGCAGGTGGTGGTGTTCGACCGCTTCCGGATCCAGGCGAAGACGAGCCCGGCGAGAAAGACCGAGAGGAGGGCGTCCCAGGAGTACTGCCATGCGTGGAGGGCGGCGAAGAGGAGGCTCGGCAGGAGGACGCCGAAGACCGGCTGGAGCACCCCGCGGACCGCCAGCTCCTCCCCGACCCCCGCGGAGACGGCGGCCGTCACCGCCCCGAGCGGGGAGAGCACGTCGGAGAAGAGACGGTGATACGCCTCGTCGTCCGTGACCGCCCAGCCCATCGCCCCCCAGCCCGCGGCGATCGCCCGGTCGACCAGGCCGAAGGCGACGACCAGGACCAGCCCTGCGCCGACCGCGAAGGCGACCTGCCGGCCCGTCGGTCGGACGAACGCGAGCCGCTCGAGGGCCTCGGAGAAGGTCCGCCTGATGAAGAGCCCGACGATCAGGAACGAGGCGTAGATGACGAAGAGGAGGGAGTAGGCCTCCGAGCGGGCGAAGTCGCCCGGGCTCTCCGGGCTCCCGCTGTCGTCCAGGAAGGCCTCCGAGAGGAAGGGGGGGGCCCCGTTCACGATCAGGGGGACGGGGGGGACGAGGACCATCGCGAGCACGAGGACGAGGGCGACGCCGTGGACGAACGAGTCCGGGTCGAGCGGGATCACCCGTGCGAGGAGGCGCCGGACCGGGTGGAGGAAGCCGGCGAGCGAGACGAGGCCGCCGAGCGACCCGAGCCCGAGGAGGGCGAGCGCGGTCCCCTCCGTCCCGGGCGGAAGGTCGGGGCCGTCGAGTCCCCCGGGGGGCAGCACCGCCAGGAGGCCGAACGCGAACGAGACCAGGACCAGGGCCCCGATCAGGCCGAGCAGGAGCACCCCGGTCACGTACCGGAGGGGGCGCGAGTCTTCGGCCAGGTAGGCGGCCATCGCGACGAGGACGAAGGGGGCCACCTGGAGCGCCCCCGCCCCGAGGAGCCTGAGCTCGGCCTCCAGGTCGGGGCTCGAGATGAGGAGGAGGGAGACCGCGAGGCCGGCGACCGCGGTTCCGGCCAGGAGGGCCCGGTACCCGGTCCGGTCCGGTGCGGACCCGTCAACCGATACCGGGGGTACGGAGCCCGGCTCGTCGTCCATAGAGAAAGTGGAGGTTCCGGTTATTTCATCCTTCTCCAACCGGCACGGGGGTCGCGTTCCCGGCGCGCCGCTGGGTCTTATTGATCAGGGAAAGTTCGTCGCCGGGACGGGCGAACACCGTCTCGTTCACGAAGACGAGGTCGGGGATCGCCTTCAATCCCTCCAGGTCGTAGATCCGGGGTCCGTACTGGTAGCCGTTCGCGTCCAGCCAGGCGGCCGGATACCCGGGGTTCGCGGCGGTCCGGTTCACAGCATCGTTCACCATCCCGTTCGCGTACCGGGCGATCAGCCGGTCCGAGAAGGCCCACCAGCGGTCCAGGACGGCATCCGCGTGCGAGACCGTCCAGTTCGTCAGGTACGCACGGGCCGCCGCCTCTCCCGAGGTGTTCCGCAACCGGAGGGCCTCCCGGTCGACGACGGTCCGGTTCTCCAGCGACGCGGCCTCGATCGACTGCTGCTCGGCCTGGATCTCCGGGATCATGTCGCGGTACCGGAGGCGGGCCCAGTTGGTCACCAGGTTGAAGGCCCACCAGGCGGAGTCGCGTGAGACCGCCGAACGGTTCCCCGTCGCGAAGGAGGCCGGCAGCGCGGTGGAACCGGCGTAGACAGGGAGGTAGACGGTCTCGGCCGGAACGGCGAATCCGATCCAGGCGGTCCCGCCGACGTCGGCCGGGAGCCAGGAACGGCCCTGGCAGACGTAGCTGTAACTGCAGAAGAGGGGCGAGATCGGCCGGGGCCAGGCGCCGGGCCGGACCTCCCCGGGCGGGAAGGGCTGGTGGTTGTCGAACGGCCCGGAGTCGCGGTACGGGTCGCCGAAGGGGCTCGCCGACGGTCCGCTGGTCAGGTCGAAGACCGTCCCCTCGTAGTGGTCCCGAAAGAGCGAGAGCGCCGTCGTGACGTTCAGCGGCACGTCCGGCTTCGTCGAGAAGGGGTAGGCGGTGGTGTAGGTCCCCTCGACGTACGGCGACAGGTTGAGCGAGGGGGCGACCCGGTCATAGAGGCGCCAGACCCGCGAGAGGGAGTAGTAGGGGTGGGAGTACTCGCCGGTGGAGACCGTCCTGAGCCAGTCGAGCGGCCCGTCCGATGGGCGCCACCATCCCCGCTCCTCGGCGACCGAGAAGAGGTTCTTCGAATGGAGCTGGTCCTCCCGCCCGGGGGTGATCTCCCGGATCCGGAAGGTGTTGGCGGCGACGAAGACGTGCCCGTCGGGGATCCGCTCTGCCGCCCAGAGCCCCCCCGTCCCGTTCATGTCGTACCCGCACATCTCGATCACCCAGGCCTCCTTCGGGTCGGCGAAGAGGAGGGTCTCGCCGGTCCCGTAGTAGCCGTACCGGTCGATCAGACCCCCGACGAGTTCCACCGCCTCCCGGGAGGTGCGGCATCGCTCAAGCGCGATGTTGGAGAGCTCGGACGAGTAGAGGATCCGCCGCCCGGGATCCCAGTTCGGCTGGACCCGGACGTAGTCCGTGCACTCCGACGACATCAGCCCGACCTCGTTGATGATCCCGTAACTCCCGGTGAGGTAGCCATAGGTGTGCGGGACCTCGTCGATCTCGGAGGTGTTCCGGTGGTCGGTCGAGGCGCGGTCGACCGGGTCGTCGGAGCCCGAGTTCGGGTCGAAACGGACTGTCCGCTTCGCTCCGGGGGGATGGTCGGCGGCGGGGACGTAGACGAGGTGGGTGTCCTCCTCGGAGACGTTGTGCCCGATCACCGAGGGACCGAAACCGTCGTTCGTATGCGCGATGTACATCGACCCGTCGTCCGAGGCGCCGGGGGTGATGACGAAGGTCGAGCAGGCGAGTGCCGGCGCGACCAGGAGCAGGACCGCGGCGAGTGCGGCAGGTAAAAGACGCATGGATGATGGTGGCGCGAACCGGGGATAATCATACCGGATCCACCCCGGGTCGCGGGCCGGTCCGTAGGGGGGGTCCGCGACGCCGTCGGTGCCGGCGCAGGATCGGGAACCCGGGGCAGAGGGGTGGATGCAAAGACGAGTGCGGCCCGATTCATGCATCCGCCCTCCGGAACAGTGATGCGTTGCTCCCGGGGACAGGGGAGCGTCCGCCGTCCGGAATGATGAGACTTTGCCCTGCGACTTCCATCATCAGATCTCGTCATCAGAACGTGACCCGTCGCGCCGGGGTCCGTCCGGGCGGGCATGCCGTCGGCACCGGAACCCCGGTGACGGGCGCGGGGAGGGCCGGACAGGAGGACGGGGTCGTCTGCGGGTCCGCGCCCGGTCGAAGGGCGGGGAACGAAGTCTGTCGCCATCCGGCTCCGGAGATCACCGCGGTGAGACGCTGAGGGGGAGATTTGAACTCCCGAGGGGCAAAGCCCCACAGGCTTTCCAGGCCTGCGCCCTACCGGTCTAGACTACCTCAGCAGAACAGAACAGGGGATCAGGTTGTCGGGACAGGCAATTAATCCTATGCCCTCTTCCCTAGATCCCCTCGTAGAGGGTGACCACGTCGCCGAAGTCCATCCGCCCGTTCCGGTTGAAGTCGAAGCAGCAGACGGGCTGGTTGGCGCAGCACCAGTCGAGGTGGTTGAAGAGCAGGACGACGTCCGCAAAGTCGGTCCGACCGTTGCCGTTGATGTCCTCGTACCGCCCGTCCCCGTTCACGTCCCGGGGGGTGCAGTTCGCGGAGGGAAATGCCCGGACGGACGGGGTCGTCGTCACCGTCGGGGTCGGACCCGGCGTCGCGGCGACCCGCCGGCCCGAGAGGTCCGCCTGCCGCTGCATGTCCGCCGAGTAGGAGTGACCCTCGAACGAGGCGCCATCCCCGGAGAGGACCAGGACGAGGGTCCCCTGGTCGTCGGGCGGGGCGTAGGTGGGGCCATCGGACCAGGTGCCCGTGAGCGTGCGACCGTCGGGGGAGAGCGTGCCGGCGATCCTCCCCGCCTCGATCTCGTAGGTGCCCGTCACGTTCCTGCCGGAGACATGGAGGACCATCAGGCCCGACTCGGTCTCCCAGGACCCGTCGAACCCGGGGGTCACCGGGGTGATCACGGGGGTGGGCGTCGCCGTGGGCGCCATCGTATCGTACTCCACCTGCAGTGTCTGCCACTCGGTCGATGGGACCGCGAACGACCCCTGGTAGAAACCGTCGTACGGCAGGTTCATCGAGAGCCGGTACGTCCCCTTCGGCCGCAGGCCGTTCCCGTCGCCCCACGAGTTCAGCACGAGCCAGTAGGGGTTCGCAGGGTCGGTGTCGTCGTACCCGACGACCAGGACGGCGTGGGCCCCCGCCGTCGCGGACCAGGTCCGCCCGTTGTAGGGTGTGATGTTGAAGACCGCCGTCTCCGGACGGGTGTTCCAGAAGGACTCGAACGCGGACCACGCCTCGCTGTCCGGCAGGCGCACGGAGAGGTAGCCGGGCGGTTGCTGTCCAGGACGGCCTTGATGTTCGCCCGGGCGGCGGCATCCCCGACGCCCCGGGTCACGATCCTCTGCTGCACGACCGTCTCGAGGTCGTAGTGCGGCTCCGTCCCGATCGCGCCGGCCGGTACCCAGGCCCGCTGGTTGTCACGGCACCAGGTCCGTCCGTCCTGGTACGAGGCGTTCGGGTTCGACCAGGGGACCGCGATCCGCTCGGTGTTGTAGAACCGGACGAACTCGCCGAGGGACCCGCCGTTCCCCGCCCAGGACGGCCCGCTCCCGCCGTTGTAGGTGGAGTCGAACCACTGGACCGAGAGACGGTCCCGGACCCCGTCGCGGGCCGTATGGGCCGCCTCGAGGATGCCGGTGCCCGCCCAGACCCAGCAGTTCGCGACCGCACCCTGGTTCCGCTCGCGGGTGTCGTACGGGATCAGGGAGAGCAGGCTCTTCGACCCGGTGGTGCGGGCGAGCGACCGCTGGCGGGCGAGGTCGACCGGTACGGGGGGTGCCGACTCGTACTCGGCGATCCAGGTCCTGAGTTCGGCATCGGTACTCCGGATGACCGGGTGGGAGAGTTCTGCGGCGCCGGCGAGGACGGGGATGCCAGCCAGGAGAAGAAGGAGGGCCACGGTCGTGACCAGCCAGGTCCGGTCGTTCATTGCCTTGCACACCCATTCTCCTTATCCCACTCTCTATATTAAAAAATTTACTATGGGGAAAAAATATGGGAATCGAACCTGGCAGGAATCTAAGCGATATATCATCATTTCCTGCGCCACCCCCGGGGGTACGTCCCGGGGGCCATGAAGACGGTCTCGGGTGCGGCGACGAGCCCGGTCCGTCCCGGGGAGGTCGCGGCGCTCTCAACGAGCGTCCGGGCGAGCGCCACGAGCTCCCCTTTCCGTGTCACGAGCGCCACGGTCTCCCCGGCACGGAACCCGGGGAGTTCCAGCACCCCGACCCCGGCGAGCGCCGCCCCGTGGCAGACGGCGTCGACCGCCCGGTCCCCGATCACGACCGCCTTCAGGTCCGGGACCGCCGCCTCCACCGGGAGGACCATGCTGGCGAGCGCGGAGCGGTCGCCCTCCGCCGCCCGGACGGCCGCATCTTTCAGCGCGTGGAGGGTGACCGCCTGCTCCTCACCGAAGGCGCCCGAGCGGGTCCGGCGGAGCTCTGCCATCTGGCCGCCGCACCCGATCGCGAGCCCGAGGTGATGGCAGAGCGACCGGATGTAGGTCCCCGCGTCACACCGGACGCGGAACAGGACCAGCCGGCCCCGTACCTCGAGCACCTCCAGGGCATGGACCCGCCGGATCCGGAGCTGCCTTTTTACGGCCGACCGGCGGGGGGGGCGCTGGTAGAGCCGTCCGACGAACTCCGCCGCGACCTCGCGGACCCGCGCCTCGTCCGCGTCGCCGTGGAGCCGGAGGACGCAGACGTACTCCTTGTCGTGCCGGAGCAGCAACCGGGCGAGCCGGACGGCGCGGTTGAGCATCACCACGAGCACCCCGGAGACCTGGGGGTCGAGCGTGCCTGCGTGCCCGACCTGGGCGCCCAGGATCTCGCCGACCCAGGCGGCCACCTGATGGCTCGACGGCCCCCGGGGCTTGTCGATCACGACGATCCCCGGGCCGGGGCAGAGGCTCCCGCTCATCGGGTCCCGATCGCCCCGATCGCCCGGAGCGCCCCCTCGAGCGACCCGTCCCCGACCGCGTCGGGCTCGACCCCGGCCCCCCGCATCCGCTCCGCGGTCACCTCCCCGATCGCGCAGACCAGCAGGCCCGGGCGGGGGGTCCAGACCGCCTCCGAGAACGAGTTCGCCGAGGTGAAGAGGACCGCGTCCGCCCCGTCGAGGTCGAGCGGCTCCCCGGTCCGGCGCAGTCCGTAGATCCGGAACTCCTCTGGGACGCCCCCCGCCGCCCGGATCGCCTCTAAAAGGGGCTCGTTCGGTACATCCGCCCGGGGGAGGCCGATCCTCCGGCCCCGGAGCCAGGCTCCCAGGTGCGGGGCGAAGTCGCGGGAGTAGAACCCCGGGAGGACCTCGGACTCGACCCCGTGCCGGGCGAGCGCGGCCCGCGTCGCCGGCCCGATCGCCACGACCCGGGTCCGCCGTCCCGAACGCGCCAGGGCGGGCCCGACCAGGTCGGCCGGGAGGGCGGAGGTGAAGAAGAGGGCGTCGAACCGCCCCTTCTCCAGCGCGGCGATGAAGGCGTCCCTCGCATCGGGATAGACCTCGGCCCGGAGGGGCGAGACCGGGTAGCAGGAGTGGCCGAACCGGGCGCACCGTTCCGTATCGTCCGCGCCCTTCTCCGGGAGCCTGGTGATGGCGATTCTCATCCGCCAGAGTCGTCGGCGCGCCCGGACTAAACGATTCCGATCCCCTTATGGTCTCGCGTTCCGACCGGGAGGATATGCTCGGGCTGGTCGCCGGCACCCTGCTGGGCGTCGTTCTCGGGGCCCTCTCGGGTCTCGCGCCCGGTATCCACGCCAACACCCTCGCCTCCGCCCTTCTGGCCGCCGGGGCCGGCCTCGGCTCCCTGCTCGGCGAGGAGGGGCTCGCGGCGGCGATGTTCGCCGCGCTGATCACGCACTCCTTCCTCGACAACATCCCGGCGACCTTCCTCGGCGTCCCCGACCCCGATACCGCGCTCGCCGTCCTGCCGGCCCACGCCCTCTGCCTCGAGGGGCGCGGCGAGGAGGCGGTGCGGTGTTCGGCCATCGGCTCCGCCCTCTCGCTCTGCTTTGCGGTGCCTTTCTCGGTCGCCTGCGTCCTCCTCCTTCCGCCGCTCCAGCCGGCGCTTGACTGGGGGATCGGGATCCTCCTGGTCGCGGTGGCGGGCTACCTGGTCCTCTCCTCCGACTCCCCGGGATGGGCCTTCGGCACCTTCGCCGTCTCGGGCGCCCTCGGTCTCTTCGCACTCCGGTACGGCTTTCTTGCCTGGCACACCCTCGGCGGGGACGCGGTCTTTCTCCCCCTCCTCTCGGGCCTCTTCGGCCTGCCGGTCCTCCTCTCCGCCTCGCACGGGCCGGTGCCCGACCAGCACTTCTCCGGCATCTCGATCCCGTCGGGGGTCCTCGCCCGCCACTCGTTCCTGGGCACGCTCGCCGGCCTCCTCGTCGGGTGGCTCCCCGGGCTCTCGAACGCGACCGCGAATGGCCTCCTCGACGCGGTCGTCGGGTACGACCGCGACCGGCGCGGCTTCATCGTCGCCACCTCGGCGGCGAACACCGCGAACGCCTTCATCGGGCTCGCCGCCCTCTTCGCCCTCGGGAGGACCCGGAACGGCGTCATGGCGGCGATCTCCGGCCTCGAGCTCCCCGCGATGCCCGTGCTGATGGCCGCCGGGCTCGCCGCCGCCGTCGGGGGGTTCCTCCTGACCGTCCGGTGCGCCCGGTCCGCCCGCCACCTCGCCCGGCTCGACGGGCGTCGCCTGAACCTCGCGGTCGCGGCGCTCCTCGTCCTCCTCTGCCTCCTCCTCTCCGGGCCGTTCGGCCTGCTCGTGCTCTGCCTCGCCACCCTGGTCGGGTCCGTGCCCCCGCTCGTCAATACCCGCCGTGTCCACGCGATGGGGGCGATCATGCTCCCGGTGATGGCCTGGGCCTTCGGCTTCGCCGGCTTCTAGGCGGTGCCTTTTTTACCGGACGGGACCCGATCCGTACCCGTGACGGCGCGGTACTGGTGGGGGGAGATCGACGAGGACGGGACCTGCAGGCCGGCCCCGACCGACGAGGCAGAGGCCCTCGCCCGGCTCGGCTCGCTCGAGAGCCCGATGGACGGGACGGTGCCGGGCACCTGGGAGGCAGCGGTCGCCTGCGGCGTCGTCCCGGACCGGGCCGCGTACCTGGCGCGGCTCCACGACCTCGCGATGCGCCTGGCGGCCGACCGGGTGGCGGAGGCTCTCCGGGGGCCCGATCTCGAGCTCCTCCGGATGGTCCGGACCCTCGACGAGCTCGACGGGGTGATCAACCTCCTGACCGAGCGTGCGGTGGAGTGGTACGCGACCCAGGACCCGGGCTTCTCCCGGAAGTTCCGGGCGGTGCCCGCCCGGCGGCTCGTCCAGGTGCTCCTGCCGCGGGCCCGGGGCCCCCTGCGGTCCGTCCTCCTCCAGATCGAGGCGCTCGGGGCCGCCCGGACCGACCTCGCCCGCGAGGTGACCCGCGCCGCGTTCCGGGTGATGCCGAACTCCTCCGGGCTCGTCGGGGGGCTCGTCGCGGCGCGCCTGATGGCCGCCGCCGGTTCGCTCGACGCGCTCGCCCGCCTCCCCGCCTCGGGCCTCCAGGTGCTCGGGGCCCGGAGCGCCCTCTTCTCCCACATCCGAACCGGCACGCCGCCGCCGAAGCACGGGCTGATCTTCCAGCACCGGCGGGTCCACAACGCCCCGCCCGCCGTCCGGGGGCGGGTGGCCCGGGTGCTCGCCTCCCGCCTGGCGATCGCGGCCCGTATCGACCGCTACCGGGGGACGCCGGACCCCGCCTTCATCGAGGCGGCGAACGCCCGGATCGACGGGGTGCTCGCATGATCTGGCGCGACGGCACCCTCCTCTCGCCCGGCGAGGGGAGCGTGTACGGCGAGCGGACCCGGGGGGGCCTGCGGGTCTGGGACCCCCGCCGGTCCAAGTTCGCCGCCCTCGCCCACCTCGACCCCGGGTTCGACCTCCCCCCCGGCACCCGGGTCCTCTACCTGGGAGCGGCAAACGGCACGACCGTCTCCCACGTGGCGGACTACGCGGAGGTCGTCTACGCGGTCGAGTTCGCCCCCCGGCCGATGCAGGACCTGCTCGCCGTGGCGCGGCGGCGGAAAAACATCATCCCGATCCTGGCGGACGCCGGCCGGCCCGGCCGGTACGCGCCCCTCCTCGAGCCCGTCGACCTCCTCTTCCAGGACGTCGCGCAGCCGAACCAGGCGGCGATCGCGGTCCGGAACCGGCCCTTCCTTGTCCCCGGGGGCCGGCTCGCCCTCATGCTCAAGGTCCGTTCGATCGACCAGCGCCGACCGCAGGACGAGGTCGGGCAGGAGGCGGTCGGGGTGCTCGAGGAGGGGGGCTACGCGGTCGACTCGGTCCGGTCCCTCTCGCCATACCACCGCGATCACCTCGCGATCCAGGGACGGCGGGTGGACTAGGTGGACCGTTCTCCCGTCTCCCCGGTCCTCCTCCTCCTCCTCGGCGCCGCCCTCCTCCTTCTCGTCCCCCTCCTCTTCCTCCAGCTCGTCGGCGGGGCCTTCGCCCGGCTCGGTTTCACGCCCCTGCAGGTGTTCGCGCTCCTCGCGCTCACCCTCGCCGGCTCGTTCGTCAACATCCCGGTCGCCCGCGTCCGGGCCCGCGACCCGTTCCCGCTCCGGCTCCCGCCGGGCTGGCGCATGGTCGAACGCCTCTACCGGATCCCGCCGTTCTCGCCCGAGACGACGGTCGCGGTCAACCTGGGGGGGGCGGTGATCCCGACCGTCGTCTCGATCGGGCTGACCCTCGCCGCGGTGCGCCTCGGTGGCCCGGTCTGCCTCCTCCTCGTTGGTGCCGGGGTGCTCGCCGTCACCATCGTGACCCGCCTCTCCGCCCGCCCGGTGCCGGGGCTCGGGATCACGACGCCGTTCTTCATCCCGCCCCTCTGCGCCGGGCTCGCCGGGCTCCTCCTCGGGTCCCTGGCACCGGGCACCGGCCCGTCGATCGGATACATCAGCGGGACGCTCGGTACCCTGATCGGCGCCGACCTCCTGCTCTGGCGGGAGTACCCGCGCCTCGGGGCGGGCATGGTCTCGATCGGCGGTGCCGGGACCTTCGACGGGATCTTCCTCGCCGGGATCATCGCGGCCCTGATCGCCTGAGAACGGACCCTGGTTTCATCTCGGATCGGCACTCAACCTCCCGTATGTCTCTGTCACGCCCCTACCGGATCGCCGGTGCCGTCCGGCTCCGGGACCCGGAGGCCCTCCCGGTCTTCGCCCGGCTCGTCGGGGACGGGCGGCTCGACGCGGTCCAGGTCTACGTCCCGGGGCCGCTGACCCCCGATGACCGGCGGAGGCTGGATGCCTACCTGGCCCTCGACACCCGGTTCATCGTCCACGCCCCGCACCACCGGGACGGGGTCAACCCGGTGGAGCCGACCGCCCCGTACGGACTCACCCCGGCGGAGGGCCGCGCCCGGCTCCAGGAGGGGATGGGTGCCGCCCTCGAGTCGGCCGACCTCCTCGGTGCGGACCGGGTCGTCATCCACGGGGGGTGCCTGGTCGGGTCTACCCCCGCCGGGGCGATCGATGCGATGGCCTCGTTCCTCGACGAGTGGACGGACCCCCGCCTCCTCCTCGAGAACCTCCCCGCCGTCTCCCGCGATCTCCGTTTCTATGGCACGTCGGCCGACGAGCTCCGTGCCCTCGGCGACGGGCGCATCCGGGGCTACTGCCTGGACTTCGCCCACCTCTACGTCGCCGCGAACCACTTCGGGTGGGACTACACGGCGGCGCTCGCCGCGTTCGACCACCTGCCCGTCCGCTACCACCACCTCTCGAACTCCCCCGCCGGGTCGGTCCTCGACCGCCACACCCCGCTCGACGCGCCCGGTGGCGGCGTGCCGTTCGAGCACGCCTTCACCTGGATCCGGGCGCACCCGGAGAACGCGACCTGCCTGGAGTACAAGAACACCGCCGCCGGGCTCTACGAGGGACAGCTCGGGGTCTTCGACGCCCTCTACCGGCGGTACGCCCGACGGTGAGAGGGGCCGGGCATCGGGACCGGCGAATGGACGCCTAGAGCCGGCGGCGGACGGACTCGAGTGCCTCCTCCAGGGTCTCGGGGCCGGGCTTCAGGATCACGACGGGGACGTCGACGATCCGCTCGACGATCGAGGCGAGCACGGGGGCGCAGACGATCGCGATCGCCCCCTCCTTCTCGGCGCGGACCGCGGCGACGAGGCACTCCTCGAGCGAGCTGGCCGCGTACCCGCGGACCGGGTACCGCCGGTCCCGGACCTCGATCTCCTTGCCGGCGACCGCGTCGAGGAGGAACCGGGCCGCGATCACCGCGACCGGGCGCTGCTGCCGGGGCTCGAATGCCTCCGCGATCCCGAGCACGGTCGAGAGGCGGGGGTCGCGCTCCCCCGACGAGATCTTGTAGAGGGTCGGGAGGGGGATCCCCGTCCGGTCCGAGAGCTCCCGGATCGTCATATCGCGGCGCGTCAGCTCCTCGGCGAGGGCGGTCTGGAACGACGTCTCGAGTACACGGCGGAGAAACATGGTACTTCTGTCTATCTCCTGACGAAAATTTTCTCCTGAAGGGAAATATTTTCCGGTTCTATTGGGGAATGGATCCGACGCCCGGGGGCCGGCACCTGCCCGGAGGCGAGGGGGGTCGGGGCCAATACTGATAATACCGGTTCCCTCCAGATATCGGGTAGTATTCCAGGTGATGCAGTCATCGGGCTCTTTGACCTCTTCCGGCCGAACGTGCAGCGGCTCGCGGCCGAACGCAACATCCGGGGGCTGTTACCCCTCCTCGACCACCGCGATGCCCTCGTCCGCGAGGAGGCGGCAAGGACCCTCTCCCACCTCGCGGAGGATGACCTCGCCCCCTTCCTCGAACTCCTCCGTACCGGGAACCGCGAGGTCCAGCGGCGGACGATCGAGGTCCTCGCCGCCCGCCCGGGGTTCGACGCCGCCCGGCTGATCCCGGCCCTGGGGGACGATACGGGACGGGTGTACCCGGCGGTGGCGACGCTCTGCGCCCGGTATGGCGAGGAGGCGATCCCCGGGCTTGTTCAGGCGCTCGCCTCGGGGCGCGAGGAGCTCTGGCGGGGGGCGGTGCTCGCCCTCCGGGAGATGGGCAGGACCGCCTGGCCGGCGCTGAAGGCCCGCCTTGCGGACCCCTCCCACCGCGTCCGGCTCGGTGCGGCCCGGGCGCTCGAACAGTCGAAGTGGACGCCGGCCGACGAGCGCGAGGAGTTCGCCTACCGGTTCGCCCTGGAGGACTGGGACGCGATCATCCGGATGCACAAGGTGGCCGTGCCCCACCTGATCGGGGCCCTCCGGGACCCGCACTTCGGGATCCGGGAGGCGGCGGCGCGGACGCTCGGCCGGATCGGGGACGTCGCCGCCTTTCCCCCTCTCGCGGGGCTGCTGACCCATGACCCCGAGGAGGAGGTGAGGGCGGCGGCCGCCGAGTCCCTGGGCCTCCTTGGGGAGCCGCGGGCGATCCCGCTCCTCCGGGGGGCCCTCCACGACCGTTCCCACGCGGTCCGGCTCGCCGCCGCCGGCGCCCTCGAGACCTTCGGGTGGCTCCCCGAGACGGAGGAGGAGACGATCGCGCTCCTTTTAGCGACGGAACAGTGGCCGCTGCTGGTTCGGCTCGGGGAGCCCGCCGTCCCCGCCCTGATCGAGGCCCTCGCCGACGACTACTTCGGGATCAGGACCGGGGCCGGCGAGGCCCTCCTCTCTCTCGGCCCGGTCGGCCGGCGGGCGCTCGAGGAGGCGCGGGCGCACCCGAACCCGACGATCCGCGACGGGGCGATCGGTCTCCTGGTCCGGGCCGGGCCCGACGCCGGGGCGGTCGCCCCCGGCCCGGAGGAGACGGCGGTATCGGAGGGACCGATCGAGCCCGTCACCCCGGTGCCGCCGCCCGCGCTCTCCCCCCCGCCGCCGGAGGACCGGGGCCGGAGACCGGGGGGGGACCGGCCGCTCCTCGTCCGTCTCGCCGACCTCGCGGCCCGGGGGGCGGGCGCCTCCCCCCTCAGGACCCGCATCTCCGCCCCCCCCTCGATGCACCGGGAGACCGCGATCCGCGAGTTCATCGACGAGGCGCTCCGCCACGGCGCAGAGGCGGGATCCCGCTCGCCCCCGGGAGAGCTCCTCGCCACCCTCGAGGAGGCCCTCGGCGAGCCCGACCCGGCACTCCGACTGGTCGCGGTCGAGGTCTTTGGCCGGCTCGGACCGGACGCGGTCGGCCCGCTCCTCGGCGCACTGGAGGACCCCGACCGCCTGGTCCGGTGCGCGGCGATCGACGCCCTCGCCGGGCTGATGGACCCCCGGGCGACCGCCCCGCTCCTCGTGCGCCTCCGCACCGACGGGGAGGAGGAGGTCCGGGAGCACGCCGCCTGGGCGCTCGGTGAGTCCGGAGACCCGGGGGTGGTGCCCGCGCTGATCGACGCCCTCTCGGACCCGTACCTCCGGGTCCGGTCCGCGGCCTCCGCGGCGCTCACCCTTTTCGGCCCGGATGTCCTGCCGGCCCTCCGCCCTGTGCTCGAAAGGGCCGACCTGCCGGCGGCGATCGCCGCCGCCCACGCCCTCGGCGCCCTCCGCGACACCGCCTCCGTGCCCGCCCTCCTCGCCCTCCTCGCCCGCGAGGAGCCCGACGCGGGGACGGCCGCGATCGCCGCCCTCGGGGGGATCGGCCCCGCCGCCGCCCCCCCTCTGGCCGACATCGCAGCGGATGCGGAACGGCCGACGGCCGTCAGGGTGCGGGCGATCCGGGCACTCACGGAGCTCGGGGTGGTCGCGGAGGAACGGCTCGTCCCGCTCGCGGACGACCCGGACCCCGAGGTCGCCGAGACCGCCCGGACCGCCCTCGCCTCGCTCCGCCCGCCGGGGCTCGGCGGGGAGTCCGGCGCGCCCCCCGTCCCGTCGGTGCGGGAGGTCGTCCTCCCGGCGGCCGAAGAGGACGAGGTGACGCTCGAGGCCTGGCACCGGGAACCGGTGGAGGTGCCGGTCAGCTCCCCGTCCAAGGCGCCCACGGTGCCGCTCTCTGCATTCGCCCCGCCAGGAGAGGAGGCCCCCGGTCCCACCGGACCCGCCGCCCCGGTGGGGTCCTCCTCCCCTCCCGAGGAGGAACCGGCGGGGACCGATGCGGCGTCCAGGGATCCGGTCTCCGTCCTCCTCGCCGCCCTCGCCGGAAACCCCGCGGACGCGCCCGCCCTCCTCCGCCGGCTCGGCCGGACCGGCGACCCGCGCGGACTCGGACCGCTCGCGGGCCGGCTCTTCGCCGGCGACCCCGCCGAACGGCGGGCGGCGGCGGAGGCCCTCCGCGCCATCCCCGCACCGGGGACCGTGGCGGCCCTCGCGGGGGCGCTCCTCGACCCCGACCCCGGGGTCCGTGAGGAGGCCGTCACCTCGCTCGGTCTCCTGGGCACCCCGATGGCGCTCCGCCTGGTCGTCGACCGGCTCGCCGACCCCGATTACGCGGTCCGGGAGGCGGCGGTCGTCTCCCTCGGACGCGCCGTCCCTGAAGCCCTCGAGCCGCTCGTCGCCGCGCTGGGGCACCCGGAGCGGGAGGTCCGTGCCGGCGCCGCCCGGGTCCTCCGCGGGGCCGGGTGGCAGGGTGCGGACGAGGAGCAGGCGCTGGGGTTCGCCCTCGCCTCGGAGGACTGGCGCCTGCTCGGCCGGTTCGGCGAGGAGGCGCTCGCCCCCCTCTCCTCCCTGTTGGTCCATCCCGATCCGGACCTGCGCCTCGGCGCGGTGATCGCCCTCGGCGGGATCGGCGGCGAACGGGCGACCGACCTGATCCGGCAGGCCTTCTCCGACCCCTCCCCCCTCGTCCGGAACCGGGCAGCGCTCCTGTTACACGAGCGGAAGACCGACGAGGCGAAGGGGTGACCCGGGTCCGGTCGGGTCAGATCTCGGCGCTCGACGCCTCGGGGGGCTGGAACTCGCGTTCGGTCCGCGAGAGCTCCTCGATCCGGGAGACGATCCGGCGTCCGAGCGGGGTCTCGTGGTAGATGATCCAGTTCGCCTGCCGCTCGCCCTGGATCAGCCGCATCGACTGCAGGACCGACAGGTGGTAGGAGAGCTTCGAGTCGGGCACCCGCAGGACCTCCTTGATCACCGAGACGCAGAGCGGCCGGGACTGGAGCAAAAAGAGGATGGAGAGCCGCAGCGGGTCCGAGAGGGTATGGAAGAGTCGACTGTCGGTGCGGATCCGTTCGGGGTCCGGCAGCTGCGCCCTCAGCACCTCCGCCCCCCCCGCTCCCTCGATCACCTGTCTGAGGTCGTCCGGGACTGCCATCTTCGTCTCACCCACTCCCTCCTCGTGGAGGCGCACTGGTCCCTTATCCTCGATCGATTATAAATACCTGCCGTTTATCTCCCGAACGTCCTCTCGACCCAGTCGGCGATCTCGTCCCGGGCCCGGCGGAAGGCCTCGAGCCGCCCCTCCCCTTCGACCGCCCCCGGGTCGGGGAAGGAGACGTGGAGGGTCTCCTTCGCCCCGGGGAAGAACGGGCAGGTCTCCTGGGCACGGTCGCAGACGGTCACCACCGTCTCGATCGGGAGGTCGAGGACCTCGACGAGGGACTTCGCCCGCTGGCCCGAGATGTCGATCCCGATCTCGGCCATCACCCGGACGGCGCACGGGTCGAGGGTCGTGGGATCGGTACCGGCACTGTAGGCCTCGAAGCGCCCGGGGAACCGGTGGCGGAGGAGCCCTTCCGCCATCTGGGAGCGGGCCGAATTGTGCGTGCAGAGAAAGAGGACACCCTTCGGAGCCATTCAATTGAGTGGAGCGGTGCCAGACCATATACCTATCTTCCGGCGCCACCTATCTTCTGTGCGCGCATGACCGGCATCTCCCGCCTCTCCCCGGTCTTTGACCGGTTCCCGCTGCCTCCCGGTGTCCGGGTGGGGACGGTTCTCTATGGGGGCCGCAGGGTCGAACGGTTCGAGGCGGAGTTCTGGACCCCCCGGCAGCGGCAGGCCCACTCCCTCCACGAGCTCTCCTACCGCGCCTGCTTCAAGCCACAGCTCCCCCGGTTCTTCATCGAACGCCTCACCGGACCCGGCGACCTGGTCTACGACCCGTTCTCGGGCCGGGGGACGACCGCGCTCGAGGCGGCGCTCCTCGACCGGCGCGTCGCGGCGAACGACGCGAACCCCCTCTCCGCCCTGCTCTCCGCTCCCCGCCTGGTACCCCCTCCCGATCCCGGAGCGGTCGCCGAACGGCTCGCCTCCTACCCGTTCGACCCGTCCGCGCGGGCCGACCGGGACCTCTCGATGTTCTACCACCCGGTGACCGAGGCACACCTGGTCTCGCTCCGCCGGGCACTCCTCGAGCGGGCCGCCTCCGACAGGGAGGACGACCTCGACCGGTGGATCCGGATGGTCGCGACCAACCGCCTCTCCGGCCACTCCCGGAACTTCTTCTCGGTCTACACCCTGCCGCCGAACCAGGCGGCGAGCCCGGAGAGCCAGCGCCGGATCAACGAGCGGCTCCGCCAGACACCTCCACCGAAGGACGTGGACGGGATCGTGGTCCACAAGACCGCCCGGCTCCTCCGCGACCTCTCGGACGAAGACCGCAGACGCCTCGCCCGCCGGGCGGAGGATGCACGGTTCATGACCGGTGACGCCCGGTCGACCCCGGGCCTCCTCCCGGACTCGGTCCGGCTGACCGTCACCTCACCGCCGTTCCTCGACCAGGTCGCCTACGCGAAGGACAACTGGCTCCGCTGCTGGTTCAACGGGCTGGACGAGGAGAGGGTCGCGTCGGGGATCACGATGAGCCGGACGGTCCGGGCCTGGTCCGGGGTGATGGGCGAGGTCTTTGCCGAGCTTTTCCGGGTCACCGCGCCCGGGGGTCACGTCGCGTTCGAGGTCGGCGAGGTACGCCGGAGCACGGTCCCGCTCGACGAGCACGTGGTACCGCTCGGTGAGGAGGCGGGGTTCGTCTGCCAGGCGGTCTTCGTCAACCGGTCGAGGTTCACCAAGACCTCGCACATCTGGGGGGTCGCCAACCACCGGGGGGGCACCAACACGAACCGGATCGTGCTCTTTTTCAAGGAGTGAGGGGGATGGAGACGGTCGTGGCGGTCGACCTGGGGGGGACCCGGGTCCGGGTCGCCCTCGTCGACGAAGACGGGCGGGTGCTCGCGCGCGAGGTCTTCGCGACGCCGACCGGCGGGCCGGACGGGGCGGCGGTGACCGACGCGATCCTGGCGGCGGTCCGGCGGGTCGGCGGCCCCCGCCCCCGCCCGGTCGGGATCGCTGCGGCGGGGCCGCTCGACCTTGTGACCGGCGCCGTCGTCTCACCCCCGAACCTTCCCTACCCGAGGATCGACCTGGTCGGGCCCCTCTCGGAGGCCCTGGGCGGAGACGTCACCCTGGTGAACGACGCCCGGGCGGGGGCCCTCGGGGAGCACGCCCACGGTGCCGGCGCGGGGTGCGACGACCTGGTCTACGTCACGATCTCGACCGGGATCGGCGGCGGCGTGATCTCCGGGGGCCACCTCCTCGGGGGGCGCGGGGGGAACGCGGGCGAGATCGGGCACATCACGGTCGAGACCCGTCACGGGCTCGTCTGCAGCTGCGGCTACCCGAACCACTGGGAGGGCTACTGCTCAGGAAGGAACCTGCCGCGGTTCTACGCGGTGGAGAGGCGGGCGGGCGACCCGGAGTACACGGCGACCCCGGAGATCTTCGCGGCGGCACGGGCCGGCGAGCCCGGCGCACGCCGCTTCCTGGAGGCGGTCGCGGTGCTGAACGGGCGCGCCCTCTCGGCCCTCACGGTCGCGTACGACCCGGCGCGGATCGTGCTCGACGGCGCCGTCGTCCAGGCCCAGGCGGACCTGCTCGTCGGTCCCACCGTCGCCCGGATGGAGCGGTACCTCCCGTGCCCCGAGGTCGTCACGAGCCCGCTCGGCGGCGATGCCCCCCTCCTCGGGGCGGCCGTTGCGGCCCGGCGCCGGCGCTAGCGCCGGAGGGAGACGAGCAGGCCGGCAAGACCGAGGGCGGCGAGCACGGCGAGGGGGGAGAGGGGCGACCCGGGCGCGTCCGCCTCTGCGGCCGTCGGAAGAGCGGTCTCACCCGCTCCGACGACCGGGGCGGTCGGTGAGCGTCCGGCGCCCGGACGCTCGGTCTCGGGCCGGTCCACCCCCGGCAGGGTCCGGAGCGTGAACGTGTAGGGGACGGTCCCGTTCGGCGGGGCGGTGATCACCTTCCGCTCGGTCGCATAGCCGTACTTGTTCACCTGGATCTCCTGGGGCACCATCGCGGGCACCCTGATCGTCAGCGGTGTGAGGCCGTTCATCTTCGTCCGGTTCACGAAGACGGTCGCCCCGTCGGGGACGGTGTTGATCTGGATGTACCCGACCTGCGGGTTTTCTGCCCCCGGGGCCTGCTGCGTCGCGTTCTCCGCCGCAGAGGCGGCCGGCACGACGAGCAGGAGGAGCACGGCGGCGAAAAGGGCCGCGTAAAGGTGGCCAACTGTCCTCATCATACAGGGTTCGACCCCGCCCCTCTTATTCTGAACCCCGCACGGCGTCGCCGGCTTTATCTCTCCCGCGGGGCGACGTACCCTGCATGACCCCGATCGAGGCGGCCGTCGCGGAGGCGGTCGATGCCGACCTTCTTTCACTCTACGAGGACCTGCACGCCCATCCCGAGCTCTCCGGCCAGGAGGAGCGGACCGCCGCCCGCCTGGCCTTTGCCCTGGAGGCGGCCGGTTGCCGGGTCGCGCGGGGGATCGGGGGGCACGGTCTCGCGGCCGTCCTCGAGGACGGGGCGGGCCCGGTCGTCCTCGTGCGGGCCGACATGGACGCGCTCCCCGTGCGGGAGGAGACGGGCCTCCCCTACGCGAGCCGGGCGACCGCCGTCGATTCCCGGGGGAACGAGGTGCCGGTGATGCACGCCTGCGGCCACGACCTGCACATGGCCGCGCTCGTCGGGCTCGCCCGGTCCATGCAGGCCCTCCGCGGGCGGTGGCGGGGCCGGCTCGTCCTGGTCGGCCAGCCCTCCGAGGAGTGGGTCTCGGGCGCGGCGGCCATGCGTGCGGACGGCCTCTACGACCGGTTCGGCCGGCCGGATGCGGCCCTCGCGCTGCACGTCGCCCCAGGTCATCCGGCGGGACAGGTCCTCCTCACCGAGGGGATCGCGTCGGCGGGGGGCGAGTCGCTCGACCTCCTCGTCCGGGGCGTGGGGGGGCACGCGGCCCATCCGGACGAGACGCGGGACCCGGTCCTGCTCGCGGCCCAGGTGATCGTGGCTATCCAGTCGGTCGTCTCCCGCGAGGTCGACCCCCAGGCCTTCGCCGTCCTCACCGTCGCCTCGGTCCACGGGGGGGCGAAGCACAACGCGATCCCGGACGAGGTCCGGCTCGGCCTGAACATCCGTTTCTTCGACGACGCGGTGCGGGAGCGGCTCCTCTGCGGCATCGAGCGGGTCGCCACCGGGCTCGCCCGGGCCGCCGGTGTGCCGGAGGACCGCCTCCCGGTGCTGACCCTCCTCCCGGAGTCGGCCCGGCCGTTCTCGAACGATCCGGCCCTCGTCCGCCGTCTCCGGGCCGCCATTGGCGCGGCGATCGGGCCTGAGCGGGTCGGGATGCTCGGCCCCTCGTCGGGCTCCGAGGACTTCGGGGCGTTCGGCGCGGCCGAACCGCCCGTTCCGCTCTGCTACCTCCGGATCGGGGCCGGCCCGGGGCGGCTCCACGCCGCCGACTTCGCGCCCGACCCCCTCACCGTGCTGACGGCGGGCGTGACTGCCCTCACCGCGGCCGCAATCGACCTTCTGGCCCCATCCCCCTAGGCACGACCGCCGGTCATGGCGTCCAGGTGCCGGACCGCCGCCGGGGTCGCCTCGCGCCCCTGCGGGGTCCGCCGGATGAACCCGATCCGGATCAGGTACGGCTCGTAGACCTCCTCGATCGTCCGGACCTCCTCGCCGACCGCGATCGAGATCGTCCGGACCCCGACGGGGCCGCCGCCGAACTCCCGGACGATCGTGGAGAGGATCCGCCGGTCCAGGTCGTCGAGGCCGAGAGGGTCGATCCCGAGCAGGGAGAGGGCCTCGTCCGCGGACTGTCGGGTGATCGTGCCGTCCCCCCGGACCAGGGCGTAGTCGCGGACCCGGCGGAGAAGGCGGTTCACGATCCGTGGCGTCCCCCGGGACCGGCGGGCGATCTCAAGCGCCCCATCCGGCGTGATCGGGATCCGCATGATCCCGGCGGACCGCTCCACGATCCGGACCAGGTCCGGCTCGTCGTAGAGGTTCAGCCGGCAGACGATCCCGAACCGGTCGCGGAAGGGCGCGCCCAGGTTGCCGATCTTCGTGGTGGCGCCGATCAGCGTGAACCGCTCCAGCGAGAGGGGGATCGACCGGGCGCTCGGCCCCTCGCCGATCATCACGTCGATGAAGAAGTCCTCCATCGCCGAGTAGAGCACCTCCTCGACGACCGGCGAGACCCGGTGGACCTCGTCGATAAAGAGGACGTCCCCCTCGCCGAGCGCGGTGAGGAGGGCGGCGAGGTCCCCGGGCTTCTCGAGGACCGGGCCGGTCGTGGTCCGGATCGCGGCCCCCATCTCCCGGGCGATGATGTGGGCGAGCGTGGTCTTGCCGAGCCCGGGCGGCCCGGAGAAGAGGATGTGGTCGACCGGTTCATTCCGCCGCCTCGCCGCCTCGATCGCGATCGCGAGGGCCTCCCGGACGTCGGACTGGCCGATGAACGTCTCGAGCGAGACCGGCCGGATCGCGGTCTCCTCGGCCTCGTCGGAGAGGAGCGCCGGTGACACCTCGCGCCCGTCCCTCACCTCATCCCCTCCTGAGCTGGGCGAGCGCCCCGCGGATCAGGCCCTGGAGGTCGCCCTCCGGTGCCTCCGCCCGGGCGGTTCCGACCGCCTCCTGGGCCTCGCGGGTGCCGAACCCGAGCGCGACCAGGGCGGCGACGGCGTCGGACGCGGCATCCTGCGGACCGACCCCCTCCGGGGCGCCAGGGGTGGTCCCGAGCCCCGCGAACCGGTCGCGGAGCTCGAGGACGAGCCGCCGGGCCGACTTCGCCCCGATCCCGGGGACGCGGGTGAGGACCGCCTCGTCCTCCCCCCGGACCGCGCGGACCAGTTCGTCGACGGGGACCACGGAGAGGACCTTGAGGGCGAGGGCCGGCCCGACCTTGGTCACCCCGATCAGGGCGCGGAAGACCTCCCGGTCCCGGGGGTCCAGAAAGCCGTAGAGGCTCCACCCGTCCTCGCGGACCGCGAGGTGGGTGTGGACCCGGACCCGCCCCCGCTCCGGGCGGAGCGCCGCGAGCACCGGTGCCGGTGCCTGCACGCGGAAGCCGATCCCCCCCACGTCGATGACGGCCGACCGCTCGTCGACCGAGTCGACCGTTCCCTCGAGATATGCGAACATCCCTCGCTCCCTTTTTATATGTCGCCCATTCCGGGGTTAAGAGTTCGGTCCCGGCAAGGGTGGAACCGTCCCCAGTCCCACTCACGCGCGGACGGTGAAGAATCCCTCGGAGCTCTCGACCGTGTAGGACATGCCCGGGATCATGATGGCAAGCGTATATCCCCCGACGGCGGCATCGGACGGGATCGCGAACGAACACCTGAACTGGTTGGCGCTGAGAAGGGTGACGTCGGTCCCCCAGACCATTGTGCCCGGCGTGAAGAGGTACGCACTCAGCCCCTCACCGAAGCTGGACCCGCTGACGGTGACCGTGACTGTCTGCCCCCGGGCCGCCGACGACGGCGAGATGCTCGAGACGGTCGGGACGTCCCGGATGACGAAGGCGTTCGTCTTGGTGACCCAGGTGGCGGTGCCCGGGTTCCGGACTCGAACGTCCCACGACCCGAGGTATGCATTGGTTGGAATGAAGACATTGCAGTTGATGGTGCTGCTGTCCTGCACGCTCTCGCCGAACGCTTCGACCGTCTGGCCCCCCCCGGCGAGGACGACCTCGACGCCATCGATGAAGTTCGTTCCGTATACCGCAACCGGTCTCGAGGTGATGCTCCCCCGGTAGATCGTCGTGGGCGAGAACCCGGTGATGGTCGGTATCGGTGGGTCCCGCACCGTGAGGGCACCCGCCTTCGTGACCCAGGCGGTCTCTCCGGGGTTGCGCACGCCGACGTCCCACGATCCGACATACGCATTCGAAGGGATGGTGAGCGTGGAGAGGATCGTCGTCGGACCCGGCACGGACTCCTCGGTGGCGTCGATCGTCTGTCCTCCGCCCGTGATCCGGACCTGGGCGCCCGGGACGAACCCTGTCCCGTAGATCGTGACGTACGTCGTTGTCCCCCGGTACGCCGTCGCCGGGGCGATCCCGGTGACGGTCACGTCCGGCGGTGCCAGGACGGTGAAGGCACCGGTCTTCGTGACCCAGCTGCTCGCGCCTGGATTCCGGACCGTGACACCATAGGAGCCGATGTACGCGTCCGGTGGGATCGCAAGGGTGCAGGCGACCTCGTTCGTGCTGACCAGCGTCTCGTTCGTCGCGAGGAC